>Ga0070761_10000859_pt1 | contig 19245 bp, 17 predicted proteins | sample HubBroMetageREF1_FD_66724 | JGI IMG/M metagenome (GOLD analysis project Ga0070761, IMG submission 66724) | Reference soil microbial communities from the Hubbard Brook experimental Forest, New Hampshire, USA - Hubbard Brook CCASE Soil... | ecosystem: Environmental > Terrestrial > Soil >... | reverse complement strand
CCGGGGGAGGTCGGCATCCAGGAACGCGACCCAGCCCGTCGCTCCCAGGGTGCGCGCGGCGTCCCGCTCGGCCGGAGAAAGCCCCGAGAGCGGGATCTCCAGGCTCTGCAGCGCGAGCGGGAGCGCGAGCGACGCTTGACTGACGATGATCAGCGCCCAGACGGTGGATTCGCCGCCGAGGAGCGGGCGCCAGAACTGGGCCAGCGAGAACGCGAGAACGACGGGCGAGATCAGCAGCGGCACGAACAGGACCAGCCCGAGGGCGCCCGCACGCCGCGGGCGTCGCGCGATCGCGTAGCCGGTCACGATCCCCAACACGATCGCGATCCCCGCCGCCACGCTCGCGAAGAAGAGCGTGTTGCCGAGCGCGCCGACCGCGCTGATCCCGAGCTTCTGAGTGGTGGCCGCCGAAAAGAGCAGCGACCACGCCGAGCCGGCGCTGCCTCCCCCGACGGGGGTGACGGTTCGAACGAGGACCGACCCGAGGAGGACGAGCACCCCGACCACGACCAGCGCGGTCTCCGTCGCGAGAGCGAGCGCGACCGGCGATCGGCGATCGACCCGACGGAGGGTCGCGCGCCGTCGGCCCGAGTTCGCGCGCAGCCGGCCGACGACCAGCAGGTACGCCCCGGTGGGGAGGAGAAAGATCGCGACCATGGCGAGCGAGAGGACTCCCGCGGCCGCGGGTTGGAGTCCGAACGTGTCCAGGAACCACACTTGTGCCTCGATGGTGTAGCACCCCGGTCCGCAGAGCAGCAGCGGAGGTGCGAAGGAAAGCGACGAAAAGAGGAACGTGAGGAGACCGCCCGCGATGGCTCCGACCCCGGTCGGGGCGCCCCACACGTCACGGTACGCTCGCGCCGGAGTTCCCCCGAGGGTGGCAACCGTCTCCTCGAGGTCGGCGGAGCTCCCCTCGCAGCCAGCGGCCGTGAACAGCACGACGATCGGCACGTTGAACATGAGGTTGGCGACGACGATCGCGGGCAGTCCGCTCCCGAATACGCCGAGCGCGGGGAGCGCCGTCGACAGCAGCCCGGACGTCCCGAAAAGATCGAGAACGCCGAAGACGACGACCAGGCTCGGAAGAAGGAACGGGACCAGCAGGAACGCCCGGAGGACCGAACGTCCGGGCCACTGGTATCGACCAACGAAGACTCCCGCGGGGTACCCGAGGGCCACCGCGGCAAGTGCCGAAAGACCCCCCTGCACGAGAGAGTTGTCGACCGCCCGCACGTTGCTGGGGGACGTGAGGATCGCGCCGACGCCCGCGGCTCCCCCCGCCGCGTCGAGCGAACGTCCGAAGAGAAAGGCGACGGGGACGATAGCGAACAGCGCGACGAACACGAGGACGGGCAGCAGGAACGCGGCGTCCGACCCGCGTCGGTTCATGCCGAATCCGGGGCGAGCGAGAGCCACGTGGACAGCCACCCGGGCAGGTTCGACGCGAGCTCGCTCGGCGTCACGTCGGCGTTCAGCGGGGAGATCGACGCCGGGTCGATCGAGGCGTTGAAGACGGACGGGACCGCGACCGTCTCGTTCGCCGGATACTCCCACTCCGACTCGGGCAGTTGGGCTTGGACGGTCCCGTTCAGGAACCAGTTCTCGAACTCCTCATCCAGGCCCAAGTGCGACGAACCGCGGACGATCCCCATCCCGTAGATCGTGCGCCATCCGTACGCGGTTCCGTTCCACCACGAGACGGTCGTGTTGAACACCCCCGACTCGTCATAGTACGCCGCGTAGGCGGGGTCCGTGGAGTAGCTGACGACCATCGCCGGGTTTCCGCTCGGCTGGAGGAACTCATCGTACGCGTCGCCCCAGCTCGTCGCCGGCGCCGGCAGACCTTCCGACCACACGTCCTGCCAGAACGATTCCCAGTTCTGGTGGAGCACCGCCTCGTAGTACTCGATCTGCCAGACGAGGAACTCCTCCCCGGTGATGTCGTACTCGGGGTTCTCGGTCAGGAGTCCCTTCGCCCAGGAGGCGTTCGACGTGAAGTCCGGGAAGGTCGCTCGAGCGACCGCGCCGTCGGTCGCCGCCGCGAAGGAGAGGTTGTAGTCGATCGCCAGGTAGCCGTACTCGTACGGCACCACGCCGAAGTCGGGACTGAGCTCGCCGGCGATCGTTGGCGACACGTTCGCGATCGCGGGGGGTCGGTACGGAACGACCAGCCCGTCCGCTTCGGCGATCGGCGCGGTGATCTCGTCGAGGCCGAGGACGAGGTCCGCCCCCGGCGATCCTTCCTGGTTGAGGAGCGTGCTGAGCAGCGTGCCGGCGGGGCACTCGAGCTCGATATCCACATGGTGGGCGGCCTCGAACGGTGCGAAGACGACCGAAGTGACGTTGCTCGTGGGATTGCAGGTCGACCCGCCCAAGAAACTGGGATAGGTGTAGATCACCAGGGTGGTCTCGCCCGCGGGCGGGAGATTCGCCTCGTACTCGTACACCCCGTAGGCGGCCACCGCGACGACGATCGCGAGCACGATCGCGAGGATCGCGCGTCCCACGCGACCGGGGCGACGGAGAGAGCGGCGCGGCGGGGCCGGCCCCGGGATCGTGCCGTTCACGTACTCCGCCGAACGGCGGAGAGTTTGCCTACGGGCTCCATGTAGTTCCCTTCGCGGGCATTACCCCGTGCAGGTTCGTGGGGTCGACGAGGTCTCCCTCGTCCTCTCAGCCGTTCCCAGCTCCCCCTACCCGAGTTAGACAGGACGTTGGACGATTAATCAGTTGCGAGGCCGCGCCGCTTAAGCCGTCTGTGGGCCTTTCGAGAAACAGGACGCACCATGGCCGATTCGATGGAGAAGCTCCGGTTCGGGACCGAGCTGGTCAAGCGGGGCTTCGCCCGCATGCAGCAGGGCGGCGTCATCATGGACGTCACCACCGCCGACCAGGCCGCGGTCGCCGAAGAGGCGGGCGCCGTGGCGGTCATGGCGCTCGAACGCGTCCCGGCGGACATTCGCGCCCAGGGCGGGGTCGCTCGCATGGCCGACCCCCTGAAGATCAAGGAGATCCAGGAACGGGTCTCGATCCCGGTGATGGCGAAGTGCCGCATCGGCCACACGGCCGAGGCGCGGGTCCTCGAGGCGCTCGCGGTCGACATGATCGACGAGTCCGAGGTGCTCACCCCCGCGGACCCGTTCCATCACGTCGACAAGAAGGCGTTCCAGGTGCCGTTCGTCTGCGGAGCGCGCAATCTCGGCGAGGCGCTCCGGCGCATCGACGAGGGGGCGGCGATGATCCGGTCGAAGGGCGAGGCCGGGACCGGTAACGTGGTCGAAGCCGTCCGTCACATCCGCCAGATCAATGACGAGGTCGCCGAGGTCGGGAAGATGCCGGCGAAAGACCTCGGAGCGTGGGCGAAGAAGGAGCGAGTCGCGCTCGCGACCGTCCAGGAAGTCCGGTCCCTGGGCCGGCTCCCCGTCGTGAATTTCGCCGCCGGCGGGATCGCGACACCCGCCGATGCGGCGCTCGTGCGGATGCTCGGCGTGGACGGAGTGTTCGTCGGAAGTGGGATCTTCAAGTCGGAGCACCCCATGAAAGTCGCGCGAGCGATCGTCGAAGCGTCGACGCAGTACGACCGCCCCGAGGTCGTCGCGCGGGTCTCGGCGGGACTGGGCGAACCGATGAAGGGAGTCGACATCGCGGTCCTCCCGCCGGAAGAGCTCCTTCAGTCGCGCGAGTCCAGCCCTGCCGGTCGCGCCCGACGACCGACCGAGGCGTAGCCCGCGAGAGTTCGGGCCGCCCGATGGCCGTAAAGACGCGGACGCGGTAGTCCCGGCGTGCGTATCGTCCAGGTCAGTCCCTTCTTCCACCCCCACGCGGGGGGCGTGGAGTCGCACGTCCGGAGCCTCGCCCGGGAGTTTGCGCGCCAGGGCCACGACGTGACCGTCGTGACCTCCCGATTCCGCCCGAACCTCCCGGTCGACGAACGGATCGAAGGATACCGGGTGCTGCGCTCCCGCACCCTGGCCGTTCTCCTGAACACGCCGTTCGACGTCGGGGTCGGCCGAACGCTCCGGCACCTGGACGCGGACGTGGTCCACCTGCACTATCCGCCGCCGGTCACGTCGTTCTTCGCGACCCGCACCCTCCAGCGGCGGAATGTCCCGGTCTGTCTCACGTACCACTGCGACCTCTATCTCGCCGGGGTCACGGGCCGGATCCTCGCGGGGCTCTATCAGAGGGTCTTCCTGCCACCGACCCTCCGTCGCGTGGGTCGGATCATCGTCCACACGCGGAGCTACGGCGTGACCTCCGCGAACTTGCGCGGCCGCGCCCTGACGGTCATCCCCTCGGTCGTCGACCTCGACTGGTTCCGACCCGGCCTCGACCCGGGGCACCTGCGGGGCGACCTCCGGCTCGACGGCAAGCGGGTGCTGGCGTTCACGGGCCGGCTCGTCCCCCACAAGGGCGTCGACGTCATCCTCCAGGCACTCACGATGCTCCCGGACGACGTCGTCCTCCTCGTCGTGGGGGCGGGACCCCGCCTCCCGAGCCTCGTGGGACTGGCCCGACGCCTCGGCGTCGCCGAGCGCGTACGGTTCTGTCCGGCGGTCGTCGACGACGAGCTCCCCCGCTACCTCGGCCTCGCCGACATCTTCGTGTTTCCATCGCAGAGCCGTCTCGAGGGGTTCGGCCTCGCCGTGGCGGAAGCGATGGCGGTCGGACTCCCCGTCGTGATCGCCGACATGCCCGGGGTACGCGAGGTCATCGAACCCGGGCACGAGGGGCTGCTCGCCGAACCGCTGCTCGCGAACGACCTCGCTAAGAAAATCAAGATCCTGCTCGACGACCCCGCCCTCGCGCGCGCCATGGGCGCGGCGGGCCGACGGCGGGCGGAGGCTCGCTACGGCCTACCGACCGTGGCGCGTCAGCTGCTCAGCCTGTACGCAGACCTGCACGAAGCTGGTTTATCTGGACCTTGAGCCGCTCGGCCTCGGCGCCCGCGGCCTTCTTCCAGTCGGGCCCGGCCGACGCGTAGATGATGCTCCGCGAGGCGCTCACGAGGAGTGCGCGTCCGTGGGCGTCCACCCCGTCCCGCACGGCCGTCGCGAGCGAGCCACCCTGGACTCCGACGCCGGGGACCAGGATCGGGATCGAGTTTCCGAGCAGCGACCGGGCGGCGCGGAAGGCGTCCGAGAAGGTGGCGCCCAGGACGGTGCCGACATTCCCGTGGGCATGGGACAGCCGCCGTACCTCCCCCACCACGGCCAGCCACAGCGGGCCCCGCGGCGTCGGGATTTCCTGGAAGTCCGGGGCCCCCGGGTTCGACGAGTGCGCCACGACGAACACTCCGTGCGTCTCGTCCTCGAGGAACGGCTGGACGGAATCCCATCCGATCCACGGCGTGACGGTGAGCGCGTCGAACCCCAGCGTTTTGAACACTCCGTCGCGGATCTGGACCATCACATTCGGAATGTCGTTCGCTTTGAGGTCGAGGATCCGAAGGCGCGTCGGCCCGATCTTCTTGCAGACCCGCTCGAGCGTGTCGATCCCGGCGGAGCCGTAGCGCAGGTAGAACCCGAGTTGGAACTTGTACGCCGCCGCACTCGGCATCGTGGCGGTCACGACCCCGTCAAGGAACCGGTTCAACTGGGTCGCGGGCGCCACGCGCCGCAGCGCCTTCGGCATCTGGGTCGGGTCCGGGTCGAGCCCGACGCACACGAGGGAGTTGCGGGCTTTCAGAATCCGGTCGACTCGCTGGATGAATCTCTCGGCCACTGACCACTGAGTCAGTGGGACGGAGGCAAATAGATTCCCGTCCCGCGCGCCTCACCGTTCGAGCGCGCGCCCTCCCTTTTAACGGGACGCTCGTTCCCGCGAAGGTCCCCGAACGATGGCCGAGCCTTCGACCCCCAGCGAGCCGACCGAAGTGCGCCTCCGGGACGTGCGCCCGACGACGTCGCCGGTGGAGATCGTCGCGCGGGTCGTCTCGGTCGAGCGCCGCGAGGTGACGCGCAAGTCCGACGGGAGCCGGCGCCCGCTCCTCTCCGGACTCCTCAGCGACGGGACCGCGACGGTTCGATTCACGTGGTGGGACCCCCCGCGCGAGGGGATCGAGCGCGGCACTGTGCTGCGGGCCACCGGCGTCGAGGTCGGCGAATTTCGGGATCGGCCCGAACTCACGTTCACCTGGAAAACGCGCGTCGGCGAAGCGAGCCCGGCCGAACTGCCGAAACTCACCGGCGAGGAGTTCCCGGTCCGGAGCGTCGCGGAGCTCCAACCCCGAGACGAAGGGTTCCGCCTCCGGGTTCGCGTTCTTCGCGTTCGGCCCCGGTCGGTGACCGTTGGCGAGGAGCGCCGCGTGGTGCACGAGGGGCTCCTGGCCGACCGTTCCGGGGTCATCGCGTTCTCCTCGTGGAGCGACTTCCAGCTCTCGGACGGCGAAACGGTACAGGTCGCCGGGGGGTACCTGCGTTCCTTCCGAGGACGGACGCAGCTCGTGTTCGACGAACGGTCGACCGTCACGCGCATCGACGCCGCCGGGCTCCCCGAGCCCGCGGAACTCCTCCGCTCCGCCCCGCGCTCGATCGCGCGCGTGGAAGACGAGGGCGGGGGCGAAGCGCTGGCGGTGGAGGGGATCGTCGTGGGGCTGCTCCCGCCGAGCGGTATCGTCTACCGATGCCCGACGTGTCGTCGGACCGTCAAGAGCGGGATCTGCCGGGTCCACGGCCAGGTGGAGGGACAGCCGGATCTACGCGCGCGCATCGTCCTCGACGATGGCACCGGCGCCGTGACGGTCAACGCCGGCCGCGTCGAGACGGAACAGCTGTGGGGGGTCACCCTCGCCGACGCTCGCGCTCGCCTTCGCGAGCAGCCCGACCCGTCCGTACTCGAGGAACAGATGTTGGAGGCGCTGCTCGGACGTCGGCTGCGCGTCCGCGGCACCGGCGCCAAGGACGACTTCGGGGTGACGATCACCCCCGAGTCGATCGAGCCCGTCGAGATCGACCTCGACGCCGCCGCGGCGGAGCTGGCGGCCCGCCTCTCGGGGGACCGCTAATGGCGCTGCGCGAGCCCGCGTGGCGCGTGACGACGCGGGAACTCGACAGCGCCGTCGAAGAGGAGCGGAGTACCGGGGAACGGGCGGCCGGGTACCTTCTGTCCCCGTTCGGGGCGCGCATGAACCGCGTGCTCGTCGCCGGCACTCTCTCCCCGGCCGAAGCGATCGGGCGCGACCCGAGTCAGGCCTTCTGGCGGGCCCGCTTGAGCGACCCGACGGGCGCCGTCGCGATCACCGCCGGGAGCTTTCAGCCGCGGGCGATGGCCCAACTTCGGGCGACCCGAGAACCCCACCCCTCGCTGGTCGTCGGAAAGGTCCACCTCTATCGAGGTCGCGATGGGGTCGGCTACGTCTCGGTCCGCGCCGAGGGGGTCCGCACGGTCGGCGAGACCGAGGAGCGAGCGGCCCTCGCCGACACGGTGCGCCAGACTTTGGACCGCCTCGACCTCGTCGAGCGACTGGAACACGACCCCGCGGTGATCGAGACCGTGCTCTCGGCCGAGGGGATCCCGTCGGCGTGGGTCCGAGCGGCACGGGAGTCGCTGCGTCGGTATCCCGAAGTGGATCGGCGCGCCTTCCGTCGAGAACTGGGGGCGGCGGTTCGCCGCGTGGCGGGCGACAGTGGGCCGGTCGCCGCCCCGACCCCACCCCCCACGGTGACCGTCTCTCGAGCGCCGCCCCCCCGGGCAGCGCCTCCTCCGCCGTCCACCGCCGAGCGGGCCGAGGAGTCGGTCTTCCTCGACCTCCTGGACGAGGTCGCCGAAGTATCGGTGGACGGCTACGCCGACCTCAAGGAAGTGCTCGCGCGACTCGAAGCGCAGGGGCTGGTCGCGGGGCGCGCCGAGACCGTGCTGAACCGGCTCGAGGAAGAGGGCGTGGTCGAGGAGCCGATCGTCGGGAAGCTCCGCCGTTCGTGAGCGCGGCGCGTTCGACAGGCTATATATATCGCCCGGACTCGGAGGCGGGGGAATGAGGAACACCTGTCTCTCCGATCTGATGACGAGACCAGCGACGAGCTGACCCCCCTCTCCCGGTATACCGAGTAGTCATGGCCGAAGAGAAGCCGTCCCCGCTCCTTGCGATCGTCCTCGTCCTCATCGTGATCGCCGCCGGCATCACGGGCGGCGTGCTCCTCTACTACTTCGTGAACCACCGCCCCGCCGCCGCTGGCCCGCTCACGGTCGCGATCGGGGACAACGTGACGGTGAACTACATCGGCATTTTCGCGAACGGGCCGCAGCAGGGCCGCGTGTTCGACACGTCGGAGTACTCGGTCGCGCTCAACAACAACTCGTGGCCGAAGTCGCTCCAGTACAACTCCCGCGGCGGTCTGCCCGCCGACTACACCCCGCTCGGGGTGTACGTCGGGCCGAACGCCCCCTCGAACGGCTACACGATCGGGAACCTCACCTTCGGGGGGGTCGTCCCCGGATTCTGGCAGGGGCTCGTGGGCCTGCCCGGGAACCAGACGCATTACGTCACGGTACCAGCGTCCCTCGGCTACAGCTTCGTGAACTCGTCGTGCTTCGTGAAACAGAATCTCTCGAGTCAGTTCCCGGTGGTCGTGACGCTCACCCCGTCCGAGTTCTCGGACCTGTTTCCCAAGGTGACCGCGAGCGCCGGTATCTCCTACACGGACCCGGTCTACGGATGGACCGACTACATCCTCTCGGTCAACTCGACTTCGGTGAGCTACGAGAATCTCCCCACCCTCGGGATGATCGTGAGCCCCCAGGGCTGGGCCGTCAAAGTGACGAACATCACCTCCACGGTGATCTCGCTCACGAGCCAGTTGAGCCCGGATCAGTCGGGGCTCATCGCCGGTCACAGCGCGAACACGGTGTGCACGAAGACGACCTTCATCGTCACCCAGATCAACCTGGGCGCGGGGACGTACGTCGCGAACTACAACGCGGAGGTCGACGGCCAGACGCTGATCTTCATTGTGACCATCGTCAACATCTTCAAGCCGGGCACGACCTGATCGGTCAGCCGCCCAGCGTGATCTTCCCGCGTTTCAGCAGTTCCTGGAGCTGGGCGTCCGCCGTCGAGTCGACGATCGATCGCGGCGGCCCTCCCCGTCCGGGAGCATACGCCCGGACGGTCTTGCGCGCCTCGTCGCGTCGGGCGCGCATCTCCCCGAGGGTCTTGCGGCCCTCCCGGTCGAGCTCGGCCATCTCGCGCGAGATCCCATCGATCTTCTCCATGACCTCGGCGCGGGCCTTCCCTTTCGCGCGCAGCTCCGCAACGAGTCCGCCGGCCGTGACGAGCTTCGCCCGCACCTCGCCCATCTTCGCGTCGCGCTCGGAGCGCGTCTTCGCGGCCTCGGCTCCGAGCCGCTCGACGTCCGCCCGGGCAGCGAGGACCCTCGCTTCCGCCTCTTTGCGGCGAGTTTCGTGGTCCGCGACGACCTGGGTCTGCGCCTCCGCCGTCTGGAGGTCCTTGTGGCGCTGGCGAAGGTGCTTGATCAGCTCGTTCTCTTCCTCGAGCTTGAGGACGTTGGTCTGCTGACGGTGTTCGAGCTGGGCGATCTCGCGCTTGATCTGATCCGGGCGGAGCCGCTCCCCGGGCCCGATCGTGAGTCGCAGTTCCCGGAGGGCGATGACGGCCTCCTCGAACCTCCGCCGGGCCGCGTCCCGTTCGTGTCGAAGCTCGATCGCGCGCCGACCGAGGTCGCCGTGCTGCCCGTACAGCTGTTCGACCTCCTCCTGGGGCGCCTGCCGTCGGTCGTACAGCGCCTTCTGTTCCGAGGAAAGCTTCCGCATCTCGACGATGAGCTCGCGCCGCTTCGCGTCCAGGGAGTTCAGGCGAGCGTCGATCGAGCGGAGCCGAGTCTGCGCGTCGCGCTCCTGCGCGTCCTCCTCGTCGGAGAGCACCGGCCGTGGGGGCACGAACCGGAGAGGTTCGGTGGGCAAGAAAAGCCCTTCTCCCGCCCCGGGCGGCCTCGAAAACTACGTGGCCGAACGGGGATGCCGGGCGCGACGGGTATCTGGGGGCGAGGCTCGCGGGCGGACGAAGCGCTGCGCGGCGAACAGCGCGGCCGGTATCGCCGCGTCGATGTTCACCACGGCGATCGGCGCGCACGACTGGAGCATCGCATTGAGCGCTGCTTCGCCGCGTCCGCCGCGGCCGTAGCCCACCGAGGTCGGTACCCCGACGACCGGGGCTCGAACCAAGCCCGCGACCACCGTGGGCAGCGCGCCCTCCCGACCGGCGAAAACGAGGTAGATCTCGGGGTGCTCGCGTTCCAATCGAGGGAGAGCCCGAAGCAGTCGGTGGAGGCCGGCGACGCCCACGTCATGGGCCGTGACGACTCGGACCCCCAGTGCGCGGAGCACCTCCGTGGCCTCCTCGGCGAGCGGCACATCGCTCGTGCCCGCGGTCACGACGGCGACGACCCCGTCGCGGTACTGAGCTCCGAGAGGGCCGGGGATTCGGAACAGTCGTCCGTGCGCCAACGGCTCGAGCGGAGTCCCCCGCGAGCGTGCACGCTGCAGGGCGCGCGCCTGGGCGGCGGTCGGGCGGGAGATCAGCGCGCCGTGACCGTCGGCGACACACGCCGCCACGATCGAGAGAAGGTGCGGTACCGACTTTCCCTCCCCGAGGATGATCTCGGGGACGCCCACCCGCGCCCCTCGTCCGCGGTCGATGCGAGCAAAATCTCCGGCCCTCAGGTCGCCCGGGGGGGAGACTCGACGTCGTCGCCCGGTCGCCATGCCCTCGGCGACGCCCTCGGTCAGATAACGCCGGGCCACCCGTCACGCCCGATCGCGAGGTCCCCTCGCGCTATCGGTGAAACCCCCCCACCCAACTCTGATATATCGGACCCCGGTGGTCGGCCGGTTCCGAGAGCATGCCGGATTTCTCGCTCACCCCGGATCAGGAGAGTCTGCGCGACCTCGCCCGCAAGTTCGCCCGGACCGAGATGGCCCCGCATGCCGCGGAGTGCGACCGTACCGCTCGGTTCCCCGAGGAGATCTACCGGAAGGCGTTCGACCTCGGTCTGATGAATCTCAACGTCCCGAGCGATTTCGGCGGGAGTGGTCTCGGTGTCCTCGACCAATGCCTGATCGTGGAGGAGCTGGCCCACGCGTGCGGAGGAATGACCACCTCCGTGATCGCGAACTGCCTCGCGCTCGAGCCGATCCTGCTCGGGGGGACGCCCGAGCAGAAGGATCGTTTTCTGAAGCCGTTCTGCGCCGAGTACCACTTGGCGTCGTTCTGCCTGACCGAGCCGTCGGGCGGGAGCGACGCGGGCGGCCTGAAGACGCGAGCCCGACGCGAAGGGGACCACTACGTGCTGGACGGCGAGAAGTGTTTCATCACGAACGCTCCCCACGCCTCGCTCTACACCGTGTTCGCGACCCTCGACCCGGCGAAGGGGCACCGCGGCATCACCGCGTTCGCCGTTCCTCGGTCCACGAAAGGCGTAACGCCCGGGAAGGACGAGGACAAGATGGGCCACCGCGCTTCGTCCACGAGCACGGTTCGGTTCGACGGGGTCGAAGTTCCGGTCGCCGACCGGCTCGGTGAGGAAGGCGAAGGATTCTCGGTCGCCATGCGCACCCTCGACCAGACGCGCACCCCGATCGGCGCGCTCGCCACCGGGATCGCGCAGGCGGCGCTCGACCTCGCGGCCGCGTACGCGCTCAAGCGTCAGACCTTCGGCAAACCGATCGCCGAGCACCAGGCGATCCAGATCAAGCTCGCGAACATGGCCCAGGCCGTGCACGCCGCGCGCCTCCTGACCTGGCACGCCGCGTGGACGATCGACCGGGGAGCGAAGGGAACGCTCGAATCGTCGATCGCGAAATGTTTCGCGTCGGACGCGGCGCTCCACGTTGCCGACGAGGCGATCCAGACGTTCGGCGGGTACGGATACATGAAAGAGTACCCGGTCGAGAAGCTCCTCCGCGACGCGAAGCTCACCCAGATCTACGAAGGGGCGAACGAGATCCAGCGGACCGTCATCTCCCGGGAACTCCTGCGCCAGTACGCGTGAGCCGGTGGGACCGTGGAGATCGTCGTCTGCATCAAACCGGTCCCGGATGCGGAGACTCGCCTGCGCGCGAGCGCGGACGGAACCACGCTCGACCCGGAGTCGGTCAAGTTCGTCGTCGCCGGGTACGACGAATCCGCCGTCGAGCAGGCCCTTCTCCTGAAGGAGTCGGTGCCCGGGTCGAAGGTCCATGTCATCTCCTACGGTCCGGCCCCGGGCACCGAAGAGGTGCTGCGACAGGCGATCGCGCTCGGATGCGACCAGGCGTCGTGGATCGAGGCGCCGTCCGAATCGATCTCGGACCCGGCCGCGACCACGCGCGCCCTCGCCGCCGCCATCGGCCCGATCCCGCACGATCTCGTGCTGTGCGGCAAGCAAGCAGGGGACGACGAAAGTGGGCTCGTGGGCGGTGGGTTGGCCGAGTTGCTCGGCCTGCCCGATTTCGGGTGCGTGGTGGACCTCCGATGGGAGGCCGGAACGTCTCGCTTTCGATTCCAACGCGCCACCGAGGCCGGGCAGGAAACGTGGGAGGCGCCCACGCCGCTGCTCGTGGGGCTCCAGCAAGCGTGGAATGACCCGCGCACCGCGAAGCTGCCGGCGATCCTGAGATCTCGGAAGGCGACGATCACGAAGATCGCGCCCCCCGCACCCCCGGTGGACGCCCCGAAGAATCTCGCCGAGAGGTTCGAACTGCCGGCGCCGCGCACGGGCGCGAAGATGATCGACTACAAGACGCCCGAAGAGGCGGCCCAGAAGCTCGTCAAGATTCTCCGGGAGGAGGCGAAAGTGTTCCCATGACGCCGACGGTGCTCGTTATCGGCGAGTTGCACGACGGCCGACTGGCCGGCGTCACCGCGGAAGCGATCGGTGTCGCGCGTTCTCTGCCCGGCGCGTCCCTCGTCGGATTCGTGGCCGGAACCGGAGCGAAAGCCGCGGCGAACGAGTTCGGGAAGTACGGAGTGGCGCGGGCGTATGCCCTCGACGACCCGCGGTTCGACAGCGCCCCGCTCGCCGCTCGCGTTCCGGCGTTGAAGAAAGTGGTCGACCGAGAGTCGCCCGCCGTCGTGGTCGTCGGCGGTACGACGAACGGCCGCGAGCTGCTCGCTCGGCTCGCGAGCGCGGCGAATCTCGCGGTGGCCACCGGCGTCACGGAGGTCACCCCGGTCGCGGGAGGGCTACGGATCCGCCGACCGGTGTTCGGCGGCCGGGCCACGGAGACGCGTCAGCTCACCGGAGCCCGGGTCGGAGTCGCGACTCGGCCGCATGCCTTTCCGCCCGCTCCCGAGACGCCGGGCCACTGCGCCGTCGAATCTCCTCCCAATGCCGAGGTCCCGGCGGCGTTCCTCGGTGCCCAGCGGGTCACGTTGTCGGCGGCCCCCAGCACCGGCGGTCCGAGCCTCTCGGACGCGACCATCGTCGTGTCGGGAGGACGGGGCGTACGTTCCCCGGAGAACTTCCATCTCATCGAAGAGCTCGCGGCCTCCCTCGGCGCGGCGGTCGGCGCCTCCCGAGCGGTAACGGACGCCGGCTGGCGACCCACGTCGTTCCAGGTCGGCCAGACCGGCCGCGCGGTTTCCCCCCAGCTGTACATCGCGGTCGGGATCTCGGGAGCGATCCAGCATATCGTCGGGATGATCAGTTCGCGCGTGATCGTGGCGATCAACTCGGACGCCTCGGCTCCGATCTTCCGGGTCGCGGACTACGGCGTCGTCGGCGACCTCTTCCAGATCGTACCGGCGCTCACCGCCGAGATCCGGAAGGTGCGCGGCCTTTAACCGGCGCTAGAGGTCGCGGTACATCTCGATCCCGTCGCGGACCAGCGCGCTGATCGGGACCCCCGCAGCCCGACGCGCGCGCTTCAGGAGTTTGCGGACCGGCTGCTTCGGCCCGCCCTGCTCGGTGAACATGCCGCGGAAGAGCTCCGCGGCGAACCGTGGATACAGGGAGTAGAATCGAGGGTTCCACTTCACGCGGTCCATCTCCGCAAAGTCGCGGAAATCCGGGATGACGTTCGTCGCGACGAGCCGCCGCTCGTACTCCGCGAGCTGCGACGCGCCGGACGCCCGGGCGGTTTTGGCCGCGAGCGCGGTCTCCGCCGCCTCGAGACCGGTGCGCACGGCGTAGTTCATGCCCTGGATCGTGAGACCGTTCGAAAAGACAAATCCCGCCGCGTCGCCCGCCACCATCCATCCGTCGCCGTAGAACGACGCGGGACGGCTCGCCCAGCCGGAACTGATCAGCTTGGCCCCGTACTCCACCAGATCGGCGCCGCGGAGCCGACTTTGGATCGCCGGGTGCTGCTTGAACTGCTCGATGAGGTCGTGCGAGTACACCCCCTTTCCGAACAGCGACTGAATATTGACGATCAGGCCGACCGAGAGGGTGTCCTTATTCGTGTAGAGAAACCCACCTCCCATCACGCCGGGGGGAAACATCCCGGTGACCCACTCCTCCGCGTGGCCCTCCCCGGGTCCCACGTTGAATCGGTCCTGGATCACCGAAGGATCCAGGTGGTACACTTCCTTCATGCCGAGCTCGGTGGCTTCTCCCGAGAGCCGTGGGTTCGGTCGGATCGGCGTTCCCAGAGAAACTCGCGAGTTCGCACCGTCGGCGACGATCGTGACGGGCGCGGTCATCGTTTCACCGCCCTGCACGACGCCATGAACGCGAGTTCCTTCCCAGTTCAACTTGTCGACGGGGACCGAGCTCACGACGGTGGCACCGGCCGCCTCGGCCTGCTTCGCGAGCCAGGCGTCGGTGCGGGCACGCAGTACCGTGTGAGCGACGAACGGCTCCTTCCGCCAGCTGTCGTCCTCGAGGTCGAACGAGACGGCGCTCTCCTTCGTGAGGAATCCGAACCGTTTGCGGACGAGATGTCGCTCGAGCGGCATCTCCCGCCACCAGTTCGGCAGGATGCGGTCGAGGTCGTGACCCCAGAGGACTCCGCCCGAGAGGTTCTTCGACCCGGGCTCCGCACCTCGCTCGAGGAGCAGGACATTGGCGCCGCCCTTCGCGAGCCGGATCGCGGCCGCGCTCCCGGCCATGCCGGCGCCGACGACGATCGCGTCGAAGTCGTCGGCCATCGAGGGAGCGAACGCCGACCGGTCGATTTAACGATGCGCGACGGCGCGACTACGAGCGGACCCAGTTGCCGCCGCCGGCGTTCGCCGTGACGCCCTGGCTCGCGTCCTCGATCATCTTCTGGAAACGGAACGGCTTCGGGATCCCCTTCCAGTCCTCATTGCCGAGTCGGGAGCCGCCCTCCGAGCTCACGTGAACGGTTCCGTACCCGACGATGCGCTGGAGGAAACTCTGATGCACATCGACCCCGCGGACCTGCGTGACCGGGATCTCGTGAAAGTCCTTTCCGAAAATCCCCTGTTGTACGATCACCCGGTGGGAAGTGACGGCGTAGACGGTTCGAATCCACCGGAGATAGCGGGCCAGCAGCAGGATCAGCCCGATCAGGACGAGAAAGAGCCAGAAGTAGAGCAGGTAGGTGGGAAAACTCGAGTTGGCGGTGTGGAGACTCTGCAGGGCCGAATTGTATCCGGAGATCTGAATGCCGGACCAGTGGTAGACGTACGCTCCCGTGAACAGCGACAACAGCCCGAAGATCAGGATCAGGAGGATCGGCCCGGGAAAGTAGTACAGTTTGGTCGCACGCGTTTCCTCGAGCAGGAACTCCTGGTCGGCGAGATAGGTCGCCTTGAGGAGGCGGGGCATCGGACGTGCGGCGCTCGTCGTGGCGGTCGCCGTACGGGGGATCGACGGGGGCGGCGACGTTGGAGTGGCCATCGGCGGGGAGTGGCCCGGCCGGGTGATAAAAGCTCGGTTGCGAGGGTAGCGAGCGGCTCCCTCCCTTATATCGCGCCGACCGTCCCGACGTCCGATGGGGGTCACGGACTGCCACGTCCACATCAACCCGCAGTGGGAGATGCGACCGGAGGCGGCGCGCATGCTGGCGCACTCCGATGCCGACGCCCTTCGCTACCTCAAGGAACCCGCGTACTTTCTCGAGTATCTCGACCGCTGTGGCGTCGATCGCGCGGTGCTGATCAACTACGTCGCTCCGGAAGTGATCGGCTACACGGAGAAGACCAACGACTTCGTGAGCGAGTACGCACGCACCGACCCGAAGCGCCTCATCGCGGTCGGCGGGATCCGGCCCGACCACCCGGACCCCGCGCGCGAGATCGCTCGGCTGGCCGATCGGCTGGGAATACGCGGCGTGAAGCTGAATCCGCCGCACCAGCTGTTCCGGCCCAACGCGTACACCGACGGCGCGTTCCCCCAGTTGCGTGAGATGTACTCGGCCTGCGAGCGGCACCGACTGCCGGTGATCGTTCACACCGGAACGTCGGTATTCCCCGGTGCGCGGAACAAGTTCGCCGACCCCCTCTTCGTCGAGGACGTCGCGATCGATTTCCCCGACCTCACGATCGTCCTCGCCCACGGGGGTCGCCCGCTGTGGATGGAAACCGCGATGTTCCTCACCCGCCGCTTCCCGAATGTATGGCTCGAGGTTTCGGGGGTGCCGCCCGCCCGTCTGCTCGAGTACTTCCCCCGGTTGCCGGCCCTCGCGGAGAAAGTGCTGTTCGGGACCGACTGGCCCGGTCCGGGAGTGAAGGACATCCGCGCGAACCTGGACGCGTTCCGGGCGCTGCCGATCCCGACGGACGTTCAGCGACGGATCCTCGAAGAGAATCCGCTCCGCGTGTTCCCCGAGCCGAGGCCGAGGTGAAATAGTCGGCCTCGCTCTCTCCGGTGTGCCCGACCCGCCGGAACGTCCCGAGGCCCCGGATCCGCCCGCCGCGCCCGAAGGCGAGGAGCCGGCGCCGACGGTCGAGGTCGTGGAAGGCGGGGAAGAGGTCGGCCGTCTTCCCCTGCCCCGGCGCAATCGCGGCGAGGTGTTCGGAATCGCGAGTCAGCTGCTGGGGGCCGCCCGGATCCGCGTGATGTGCGAGGACACGATCTCGCGCATGGGCCGGATCACCGGGAAAATGAAGAAGAAGATGTGGATCCGCGAGGGCGACCTCCTCATCGTTCGTCCCTGGGGTTTCCAGGAAGGGAAGGCGGACATCCTGTTCCGTTACAGCCGGACGCAGTCGCAGTACCTGGCCCGGAAGAACCTGCTCCCGCCGTCGGTCAATCTCTTTTCGACCGAAGCGCGCACCGACACTCCTCCGCCCGCGTAGGTCGCCGATGTGGGCCGGTTCCGCCCGTCCGCTCACCTCGCTCGAAATGGCCGTGGTCGAGGCGAACGCGGTCGCGCTCGGCTCGACGATCGATTTCCTGATGGAGAACGCCGGGCGCGCCGTCGCCGAAGTAGCAACGCGGCACCTCCCGTCGCCGCCGGCCCGCGTCGCGGTCGTCGCGGGGAGCGGCAACAACGGCGGCGACGGCACCTGCGCCGCGTTCTACCTCCAGCAGTGGGGCTATTCCCCCGAGATCTGGCTCGTACGGCCGCCGTCGGAGATCTCCACTCGAGCGGCCCGTCGCTGCTTTGAACGAGTGGAACGGCGATGCCCGATCCATCTCGGGATCCCGTCCGCGGAGGAGCTCGCCGCCTTCTCCCTCCTCCTCGACGGTCTTCTCGGCACCGGACAAGGGGGGCGGCTCCGTTCTCCGGTGCGGGACGCCGTCCTCGCGATCCGGGAAAGTGGCGTCCCGATCCTCGCGATCGACGTGCCGACGGGGGTCGGTGACCCCGAGGGCCTCCGCCCCGACTGGACCGTCACGCTCACCTGCCCGAAGGAGGAGATGCGCCCCGGCAGCTCCGGGGAAGTGACCGTACGAGACATCGGGATCCCGCAGGACGCCTGGCGACGCACCGGACCGGGCGAGTTCCTTTTCTTTCCGCGACCGAGCGGACACGGCGACCGGGGACGCTCGGGGCGCGTGGTGTTCATCGGGGGCGGACCGTACGCGGGCGCTCCGGCGCTCTCCGCGCTCGCCGCCCTTCGATCCGGAGCGGAGCGCGCCACCGTGCTCGCCCCCGAAGGAGCGGCGGGGCCGGTTCAATCGTTCAGCCCGAACCTCGTCGTCCGCCCGTTCGGAGTCGAGCGGTTCCGACCCACCGATGTCGCTGAGATCGTCGAGTTCGTGCGGACTTCGCATCCGAAATCGGTCGCTCTGGGGATGGGCGCGGGAGCGCATCCCGATACGGTCGACGCCCTCCGCGCGATCGAGCGCGAACTCGTCGGTTCGGTACCGCTGCTCGTGGACGCGGACGGACTCGCGGGCCTGCCCACGGCGAGCGAGATCGAAGAGGGGCACGACCATCCCGTGCTCGTCGCCACTCCGAACGCGGGGGAGTACGCGCGCTACTTCTTCGCTTCCGCGGACGGAGAGGAGACCGAGCACCTCGCGCAAGCCCGGCGCATCGCCGCCGAGCGGCGAGTGACCCTCGTCGCGAAGGGGGACCCGGACCTGATCAGCGACGGCGAGAGCGCGTTCGAAAATGCCCACCATCTCGCCGCCATGACGGTTGGAGGCGTCGGGGACGTGCTCAGCGGCGTCATCGCCAGCCTGCTGGCGCAGGGTGTCTATCCCCTGCACGCCGCCCGGCTCGCCACCTGGTGGGTCGGAGAAGCGGGGACTCGCGTGGCCGCGCGGAAGAGCTTTGGCCTGGTCGCGACCGACATCATCGAGGAGTTGCCCGCCGTGCTCGTCACCGCCTTCGAGCGGATCCACGCGTCGGCGCACTAACTCAAGCGTACCGGACTCGGCCCTTGATCGCCTTCGCGCGGGCACGGACGTCCTTCCCGCCCGTCGGATTCCCCTCGGAGTAGCCTTCCAGGAACGATTTGACCAGCGCGTCGGACTTCGAATGGAGCGCCTTCAGGTCCTCCTCGACGAGGTGGAGGTCGATTCCGAGCTCCTCGACCCCCGGGCTGCGCGAGCCCATCGAGAGGTCGATGAACGCCGGTACCCCATCGGGGCCGTCGGGATAGAGCACATTCGAGCTCGTGAGGTCTCCGTGGGAGATCCCACCGGCGTGCAGCCGGCCGAGCGTCTCTCCGAACCGCCGAACCGCGGCGAGCAGCGTGTCGAACGGGAGGGCGGGATCCTCGAGCATCTCCTTCAACGTGCGCCCGGGCAACTGCTCGAGCACGATGCGGTGCTTCACGAGATCCACATCGTAGACGATCGGCGTTCGAACTCCGAGCTTGCGCGCGTCGACCAGCAGACGGACCTCGTTGCGCGTGCGCTCGCGGCGCAGACGGTCGTCCAGCGC
>Ga0070761_10000857_pt1 | contig 19303 bp, 16 predicted proteins | sample HubBroMetageREF1_FD_66724 | JGI IMG/M metagenome (GOLD analysis project Ga0070761, IMG submission 66724) | Reference soil microbial communities from the Hubbard Brook experimental Forest, New Hampshire, USA - Hubbard Brook CCASE Soil... | ecosystem: Environmental > Terrestrial > Soil >... | reverse complement strand
GGTTTTCTTGTCGCAGACTCGAGCCAGGCGATGTTGCTACATGCTGCAGGCAATCCTACAATAACTAGCATACTGGGATGGACTTTTCGCCCCAGCCACCACAGCGCCACGAGGCGCTATTACATTTCGCGCAATCGCATTGTCTTTTGTAGGAAATATTTTCGGTCATTTCCTGGCTGGGTTGCGAGGAGTGCATATGCGCAGGTTAGGGAGACAATTGGGTGCTTGCTCCTCGAGGAGAACCGCGTCCGTAAGATCCGCAGCGTCCTGCTCGGAACTTGGGATGCCCTGACCGGGAGAATGGGGAAACGAGACGGCTTATGAAGGAACGCAGACGGACGATGTTGCCGCACGTGTAGGCCGCTACTCTTCTCACCGAATCACCAGGTCCCTCGCGACACTTCTCCATCCCGCTGAATAACGCCAGTAGCGACCGCTGACGGTCTCGCGGAGAACTGTCGGGATCCGAGCCACTCTCGTGTGAGGCAGTTGCGCTCGATGCGTTAAATGAGAGATCTTTTTCTCAATTTCTCTCTGTGCGTACTTCGCGTACGGCAACTGAGCCCCTCGCTTTCCAATGTGATCGTAGAGCTGACGAAATCGTTCGACCTCCTCCAGATGAAAGTGTGCTCCTCTGCTCCGGGCTTGCGCCACCAGTTCTCGCGGGAGCACAGGCGGCAGGCCCTCTTGCTGTCCCTTGTGCCGACGATACTGCATGAGCGGATCGAAAATCATCTCAACCCTTCCACGCGCCGCCAACAGAAAAGATATCCACCTGTCGTGAATCCAGTTCGCAGGAATGGGAGTCACGATATCGAAGATCTCCTTCCGGAATGCCATCGTCGCGCCAGTCACGACGGGATGTTTTACCAGAACGTTCAGTGCGTGACCGGTCGTAAACTCGCGGCGCTCCCCCCCATCAAATGAGAAGGCGCTCCAAAGGCTCATTCCCAGCCCTCGTGAATCATCGTCGATCAGATCGGCATCGCTGAACACTGAAACGATTTCGTCCGATCGCAAGAAAACCGCCTCGATCTGCCCCAGTTTGCACCGATACCAGACGTCGTCTTGATCTGCGAGCGCGACTATGGCACCCTGACACATTGAAATCGCCTTCTCAAAGTTCTTCGTAGATCCGAGATTCTTATCATTGACTATAAGCCGAATCGGGAACGCCGAGCGCCCAGCAAATTCCCTTACAATTTCGCAACAACCATCTGATGAACCATCGTCACACACCACGAGTTCGTCCGGAGGTCGCTCTTGAGCGGCGATGCTCTCAAGCTGCGCGCTCAAGAACGGCCCTCCGTTAAACGTGCACATCGCTACTGAAATGCTAAGAACCAATATCTTCCCCCAGACGGATCCGTCCATACCTCAAAAAAACGTCCGGCGTATCCTTGTGCGCCCTGCCACCGGCGCAAAACTCTTGATCTCGACTCGATGACTCAGCAGAGCGCTGAAAAGACTCCAATCTCGTCAAACAGATGCAAATTCTTGTCGTTCGCACGAACGGCATACTATACTCACTGGGCATGAGTTCGAGCGTGAAACCATCCATCTGGAATTGCGGCGCAGGCTCATCTCCGCCTCTCGCATTTCGCGTCTGCGCGGTGATTGTTACCTACAACCCCAGACCAGCGTTTGTCGACAATATTGTAGCTGTTGCCACACAAGTCAGCCACGTTGTCGTCGTTGATAATGGTTCCTCGGCAGAAACAGAGCGGCACTTCCAGGAACTGGTGACGCGTATAGACTGCACGGTGATTCGCAATCATGAGAATCTGGGGATCGCGGTAGCTCTTAACCTTGGCGTCCAGTATGCCCTGAAATCCCGATTCGATTGGGTCTGCACCTTTGACCAGGATAGCCGAGTATGCGATGGATTCGTCATAAAGATGTTGGATGCATACCAACAAAGTCCTCACCCAGAAAGGGTTGCACTCCTTGCTCCCAGGTATACGGACCGCGAGTCCGGCTTTAATTTGCGGTTGAAGCGGGCGAGCGACGGCGAAATACTCGCTGCCATGACCTCGGGCAGTATGATGCCAGCGAGCACAATTCAAAAGCTTGGGTTCTTTGATGAAAGTTTCTACGTCGATGCGGTCGATATCGAGTTCTGTCTCCGCGCCCGGCGGAAGGGGATGTTGATCCTTCAATCTTCTGCGGTGCTGTTGCACTCTCTTGGCAGGACTACATATCATCATTTGTTGGGATTCCGCTTTGGAGTGACCAACCATTCCGCGGGCCGGCGCTATTACATGACCCGCAACCGTTTGCGGCTGCTGATTCGCTACGCCTCGGACTGGTCTTGGTCATGGCGAGAGAGCAGGACGATGTTGCTGGATGCCGCTAAGATTTTGTTCGCAGAAGACGACAAGTGGAGTAAGGTTCGCGCTATGGCGGCCGGCACAGCAGATGCGCTACGGGGAAGAGTGGGCAAGCAGATTGAACTCTAGGCCAAAGGTCTCAGCCTGCGTCGCGGCATTTCAGGGTGAGCGCTTCATCACCCAGCAACTGCATTCTATCCTTGCGCAGTTGGCTGCAGACGACGAAATCATTGTCGTCGATGACGCTTCGACGGACGGTACAAGCAGCAAACTAGCCGCGCTGCAGGACCCACGTCTTCATGTAATTCGAAATGCCAAGAACCAGGGCATTCTCCGCTCTTTTGAGACGGCGCTTTCCCGCTCCTCCGGAGAGATCGTGTTCCTCAGCGATCAGGATGATCTGTGGCTACCGAACAAGGTGCAGGTGGTTTTGGATGTATTCGCCCGCGACCCCGACCTAATGCTGGTAGCAAGCGATGCGACACTCATCGATGAGGATGGTACCAAGATCGGCGACTCTTTTTACGCCAGGCGAGGCAGATTTCGAGCGGGACTATGGTCGAATATTCTGATTGGCAAGTTCCATGGGTGCACCATGGCATTTCGCTCAACCTTACTGCAGAGCGCGCTGCCTTTTCCGCCAGCAACTGAAGTGCATCATGACACATGGATTGGGTGCATCAACGCGCTGATTGGCGGCAAGACAGAATATATCGCTGAACCTCTCGTCGCATACCGGCGGCACTCGAGCAATGTAACTGGCAGAATAAGGTTAAGCGCTCAAACGAGATTTAGAGTGCGGTATCACCTCGTCCTTGGGCTGCTGCTGTTCTGCTTGAAGCGCGCAAGAAGCGCGCCACGATTCCGCTGGCGCGGCTCCTGGTCCTAGGTGCGCGCGTCGCGTGACATGGCGCGCGACGATGTTTTCGCGTAGCGGAAGGCGTTCACTGCGATATCAGGCTATCGTCGATGCTGCCGGTGTGCAGCGGCAATTTCTGATCGTGTGGCTATGTTGCGAACGTTACAATACGTCCTGCTCGTTGGAAGCATCGGCCTGGTCGGCGCCGACCGCATTGATTTCTTTGCCGGCCGTGGTCCGTTTACACTGACTCCCTTTCTGATCCTTGCCTCCCTGAGCGTTTTAGTGCACCTCTTGCGAGCAGGCTTACGTGGAAGCTTGCACTTTGCGGTCGCGCCGCCGGTGCGTCGTCAAGCCCCATTCCTTGCTGCGGCCAGTCTTTTCCTGATTCTTTGCTTTGCTTCAATCCCCTTCAGTCTCGACCCGGAGCGGAGCTTGGTAGCTTTTGCCGACTTGTTGATCGTGGCTGTTCTAGGATATTACATTTCGCTGCAGATCTTGGCGGAGCCGGCACAGGAAAGACTGATTTTGCGCTCACTCACGTTCGGTCTAGTGGTGTACATAATCTTTTGCATCGGCGAGTGCATCGCGTGGAGCCGTGGAATTGGCTTAGAGGTTGGGAGATCTGGTCCGTGGCTACAATCGACATTTGCGCCCAGTTCGATAGGACCTTGGTTGCCAACCCTAGCTGGGACTACCTTTGATGCCAACCGCTCTGGTTTCATATTAACGATGTACTTGGTATTGCTCGACAGGCTTGCTGCCAAAGCGCGCTACGCTGGCATATTTCGCTTTACGATCGCACTGCTTGTTCTCTTGACGATCTCGAAATCCGGCGCCCTCTGTTGGTCGGCATATTACTTATCCTCAACAACTTTCTGGAAGCGTTTGGTTTCGGGGCGAGTGCTAATGCGGCTGGCAGCGGTTGTCATCGCTGGTTCCCTTTTATCTGTCGTATACCAAGACGAAATTGTTCGCCTGGCGGAAGGGTGGGAAATCGCGGATGCCGCTTCTGCCAAGCTCTCGATGGATCCCGGCAGTTCAGGAGAAAGTCACATTCTTTTGATACAACGGGGTTATAAGACTTGGTTAAGTTCGCCAAAAACTATTGTTATGGGCATTGGAGAGGCAGCCGCCCCGAATGTTCTGCAAGACTTTTTTGAAAACGACAAACACGGAAACTTTCACAATCTATACGTCACTGTTCTCGCTGAAATGGGGTTCCCTGCATTTATTGTTCTCATGTTCCTGCTGGGTTATCCAATCATCGGCAGAAACAGTGCTACGCGCGGCATGGCCGCCCTGATGGTTTTTAATGTAAGCTATCAGTCCCACAACGAGCCGGTGTTTTGGCTTACGCTTGCACTCTTATGGTCCTGTGAACGGAGAACGGTACCACTCGTTCGCTTTTTATCTCATCTTCCGCAGTCGGAGATTGAGGGAGCCCGCGCATGAACAAACACGAGTTGTCACAGCTACCCGCAGAACTTGCAGATCGAATTCGGGAGGAAGCCGTTGAAAATGACGAGATTTATCGGCGACGTTCCCTCGACAGCCTTGACGTATTCCGCATTCACTATTTTCATTCTGAAATGCTGGAGTGGGCGATCGGGCAAATTGGCGATCTGAGAGGTGCGAGGATTTTGGATATCGGTATCGGTGATGGTCATACTTCCGTGTTGATGGCTCTCGCGGGGGCTGAAGTGATCGAATCGACGTTTCCACTGTGGCCCTCGCCCGTGCGGAGGCGTTAGCACAAAAGCACGGTGTCAAACTGGACTTACAGCAAATGCCGGGCGAGAACTTGAATTTCGAGAATGACGCTTTTGATGGAATCCTGTGCGTGTCTGCTTATCATCACATGGATCAGGAGCGCGCTGCGACTGAGTTCGCTCGTGTTCTTCGGCCGGGTGGACGTCTAGTAATGATCGATCCGTTGGCGACGAATCCGCCTGCCTGGTTGTATCGGCGCGTTGGCAAATTGTTTTCTCGCGAAGCGACCCTCAGGGAGACGCCGTTGCGAGTGCACGATTTGCGAATCCTGCGCGAACATTTCGGGAAGGTGGAGTGGCGTGGCCTATATCTGTTATCGGTGGGGCTAATTGGCTTGGAGCGGATTTGGAGGAACCCTCATCCGTTAGTGTTTCGATTCACCGAGGCTGCGTTTAAGTGGATGTCACCTTTGGATTCTGTGCTACTAAGAGTTCCCGGACTTCAGCGAATTGCGTGGAAAATCGCGGTTGTGGCACAACGCTAAAGCGTAGGAACCGGATTGGACAAAGACGACTGATGGGCTTCAAGCTATTTCGTTCGCCTCGGGCTGTTTCAAGGCATAACGTAACCCAAAAGCTCGTCCGTGGACTGACCCTCGCATTTCGGGTCTTTGCTAACGAAATGGTCGTGGCCAGTACTGCAGCGGTATAACGCTACCAGGTTCAGCCTGGAAACCGGCTGCGAATATCCATAACCGTCCTTGCCGAGAGTTCGCTGACCTTCGCACCCAACATCTAGCGAGACAAAATAGTCTCGCTGTCCTCGTTTGCAGCCATAGAATGGCACGGTAGCCCCCTCAGACGGATTCTCATAAAGGTGGCCGAGCATTTCCTGCAATTGAAAGCCCCCATCCGGACTAACCCAACCCGTAGTGACTTCAAACACACTCCCATTGAAATAACGATTGAAGGGAATCAACGTGCTGCCATTCGGCACCCACTCCATAGGCATGAGGATCCAGGATCCAACTGCCGCTGAGACGCCCGCCTCGGCTGGAGTTGAGCGCCAGTTCGGCGGCGGGTAGGAGACGGACGTGTACACCTGGATTGTGGGATAGGATGCCACATTCAGATTGCCGTAAAGGTCGTGTACGAAACCGGCAATGAAGTTCGATTCGAACCCCGTCGCATTCGTATCCATAGTAGCGAGTTGTTGCCACGGGGAGGCTCCGGTCAAGAGTGCAGCTTGCGGGATCTTGTAGAGTTCAACACCGTACTGCCCACGCTCGACGACGCCTCCTGTGGTCGACGGAGATCGCACGGGGCGATTGAAAACAGCGTACCACTCCCCCGCCTTCGAATCGTAGGACATGTCCCCCCAAGTCGCTTCCGGATCATCCAAATCCAAGCCGTCGGACGTCAGCGTCCCTTGCACCTCGAAGTGCACTCCGTCAGTTGAAACCGCGGCTACATGATGTTGCGTTGGATTGGCATCTTCATAAAACATAGAGATCGCGGCTCTATGATCAGCATTGTAAAGAGAGGGCTGGCCCACGCCGTAATCAGTGTCGGAGGTTGACGGAATGACCGGCTGCGGATACTTCTTCCAGAGGATGCCATCGTTGGAAAAGGCTACACCGATGCTATTATTTTGTCCGCTAATCGCTGCCGTGGCCACATAGTACATCGCATAGCTGTAGGTTTGTCCATCGCCAAGAGGGTTCTCGAAAATGCCGCCAATTACTTTCGGATTGCACGTGAAGGCAGAATCCCACGCGCCCGGAGTTTCGGCCAGTACCAATACCGGACCGTAAGAGTCGCCTGTCGACATATTGAGCTGCTCGTAATAAACGGCGTCCGTATTCTGAGAGTGGTCGCTCGGATTGACGCCGGGACTGCACCACCAGAACTGCCGTGTATCTCCGGTCTCGATCACCGAGGGCGAATAGTTATATGTCCCACGGTTGCCGACCGCTCCCTTGGGAAGGGACGGCGAACAACCCGTCGCGACAAGCATAGAACTCAAGACAAATAAAAACATGATTGCCGTTCGAACCCGGGTCCTGAGAATGTTCATCTGACTGTCTCCGACTCAAGAGTTTTCCGGGAGCTTTTCCGGCTATCGGCCATCCCCATCAGACTGTCCGAACCCCCGCGAACAACACTGAAAAAAGCCTTGCATCCGTTCGCCCTTTTGCACACTCCCTTTGTGTTTACGTATAAAAAGCCGGACAGTTCTTGGGTGAGTCAGAGCTTCTTAGTTTCTCGAGCTCTAGGTTCGCGAACATGACGACGCGTGATCAGGTCGTTTAGCACAATTTTCTCTCGCCGCTGGCATTGACACACTTCTGTCGTTGCTCGATAATGTCGTTACTTTATCCGTCCAAGAACGTACCACATCTGTCCAAAAGTACGCAGCACCCGAACCGACCCACGCAGGAGGAGGTGGGATGGGAATGCAGCAACCAGTGCAAGAGCAGAAATCACGGGAGAAAGGTAGAGCATCGAAAAGCACATGAAAATACGCCTCCTGATATTTGTCTTTCTGATATTGATGGTTGCATTGCCGGTGTATGCCTATGGAGACCCAACCGGCGGCATGTTGTTTCAAATGCTCACCCCAATACTCGCCATGATTTGGGGACTTTGGATGATTCTCGCGAACAGCATTCGTCGTGGCACAGCCAAGTTGGTCCGCAAGTTTCGGAGCGTGGAGCCCGACGAGCAGGTGCCGGCGGATGAGCAGGCACCTCAAGAACGAACTAACGAATTCCCGCTCTAAGCCGTGTCTCTCTGGATCGGGCCGCTCTCACTAAGACCTAGTCGAGTCTCCGGCCAACCATACCCTTTTGCAGATATAGTCTTGCCCCACGTCCTGTCCACGCGTGCCTTTTGGGCGGGCGATAAGATGAACCGATTGGGCTTGTAATCCGCCACGCCGGCCAGGTGCCGCTCGACGCTCGCACGCACGCCTTCGAACCTTCCCAGTTCCAGTTCCTGATACAGCCGCGCTACCTGTGTGACTGGATCAGCCACCAGGTCTTCGTAGCGCACTCGAGCGAAGAACCGTCGATCGAGATCGGAAGCTCCGACGGAAATTGCCTGTTCGTGCAGGACATAAGCGGCCAGCACGAATTCCTCGATGTCGTCGCCGGAAAAATGCTCCAGGCTGTACGACCCAAGCAGCGTATTCCAAAGCTTGAGGTTCGACGCAAATACTTCATACGGATTACGCTCGATGATAATGTAGCGCGCTTGAGGAAACAAAGTCCGCAAACTGGAAAGCCTGAACCCGTGTGACGGCGATTTGAGCACCATCGGCTTAGCTTGCTGGACCGTCAGGAGTTGCAGAAAATACCTCAATGTGGAAGACCAGCGAACTTGGCCTTCGGTCGGAGATCGACTGAGGTCGAGCAGCGATTGCGGGTGACGCATAAGGGAAGGGACGAGCAACGCCTCGTAAGGAGAAGGCGCGCCAAGCGCAAGAAGAGCAAATTCGTCCTCTTGAGGCGACGCCCAGGAATAGAGCATGTTATCCATGGGCCGCTGGGCGTGCTGATTGATCGACCGTTGGCCTATCCGCCGCTCGCTGAGCAGGAAATGGGAAGGATTCAGACAGGCGTAGGTGCTGGGGAAACCGAACTGTGGATCGCAGCAGAGCAATTCATGCAAGAACGTGGTACCCGACCGCCAAAAGCCAAGGATAAAAATCGGTGGGGGTGGAACCGAGCCTTCAAGCGCGCTCGCATAGCTCTTGAATTGCATTCCAGCGAGCACAGAATGAACTGAGCCATTCAGCCAGTACAAGAAATGAGTCTGCCGGCTCAGGCGCGCGCGTTGCGGGTCAATCTTGAGGATAATACGTTGCCAAGCCTCGAGGGATAAGCGCAGACGCGCCATCCCTTTACCCGGGGTGTCTTGCTTCGGCACCGCAATCACCTAGTAACGAGCGGTTCGTTGGCTTTCCTTAGATCGGAAATCAGGAGGTCATGCATGCGCTGTGCGACGTCCGGATCAGATTTCGTGAGATTAATCTCTTCGGATGGATCAGTTTTGTAACGATAAAGTTCCTGCTCCTGGGTATCGAGATGGATCACGTATTTGAAGTCGTCGTCCATGATTGCCAAGGTGCCCTTCGAGATGGGACGGAAGGTACTATCGGTTTCCAGCGCCATGCTAAAGACTTGCCGCTGCGGAAGTGATTTGCCCTCGAGTGCCGGCCTGAGGGATCCGCCATCGGTCCAACCGGGCACAGGTGCCCCGACGAGATCGAGGAGTGTTGGCAGCAGATCTACTTGCTCTGCGGGCTGGGCAATGATCTCGCGTTGCTGCTGCCCCGGCAGATGAATCATCAACGGAATATGGATGAGGCCGCTGTAAAGATGAGGGCCGCCGTGGAGGAGAAAGCCGTGCTCGAACGATTCACCGTGATCTGATGTGACGATCACTATCGCTCGATCCAAGCGGCCGGTTTGCTCCAGCCAGTCAAGGTAATCCCCGACAGCGTGATCCGCATACAGGATCATCTCATCATATTGGGCGCGAAGCTCTGAAGCGGTCAAATCTGGTGCCAACCGGTGACCATGGACCTGCACCAATCTTTCCCTCGGTGCGAAGCGCATTCGGTACGGCGCAGGGGGCCAATAGGGATCGTGAGGTGGAAAAATGTGTGTCCATACGAACATTGGCTGTGCGTCGTCCCGGGATTCGATTAAGTCACGAGCCTGACCAAATACCGTTTCCGCCGGATACGGGTACCGGCGCCAAATCACCCTGTCCAGAAAACTCGCCAGACTTCCCAGGCGGCGGAGCAGGGAAAAGAAAAGGGTGAATTGGCCATTGATGCCGGCCGGGTTGCTCATCCATACTCCGGCCAAGCCCAACGGTGCTGCATATTCTGCGGCATCGTAAGATGCCAGAGTGCTGCGAGAAAACGGACTGGCGAACACGTTCGAACTGATCATGGCGGTGTAGTATCCGCGCTGCCGCAACAGCGCCGGCAAGGTTTCCTGCTGAGCCGAATTGCGCAGAAAGCTGCCAAGCTCGAATACGCGATGCGACCAAGGCAGTTTGCCAGTCTCGATCGACGTTGTCGTGGGGGCCGTTAGGTTCGAGTTGGCAATAAAATTCTCGAACGTAAAGCTATGCTGGGCGAATCGCTGCAGATTAGGAGTTGTGGGGCGGTCATAGCCGTACACCGACATATCCTGCGCACGAAGCGCGTCAATGGTGATCACGTAGATGTCGGGTGGCCTGGAGCCAGCGAACGGTCTGGCCGGACCCGCGAAGTCATGGAAAGGGTGTACGCCATGTACCAACAGAATGAGCGTTATGGCAAAACCGAGAACGACGTGGATCCAACCAATTGGCGCTAATCGGATTCGGCAGAACTTCTGGACGCCAGATAGTCCGAATCGGAAAAACCCGGCAGCGCAAATCACAATCAAGCTCAGACCCGACATCAATGACGAGAGAGCTCCAGGCTGCCAGTTTGGAAACATCTGCAGCCGAATAGCGGCCAGTAGTTCAAGACCGAAGTACGAAAACGGAAATGCCAGCCATAAGCACCAGCAAACCCATGTGGAATACCGTCTGGTCCCGGGAATCATCCGAAGGGTTTTCGCCACCACCAAGGTACCCAACCACCACGCGATGCTGAGTCCCAATAGCACGATCAGGGCGACCCCCGCTTCCAACGCGATCTCCCAAGGAGTCATCTGCATCGAAAGAGAATCGACGCATTCCAATAGAGAGATTTCCAGACTTGAGCACAGGAATGCAGCGATGCTGGCGAATCCGAGCCACGGGAGCAGCTTGATTTGATCTGAAGAGGAAGAGGTGGTGGTTGTGGTGTCTTTCTCTGTCTCCGATAATAGGTGCATGGGGCCCTGTGGGTTTAAATGAGAAAAATTACGCTCGCGGTGAAGCAGACTCCTAATCGATTTGAAATGCTTTTCAGTCGTTTCGAATGGATGAAGTGTAGCACGCGAATCGAGTGAGCGTCGAGAATTGCAGATCGGGGTCACACGTGGTTGACGCACCTTTACAACGGTGGCGTCGAAAAAGACTTGGCGTATCAAGAACGACAAACGACAGTGGCGCGTCGTGTTGTCCCTTCTTGTTATCAGCGCGGTTAGTTCATGCGGCGTGGTAAAATCGGGACTCCAGGGCGGCCAACTTTCAACGAAGCCGGGAATATCGAGCGAGGCAAAAATGCAGAGGCGTGGCTCCTTAACGAGGGCTTGTATCGTTTCCGCACTCTGTTCTGCATTCTGGGTCGCGGCTGCGATTACTTCGCACGCGCAAACCTTCACTACACTGTCCAGCTTCGACGGAACTAACGGCTCGGTCCCTTCCTCGCTAATACTAGGCACGGACGGCAACCTCTACGGGACAACTGGTGGAGGCGGGGCCAACATCCCTTGTTCTACTGGCAACGACCCAGATTCCGGATGTGGCACCATTTTTGAGATTACCCAGGCAGGCGCGCTGACCACGCTGCACAGCTTCAACGGGACTGATGGATCCGGACCCGGAAACTTAGTGCAGGGCACTGACGGGAAGTTCTATGGAACAACCGGGACCGGAGGAGTAAACGGATTTGGCACGATCTTCTCAATTGTTCCGGGTGGCACGCTAGTCACGCTATACAATTTTTGCTCTCAGCCTAGCTGCGCCGACGGCCAAGGCCCCACCGGTTTGGTGCAAGGCACAGATGGGAATTTCTACGGGACGACCAACGGTAGCGGATCTGAGTGTACTACTAGCTGTGGCACGCTCTTCGAAATCACTCCAGTGGGTGCGCTGACCACCCTCTACACCTTCAGCGGACCTGGGACCACGTACGCTCCTAGCAACGTGCCCGCGTACGAGCCAAGTGGGGTAGTGCAAGGCACCGATGGGAACTTCTACGGGCCTGCATTTGGCGGGACCGCCATGTGCAGTTTGGGCGGCAGCGACGAGGAACCTGATCCTTACTGCGGCACCATCTTCAAAGTCACCCCGGAGGGCGCGCTGACCACGCTCTACGGTTTCTGCACTCAACCTAGCTGTACAGACGGGTTTTTCTCCAGTGGGCTGGTGCAAGGCTCCGACGGGAACTTCTACGGCACGACTGAATATGGGGGGAGCAATTTGTGCGGCGAATTTATATCTCTTACCTACGCTTCCTGTGGCACGGTCTTCCAAATCACACCAGAGGGCACGTTGACCACGCTGCACATTTTCGACGGGACTGACGGTGCCTTGCCCTCCGGAGTAATACAGGGCAGCGACGGCAACTTCTACGGGACAACGTGGTACGGAGGCTCCAACAGCGTTGGGACGCTCTTCAAAATCACACCGGCGGGGACGTTGGCTACACTGTATAGCTTCTCCGGAATCGACATTGAGGGCGATACCTACTCCGCAGACCCTGGAGAGTTGGTGCAAGCTCCTAACGCCTTCTACGGGTTGACCGGGAGTGGCGCCAACGACGACGATGGCACGGTTTTCAGCTTCTCTCTAGGGGTCGGCGGAACTACCCCTTCCACCACCAGCCTGAGCCTGTCGCCTGCGAGCATTGCCGTAGGATCGGCCGGGCCGGTGGTGATGACAGCGACGGTTGCTCCCGCCTCAGGCAGCGGCACGCCCACCGGAGTGGTTGCATTTTACAACGGCACGAGTGAACTGGGACCGGCCGACTTGATCGGCGGAGTAGCCGCGTACAACTTCAACCCCAGCAGCCTGGCTTTAGACACGTATCAACTCACTGCCACGTACAGCGGAGACAGCACGTTTGCCGCCTCGACGTCAGCCGCGCAAACGCTGACCGTCACTTCCTCTCCGCCTGCGGCAACGCCAGCGTTTTCGCCACCGTCTGGTAGTTACAATTCGGCGCAAACTGTAACCATCACCGACACAACCACTGCGGCCGTGATCTACTTTACAAACGACGGGACCACACCCACGACGAGTTCCGAGGTGTATAGCGCTCCCATCACCGTCAATTCCACGGAGACGATCAATGCAATCGCGGCAGCCAGCGGCTATTCCAGCAGTGCCGTGGCCACCGCGACCTACACCATCAGCCTGGCCCCCGACTACCAACTGTCGGTCACGCCGTCCGCTCTAACCATTGTCGCCGGACAAAGCGGGACCTCGACCTTCACGGTCACACCCATGAACGGGTTCAACTCGCAGGTGAGCTTTAGCTGTAGTGGGCTCCCTTCCGAGGCCACCTGCAGCTTCGCCCCAACCTCGGTGACACCCAGTGACGGGAATCCGGTCTCAAGCACTCTTACGGTAACTACGACAGGAGCGAGTGCGGCATTGCGGGGGCCCGGGCCATCTTCGCTCTACCTGAGCTACGCGCTTCTGATTCCCTGTCTTGGAATGATCGTTGGCCTCTCCACTCGCCAGAAACGAGCGTCTCGCGTACGAGTCTTCGTCATGCTGGCTCTTCTGGTTTTAGCGGCGCTCCTGACTTCGTGCGGCAGCAGTAGCAAAGCCGGAATTTCCGGCACGCCGGCTGGAAAGAGCACAGTCACCCTGACGGCTTCGACGAGCGGCACCGGCGCAATCAGCCACACCGCCGCTCTGACGATCACCATCACGCAATAGTGCCGTGAATCATAGCCTTACGCCGACACAGCCCGGCGAAATCATCTTCACTGGGTCATGATATGAAACTGAGACTCATCTTCACTCTCTTTCTAAGCAGCGTAGCATTCTCCCAGGCGAAAACGCCGAACCTTGACATGGCGCCAGACGCGCGAGGGATGCTTAATTGGGGCCCGGCGGTGAGCACCGACTTCCCGATCACAGACGACGACCTCGGCGTAGTCCAAGCTCAGGGATTCGACGGCTCCAGTTCGGCGAACGGAGTACTCAACCCGGTAGACTGCAGTTTGGCCCATCCGCCCACATGGTGCGCCGGCTCCGACATCGGGGCATGGACGAACGCGGCAATTGCGGCGCTACCAGGAAAGTGCGGGGAAATTTACATGCCGGCCGGCAGTTATATCCAGACATCGACGATCGTCCTGCCGCGGTGCGCGAAAGTGCATGGGGCATCAGGCTATGGAACAATCTTGTGCTACAGGAGAGCTGGTTGGGCCGTGATTATCGCTGACGGATTTGGAGCTGGGCTCTATCCTACCGGTGCGCTAGAGGATCTGACCTTGGAAGGGCCGGGCGCCGGCACTCCAAGTGGAGGAATCTATATTGGCGGAAGCGACGGGTCTGCACGCTCTCCTTCTCCGAGCATTGATCCCGCGGACAATTACGGAGATTTCGTCAATATTAACCGCGTCCGTATTGGTGGAAATGACCTCGGCTTTGGCGTCGGTGTCCAATGGGGGAATAATGCCTGGTCCACAACCATATACGAGAGCGCGATCGTCGGTAACGGCACAGGAGTGTACTTTCCGTCGACCACCTCCGACTCTGGAGAGCGAATTATTATCGCCAGCAGTGCGATTCAGAACAGTACTGGAATCGGGGTGAAGTTGGCCAACAACAACGCAGTGGACCTGCACCTGACCGACGACTCGCTCGACTACAACGGATCTGGATGCAAGCCGCTTTACAACTGTTCAACTGGCTGGGCGATTCAAAACGGCAACACATCTGGGACTAATTACGTGGCCATGAAAGGCGGCCATATCGAACAGTACGCTCAGTTCGTGCAGAATTATGGCCAGTTGACCATGGACGGGGTTGATTTCGTCAACGGAACTCAGGCTTGCGTGCTGGGATGGGTAATCGATAACGAATATGCGGGAATGAATATTATTGGCGGATTTATCCACTACTCCTTCTCCAACGGCACTTGTAGTCATGCGGTGATTAACAACCCCTCCGGAATCGGGATCAACTACATCGGGGCAGTGACCAACGGAACTCTGAATAATGGAGTGATGGTCTTAGACAGATTCGGCAACGATATGCTTACTTCTGCCTACATCAGGACGTTGAATCAAACTGCAGCAGCGCAATATGCCGGCACTTCCGCCTGTAGCAGCGGTACTGAGGCAATCACGCCACCTATTGCTTACATTCACCAGCCGGCTATTCTCGTTTTTGACGAGACCACCAAAGGCGGGGCGAGCTTGTCGGCTAAGGGCGCCTGCCCCGGCTCATCCTGCGGATCGTTTACTGTTTCCTGCAGCGGTGTCAACGACGTGTTCGACTGGATCGTGATCGGAAATCCAAACTGACGCGGAAGGCGAGGCTACAGGAGGTGGCTGCACTGCGAGCAGAGGCCGATCATACTCAAGATGCACGTTCTGGTGACTGAAAATAATCCGCGACATCATTTGGGCTTGAGGGTTTACGATCACTGGGTATCCGAGCCGTTGTTCGATCTGATTACTTAACTCGACCCCCAGGATGTCGACCGCAGTTTCGCTCCATAAGGTTCGTCATGAAGGTAGCGTCACCCTCCGCATGCTGTTCTTAGTGAAAACGCCAGATACTATCAACGACGCATTGAACCGCGAGCGCGATTTGAGTCCACCTGCAAATCAGCCGGCCAGACCTCGCCTGGATACAGGCTCGGAATACGAAAACCGCGATAGGCCAACTGCCCTTCAATGTCCATTTTCCAAACGAGTTCTTGGCCTGCGGTCACTTCTTCGACGTGGGAAAAACCTGGCGTGTTCACGTCGTACGCGATGTCAAACTCATAGTTGCCATTGGGTAGAGCCAATGCATCCCCGCAGCAGATGGAATAGGAAGGCAGCAGATCATCCTCCCACAGCACGGTAGCCGTTTTTGCGGATTCATCGAGTTGGAGGATTGGTACGCTGCTATGACAGGCCTCGACTCCAGCAGAGCCACACACATCGTTGTTACTGTCCATCAGACGATTGTTTCCGTTATTGAAAAACATGAGAGAGAAGACGCCAGCGCTATTCGGACTCACAATCGTCGGATAGTGTTGACCATAATTCCATTCCCGAGGCGCACCCCCGTTGGGCATAGTGAAATCTCCGCCGGGTCCAAGGCGCCATAGGACGCTGCCGTCGCCCGTTCCATCGAGATAATCGATCTTGATAATCCAATCCTGGTTTCGCATGGAGAGGATCAGATTCCCATCGGTGGGTGAATAAATGATCGCGTTGGAATGGGTCCAATCTGCGAGACCGAACGGCGCATGCGTAAGGTCGAGATGGTCGAAGCTAGACCAGGCCCAAACTGCCACGCCCTGCTGGGGATCCCAGTCGATAAGCCCATCCCCCACCATCGACGTTCCCGCCGGGATTCCGGCGACATTGTTGATTGTTTCTGGAAAGTTGACCAGCAGGATCCAGTGGCCGTTCGGTAGAATCGCAACGTCGTGAGTGAACGCTGTGAATTGGAAGGAGGCGATTCCCTTAAGCGCCGTATTGACCGCGCTGACAGTGAGGCGATTGATGACATTACCCGCGAGATCAACCTCGCGGATCTCAGTCAGTCCGGTTGTCACTGGTTGGGCATTGACCAGCATGTGCCCGTTCGGCAGCGGCTTAACCGGTTCCGGATAAAGGTTGGATTCCAGATCGTAATACCAGATGACATTGCCTTCCAAATCGGTAGCTAGTGTGGAAAGGATATTCGGACTGAGGTTTTGTGGCACAAGGGAGAAGAGTTCGACGCCAGAACTCGGCGTTCCAACTCCGGACACTTGCGTCGTCATGTTGGGCAGCCGGTCCCCGGGGATAATTCCAGTTGTAAACGCACGATCGGCGTCCAGCAATTGGGAACCGTCGACTAAATTGGCGACGGCCTGCATGTGGTAAGTTGTGGCCGCTCGCATACCCGCCACCAAAACTGTGACTGAACCTCCCGTTATGGTCTGGATGGAAGATGTAGATAAACCGTAGCTCGTGTCGATTCCGAACTGCACCTGAACTGATGCCCCGGCCGGAACAGTTAGCGAGTAAGCCGCGACCAGCGGATTCTGGGTCGCCACGACGGAACCAGAAGCAAAGTTAGCGGGATTAAGAACGGTTACCGCAGCCGAGCTTGACTGCCCTCGAATACCGATAGTGATCGCCTGTCCGGATGCAGTACTCGGAGCAGTGTACAGCCCAGCTGGTGTGATCGTTCCAGTGGAAGGCGAGCCACCTGCCACGCCATTGACCAACAGCACCGGCTGCGCCGGTTCGTCCCTGGAAATCTGGAATTGAAAAGTCTGCCCAGGCATAAGAGCGACTGCGGATGGAGTTATGAAGACTGAGCCAGAAGATCCACACCCCAGCGACATTGCCAAGCAGCAAACAATAAATCCGGCGGCCGCACCACATATTTTCCGATCGAGCATAATCTCTCCCCAAACTAGATCTCCAAACGAGCGCCGGTGATTGTAACGCATTCAGATGTCCTTCATTTGTCGAATATCTGTCGGGTGGCTTTTTTAGCGAGAAATCGACGTTGCGCGCACTAACGTTGAGCGTATCCTTCGGGGAGGATGGCCGACAATCCCGTCGGTCTGCTGAGGGGGATAGCTCCCTAATGGGATACAGCCACCTCCGGTTAGGACTCAGGACGTCAGTGTCGCTTTGGCGTTACCCTCTGTGCGAGGAATCAATTGATCAACCGGGGCCACTAGAGCAGAGACGATTCCGACGAGAGCCGACGCAGGGGTTCGCGCTCACATTTATTGGTCGTCGAAAATGAGAATTAAGTAGGTCATTGATGGACCTTTCCATGACACGCGGAGCAGAGGGTGATCAGGTTCTCTTCGGAGTCGTGGCCGGAGTGGCTGCGAAACTGTTGGTGATGGACTTCCAGATTCGACATCGTGCCACACGATTGACATCTCCAGCCGTCGCGATGCAGCACCCGCTGACGTAGAATCTCGTACGACTCCGGATCGAGTCGCAAGCGGGTAGAGTTGGAGTTCGTTGAACTCATGGTCCTTTCTCGTCCAAGCTCCCCAGGAAAGCCTCCCGCTGATCTCCGGGTAGAAGCTTGAAGAATCTCGTCATCGAGAACAGCAGTGTCTCCGGATCTCCGTTGTCCAGGTTGGCTCCCGCCAGGAAGTCCGCACAGATCATTTCCAGGCAGTAGCCCCGAGACCGGTCACTACCCAGCATGAGTGCCGCGGTTTCGAGAGCGCGATCGATCACGGGAATCTGGCTCTCATACAGTTTGAAGTAGACAATTTCCCACGGCTCTGTTATTTTCCCGGTTAGTTCTCGCTCGACTGCCTGCTGAAAATCCTCCTTCGACAACTCCCGAGCTTTGTGCAACCAGGTTGCACAATCGAAGTCCTGCCGGTCCCTGCGGGCCAACTTCGCCAACTCGATCCCCTTCGCCCATCCCACCTTCTTCAACTCCTTTCTCGCCTGCGGCGGCAGATTCTCGTGAATTGACATCAGGTAGTACGCCTTCCGCCTCGATTCTGGAAACCGCCTTTCCAGGAACTCGTCGAACGACCTCAACGTCTCCAGCCTCCAGTATTGTCCCGCCCGAACCTCGCACAAATAGCGCCCGAGTTCTACGAACTTAGTGTCGCGCTCCATCTCCCTGCTTTTTTCCCACGCCAGAATTTCGTCGATCTTCGCCAGCACGAACTCGGCACGCTTGCGGCTGAATTTCGGCGGCATGGGCGGATTCCTAGAAATTAAGCTCGTCAAGCCAACCAAGATTGTCTGCTCCTGGACGCCGCACCAGCGCGGCGTCGGCCATGTCCTGTTTGCCAAGACACAGACCCACATATGGACAGTTGCTGCATGGGTTCTACGGAAAACGGATTCCACTGTGCGGGAGAAAGTCCGCCGACTCGATTCGACGGACAGTACCTTCCACCAAGTGGCCAAACTCCTGGCGCTGTTCGTCGGTGATGGTGGTCCGCAGGTACTGAACTTCAACCAGACTCTTGCGGACGAACACGACCTGTGCGACTTTCGCAATGCCGGTCATCCACGAATAACAGACCAGCTGCGGATCCAGAGACAGCAGCCCCTCAGGTTCTTCCGGATATCGGCTCGAACTGGTCTTCCACTCCAGCAAGCAGCGGGTACCGTCGAGTTGGCCGATGGCATCAATGTAGGCGACGAAGTCGTTCTTCTTGCCGATGGGCCGGGCGAATTTGACTTGCAGATTCCGTTGAGGCTGGGGGACCTGGACGCGATTGTCTTGGCAAAAGCGAGTTAACAGCATGATTCCTTGCCGGAGCATGCGATCCCAGGAGTCCCGGTTGGAATAGTGCAAGTTCTGGCTTTGACACGCAGACCACTCGGCAAACAGAACTGCTCCGGGATCTTCGCGGCGAAAGAAGGCTCCCAAGGCTTGTTCGAAGGCGCGCCCGAACAGCATCGCCGCCCGCGTGTCCTTCTCCTTCCAGCCATCGAGATAGCGATGCCGATAGCGCCGCGGACAGGTGAGGTACTGGCTGATCTGGGTGTAGCTGTAGGTCATCAGGCCACCTGCGG
>Ga0070761_10000856_pt1 | contig 19322 bp, 17 predicted proteins | sample HubBroMetageREF1_FD_66724 | JGI IMG/M metagenome (GOLD analysis project Ga0070761, IMG submission 66724) | Reference soil microbial communities from the Hubbard Brook experimental Forest, New Hampshire, USA - Hubbard Brook CCASE Soil... | ecosystem: Environmental > Terrestrial > Soil >... | reverse complement strand
CTCAGACAGACGTTCCGCTTGATGTGTTAGATTTGAAGGGTTGGGGGCGCGTAGCTCAGTTGGTAGAGCAATGCCCTTTTAAGGCATGGGTCGCAGGTTCGAGTCCTGCCGCGCTCACCACGATTTCAAAGTAGTTAGCTGATTTCGGCAGGGGCGATTTCGGGCACCCCCGGACACCCAGAGCGAGTGGTGCTCTAGTTTCTACGCTGTTGCGGTAACCGTCCGCGCCTTCAATTTCTCCGGGAATGCGACAGGAAGCACCATCTGAACGACCTTGTTGTGTGCGTCCTGCTGATCGGCTGAAACGGCTTGTGCGTAGAGCTCCAGGGTAATCTTTGGGCTTGTATGGCGAAGCTGTGACTGCGCGACCTTCACATTTTCCCCGTTTGAGATCAGCAACGTCGCTAGTGATCGGCGTAGTGTGTGCCATCCGATCGGTGCTTCCTTGCTGCTCTGTATTCCAGCAACTCTCTCGATCACGGGACGAATGTGTCGTCGGAAGAGGATTTGATAGGTGTATGGAGTCTTGCCATGATAATGCGGACTGGCAAAAATCCAATCCTCGTCCGAGCGATAGGCCGTGTTTTCCCGCCAAAGACGAAGTACCTGCAGTACCGACTCCGCCAGTGGTAGGGGGTTGTTCCTGCTTTTGGTCTCCTTCAATTCGCCTTCGACCAATGCGAATTCGGACCGAAGGATTCCTGTCCCCCACCCGACATTCTTCCACTTCAATGCGATCAACTCTGATGCGCGCAGAGCCGTGACTGCATCTACCAGCGCCATCGTCGCCTCTCGTAACGGCAACTGCTCCAGAGTTTGACGAACAACATCTGGGGCAAGGGCCACACGCCGGATTGAAACTCTGTTGCTTTGACGAACTCCGGTTGAAGCACCGCGATGTCCCGGACTTCCTCCCTGGCCGCACACCGGGTTGCATTCTACCAACTCCCAGCGAACCCCGTGCGAGAAGACCGCCGACAGCACGTTCTTGATCTTCACCTTGGTTCCGTCCGGGCGCTGGATTCTGTCCAACCATTCTTGAATTTGCATGGTCTTCATGCTGCAGGCAATTCGACCGTGCCAATTCGGTTCGATCCAGTTCTTGATGTACGACTTGTTCGCCTTGCGAGCCGATTTTGACAAACGTGGAAGCTCGTGGTCGAGGTAGTGGTTGATGAGATCCCCGAACGTGATCGCCTTTAGGCTCAAGTACTGTTTGTTTTCGTTGAGCCGGCATCGTCGCCGATCGGCCTCTTTGTTCGCTGCCGCTTCGGTAGGGAATTGTCTCGTTGTGCCGATGACATCTTTGTGCTGGCGCCGCTGTCCGTTCGCTTCCTCGCTCCAGCGGAACACCCACACCGTTCCGATTGCTCTCTTTTCCTTGCGAAGCATGCCCCGGTTGTAGCGGACAGGCATGCAGTGATCGTGGCTCAAATGACCCTCCTCTGTGTCTTGTCACGACCAGCTTCTCCATGAGCGGAATTTACCTGACCGCGAAGATGTTCCGCAAGCTCTGAAATGAGGAAATACCATCTCTTGCGAGCACCGGATCCGAAAGGATGGGCGGGAATCCGCCCCTCTCTGGCCATCTGTTTTATCGTTCGAGAGGAGTAATTCAGAAATTCTCCAGCTGCGTTTGCCTCTACAAAAGGCTCGGGTGATTGTGCGCCCAGATGCGGAAGAGCTCTAACGGTAGGTTTTCTCCCGCTCGTGTTCCAACCTGCGGTGTCTGCGAAATGAAGGGAAGAAGATTTTCTTGTTTGATTTGGCTGGGGCATGGTTAATCGACTCCTGGCTGGTATTGTGCTTGACAGTAACGCAGTGGTACCAATACAGTCAATATGTATCGTTACATAATTTTTGTTGGGAGGGCCGATGGCAGAGAAGGCACCGATACTGCACCAACCCGTGATTTCCATTCGGATTTCCGAGGAGCTCCGCTCAAGGCTGGAAACGCTGAAGGAAGTGATCGCTCTCAAGACGGGCCAATCCGTCTCAACATCGGAGGCTGCAAAACAGTTGCTTGAGTCAGCGAGAGACGACCGTCTTGAGTTAGCAACCCTCCTCACCGAGCCAACCGATTCTCTGCTCAAGATTCGCGGGAAAGCGGAGGCAAAGTTGCCGCTATCCCTGGCCGAATGGACCTTGGTTGCCTACTACTGCGCCAAGGGTGCAGAGTCATTTACGAGCACCGAGCAAGGCCAGCTTTCTTATGAATCTTTGGCCGAGATTTTGGAGGCATTTCTCGCTGCTTATGCTCTGGTACGCCGACAAAAGAAATCGCCTCGCGACTTCTTTTATTTGATGACGCTTCCCGAGGACAAACAGGCTGCAACAAAAGAGCCATCTGCGGTCGGAAGCGAAGACGTTCACCGAGTCATTAAGCATACGATTCAAATGCTGAAAGACACGACTCAGAAGCGTCGTAGGCCCTTGCTTGCCATTCGCAATCTCTACACTCTCTTGGATGAGGAGAAGTTCTCGAATGTCGAGAAGCTGAACGATGCTCTGTTGCCCCATTGGGATGCTCTATGGCGCGTATGCGCAAGAGGGAATTATGCGGTTCATCGCAAGGCTTTGCGCCCACGGCCAACAGAGGAGGATAACGACGATTTTGAACTCCCCGTGCAGCGAGGATTGCCCGCACAGGAAGAAGGCGGATACCGTCTGGATCTCGTGCGGGAGAAAGGCAACGAATTCTCCCCGATCTTGCAGTTTCCTGGGCCGTTGGCAGCTCGTTATCCCGTGGGCGGATACGCACGGATTGCCGAGTTCAGAAGGATGCTCGAAGGGCACGACATGACACGCCCTTTCGCACAGTGGAAGGGGTCTTATTTCTCGGCCATCAACATGATCATGGAGAACGAGGAGTTGAATGTGTCGTTTTGTGCGCGCGAGAACGGGATCAGCTTCAGCTTTCCTCTAGAGCACTGGAAGGCACTTCGCACTTTGTTTCAGCGGGCGTGGCAATCGCCAGACGTGGTCAGCGCATGGGAAACGTTGTCGCTGGAATATGGCGAGATGTAGAAGCGCGGTGCTTCGCACCGGAAGAAGGGTGGGACACGTCACCCCCAAATTGGGAACTGCGGAGCGCCAGACGGGGCTTCGATGTTTACGCAGGTTAACTTTCGTGGCGTCAACAAATTCGGTCATTCGCTGAACGAGCACTCCAGCGGACGATAACGTTTGTTTGCGACAAAGTGCTGCCCATCGTCGATCGTGTAAACGCGTTGGAAGCGCACGACCTTGCTGTGAACTAACAATTACGCGGTTTAACCGCAGCGGAATCAAGCGCAGTAGTGCAACAAGGCGGTTCGTCCAATGAGTAGTCCCCGCGCTCAAGCTAATCCGCAGTCCAGTTTGCCGTTCGGAGAAGAGGCGAAGCCTGGCTTTCGGACGAAGACTGCGGCCACGCGGCTGACTCCGGACGAACTGGCCGAGATCGAAGCTGCCGCCGAAAGCGCGGGGCAGGCTCTCTCCGAGTGGCTGCGCGGGACCGCTCTGTGCGCTGCGCGACAGCGGCCCGCCGACGCCAGCGAACTGCTATTGGCAGAACTCTGGGCAGTGCGTTACACGCTCCTGAATCTCTTCCACGCAGCGTCTCAAGCGGCATCGGAAGGCAGACAACTGTCGCCCGATTCCGTCCTCACAATTCGCGACCAGGCAGACGCACGAAAGCTTCAGCAGGGGCGCAAATTGCTTGATGACTTCTTCGCCCGCGAGGGCAAAGAAAGAGCTCGAATGCCATGAGTGCCATGCCTCTTCCCGGAATCTTTTCGCTCTTGACGCCGTTGCTTTGGGTAGCCGCGATTCTCCTTTTTGCTACTGGCGCTGCGGAGCGTGTTGCAGAGATGGTCTTCAGGTAAGCGGCGGGACGTGGAATCGATCGAATGGGGCCGCCCTCAGCCAAGTTTGATCCAGAGATGGAGTAAGAAGATGGGCAGAATCCGATTCAGGCTGCCGAGATTTTCGCGGCGGCAGATGCCGGAGATCGCGCTGAAACCAGCGGCATCTGTGCCCGCGAATGCTCCCGCCGGTCCGCCAAAGAAGCCTATCCAGCCAATGCTCGGACTCTTTGTTTCGACAGTCAATGGTTCGACCACCGCCGCACCCGAGACCAAACCCAAAGAGGCGTTCGCCTGGGAGAAAACGGAGGGAATCGAATGAGAGACAAATTGCCAAGAACATCACTTCACGCTTGAGGGACGCTCCGTATGCTAACGATCTCGAAACCGCTGTCAGCCAGCCAGGCGCAGACCTACCATGTGCGGGAGTTTGCTTCGCAGGAACAGAACTACTGGAGCCGCGATCAGCAGGGTCACAGTGAGTGGCAGGGCAGGCTTGCCGAGCAATGGAAGCTGGCGGGCGAAGTTGACGCAGAGCACTTCGCGCGGCTGAGTGAGGGCCTGCATCCGCACACCGAAGAGCAGCTCGTACGCCATCAAGTTTCGAGAACCTATGAAGGCAAATTTGGCAAAGAGGTAACCAGCGCCGAGCATCGCGCCGGATGGGACGCCACATTCTCTGCGCCGAAATCGGTATCGCTTACCGCGCTTGTAGGCGGCGATGATCGGGTGCGGGAGGCCCATCGGGAGAGTGTGCGCGCGGCACTTCAGGAACTTGAACGATATACGCAGGCGCGGATCGGCAATGTCCATGCCCCGGAAACGACCGGAAAATTTATCGCCGCCACTTTCGAGCACGACACCGCGCGGCCTGTCGATGGCTATGCTGCGCCCCAGCTTCATACTCATGCCGTGATCTTCAACATGACGGAGCGCGACAACGGTCTCGAAAATGGGAAACAGATGCGAGCTTTGCAGCCCCACGAGATGTTCGTGTCACAGCGCTACATCACCGCCTTCTACCGATCCGAGTTGGCTCTGCGTCTGGAAAAGCTTGGCTACGAACTGGAGCGCGGCAAGCACGGACAGCCGGAGATAAAAGGCTACACGAAGGAATATCTGGAGGCTTCCAGCCCGCGACGTGAACAGATCAAAGACCATCTCCGGGAACAAGGGATCGACGGAGCCGCGGCGGCAGAGATCGCGGCCCACCATACGCGCGACCGCAAGGAACTGCTGTCGCCTGGAGAAGTCTTGCAACGGCACCGCGAGTTGGCCGCACAGTACGGGCATCAGGCGGACCGCGTCGTCGCACAGGCGCGCCAACATGGGCAATACCAGATGCCCGAGCCAGAGGTTCAGGCGAAGCATGCCGTGACCTGGGCGCGCGATCATGTCTTCGAGAGATCGGCTGTGCAAGACCGGCGCGCGATCCTTGAAACAGCGCTGGTACGCGGCATGGGGGAAACCACCTATACCCAGGTCCGGCAGGAGTTCGAGCGCCGGATTGAGGCCGGGGAGTTCCACGAAGTCTCGCGCATGGGCGCTGGCCAACAATACACGACCGCCGTGATGGTACGCATGGAGCGCGAGATCGTTGGCCGGATGCTGGAAGGCAATCGGCGCGACTACAGCGACCCCATGCTGGTCTCGCCGAAAGTGCGCATCGCCACGGAAGACCGCTACCCGGAGTTGAATGCGTGGCAACGCCAAGCAGTAGACGAAATCTTTCTTTCGCGGGAGAAGGTTGTCGGCTTAGATGGCATCGCAGGCGCAGGCAAGACAACAACTCTGTCTGTGATCCGCGAAGGCGCGGAGGCCGAGGGCTACAGAGTGGAAGGTTTCGCCCCAACGTCTCGCGCGGCGCAGAAGCTTGGCGAAGCAGGAATGGAGACATCCACACTACAGATGCATCTTGTACGTGGACAGCATCCGGATACAGGCGAGAAACGGCTCTATGTGCTCGACGAATCCTCTCTGGCATCGACCAGGCAGGTGCATGAGTTTATGGACCGGCTGCATCCGAATGACCGTGTGTTGCTCGTCGGCGACCGGCGGCAACACGAGGCCGTTGAAGCCGGGCGACCCTTCGCGCAGCTCCAGGACGCGGGCATGAAAACCGTGAAGCTCGAAGAGATCGTGCGCCAAAAAGACCCGGAACTGAAACAGGTAGTCGAGCAGCTCGCGCGGGGCGAAGTGCAGCAAGCGATCCAGAATCTTGACCAGCAGGGCCGAGTCCATGAGATTCAGGGCCACGACGAGCGCATGGTCGCTATTGCGAAAGAGTATGCAAAATCGCCGGAGAACACGCTGGTGATTTCTCCTGACAATCGCTCTCGCACGGAGATCAACGGACGCGTCCATGCGGAATTGCAGCGGAGTGGCGTCGTCAGCAACGAGGAGCAAAGCATCAGGACGCTAGTGCCGCGCCAAGCCCTCACCGGCGCGGACCGCACATGGGCCGAGCGCTATGAGGTGGGAGACGTGCTGCGCTATTCGCGCGCATCAAAGGAAACCGGCATCGGGAAAGGCGAGTACGCACAGGTGAAGAGTATCGACGCTCCGAACAACCGGCTCACAGTCGAGATGCAGGATGGCACGCAGCGCACTTACGATCCGCGCAGGCAGCAGGGAGTCTCAGTCTTTCGGGAGGAGATGCGGAGTTTTTCAGTAGGCGACCGCATTCAGCTCACTGCGCCGGCCAACAACCTCAGAGTTGCGAACCGCGAGTTGGGGACCATCGAGAACATCGACGGAGACGGGCGGCTGCGCTTGAAGATCGACGGTGGGCGTATGGTTGAACTCGATCCGCACAAGCATCCGCATCTCGATCATGGGTATGCCATGACCAGCCACTCCAGCCAGGGACAGACTGCCGACCGTATCTTGATTCACGTGGACACCGAACTGGGTGCCAAGGATCTGCTCAACAGCCGCATGGCCTATGTCGCTGTCTCGCGTGGGCGCTATGACGCGCAGATTTATACGAACAATGCAGCAACGCTCGGGCAAGAACTCAGCCGCGATGTGTCCCATTCGCCCGCGATTCAGCAAGAGCCAGCAGCACACAAGATGGAACCACAAACCAGGCACACGAACGAGATTGCTCAGAGTTTGGGTCTTGGTCTCTAGCGTTCCAAATCGAAATGATATCCGGGGAATTTCGGACGGTTCGACGAACCGGCGCCAAATCGAACCGCTGTTGAGTGCCGACCTCGTCGATCCTGGCTAAGGTCCGCGGCACCGGCTATTTAGGGCTGTGAAAGATAATCCCGGCGCGCGGCGGGCGCCACCACATCCTAAACAACAAAAGCGTCATGTCCTTCACCGCGTAATCCTGAAACTCACATTGCTGGTCAAATTCCCCTCCGGAGTCGCCACCACCACCGCCCCTGTAGTCGCTCCCGCAGGGACCACTGCTGTGATATACGTATTACTGATCACACTAAACTTCGTAGCCGCAACGCCGTTGAAGGTAACGTTGGTTGTGCCGGTGAGTCCTTGCCCGAGAATCTGTGCAGTCTGGCCGACCTTTCCGCTCGGCTGCACAAACGCGACGAACGGGCCAAGGCCAACATTCTCGCTGAAGATCGTGCCATTGGAGGTGACGCCGTCCCCGAATGTTGACCCATAAAAGATGCCGTTGGTGGCCTGAAGCAGTCCGGCATATGGAAAGACCCCGCCGTCGGGGTCAGGGAAGCCATAGAGAGTAGTCGCCCCTCTGCCCGATCCAACCTCGTAGACTGTGCCCATCCCAAAGCCCCCCTCGGTTGTGCCGTAGTAATTTCCGTCCGTCGCCCATACCAGCCCACCGAAAGGCTCAGCGCCATTGCTCCAGTTGAGATATTGCAAGGTCGTTAGCTTGCCTGACGACGTGATTTTGAATATTGTGCCGCAGCCGCCGCTGCACACGTCGATCACCGTCCCGCCGTAGACGGTGGTCCCAGAGAAGTTCCCGTTGGTGGACTCAACCAGCTGCCCTAATGGGTTGGAGCCATCTGTATAGCCGAAGATGTGGAGCGTGGTCAGCGTGCCAGAGGGCATCATCTTGAACACCGTGCCGCAACCGGCGGACTCGCAGTCCTCAAAAGCAAAAGCGCCATAAGTAGTCCCGTAGAAGTTACCATCGCTGCCTTGAATTAATGAGCTGGGGGAGGAGCCATCACTGCCGTCGAAATTGTGCAGCGTGGTGAGCTGGCCGTCAGGCGTAATCTTGAAGACCGTTCCGCAGCAATAGACTCCGGCTCCGCCGAAATTTGTGGCTCCATAAAAATTCCCGTCGGTTCCAAGAGTCAAAGAGCGAGGCACGAAGCCGTCCGAGCAATTGGCTTGGGCGCAGAAGCTATAAAGCGTTGTGAGCGTGCCGCGCGGAGTGATCTTAAAGATCGTGCCGCCAGCATGTGCGCCACCACCACCGGCTATTCCATAAAAGTTTCCATCCGTACCCAGCACCAAGGCGCTCGGGGCTTGTCCGTCGGTGCAGTTTTTTTGGGGGCAGAACTTGTGAAGCGTGGTCAGGATGCCAGCCGGGGTTAACTTAAAGACGGTACCGCAGCCTTGCGGGGGCAGGCACGAGATAATTCCTCCGCCGCTGGTCGTTCCGTAGAGGTTGCCATCTCTTCCCTGGACGAGTGCAGCAGAGGGATAGGCCCCGTCGACCATATTGAAGCTTATTAGTGCCGTGAGAGTCTGGGCATAGGACGTTATTGCGCCAACACCGCAGAAAATCAGGGCTACACAGCTTATAGTTAACCATCCGAGTTTACCCATAACTACTATCTCCTCGTCGCTCTCGCGGCTTTGAAATCTCCAAAATTGCAGCGCGATCACTAAGAACTCGATCACATCGGCATTTACGGTGCCAGAGCGATCACCGGCTCGGCGGTGGTAGTCCAGCTATCTGCTGGCAGCGAGAACTGGCCTAACTGGTTGCCGCTCGTTGTCGGGCCTTCCATTGACGCTCCCAGCGGAATCAATGTTGACACCATGGCTGACAGCTTGAGAGTGGTGGCCGTGCCAGTGAATCCGAGATAGTACTTCCCTGGCGGGAACGTCACTGTCCCCTCATTGAAAGCGATAGGTGCGTTCACGCCCGTCGTACCGAAAGACTGCGCGGGGATGTGCGCCACCAGTGCAGCACACGGTGGCGTAATGGCCATACATGCCGTCGTAGAGTTGGAAATCGCGAAAATCCCGACACTGTAGGAATTTGAACCGTCTGGCGTCGCCACATCGAGCACAATGCTTCCAGCAGCTAACTGTGTCGGGATGACCAAACCATAAACCCATTGTATGCCGGACGACGTGAGTCCCACGCTGCCCATTGTGGGGCCGTTTGTCCAGTAGCTAGATAGAAGCACACTCGCCGTCGGAACTAGGTCAACCAGATGACTCGTGCTGGAGTCCGGGTCGCCCACGGCGATGCCGATGGATTCGCCGACTGGGCACGCAGTAGCGCTATTCACCACATAGCTAGCTGTGGCATCATCCTTACAAACGAAATCACCGTTGCTGAAGGTGACGCTCCCGGTGCTGTGAATCGGGACTCGGCCGTAACGCACGGGAGTCAGCGTGGCGCCTGTATTCGGCGGTGGCTGTAGCGCAAGTTGTCCTGGGATGCCGCTATTAAAGACGCCAACCCACTTCTCCGCCGCGCCAGTGGCCGTGCAGACTTGAACGGACTGCGCCGTGCCGCTTGGACAGGCCAACCTGCCGTTCGTCCCCGATGTGCTCGATACGAGGTAGCTTTGAAGAACCTGCAACGGGCCTTCTGCTGACCCGGTGAAGCTGGATTGAAGCTGCCCCGGTTCGATGGTAATGCCTCCGGCAGCCGTAGCCGTTGTCGTGGTCACGGTCGTATTCGTCTGACCGGTGAACGTGGATGGCGTAGTCGCACTCGCCGACGAAGTGGGTTCTGGACCCACGGTTATCTGGCCAGCTGCAGCCAAATTAATAGCGTTTGGAAAGAGCATGGTGATGTTGCCGGTCTGATTTGTCGTTGAAGACGGCGTGGGTCTCGACCACTCGATAACGTCCTGCGGGTTCGCGCCGCTGCCTGCATCGACTCGGAGACGCCAGCAGCCCGGCTCCGATGAGGGGGACGTTCCGAGCCACTGCTGTGCGCATATTTGGAAATATGGTGAAGGATAGTTCATTGTGGACGTTGCCGCGGCATTCTGGAATATGTCGATGCCGCCCATGCCATTTGTAAACGGTGTTGGCAGCGTTGCACCGCCGGTGGAGTTCGCCTGATTGAGGATTTGCAGCGGGGTGTTGGGGTCGACGCCGTTTACTGCCTGGATGGTTTCCAAATACGACGTAGCCGAAAGCGCGGTGCCGTCCGTCGCCGACAGCAAGGGCAGGAGCGTGGTGCTGCACTCAGTGATAGTCACCTTGTTGGGGGATGCAGTGCTGCATGACAGTGGTGCTGCGGTGCTCGACGAGCGAGCTTTTGGTAAGGGACCATTCGAGTCGTCGATTGTGTCTCTTGCGGATCCTTGCGCCTTCAGCACTGGGATCGCTACCGGCGTTTGACCGGATGCAGAAGATGTAGAGAGGCTGATGGCAAGGGTTAGTAAACTACCGATGCAAAGGGTGGCGAAGCATTTTCTCATTGCCGTTTCCTCAGGAGGCTAAGCACGAGCCTGTAACGACTGCGCGAAACTCACGCATCTGCCGTCTCAATTCTGGGGAAGGAAACAGCGAGAAGCTTTCGAACTCTGCCCCCTCCGCAGAGCTCCTTCAAGCTGAATGCAGCCTGATTATGTCTCGCGTGGAGGTTTATGTCAACCGCGGCAGGATGCTTTCAAGCCGGCAGGGGCGTAGTTTTCCATGGGTACTGCAACGAGCTTCCACCTCACTAGTGCCATCTCTGACGTGGCGTCTCAACCTCAAATGGAGTTCCCAACAACGGGAATGTTTTCCTGTACTACCTGGAGCGAGTGAGCTTTCAAGAGCGCAGGAAACGTCTCCCATTCGCCTGCGATTCAGCAATAGCCATGAGCGCATAAAAATAGAACCACAAATCCGCACACGAATCGGATCAGTCAAGTTTGGTTCTAGGTCTGTGATGCAAGATTCCGGAATGGCATGCCCCGGATAGCCAGAGCATAGCCGAGGCCCGGCCAGTGTCAAGGCCGCGCTTCGCGCGCCGCGTTCGCGGTCGAAGAGCCTTGACACTGGCCTTTGCGCCTCGGCTTACTATTCAGCTATCCGGGGATGTCAGATTTCTAGTTCTAAAAAACGGCCCCGCGCCCGAGGGAAACAGCTGTTGACGGCAATTGTCCTCTTACACATCGAGACAGTGCAAAGGCCGCTGTCCCGTCAGAGAAGATCTAGCAGCTGAGAAAGACGTGTTCAAACAAGCATTCTCTTACGAGCATGAGAATCATTACTTATAGCGACACTTATAGCGACCTGCATCTTGAATTTGGCTCGGGCTGGATGTTACCGCCACATGCCAACGGAGATGTCATGATCCTGGCAGGCGATATCGTCACGCTAACGGAATCACTGACAGGAATGGCCAGCTGGATAGGCCATTTGGCTCAGCGTCGATGGCTGCGGTCGAGTCCTTCATGCCGTCTTCTGGGTGCGAAAGGTGTGCTGGGACGGTTTTTCTTGACACCCAGAATCAGTCAATGTATCTTGGCGCTAATTTAGCGTGAAGCTATGCCTAGATAGTTTCTAGTGACATGTGCTTCCCACGGCCTGTCTTAAATATTTCCCCTAGGAACTGAATATTCGCGTCAGGAGTGGAAGTCGCTATATTCCGCTCTGGGTCGCGTGGACAACGAAACGCACATGGCGACGATGCCAACTGTTGCTTGACGGGACTAGTCAAGACAATGTTCGAGGCGAGATCATCGCTACAGGCCAGGAGAATTCTCGATGAAACAGGCTAACCGCAGAAATGTATCGTTGATGATTCGGGTCCTTTGCATGATGGCACTTGCCCACCTGAACGGAACGTTGGCAGCCCAGGTCACGATCAACAACACTGGTAGTAAGCAGCAGCGGTATTCAGATGAATAATGGCACTTCTATAAGTGCGAGTAGCACGCAGGTTTCGATCTTTGCTGATACATCAACGACGCGCGGGAAGATTAACAATGGAGGTTTCAACGGCGGTGGGGCGCTCCCCATTGCCACTTGGCCTTGCACCACAGCGACCGGCGGTATCGTATGGGGCGCAACGGCGGTGAGCGGCATTGCTGTCGAAACCTGCCTAGGCGGAAACACTTCCGGCATTACGATGCTGACTGAGAATGCAAGTGGGTCTCCATCATGGGTGCTCGCCCCACTAAATACCGCTTCCACAGCGCATCTATGGTTCAATTCATACACGGCTTCTACGGGCGTTTTCGGAACGTCGCAGCCGGCCATCAGCGACTTGACGGCTACATTCAGCGCCCCGCTTTCACTGTCCTCCAATACACTCTCGATTGCGGGAGGCGCTGGGGAAATATTGGCAGGTGCTACCCCGGCTTTCACCGCTACGCCGACGCTTGGCGTGGGATCAACCTTCACCGGCACTCTAACATTTGCTAATTCGACGAACTCGAACACCATTAAACTGACACCTTCAGCACCTGCTGCCAGCCGAACATATACCATTCCCGACGGCGGAGGCAGTAGCAACATCGGATTGACCACCGGCACTCTGACGAGCGGAGACTACGCAAGCTGGGATGCTAACGGAAATGCCAAGGATTCCGGTGCCGTCGCGGGCCCTTATTCGATTCCTTGGTTCACGGAAAATGCCAATAGCGCAAACAAAGTAACGTTCAGTACCACCTCAAACCAGGAGACACTATGGGGTATCGTGCTTACGTTTCCACTAACCACAACCCAGGTTGTCTATTCTGTGAGCACTCAAGATACCTCGTCAAGCGTATACGGCCTCGGCATTCTCAATAGCGCGGGTAACCTGGTACTGAGTATTGGACCTACCGCAGCGAGCACAATAATGACGTCGGGAACACACACAGTCAGCTGGACACAGGGCTCTACGACTCTACAGCCGGGAAAGTACTATCTTGTCGTAACAAGCGCCTGCACCTCAAGTTGCGCGCAGCTAGTCGGCGCCAACGGCAACGCAACCGAGTTCGTGGAAAAATACAATGTGGGCATTACTAGCGGCGGCACCGTAAAATCCGTGACGGCTCCTGCAGACAGCTACTCGTGGGTAGGAACCGCGCCAGCGTGGGCGGTAGAGTAAGCAAATGAGAGATTATCGGCGACCCAGAGGCCTAGCGAGCACGATCGGTATAGTGCTTGCACTTTGCCTCGTGGGAGGAGCGCAAACGGTGGTCTACGGGAATAGCCATACGGTCATCTACGGAAATGCCGTTCTCAATCCGATCACGCCCACTTATACGCATATTTACGTCGTATTCCCTCCCCAGAGCGGCATTAATAATACAAATCTTAAGAGTAACGTTATGAAGCAGGCTGCCATCGACGGCGTAACAGTCGTGGTGCCTTGGAACATGGTTGAAGACCTCACGTCGCCGACTCAGACAGATTGCACGGCGCTATCGCCGCCGATGAATGATCCCGATCTATGCCAGCCAGATCCGGTGGCGACCGGGTGGTTTCACACTTACACGTGGACCTCGATTGATGGCTCGTCTATGACCCCTTGTACCGACACGTCGGCTAATAGTTCGTCTCAATGGTTTTGCGATTTCCCCAACGGAAGTGGGTCGTTCAAGCAGGTCAATTTTCAACTTTTCGGTATCGGCGGTATCCCCGCGAACGGTGACACCCCTTCGTATGTCACGAGTTCTTCTTGGAGTTCGGCAACGGGGGGTACAACTCAGGACGTGGTGAATACAATTAACGCATCGGCATGTGGAGGTCCTGGGTATTCTGGAAGCTATACGGTTCCAGGCAGTGGCGTTACCTTCACGGGAGGGGGTCAGAGCCCGTATAGTACTATTAAGGTAAGTTGGTCAAATCATCCATTTCAACAGGGCGATATTCTCTGGGTCGCCGGCTTCGCGTCAAGCGCATTCAACGTCACTGGCCAGTACGGAGCGACTGTCACCTACACCGATGCCGATGATTTTAGCTACACTGGTAGCGGCATTACTTCTAGTATGGTTACGGCTAGTTCGTTTCAAACGGTCGTCGTCGCCCGTCAGTCCTGGCCCGTCCCGTTTGAGGCGCCCTATTCATCTGCCTGGCAAGCCTTTCTTAAGGCTGCTATTTACCATTTCAATAATCTTAATAACGTCGGAAGTAGCCCTGGGAATTGGAATTTTGAACAGATTACCTCCCATATTGGCTACATTCGCCCAGGAGTTGCGCGCGGCGGCGAAGCCATTCCGATTTGTACGCTCAGCCCTCCGATGGCGACTTACAGCCCAAGCGCATGGGAGGGTTGGTACGCACAAATCAATTCGGCGATACAGTCGGCGAATCCCCTGATGCAGATCATGTACTCTATCAACTCCGGTGATCCACAGAGGCCTGACGCTACGATCGCGACCGCTGAGGCCGGCATAGCTGTGAGCTACCATAACGCGACTGGGTTATATAACGGTTTCGGAAGCCAAGGGCTCGCTCAGACCGATACTGGTTTTCTCCCGTCGAGTTGTCCGCAGCCAATGGGCCCGCCGAACACTGGCAACAATTGGGGATGTATGTTTACTAAGTTTTGGTCGGGTGGCTCCAATCCAACAACGGTTCCTTTGGAACTCCAGCAGATCGACTGCTCCAACCCATGCACAACCTCGGGAGCGCCGTGCAGTCCGGGAAGCTCAAGCGACGGCTGTTTTCTCCCCATGTATCCCGGTAAGACCCTGGATCTGAGGACGCTTTATCCCTTCGCAACAAGCAATTACGCTTCAATCCTCGAACTCTACAGCCAAGACGCTCTTCTGGCCTTCGACCCGAACTTCTGTGTTCTTTCTATGACTACGTGCAGTCCAAGTGGAGATACTTTTGGTACCGATCTGTCAGGGCCAACTCAGAATGGCTTTTTCCAATATGTTGGGATAGGTTACACCTGCGGGTCTCTTTATAGTGTTCCACAATCACAGATCGGTGCTACCGGCGACTGTAGTTATGCAGAGTATATCTCTGAAGCACACGGGCCCCATTAAAGACACAGCATGCAGAAACTTGCGCACTTGTCCACCATTCCCGAACGCGATAGTCTGATAGCGCTCTTTCCGCGGTGAGTTTAGTCCACAAATCACTTGGTATTGAGGCGCCTTGGAGGAATCGTCATGAATCGAATCCAACTCAAGCTCAGTCCTAGCCGGGGCGTGTGCAAACTATGTGTCTTCGGGGTAGCCGGGATTGTTCTTCTGCTCGGTTTAACGGACGCAAGCCGAGCACAAACCGTCAGCGATGTGTACGCTTTCAACAATAGCGACTCGTCCCAATACCCGTTGGCGACGCTAGTTCAGGGGCGAGATGGCAGGCTATACGGCAGCACCACAGGGTTGACTGATGGCTCGATATTTGGTCTAACCACGGCGGGGGCATTCACGGAACTTTTCGCGTTCGACGGCAGCGATGGCGCTAACCCTGATGCGGGGTTAACCCTTGCAGTTGATGGAAACTTTTACGGAACTTCGTTTACGGGTGGGAGCGCCGAGTATGGAGTGCTCTTCAAAATCACTCCTAGCGGGACTTACACGCCACTGCATGAGTTCGAAGGAAGCGCAGATGGTGAACTTCCCAGCGCTCCGCCGATTCAAGCATCCGACGGCAATCTTTACGGCACTACCCGTGGGAACTTTGGCGTTGAGGCTACGGTCTACAAGTATAATCTCGCTTCTGAGACGTTCACCACGATCTATCAATTCGATGGCACGCATGGCCAGACGGTACCTGCGGCCCTCACCCAAGGCGCCGATGGCAATCTTTACGGAACCGCGCAAGGAGGTGGCGCTTACGACTGTGGCACGATCTTCAAGATGAACAGGTCGGGCGTCATTCTGTATTACTACAGTTTTCCCTGTGGCACGGGCGGCGCACTTCCGTCCGCTCCGTTGGTGCAAGCCTCTGACGGGAATTTCTACGGGACAACATTCGAAGGCGGAGTCGGGCAAGGCCAGGGCGACGGAACGATCTTCAAGATGACCCAGAAGGGCGCCGTTTCTATTCTCTATAGCTTTAAGGGCGGTCGAGACGGGGCCTCGCCAAACGCCGGCTTCGTTCAAGCAACAGATGGCAAACTGTATGGTGCAACAGGAGTCGGTGGAACCTCGGGCTTTGGAGCCCTATTTCGGATTACCACCGCGGGTGCATACGAGTTACTTTACAGCTTTCCTCAGAACATAGGTAAAGTTCCCGAGTATAGCCTCACGCAACACACTAATGGACTGTTCTACGGGACCGCTGAGGGAGGCGGTGCAAACAACTACGGAGCTGTGTATGACCTCAACATGGGCCTCGGCCCTTTCGTCGCGTTCGTGATTCCCACGGGCGGAGTTGGCAAATCCGCACAAATCCTTGGCCAAGGGCTAACTGGGACGAGCAGCGTAACCTTCAATGGCATTGCGGCGACGAGCTTCAAAGTTCTCACTGATACATACATGACCGCAGTTGTGCCGAGCGGCGCGACGACAGGACCAGTCATAGTGACGACTCCCGGTGGAGCGCTGAAAAGCAACAAGAGTTTCAGAATCATCGGTGCTGCTAGCGCAGCAAGAACGAAAGCCGTACCGCTGATCTCTCACGCTGCAAGGAAGGCGAATTGAAACAGAGCATCGGATGGCCTAGATATGGAGATGAGTGCTGAGCCAATTCTCGGTCATTGGCCTGAACGAAGGAACGACACTGGACCAAGCCATACGTTCTACTGTATCGGTTTAGGTCTCGCCTCTTTCAAAGAGCTTCCCACCGCTCGGTTGCGACAACTCGGAAGCGTTGCCGCGCGAGTGAGCATGGTTATCGACTGCCACAGCACGTTTTTATCGGTGGTCACAACGTGATGACCTCCCGGCCCCGCGAAGCTGCCCCACAGAATAATTCCTTTCGCATCTCGTCAGCGCAGATAAACACGGCATCCACAAACTTCCCCTGAATGCGGTCGGCAGTGACGGCGTTGCCGCGGATCAATTGCTTGTAGTTCTCCGGCAGAGCGCGACCGTCCTGCAGATGAATGCGGCCGGTCCTGGCGCCCAGGCCGTTCATGCGCTTCGCAAACTTACAGGGGATCGGACCTTGGTCTGGCGCAGGGACGGAGCCCTTGTTAGGGCTCCTGCAGGGCAGGAACCCCGAGCCGTTTCGCGAAGGGAACTTTGGTTTCTACGCTATTAAGCGCGTCAGTTAACGATGAAATAGCTCAAACACGCCGGATGGTTCATGATTGGATTGGAGGATCCGATGGTAAAGCTAGTACCCGGGCTTCTGGCCGAAACGAAATAGGTATTCGCCGCTCCTGATGTGCTATTGCATTGCGTGATTCCCAGAGCACCCGCGAGGGACGCATCAAACACGACGAAAATCTGGCTTTTGGCCGTTACCGCGCTCGTGTCTACGACGACCGTCGATGACGAGACGGCAATCACGACAAAGCCAGCAGGGTCCGCCGAACAGGACGCGGGCGACGCTGACGACGCGCAGGCTGCTGAGGTTCCAAGGAGGGGATAAGTAAATGGCTGGTTGGCGGTCACCTGCTGAGGATTTGCGGTGAGGAAGGGAAAAAGCGAGAGCAGGGATAGAACGCCGACGGCGACTAGAATCTTGCGGAACGAGTTCGACATGGTTAGCTCCTTCAGTATTCAGTGAACAGCTGCCGTCGCGATCTCATTCGGCTTGAGTGAGAACAAATCGTCAGCTACTTCGCTATCCGGAAGTTGACATTGCTGGTCAGGTCCCCAGTTTGTGTCGCGACTACGACCTTTCCGCTGGTCGCGCTGCTCGGCACAACCGCGGTTATATAATTGTCGGACACAATGGTGAAGGTGGTTGCAGGAACACCGTTAAACGTCACAGAAGTCGTGCCGGTCAGTCCTTGGCCCAGGATCTCCGCCGTTTGTCCGATCTTGCCGATGGCGAGAGCGAAAGTGACGAACGGACCGAGCCCCGAGTCCAAGCTGAAGAACGTGCCATTCGTCGATCCGTCTCCCGTCGTGGTGCCGTAAAACATCCCATTTGTGGCTTGCAGCAGTCCCGCGAATGGGTGGATGCCGTCGAGGCCCCCATTAAATGCGGAGATGGTTGTCAAGCTACTGCTCCCCACGGTGGTATCGAAGATCGTGCCCACGCCCAATCCGTCGACCGTTGTCCCGTAAAGATTGCCGTCAGTGGCCTGAATCATTGGGGAGTACGGCTCGAAGCCATTGCTCCAGTCGAGGTGATCCAACGTGACGAACTTGCCAGTTGAAGTGACCGCAAACAGTGAACCGCACCCACTGCCGCAGTTGTTGAGCCCCTTGCCGCCAGAGAACGTTGAGCCGTAGAATTTCCCGTTGCTGGCCTGAATTAACGAGGCGGTCGGATTTTGCCCGTCCCTAAAGTCGAAGCTGTGTAGCGTCGTGAGTATCCCATCGGCCGAGAGCTTGAAAACCGTGCCATAGCCATACGCCCCACCATCATAAGTCGTCCCGTAGAGGCCACCGTCCGCACCTGGAAATAGCCCACCGATCGGATCGGAGCCGTCCACACATGAGGCCAGAGCGCAAAAACTATAAAGCGTGGTGAACCTGCCCTGTGGTGTGATCTTGAATATTGTCCCGGCGGCGTGCGCCCCGCCGCCTGACGCGGTCCCGTAGAAGTCCTGGTCGCTACCTTCGATCAACGCCGAGGACGGGAATTCGCCGTCAGTACAGTTTGCCTGGGCGCAAAAGCTGTAAAGCGTAATCAACCCGCCGTCTGGCGTGATCTTGAAGACGGTTCCACCGCACTCGATTGCCCCTGCGCAGTTGTGATCCCCGCCCGTGAAGGTCGTCCCATAGAAACTCTCATCTGTTCCTAGCACCAATCCGCCGAAGGGTCCGGCGCCGTCAGCGCAGTTCGTTTGGACGCAAAAGGCATATAGCACGGCCAGAGTCCCGTTAGGAGTCACCCGGAACACCGTGCCGCACCCAAGCGGCGGGTTGCATAAACTGTTCCCGCCGCTGACTGTCGTTCCGTAAAAATTGCCGTCTGTTCCCTGTACAAGGGAAGCATGCGGGTTGGAAGCGGTCCCGTCGAAGTTCGCCAAGGTGGTGAGCGTCTGTGCATGAGAGACCCCAGCGAAAGCGAGCCATAGTGCGGCCACGGCGCAGCATGGCCAAAACAGGCCTGAGCCTGTGATGCGATCATGCCAAGTCGAATGGACCAAAACACTCTTTGAAAACTTAGCTTGATTCATACCGAAATCTCCTTGCTCAGGCTGGCGCTGTCACGACAGCGCCAGTTCACTGTAGCCGAATCGTGACGTTGATGTTTTTCAATGAATCACTGGCGCCAGTGCTGACCCTTATCGAATAGGTTTGCCCACCCGTGATTGTGAGGGTATGTGTCAGGTCT
>Ga0070761_10000853_pt1 | contig 19375 bp, 16 predicted proteins | sample HubBroMetageREF1_FD_66724 | JGI IMG/M metagenome (GOLD analysis project Ga0070761, IMG submission 66724) | Reference soil microbial communities from the Hubbard Brook experimental Forest, New Hampshire, USA - Hubbard Brook CCASE Soil... | ecosystem: Environmental > Terrestrial > Soil >... | reverse complement strand
GATCGGCTTGGTCATCAGATCGCCGAGGATCTCCTTGGCTTCGACCCGCTCGTCGATGATGCTGCGGACATAGTCGAGTTCGAGCCCGTCCATGTCGTTGTAGAGCTTGGCCATGGTGAACACCAGGCACTCGTCGAGGAGCCGCCGGATCAGCCGTTTGCGCTCGATCTCGGCCGGGCTCTTGCCCGGGGCGTAAGTTTTGACTGCGGCCTCGGCCTTGGTCCGGGGCCCGCCGCCGCCGGCGATCCAGACTTGCAGCGCTATGATCTGGCGCAGTTCGGCGGAGAGCATGGTGAAGATCACCCGCGGATCGCGGGTCCCCGACGGACCCCTGAACCGGGGCAGCCCCGGCTCGGCCGGTTCGGGGCGAGCGGGTTTCGGCCGGGCGGGCTCGGCCGCGGGCTGGGTCCGGACGGAAGGTTGCGGGACCGCCGCTTCTTCGGCCGCCGGCGCCAGGGCCGCCTGTTCCCGATGGGCCAGTTCCCGGAGCGCCTCGGCATAAGTCGCGCGGGTCAGAACCATCCCCATCTCGGTCAGCTCGTCGAGAATGCGCAACTGCCGCTCGGTTCGCGGATCGCCCGACTGCGCGTCCGGGCGATCGCGACCGATACCGGTCGCGGCCTGGCCGCTGGGATTGTTCTCGGGCGCATCGGCGGAAATTTGTTCGCTCCTTGCTCTGGGGTCGGATACTGGGTGAGGCATCGCCTCGCGGCGGCGGCGTTCCCCGATCGGGGTCCGGCTCGCCCCGGTATGAATGTGGCCGGATCATGAGAGGTGTTGACCTTTTTGTCAATAGGTTTTTTCATCATCCCATCGAAAATCGCCTCGGAGACCCCGGATCTCCTCCCAGCCGAGCCCTTCGAACCGGGCGGCCGGCGATCGAAGGCGCGGGCGTCCCCGCCCGCGATGCCGCCAAAGGCGGCAAGGGCCGCAGTACAGCCCTTCGCCTGCGGAGGAATGCCGGCTTCACTTGCAGGCGGGCGAGGACGGCCCCCCTGTTCGATCCAGTTTCATGCCCCGGAAAGTCGATCATGATCGCGCCGAGAAGATCCGCCGCGACCAAGAGGATCGCTCGGGCGTCCGACAAACTCGTGCGGATCGTTGCTCAGCCGCGTTTCGGCTGTCTCAAATCCACATGTGGGGCGGGCTCTCTGCGCGTGGCGCCGGCCATCGCTGCCGGGGTGTCAGATCGGCTATGGCCGATGGACGATATCGTGGCGGTGATCGATGCGCGCGCGGAAGCGCCGAAGGGGCCTATCGGAAGCACGAAAAATCAGCAGAGTAACAACATTTTCAACATTGCCGGCTCGCTGCCGATGCGCTTAATGGAGAGCCTCACCTCGGAGGCCGTCGTGCCGACTCATCCAAAGATCGCGAATCAAGTCCTCGCCGTCGGCGGCGGGTGCGTCAAAACTTGTTGGATTGCTGACGTTGAGGCCCAGTTTGGTCTTACGAGAGGACCGGCCGCTAACCGTCTTGATCGCGAGAGTCGGGCTAATCCTTGTCCAGATCGGAAACGACCGTCCATCGTGCGCGTGCTCCGTGACCTTGGAATGATTTCACACTGAGACACTACCGAGATGCCGGTAGTGGGTCATTTTGAATTGTAACAGACCGATCCCGGCTTGACGACCCTGTCGCGTCCGGTCCCAGGTTCCTGTATGCTTGCCGGAAAGCATGGGAGTTACGCCGTGAAGTTCATGACCGAATTCTATATGGCGCCCGGGGCGCCTGACGCTGTACCCCACCTAATCAACCACCCTACCGGTGATTTTTCAAGCTTGGCCGAGGCAAGGGAAATCGCCAAATCAGCGGCTGATCTTGCTACGATCCAGGCCCATTCGATCGTGATCGAATCGGAAGATGGGTCGATAAGAAAGCGACTGACGCGCGACAATGGCGGATGGATAGAGGAAGATGCCTAAAGACCCTTCCGGCCAGCGCCTCCCACGCCCGCGCGACCCACTACAACTCGGCAAGCTCATCGTCGATATCGCCACCGGTCAAGTGGAGGACGTGTCGCCTGACGACGGCAAAGACCAGGCTGCGGCAGCGCTCGGCCGAAAGGGCGGTGCGGCACGGCGAGATGCCTTGACCCCCGAACGTCGTGCCGAGATCGCGAAAAAAGCAGCGGCTACGCGATGGGCGAAGGACTAGAGAGCGCTGACAAGATAGGCAAGCTCGCGCTGATAGCGCTCTGCCGACGCGTTCACTTGGAGTCGTTTTCCCTCTACCGTGTGAAAACTACCAATTTTCAGTCTTGAAATTGGAATACTCTTTGCTCCGCTAATGCGTCCGGCAGACACGAAATCATCAGTGACCACAAAGGCATCTGCGGGATCCTCGTAGTCAAAAAGCCCGTGGTATTTTTCTGCGATATTTAACGCTCTCTCGATGTACATCGTTGATGCGCGATCCGGCGTTGCCCGTATTCGGCTTTTTGAACCTACCATCGTCATGACAATGGCGGCGACGCGTGGAGCATTTAGCCCGCCAGCCCTTTCATTCCAAATGTTAAAATCTCTCCTCGGGTTAGAAAGAATATCTAAGGTCAATTCTAAGGAGTCTAATGAGTGCTCATCAACCCGAACTGGGATGATAACCGCATCGGCTGCGCACCAGGCGAGATGTGTTCCCCCCGCATAGAAGGGGCTGGTGTCCATGAGTATGCATGTTGTGCCCTTTTCGACAGCCTCATTCGTCATTGCCGTCTTCAAGGATTGGAGTAGTGCTTTTACGGCGACTGGGTTTCTTTGCGCGTGAGCTGTTTGTAATTGCTGATACAACATTGAGGGAAAAGCGAATAATTCTTGATTACCCGGGAGAACGTAAGAATCTTTGGTCGCTTTGAAAGAGTCACAATATTTAGATACTCTATATGAGGCGTCGCTTGGCGCCTTCCCAAATGCAGGGCCAAGTAATATTGGCTGAAGAGTTTCCATAACGGTAATGTCGGGATTTTCACCGCGCATTAGATTTTCGGTCAAATTACATTGCGCACACATGTCTGCAATTAGTAGGGAGTATTGCTTAGATAGTTCATAGGCCATATTGAAAGTTATTGTTGACTTTCCGACTCCGCCGCGAAGGGTTGACACAGCATAGGAACGGTACCTAGGAGCGGAAGATCTTATATAACCTTCCTCAACGACTTTCTGATGTAACTTTAGTACTTTTTCTAACGCAGACATTTTTGAATCTCCTAGGGCGGCGGCCAGCGTGCAGGTGCTGCTGGTCAAGCGGAAATCCGCAGGTTATGCTGGCCGAAGATATATCCGCAGGTGCTGCTGGTCAAGCGGAAATCCGCAGGTTATGCTGGCCGAAGATATATCCGCAGGTGCTGCTGGCTGAGGGCTTTAGCTGGCGGGACCTAAGGGTTTTCTTGGTTTTGCAGACTCTGTTTGGCGCCGAATATGGAAGATATTTCTTGACGCCAAGCATTAAAGGTCATATTATCGTGGCTATGAACAAGCTCCCTTCCGCCAAGCGCGTCCAAATCCTCGGCATGATGGTCGAGGGCATGTCCATTCGAGCGATCACCCGGTTGACGGGCGTGAGCAAGAATACGGTCATCAAGCTTTTGGAGGATGCCGGGACGGCGTTCGCCGAGTATCAGGACCGGGAGCTGCGCGATCTGCCGTGCAAGCGGGTCCAGGTCGATGAAATTTGGGCTTTCTGCTACGCGAAACAAAAGAACGTGAAAGCGGCCAAGGCAGCGCCGGCCGAGGCTGGCGACCTTTGGACGTGGACCGCGATTTGCGCCGACACGAAGCTTGTAGCGAGCTGGACGGTGGGCAACCGGGACACGGAGACGGCGACCTACTTCATGAACGATCTGGCCTCGCGCCTGTCGAGCCGGATCCAGCTCACGAGTGATGGGCACCGGCCGTATTTGGAGGCCGTGGAAGACGCGTTCGGCGTCGGCATCGATTATGCCATGCTGATCAAGATGTATGACGCCGCGCCCGAAGGGCAGCGCCGCTACAGCCCGGCGACATGCACCGGGATCAAGATCGAGCGGATAACCGGCGCTCCGGTCGGAAAGGACATCAGCACCAGCTACGTCGAGCGCTCAAACCTGACGATGCGGATGCACATGCGTCGGTTCACGCGGCTGACCAACGGTTTCAGCAAGAAGGCCGAGAACCACGCTCACTCGGTTGCGATCAATTTCATGTACTATAATTTCGTGCGCATCCACTCGACGGTCCGTATGACGCCAGCCATGGCCGCAGGCGTGACGACGAAGCTCTGGGAAATCGCCGACATGGTCGGGGTGCTCGAAGCGTGGGAGGCCGAGCAAGAAGCGGCGCGCAAGCCGATCAGCATGGGCGACATTTTGATAGGCTAGCGCTTCACTTTGACGCAAGTTGGTCAACCCGAGGCACCCACGAATCCAGAAAAATGTTTTCCGAAACAAGATTGGCCTCTTGACGGGCAGTAGTTCACTGGCCTACTATCCGCGGGTCCGGTCATTGCGGGTTACCGCTCAAGCCGGCTGTGCTACGAAAGCTGGGGGATCGGCGATGGCCGCAAATGAAGGAAACTTAAAGTTTATACCGTTCACTGCCCGAGGCTACTCGATCCAATTTGTCTTTAGCCGCAGTTTCGAAAAAGAATCTAGAAGAATTTTTTCGCCTGACGAAATGACAGGATTGATGAACTATCTTGCTGCGTATCCGAATGAGGGCGACCGCATTCCGGGGACAAATGGCCTAAGGAAGATGAGATGGAAAGCTAAAGGATCTGGCAAGCGCGGAGGAGCACGAGTTATATATTACTTTAGAGATCTTAATATGCCCTTGATTATTTTGTCCGTTTATGCTAAGAGCGAAAGATGTAACTTAACAAAACGGCAACTTGCAGAAGTAGAGCGGAGAGTAGAGATGATGATAGATATTTTCTTAGAAAATGAGTCGTCGGCAACGGCAGTAAGCTAAATTGGGGGGACAACCGGAGAAAACATCATGAGCGGCGGCCAGAAGATCATCGAAGCGTTAGAGGATGTTATCGCCTGGAATAACGGAGACAAGGATGCCGCGCGCCTTATCGATTGGCAAGCCCCTACAAGCGTCGATGTTCGCTCAATCCGTCAAAAGCTTGGCATGTCACAACGGGAATTCGCACAGAGATTTGGCCTAAAGCTGGATTCCTTGCGGAATTGGGAGCAGAACAAGAGAATGCCAGAAACGGCAGCGCGAGTACTCCTGACGATCATTGACCGGGAGCCGATCGCGGTGAAGCGCGCCCTACAGATCGGCTGAAGCCGGCATGTTCCGGGCGTCTAGATAGGGGAGAGGCGAAAAATAAAACGAGGGGAACGCCCCCTCGTTTCACTTGTGCCGGTAGCTGAACTGGACCGCCCCGCGAAGGCAAACAGCACCCGTCTTGTAAACGGGAGAATGTGGGTTCGAGTCCCACCCGGCACGCCACTTTTAGCACGATAGCGCTTTACGAGAAACAAACATTTTGCCGCTTCCTCGGGGCGGCTGGACGATCGCCAGCGCCCGGGGCCAAAGCTGTTACAAACCAAACTGACCCACTACCGAGATGCCGCCATCCTTGACGCCGGCCCGCCGGCTTTGCTAGCTTCGGCGCCATGAAACCGATGGCCATCACAGCCCGGCCCGGGCAGCGAATTATCCGCCCGATCCTCGTCGAGGATCGGGTCGGAATTTCGCGCCTACAAGCCTGCCGGGAGCGCCATCATCATGCCTGCGGATTTTTCGGGTCCTGACACTGCCACTGCCTGCTTCGCCGTTCGCGCCACGGCCGAGCCGGGGATTCTGATCCGTCTCATCGAACTCTTCGCCAAGCGCGGTCTGGTGCCGGCCGCGGTTCAGGCGCGGCTGGTCGGGCCGGATCGCGATCAACTCGCCGTCGATCTGCAGATCGGCGGGCTCGATCCCCGGCTGGCGGAGATCCTGGCCGAAACCATGCGCCAGATGATTTCAGTCGAGCGCGTGCTGCTGGCCGAACTGCGCGACGGCGCCGAACGCGCGGCGCGGCCGTCATGACCAGGCTCTATCTCTACGACACGACCCTGCGCGACGGGGCTCAGACGCAAGGTGTCGATTTCAGCCAGGCCGACAAGTGCGCGATCGCCTTGGCGCTCGACCGGATCGGCATCGACTATGTCGAGGCCGGCTGGCCCGGTGCCAACCCCAGCGACACGGCGTTCTTCGCCAATCTGCCGGTGCTGGAGCGGGCCCGGATCGCCGCCTTCGGCATGACCCGGCGGCCGGGCCGTCTGGCCAATTCGGACGAGGGGCTGGAGGCGGTGCTGGCGCCGCGGACCCCGGTCGTCTGCCTGGTCGGCAAGAGCTGGGATTTCCATGTCCGGACCGCGCTCGGCGCCACACTCGTCCAGAATATCGACATGATCGCCGGATCGATCGCCCATGTCGCGGCCGCCGGCCGCGAGGCCGTGTTCGATGCCGAGCATTTCTTCGACGGCTACAAGGCCAATCCCGGCTTCGCCCTCGATTGCCTGAAGGCTGCAGCCGAGGCCGGGGCGCGCTGGCTCGTGCTCTGCGACACCAATGGCGGGACCCTGCCCGAAGAGATCGAGCGGATCGTCGCCGCGGCCGCGGCGATCGTGCCGGGCGATCGCCTCGGCATTCATTGCCACGACGACACCGGCAACGCCGTGGCCAATTCGCTGGCTGCCGTGCGTGCCGGCGCGCGCCAGATCCAGGGGACGCTGAACGGGCTCGGCGAACGCTGCGGCAACGCCAATCTGGTGACGCTGATTCCGTCGCTGATGCTGAAGCTCGGATACGATATCGGCGTCTGCGAGGAGGGGTTGCGGCACCTGACGCAATTGTCGCGGCTGGTCGACGAGCGGCTGAACCGCCCGTCCAACCTGCGCGCACCCTATGTCGGCGAGCACGCCTTCGCCCACAAGGGCGGCTTGCACGTCTCGGCCATGGCCAAGGATAGCCGGTCCTACGAGCATATCGATCCGGCCACGGTCGGCAACGCCCGCCATATCCTGGTCTCCGATCAGGCCGGGAAATCCAACATCCTGGCGCGGCTCGCCGAGTTCGGGCTGGCGCTGGAGAGCCACGACCCGCGTGCCGCCGATCTGGTCGATCTGGTCAAGGAGCGCGAGGCCGCGGGCTTCGCCTATGACGGGGCCGCGGCCAGTTTCGAGTTGCTGGCGCGGCGCCATCTCGGGCTGGCGGCGCAGGAGTTCTTCCGCGTCACGGGATTCCGGGTCGTCGATGAACGAAGGCTCGCCGGCGACGGCGGCGTCGAAACCTTGTCGGAAGCTGCCGTCGAACTCGAGATCGGCGGAAAGCCGGGCATGGTCGTCGCACGCGGCAACGGTCCGGTCGATGCCCTCGACACGGCCTTGCGCCGGGCGCTGGAGCCGGTCTACCCGGCGCTCCGGGGCGTGCGCCTCACCGACTACAAGGTTCGAATCCTGACGCCGGAAGACGGAACCCGCGCCGTCACCCGGGTCATGATCGAGAGCCGGGATCCGGAAGGCCATCGCTGGTGCACCGTCGGCGTCGCCGCCAATGTCATCGACGCCTCCTACCGGGCGCTCGAAGACAGCCTCGTCTACCGGCTCATGCGCGGCTGAAACCGGTTGAAACAGAGCGCCGTTTCGGCTGAAATTCAGCCGAAACATTCCCTGGGTAGTCTCGCCGCCGCACCGGGTTCCGGGGCTGCCGACCCTTGAACTCGTTGCCATGATTGTTCCACGAGTCGCCATGATTGTTCCACAATTCCTTGGCAGACAACAGGCTGGAGAGATCATGACAAGAGGACTTGGATCATGAAGCCGATGATGAGCCTCTCGCGCCTGGCCTGTGCGGCCGCCTTCGCCGTTGGTTTTTCGTTTCCGGCATTGGCGCAACACGATCACGACCGCGATCGGGGCGAGTTTCGCGATTTCCACGGCCGCGATTTCGCCCATTTCAGCCCGGGCGAGCGGGCCGCCTGGGTCGGCGGCGCCTGGCACCGTTCCTGGCACGACGGCAGATTCGGCTGGTGGTGGACAGTCGGACCCTACTGGTACTTCTATCCCGAGCCGATCTATCCCTACCCCGCCTATGTTCCGCCGGCAGTGGTCGCGCAACAGGCGCCGCCGGTGCCGACCGGCCTGCCACCCGCTCAATCCTGGTATTTCTGCGACAATCCGAGCGGCTACTACCCCTATGTCGCCTCTTGCGGCAGCCCTTGGCGCGAGGTGCCGGCGGCCCCGCCGCCCGGCACGGCTCCCGACGCACCGCAATATGCGCCGCCGCCGCAACAATACGCTCCGCCACCCCAAGGCTATGCTCCGCCACCTCAACAGTATGCTCCGCCACCCCAACAGTATGCTCCGCCGCCGCAACAATACGTGCCGCCGCCGCAATGAGGACCCAGATCATGACAGCCTCGAGACCGTTCATCTGCAGTGCCGCTCTGCTGGCCGCTCTGGCCGGCTGCGTCCAACCGCCTTTGGGACCGCGGGTCGCGGTCATGCCCGCGGCCAACAAGCCCTTCGACGTCTTCGCCGGCGAGGACGCATCCTGCCGGCAATATGCCAGCAGCCAGACTGCCGGCGGCGCCGAGCAGGCCAATAATCAAGCGGTCGGCAGCGCTGTGGTCGGCACGGTGCTGGGTGCCGCCCTGGGGGCCGCCGTCGGCGGCGGGCGCGGGGCGGCGATCGGCGCCGGAACCGGTGCCGTCGTCGGCACGGCGGCCGGTTCGGGCCCGGCTGCCTATGCCCAATACAGCTTGCAGCAGCGCTACGACATTTCCTATGCCCAATGCATGGCGTCGCACGGCAACCAGGTCGCGGGCTACCGGCCGCCGCCGGCCTACGCCTATCCGCCGGGCTATCCGCCGCCGGGTTATGCGCCGCCGCCGGGCTATCCGCCGCCGGGCTGAGGCATCGCGGCGAACCAGGCGGCTCGCGCGCTTCTGCCCGGATCGGTGCCGGCGCTATTTGCCGCCCGATCCCAGTTGGAAGAAGGGCACCGAGCCGTTGCCGCCCATCACCGTCTGCGGCGGGGCGCCGTTCCACTTCTCGGCGAGCGTCATGTCGATGACCTTGGGAAAGGCCGCGACGGCTTCGCCGCGGAGCCTGATCGCCGCGGCATTTGCCTGGGCGGTCAGTTGCACTGCGGCGGCTTCGGCCTCGGCGCGGGTGATCGTCGCCCGCTTTTCGCCCTCCGCCCGGATCGCCGCGGCATCGGCGTCGCCGCGCGCCTTGGCGCGGGCCTGCTCGGCTTCGAACTCGATCCGGTTGACCGTGTTGGAGGCGGCGACGGCATCGTTCTTGGCCTTGACCGCCGCCTCGACCGAGGCCACGAATGTCGGCGAATAGAGGATCTTCGAGAGCTGCAGATCGAGCACGTCGAGCCCGAACAACTCGTGCAGCCGCTCGCTGACCATCTGCTTGATCTCGACTGCGATCTGTTCGCGCTCCTCGCTGATCTTGATGGTGTTGCGCTTGGCGAAGACACGCAGAGCACGGTCGGCGATGATCGGCGCCATGTTGGAATGGATGTCGGCATTGCCCGGGCGGCCCACTTCATAAAGCAGATGCATGACCGCTTCCGGCGGGATCCGGTAAGTGAGCGTGATCCCGACCGTCACCGACTGGTTGTCGATCGTGTAGACGGTGAGGTCGTTGACCGGGAAAGTGTCGAGGCTGACCTGGAGCCGGTCGACCTCTTCGATCAGCGGCCATTTGAAGTGGAGTCCGGGGCCGATCGGCTGGGTGGTGACGACGGTGCCGAGCCGGCGCACGCCGGCGAGCTCGGTCGGCTGGACGACGTAAGTGCCGCCATAAGCGACGAGCAGGACGATCGCCAGGCCGAGGGCCACGAGGGCGATCCGGCGCAGCATCTTGGGCGGGATCGGGCTGGAGCCGGGACGGCTCGGCGGGAGAGAACCCCAGGGGCTGGACATGGGCGTGAACCTTCGATTGGACGCGAGCGCTCGCCGCGCCAGATCTAGGCAGAGCGGAGCCGGACTGTCACGTGGTGCTTTGCACGGCTCGGGGACACCGACCCGCGCCGGCCGGGATTGCCGGAGCGGCGATGCATCCCCGAGCGCCGGCGCTGATCTTGCTCCCGCCGGATCGTGATGTAAGATGGCGCATGCCGTGGGCGGGTCGATCTCGCTCGGCCGGCGAGAGTCTCGGCGACGGGCAGAAGACGAGCGAGGATCGGCGTCATGAACGCGATTGGTCTGACGGCGAAGACGAGGGCCATATCGATGGCCGCTCTCGGGCTCATGGGAACGCCATGATGGGTCATACCCCCGCGCCGCCGGACCCGAGCGCCGGCAGATTCAAACCCGCGGGTTGGCCCACGGTGACGCCTCGACTAGTGACGCCGGATGTCGCCGGCCTGGTCGAATTCCTCGTCATGGTCTTCGAGGCCCGGGGCGAATGCCGGGAAGGGGCGCCGAGCGACATGCGAATTGGCGATTCCATGATCATGGTCAGCGACGGCGGCGGCATCCGCGAGGCGTTGCCGGCCTTTCTCCACGTCTATGTCGAAGATGCGGACGAGACCTGGCGGCGCGCGATCGGCCGCGGCGCCCAGTCGATCGAGGCGCCGAGGGACATGCCCTATGGCGACCGGCGGGCCATGATTCGAGATCGGTGGGGCAATCTGTGGCAGATCGCGACCCATAGAGGCCGGTGAAATCCCGCGGCGGTCGGCTACTCCGCCGCCTCGGCCCCCATCACCGCGGCGATCTCCGCCACTCGCCGGCTCTTGGCTGCGGCACGATGGTCCTTGGCCAGGAAAGTATAGACCATCGGCAGCACGAAGAGGGTGAACAGCGTGCCGATCGACATGCCGGTCACGATCACGATGCCGATCGAAAACCGGCTGGCCGCGCCGGCCCCGGTTGCCATCAGCAGCGGCACCAAGCCGGTCACCATGGCGGCGGTGGTCATCAGGATCGGGCGGAGCCGGATCGCCGCGGCGTGCTCGATCGCGGTCCGGCGGTCGACATCTTCGTTCTTCTGCATCTCGTTGGCGAATTCGACCATCAGGATGCCGTGCTTGGTGATCAGCCCGATCAAGGTCACCAAGCCCACCTGCGTATAGATATTGAGCGAGACGATGCCGACGAACAGCGGCAGCAAGGCGCCGACCAGGGACATCGGTACGCTGACCAGGATCACCAGCGGATCGCGCAGACTCTCGAACTGGGCCGCGAGGACCAGATAGATCACGATCAGCGCGAACCCGAAAGTGGCGGTGAGCTTGTTGCCTTCCTTCACATATTGGCGTGACTCCGACAGGAAATCATGCTGGAAGCCTTTGGGCAGCAGGCTCCGGGCAGTCTGCTCCAGGAACGCCACGGCCTGACCCATCGGCACTCTCGGCACCGCCGAGAAAGTCGCCGAATTCAGCTGGTCGTACTGGGTGAGGGCATTGGGCTGGGTCCCGAGTTCGACCGAAACGACGGTCGAGAGCGGCACGGCCTGGCCGCTCGCGGTGGTGACGAAATACTGAGCCAGCTTCTCCGGGGTCAGCCGGTCGCCGCGCGGCACTTGCGGGATGACCTCGTAGCCCCGGCCGTCGAGATTGAACCGATTGACGAAATTCTCGCCGACCAGGATCGCCAGCGTGTCGCCGATCGTCTGCATGGTCAGGCCCATGTCGTTGGCTTTGGCCCGATCGATATGGAGCTTGACCACGGGTGCGTTGAAGTCGAGATCGCTGTCGACGACGTAGAAGAGTTGGCTCTTCAGCGCCGCGTCCTTGATCTCGGCCATGACCTGATAGATCGTCGCATAGTCGGCGGGGGCGCTGACGGTCATCTGGACCGGCAGGCCGCCGGTACTGCCGGGCAAGGCCGGGATGTTGAAGATGAAGGCGCGGATCCCCTCGATTCTGCTGGTATAGGCGCGCTGGATCGGCTGAACCAGCTGGGCGGCGGAGCGCGTGCGCTCGCCCCAGGGCTTCAGCACCAATCCCGCGACGCCGGCACTCTGGCCGCCGACGCCATTGAGAGTGAAGCGCGTATCGGATTCGGGGAACTCCGCCAGGATCTGATCGAGCTCGTCGCCGAAGGTCGTCAGATAATCGAGATTGGCGTATTGCGGCGCCTTCATGACCGAGAACAGAAAGCCCTGATCCTCGGCCGGCGCCAGCTCGGCGCGGACATTGACGTATTCGAAGACGAGAATACCGACGACGGCAACGGCGAAGAGCGCCGTCACCGGGCGATAGTCGAGCGAACTCTGGAGGCGCCTCGAGTACCACCGGGTTCCGGCGGCGAAGCTGCGATCGACCAGCCGGGCAAATCCCCCCGACGACATCTCGCGGGTCAGCAGCACCGAGCACATCATCGGCGAGAGGGTCAAGGCCACGATGCCGGAGATGATCACGGCACTGGCGAGCGTAAAGGCGAATTCGCGGAACAAGGTGCCGGTGAGGCCGCTGAGGAACCCGATCGGGGCATAGACGGCCGCCAGCGTGACGGTCATCGAGATGACCGGCCCCACGATCTCGCGCGCGCCGATGAGGGCGGCCTGGACCGGCGTCTTGCCCTTTTCGATCCAGCGATAGATGTTCTCGACCACGACGATGGCATCGTCCACGACCAGCCCGATCGCCAGCACCATGGCCAGCAGGGTCAGGAGATTGATCGAAAATCCCAGCGCCAGCATGAAGCTGAGGGCGCCGATGAGCGACAGCGGGATGGTCACGATCGGGATGATCACGGCGCGGAAGGTGCCGAGGAAGAGGAAGATCACGACCACGACGATGCCGACGCCCTGAGCCAGCGTCTGGACCACTTCCGTGATCGAAGCCTGGATGAATTTGCTCGAATCATAGGCGACCAGCATCTTCATCGTCGGCGGCAGGTTGCGTTCGAGATCCGGCAGCAGCGCGCGGATGCCGGCGACGATGTTGAGCGGATTGCCCGAGGGCGTGGCGTTGACGCCGATGAAGACGGCGTGCTGGCCGTTCATCGATACGTTGGACGTGGTGCTCTGGGCGCCGAGATCGACCGAGCCGATATCGGCGATCCGGATGAGCGCGCCGTTCTTGGCCTTGACCACCATCTGGCGGAACTGCTCGACATCGGTGAGGCCGGTATCGGCGGCGACATTGGTGATGGTGAAATAGCCTTTGGCCTGGCCCGGAGCCGACTGGAAATTATTGGCGAGGATGGCGGCGGCGACGTCGTCGGCATTGATGCCGCGCGCCGCCATCCGGGTCGGATCGAGCCAGAGCCGCATGGCGAAGGTCTGGCCCCCGATGATATCGGCCGAAGCCACTCCGTCGACCGTTGCGAAGAGCGGCTGGACGACGCGGCCCAGATAATCGGAAATGGCCGCACCGTTCATCTCCGGGCTCGCGAACGAGATATACATCGTCGCGGTGCCCTGGCCGTTCTGCTTCTGGACGACGGGGTCGGTCGCTTCTTTGGGGATGAGATAGCGGACCTGGTTGACCTTGGCCAGGATTTCCGCCAGCGCCCGGCTCGGGTCGTAATTGAGCTCGACATAGATCGTGACGGTGCTGCTGCTCTGGACCGAGACCGAGGTGACGTAATCGATGCCTTCGGCGCTGGAGACCGCCTGTTCGATCGGCGTCGTGATGAAGCCCTGCATCAGCTCCGGCGCAGCGCCGGGATAGTTGGTGGTCACCGTAATGGTGGTGTTGGACAGCAGCGGGTATTGCCGGACCGGCAGGGCCGAGAACGCGCGCAAGCCGATCAGCAGGATCAGCAGGCTGACCACCGTGGCCAGGACCGGCCGGCGGATGAAGAGATCGGTGAAGCGCATGGCGTCCGGCCCGGGGTCAGTTGGTCGGAATCTGGTCGGGTGTCTTCAGCGCCTTGGTCTCGACGACGGCGACGATCGTTCCCGTCCCGAGCTTCAGCTGGCCCGAGGCAGCGACGACATCGCCCGGACTGACGCCGGCGAGGATCGCCACTTGATTGTCGAAACGCGCACCGGTCTTGACGAACACCCGGGTCGATTTCATCACCGGCTTGCCCTCGTCATCGGTTCCGTCCTGCTTGATCGTGAAGATCGAATCCCCGTAGAGGCTGTAATCGACCGCGGTCTCCGGCAGGACCACGACATCGGGGAGCGGCGGGAGCACGACGGCGGCATTGGCGAACATGCCGGGCAGGATCAGATGGCCCGGATTGTCGAGCACCGCCTGAAGCTTCAAGGTCCGGGTATCGGCCGTGACCTGCGGTTCGACGGTGCTGAGCGTGGCCTCGAAGCTCTTGCCGGGAAAAGCGTCGACGGCGACCCGGACCTTCTGGCCGACGACGAGCTGGCTCTTGGTCTGTTCGGGCAGGGTGAAATTGACATAGAGCTGATCGAGATTGGTCAGGGTCACGGCCGTGGCGCCGGCCTGGACATAGGCGCCGAGATCGACTTGGCGGATGCCGAGCTGGCCGTCGAAGGGGGCTCGGACCAGCTTCTGGGAGATCACCGCCTGGGTCTTGGCGATCCCGGCTTCGGCCTGGTCGAGCAAGGCCTGGTCCTGATCGACCGTCGCCTGCGGCGTATAGCGGCCGACCAGTTGCTGGGAGCGTTTGAGATTTAGTTCGGCAATATGCTGCTGCGCCTGGAAATTCTGCAGATCGGCTCGGTCGGGCTTGTCGTAGAGCTGCAGGAGCGGGTCGCCTGCTTTGACGGTGGCTCCGGATTCGAACGAGATCTGAACTACCCGGCCGGCCACTTCGGGCGCCACCATCACCTGATGGACGGCCACGATCGTGCCTATCCCGGTCAAGGCCTGTGGCACGTTGGCGGTCTTGGCGGTGACGACGGCGATCGCGGTCGGCGGCTGGGCATTGCCCGCCTGGATCCCCGCGATCATCCTCGGCCGGACGGCGTAATTGAAATAGGCGAAGGCACCCCCGATCCCGGCCAGGACGATCGCCATGATGATGAGACGCTTGATCATTCCGGAGCCTTCTCGCCACCCCGCTGTTCACGGGGGCAGGCGCGGAAAATCTCGGTTGAAGCCGAGAATGCTCAAATTTGATATAATCCGTGGTTAGGCGCGCGAGGGGGAAATGTCAAGCGAGGGGGCGGTGGGAATGTCTCCCATGCGCCCGGGAACGGAGATGCGATGCCGCGCCGCCCCGTCATGCGGCTCTGTTCCTCTGCGTCGGTGGTATGGGCAGGAAGAGGTCGAAGCGGCTGCCTTGGCCGGGCGTGCTTTTCACTTCGATCCGGCCGCTATGGGCCTTGATGATGCCGTGGACGACCGACAGCCCGAGCCCGGTCCCTTCGCCCACCGGCTTGGTGGTGAAAAACGGCTCGAAGACGCGCGCGATGGTCGCCTCGTCCATGCCGCAACCCGTATCGGCGACCGAAAGGCGCAGATTCGCGCAGTCGGCTTCGGGCTCGAGGCTCACGCTGATGTTGCCCAGCACCGGGCCGATCGCCTGGGCCGCGTTGGAGATCATGTTCACGACCACCTGCTGGAGCTCGTTGGCATCACCGGTGATCACCGGCGTCGGCGCGATCGCGGCGTCGATGCGGATGCTCGACGGCACCGTCGCCCTCATGAGTGCCAGCGCCTCGCGCAACACGGCACCGAGGTCGACGTCGCCTTGCGGCCGCTTGTCCTCCTTGCGGCTGAAGGCGAGGATCTGCTTCACCAGGTCGCGCGAGCGCTCGGCGCTGCCGACGACGATCCCGAGGTTGTGCCGCTCGCGGCTCCCCTCCGGCAAGGTGCGCGCGACCAGCTTGGTCAAGGCGATCACCGGTACCAGCGCATTGTTGATCTCGTGCGCGGCGCCCCCCGCCAATGTCCCCAACGCCTCGAGGCGCTGCGTGTGATGGAGCTGCGCCTCGAGGACGCGCCGCTCCGCCTCGGCGCGTTTGAGCGCCGTGATATCCGTCCACAGCCCGACGCGGCCACCTTCGGGAAGGGACCGATAGACGGTCAGCATCCAGCGGCCGTCGCGCAGATGATAGGGATGCTCGGCCGCGGTCCGGTAGCGTCCGAGCAGCGTCTCCAGCTCGATCGCGGCGTCCTCGGGATTGTCGGCGTAGAAGCCGTGGGTCAGCTGCCATTCGGCCGTCTCGCGGAACGAGGCCCCCTGGACCAGGGGCGCGTAGCCGGTGTAGGCGACGCGATGAAGATCGAAGAAAGCCTGGTTGAAGACGACGAGGCGATCCTCCGCGTCGTAGACGACGATGGGCTGGGAGACATGGACGAGCGCTTCCTGCAGCCGGCTCTGAGCCAGCCGGGCGGCGGCCTCGGCCTCGACATGCTTGGTGATTTCCGCACCCGTGCCGCGATAGCCGCGGAAGACGCCGTCGCGATCGAACACGGGCGAGCCGCTCTGCCTGAACCAGGCGGTCCGGCCGTCGGGCATCGTGTTGGAGAACACGAAGTCGCGGTAGGGCTGCTTCACCTTCAGTTGCCGCACCACCATCTTGCCCATCTCGGTGTCGAGCGATATCCCCGGAATGTCGCTTTGCCGCTTGCCGATCGCCATGGCCGCCGGACCGATCAATTTCTCCCAACCCGCCGAAAGGTAGGTGTAGCGATAGTGAGCGTCCTGCTCCCAGTAGTAGTCGGCCGATGCCTCGAGCACTTGCCGGGACTGGTTCTCGCTCTCGCGCAGCGCCGTCTCGGCTTCGACCTCTGCCGTGATGTCCTTTGAGACGCCCCAATAGCCGCAAAACACGCCGGCGAAATCGTAGATCGGAATCCCGGTCAGCTTGGCCCAAATCGAGCGGTTGTCGGCAAACTCGTGGCGATAGATGATGTCGCGGATCGGCTGACGCGCATTCATCGCCTCGACTGCCTTACGGCCCATCTCGGGCTCGATCCGTGCGTGGACGATTTGATTGAGACGCCGCCCCAGGCTTTCGGCGACAGGCGGCCCGTAGAGCGTCTCGAAATTCGGCGAGACATAGGAAATTCGACCGCTCGGGTCCATCTCCCACATCCAATCGGAGGCGACTTCGAAGAGCTCGCGGTAGCGGCGCGCATCGTCGACCCAAGCAGTCATGGTTTTGCCGACGCCGCAATAGCCGCGAAAGCAGCCGGCCTCGAAGATCGGTGTGCCGGCGATTTGGAGCCATGTCGCGAGGCCGTCCATGCGCTCGAGCTTGAAGACGAGCTCGCGGAACGGCCGGCGAGCGGCGACGGCCGCGCGCTGCTCGGCCCGGAGAACGGGTCCGTCGTCGGCCGCGGCGAGTTCGGCGAGTCGGCTGCCGAGCAGCGAGTGCGGGGCGACACCGGTCGAGGCTTCGAACGCCGGCGAGAGAAAGCCGACGCGATCGTCGGAGCCGGATTTCCACATCCAGTCCCCGACTGCGGCGACGATGTCGCGATAGTCGCGAGCGCTGCCGGGCAATGCCGGGTCCAGTACCTCGATCACCGTCTCGCCGCGCCGGGTCGGCCGATCGAGTTCGGTGGCGGCGTTGCTGTTCGCGTCGCCGACCTCGATGGCGACGACCAGCCGGGCCGCGCGACCGTCGAAGTCGAGCACGCTGGTCGCGAGCCGCATCGCGACGCTGGTGCCGTCGGCCTTGTAATGCCGATGAACGGCGCCGCCTCCGCCTTCGCTCTCGTGCCCGACGGCATCAGGGGCCATCCCGAGCGCCGTCACCGGCGCCGCCAGGACGTGCTCCCGGCGATGTCCGAAATAGTCGAGCGCGCGGTCGTTGACGGCGAGGACGCGCAGCGTCTCGGCGTCGTAAATCCACAAGGGCAAGGGGTTCGCGTCGAACACGGCGCGCAGGACGCTCTCCGGCAAGCCATGCTCTTTGGGCGCAGGCGACGGTGGCGGGCTGTCCCGCATGGCGCGCCTCCTTGCGTTGCGCTGTGCGACCGGGTCCTATAGTGCAATAGGGTGATTGCCCAAGCGTTAACCAGAGGCTTTCGGCCAGATCGGCAAATGGCGGGCGCCGACGAGACACGATCGGCCGTGACAGTGGTCAGCTCTTCGACTCGGCCATGGCCGAGAACCTCTCCGTCAACGCAGCGATCCCGGGCGGCAACTGATGATGATGCGGACTGTAGGACGGGAGCATGCTGCGGGCCCTCAGGACCAATCCCGCGATGAACAGCTTCCGGCGCTCGGCCGCGGGAACTCGACAGGCGGAGCCGTAGCGCACGACATCGGCGGCCGACATGATCGCCGTGCAGTCGCCGACGAACCGCGCCAGATGGCTCTGTGCGACCCAGCACATCCGGGCGCGGAACAGATAGTCGCCGTACAAGTGCTGATAGACATCGAATGCGACGTTCCGGTGCTCGACTTCCTCCAGCATGTGCCACTGGAACAGTGCGCCGAATTGCGGCTGGGTGGCGCGATGATCGAACATCCGGCTGGCCAGCGCCAAGAGCGCGCTCTGCGTGGTATAGGCTTCGAATCCCTCGACAAATCCGATCCGGAAGCGGTCCGTCCGCTGTTCCAGAAATCGCGCGAAATCCTGGCTCAGCACGTCGATGCGTCGATCGAGGCCCGGATAGCCATGGGCCAGCACGACCGCATTGAAGCGCTCGTGCTGATGATAATGTTGCGCCTCCTGCCGACAGAAGCGATCCAGATCCTCTTTCAAGGCTGGATCGCGGATGAGCTCCAGCACCCGCCGCATCGACTTGACGATGAAGGGCTCGAGCAGAGCGACGTAGAGGCCGAGCCCGGTCATCTGATACGAGGCTCCCGCGCGGCCCATGATGTAGAGCGGATGAAACCGCCCTTGGTCCGGGACTTCGAAGTTCATGCGGCGAACGGGGATCGGATGCATCGGAGACCTCGGGGCGTGGTTGCGTGAGGGTCGTCACGGCGTCGTGCATCTCGAAGTCGAGGGCGCCCGGCTGGAGGCCGAGCGGCGGCGGCCGGTTCGGGGCGCAACGCGGCCTCGTCGCCGTGGACGCTAGTCATCCGGCTTTAATTTTCCCTTACGAGGCCGGAGCGTCGGTTTTCTCCCGAGCTTTGGCATCTTGGCTGGGTTAGCAAGATGTCCGGGTAACCGTACAATTTGGTAAGCTGTCCGTGGCGCGTAATTCCCGTCGATCGGCAGTCGGCCTCCAGACCGACCCGATTGGGGTGTGGTGGCCCCTGCTGCTCGACCTCCGTGTCCCATTTGGCTCTGATCGTAAGCGGTGACGCCTGTTGATATCACCGCCGATAGAGCCAACACTATGACAGACATCAGCATCTAATACGCACTTTTTCTCGTATATTTGGCAGTTTCTTCCGCAGCTGTTGCGGCTGCCTCGGTCGCTTCGGTGCTCCTTCTTTGAAGCGCGGTATTTCGGAAATGAAACTCTGCGCGGGCCGCCGTAACCGTTCACATCCCCTCGGCCCTTAGGGCTCTGGAATGGCGATGCTCGGGGGGAGGGCTGAGCAGCCGGCATATCTGAGATTCGTGAAAAGATCTTGTCCGTCCGCGCGGAAGGGA
>Ga0070761_10000852_pt1 | contig 19382 bp, 19 predicted proteins | sample HubBroMetageREF1_FD_66724 | JGI IMG/M metagenome (GOLD analysis project Ga0070761, IMG submission 66724) | Reference soil microbial communities from the Hubbard Brook experimental Forest, New Hampshire, USA - Hubbard Brook CCASE Soil... | ecosystem: Environmental > Terrestrial > Soil >... | reverse complement strand
TTTGAAGGGCATCGAGGAAATCAATGCCGATCCAGTGGTGCACCGATGGAAGAAATTCGAGGCGCTCACTCCCGGCTAATCTGGATATGTTTTAATGAAACGATATACTAGCATTGGGCCGTGGGCAAGGTTTGTTGGGCGGAATTGGGCAGTTTTGGGCGGGGTTGTGCAGTTTTGTGCACTGGCCAGTCGCGCGCCAGATGCGCATTTTTGGACGAACGAAGCCAATAAGTGTTTTGTTTGCATTGTTTCCGAGAATGGCGAAGCCAAATCGTTGGCGCGCGGGCGACAAGGATGGTGGGGATTTTTGGGTCGGGCGTCGTGACGAATTTGAGGCATCGGAGGCCAATGTGGATATGAATCTTCTTTTTGACGTGCGGGTAGTGTGCAAGGCCGCGCCCCTGTGTGTTTAGTGGCTGGGCGTGAGAAAGATCTCGCAGAAAGTTGGGAGTGACGAAGCCGGCGGAGAGGACGTTTTGGAAGCCAGCCGAAATCGGCCAGCTTCGAAATGGACGATCCCGTTTCCCAGAACCGGCCCCCCATCACCCGACGATTCTCCGAGTGGCGCGTAAGCCGGAGCCGGACACCGTTCGGATCAGCGATACGGCGATTCCGCTGCCGATGTAGAAGCTAATGCAGCGTGCGCGCAAATAGAGGAAAATGGATTCAGGAGCGATCCGGGGTTCGAATCAACTATGCCTTCACAACACAGCGGTATCGATTTTGTTGCTTATGATCGAGAGGGCCGAGTACTGCTGTTGGCCGAAGCCAAAAGCAGACGTGGTACATCGGAGTCTTGGGCTGCCCGTCTGAGAAGGAACATGCTCTCACATGGGATGCTGCCTCGGTCGAAGTATTTCTTAATCGCAACTCCCGAACGGATGTACTTGTGGAAGCAGGAACGCGCTGATCCAGGGGAAGCGCCGCCCGAGTTTACCATCGATGCGGAAAAGGTGTTCCGGCCCTACTTCCAAAAGCTACAACAGGAGCCCTTGAACATCGGGCCAGAGGCATTCGAACTTGTTGTCTTGACATGGTTGAGCGACATTACACGATCAGGCGAACGCAATTTGGACCCAAGTTCGCCTTCGGCTGGTTTGTCTGAACTCACCGGCTCATTGCAGCAGGCCCGCATCGAAACGAATCCGTTGCAATGACGGTCTATGTTGAATCCAACTTCGTGCTTGAGCAATCGCTCCAGCAGGAGGAATGCGACAGCTGCGCTGAGCTCATCTATCTTGCTTCGAAGGGCTGTATTCTGCTCGCGGTGCCGCATTCTCTCTCGCCGAACCGCACGTGGCCATCTCTGCCAAGGAAAAGGCTCGCTCCAGGCTCAGCAATGATCTGCGGCATCACCTTTTCGAACTGGGCAGATCGAAACCCCATCGTGCAGTTCCAGCGAAGTTCGAGACACTAGCGTCAATTCTGATCGCCAGCGCCCAGCTTGAACGGGACGGCCTGCGCGACACGATTTCCCGCCTCCTGCAGACAGCCGCAGTCATTTCGCTCGACGCCGCAATTCTGAGGTCAGCCGCACAGGTACAAGCGGAATTCGGCATGTCGGGTCAGGATGCCATCGTTCTTGCATCCGTGCTTGCGCACTTGGATCTTCACCATCCGCCGGAGAGTTGCTTCCTCAACCGCAATTCGAGGGATTTTGACGATCCCGACGTCCGCGAGAGACTCGAGGCTCGGGGTTGCGGGTTCTTTGCCAGTTTCGAAGCTGGCTTGCGTCAATTGTTGCGCGAATCGGGACGAAGTAAGAAACCGGGGAATCAACGGGTTCGGCAGACATTTCAAAAATCAGCAGTTGCTCGGCGGTCTGTGCAAATATTAAATTTCATCCGAGTCGCGGAACCGATATGATCGGCGGTTTTGAGCGGATCGTCGGCAACTCGGAAATAGTCCCCCATGAGCGAGAGGTCGGCAGGCATGACAAATGGCGGGGATCTCCCAAAGTTCTGGAAAGTTAGCAGGTCTGAGGGCCAGACCCCTTGAGCCAGCGCTTATGACGGCCTGCTCCATTGAAAAGCCACGGTCCAGGGACAGGTTTAGCCGGTCATCGGCGGACGAGGCTCGCCGCATGCAGCCGGTTTCGCTCAACCGGCCGGAGGGTCCTGAAAGAGGTAATGATAGATCACGTCGGCGGCGATGCGAACCTCGCGGTCGAAATCGCGTTTGGACAGGCTCGCGCCGCGCGCCAGGAGCGACCAGAAATGGCGGTCCATCATGCGGGCGAAGGCCTGCAGGTCGCGGTCCGGGCGCGCGTTGGGATATTGCTGCAGCAGCCGGAAGACGCCCAGAACGCGGGCGTTCGTCCACGATTCGATGGCCGTCTGCATCTGGCCTAGGCCGGAATCCGTGAGGGCGGCCTCCTGCCAGGCGCGTACCACGCCGTAATACTCCAGATCGGCGTGAAACACGGCTGCCAGGAAGCTGCGCAGGCCGCTACGGGCGTCGGCGCCGGCGGCGGCGCCGCCTGTGGGGCGCAGGTCGAGATCGCGCAGGCGCTCCAGCAACTCGTTCATCAGGACTATGAGAAGCTGGCGCTTCGAACGGAAGTAAGTGTAGAAGGCTCCCGCGGCCGTACCGGCACGGGAAGCGATCGCTTGGACCGAAGCCGCGTGGTAGCCCTGCTCGGCGAACAGGTGGCGGCCCGCGTCCAGCAGTTTCTTCCGCGTGGCGAGGCTGCGTGCCTGGCTGGGCGGAGCGGGCAGGTCTTCGTCCGCCGCGAGATCCGGGGGACCTGAACCGGGCATTATCTCTTTCGCCACACGCCCGCGACCGCTCCGCCGCAACAGATCAGCATCCACCCGCCAAACACGCCGGCAGCCCCGGGGTCGAGGTTTGGAAACATGGTGGTAAAGAAGACGCAGGAGAAGGGGTCCAGAATCAAAGTCGGAAGGATCAAGAGCGTGGCAGCCTTGGGCCATAGGTCCCTCTGGAAGCCGAGCCGGCGGCAAATGCGCGGCACCAGGAGCGCCATCGACGCGAAGCCGATGACGTAGAGGACTACGGTCTGCACCATGTGGTCGGGCCGCAGCAGGCGATGTCCCGAGAGCCGGATGCCGGCGGCGCCGCCGGTCCAGATCAGGATGCCGGTTAGCAATGTTCGGAGCCACATAATATGAACCTGAATTCATATTCGCATCTGTGAGGACGCTTGTCAAGGTAGGGCGAGCTAACGATAGCCTAAGCCGGCTGCGGGCAGAATTGCCCAATGCCGCATACTTTTTCCAATGTCGTGAAATGCTGCGGAATGTTGTGGGGCGGACCTCCAGGTCGGGGTTCCCTCTGGGCCGGGTTCTCCAGGACCCGCTCCTGGCGCAACCGAACAGGCGGGCGTGGACGCCCGCCGCAGGCCTGGAGGCCCGCCCCACAAGCCGTCCTACGCCAAAACTGGGCTTGCACACGCGCGCGATTCGGAATAGAATGTTCCAAACTCGCAAGCAATTCGAAATTCGCAGGGAAACGGAGGAAGTCTAGATGCAGATTCGAACGGTCGCGTCTGTCATGGCTCTCATGGCGGCGTGCCTTAACCCGATTTACGGCCAGAATAGAGGTTCAATCACCGGCACGGTCAGGGATGCAACAGGCGCTGTCCTTCCCGGCGCCCAGGTGACGGTGACCGATGTCGGCACCGGCGTCACCTTGAAGACCGTTACCAACGGAGGCGGCGACTATCTCGTGGCGGGCCTGCCCGAGGCTACCTACAACCTGAGGATTGTTGCCACCGGCTTCAAGGCTTTCGAGGCCACTGGCATCGTTTTGCCTGTCGGCGAGAAGGCCCGCGTGGATGCCAGTCTGGAGGTCGGCCAGATGACCAGCGAGATTAGCGTGCAAGGCTCGGGTGTGGCGCAGGTGGAAACCCAGTCCTCGGAGTTGTCCGGTGTGCTCACCGGAAAAGAAATCAGCCAGCTCGTGCTCAACGGCCGCAATTTCACGCAACTGATCACGCTGGTCCCCGGCGTCAGCAACCAGACCGGGCAGGATGAAGGCGTGGTAGGCGTCGCCGGCAACGTGTCGTATAGCGTCAATGGCGGCCGCGTCGAGTACAACAACTGGGAAGTCGATGGCGGCGACATGATGGACAACGGAAGCAACGATACGCTGAACGTCTACCCGAACGTGGATGCCATTGCCGAGGTGAAGGTGCTGACCTCCAACTATGGCGCACAGTACGGCAGAAACGGATCGGGAACCGTCGAGACGGTCACGAAATCGGGCACCAGGGATTTCCATGGAGACCTGTTCGAATTTCTCCGGAACGACGACTTCAATGCGCGGAACTACTTCTCATACACTGCGCCGCTGGTGCCTGAGTATAAGAAAAACGACTTCGGCGGCACTATCGGCGGTCCGGTGGTCATCCCGCATGTTTACAATACCAAGAGAGAGAAGACATTCTTTTTCTTTTCCGAAGAAATCCGCCGGGAAATCGTTCCGGGCGGAATATTCAGCCAGCAGGTTCCCTCCGCGCAGGAGCGCCTGGGGAATTTCTCCGATGTTTGTCCCGAGCAAACGTCCAACGGGCCCAGCTTCGCCGATTGTCCCATGAACCCTGCGACGGGAACGTATTATCCGAATAACACCGTTCCGGTCGACCCCAACGCCAAGGATCTGCTGGCGCTGCTGCCGCTGCCTAACCTGCCCAACAATTACTACAGTTCCGCGCCCGCTCTGCCCACCCACTGGCACCAGGAGCTGGGCCGCATCGATCAGAACTTCAGCGACAAGCTGCGCATGTTCTTCCGCTTTATTCACGATTCCTGGACCCAGACCGAGCCTACTCCCGAGTGGGGCAACGGCGCTTCGTTCCCTCTCGTGCAAACCAACTTCGTGGGCCCCGGTGTGAGCCTGGTGGCCAATCTGACGGCCAATATATCGCCGACTTTGCTAAACGAATTCACCTTCAGCTATACGACGGATCACATTTTCCTGAATGCTATCGGTCCGGTGGCACGCCCGTCGGACTTTACCATGACCGGCCTGTACAGCAACGGATTCGGCGGGCTGATGCCGGCCGTGGGCGTGGCGGGCGGCATCAACTACGATACCAGCGGCTTCTCGCTCGATACCGGCTACTTCCCCTGGAATAACGCCAATCCGACCTATACATACAAGGACCAGTTGACCAAGATCGTGGGCGGACACAACATGTATTTCGGTGTCTATGTGGTCGCGGCCGAAAAGAACGAGGAGAACAGTCCCTACATTCAAGGCATCCTGGGCTTCGACAATACCGATACGGCCATCAGCACCGGCAATGCGTTCGCGGACATGCTCACCGGCCAGATCGCGAGTTTCTCGCAAACCAATCAGAAGGTCAAATACTACAATCGGTATAAAGTCGCGGAGCCGTATTTTCAGGACGATTGGCATGTCACCAAGAGGCTCACGCTGAACTTGGGGCTGCGCATTAGCATGTTTGGAACTTACTACGACAAGTACCACCAGGAGTATAACTTCGAGCCGTCCGCATACCAGCTTTCCGCGGCGCCGCAGCTCGATGTCACCGGATCGGTTACCGGTCAGCAAGGCGCCATTATTCCCGGCACCGGCAATCCCTATAACGGATTGGTGGAGTGCGGCGTCAACGGGGCGCCGGGAGGCTGCATGAAAGGCCACTTGTTCAATCCGGCGCCGCGCATCGGCTTCGCCTTCGACCCGTTCGGCAATGGAAAAACGTCCATTCGGGGCGGTTATGGCATATTCTACGAGCACACCAATGGCAACGAGGGAAACAGCGAGTCCTTGGAAGGCAGCGCGCCTTATGTGCTGAGCTCGACTGAGTATAACGTCTCCGGCTACACCAACATCGGCGGCGCCGGGGTGGCGTTCCCGCTGGGAGTCACCGCCATACCAACGAAGGCCATCTGGCCTTACGTGCAGCAATGGAATTTCAATATCCAACGCGAGATCGTGAAGGACACGGTGATGAGTGTGGCCTACGTGGGCAGCAAGGGCACGCATCTCTCGCTGCAAAGCGATATCAATCAACTCTATCCCATTTCTCCGTCGCAGAATCCTTATCCGGCCGGGCAGGCTATACAAGGCCCAGTGACACTGCCGAACGGCACTATGTTACAGGGCGATTGCGCCCTTGGCACGGTGAATGGAGTGGCGCCCACTGGCGCCGCCGGAAACCAGTTCAACGTCGCGTGCGGCGGCGATCCGGATTTCTACCGCCCCTATCAGGGGTACGGTGACATCACATCCCTCCAGCCGCAGGCCAACTCGATCTACAATGCGCTCCAGACCTCGGTCCACCGGCATGTGGGCCGGCTGAGCCTCGACCTGGCCTATACCTGGAGTCACTCTCTCGACGACTCGTCGGATCGTTACGACGGGAGCTTCGTGAATGCATACAACCTGGCCTTGACGCGCGCCAGTTCGACTTTCGACCAGCGCCAAATATTGAACGTCGGCTATGTCTACGACCTGCCGTTCTTCGCGAATCCAGGAAAGGCCCACACTCTGTTCGGCGGTTGGCAGATTTCCGGGATCACCACTTTTCAGACCGGCACGCCGTTCAGCGTGACGGATGGCTTGTATAACTCCGGCGTCGGAAACGGTATCGGAACCGGATCCTACCTCGATCAGGTTGGCAATCCCAATGCGATTCCCAACCTGACTTCCAGCCCCGTCGGCGTCTATGGGCCGCTGTTGTTCAATCCCGCGGCTTTCGCCGCTCCGCAAGGCCTCAGCTTCGGCACCGTGGGACGGGATTCGCTGAACAACCCGAGCCGCACAAACTTCGATATGGGCCTGTTCAAGCACTTCGCATTTAAGGAAGCCCGCGCCCTGGAGTTCCGCGCGGAGGGCTACAACGTCTTCAATCACACGCAATGGAACGGCGTCAACAGCGGGACCAGTTGCTTCGGCCTGGCGACGGCGGGTTCCTCGGCTGGCGATCCGAGCTGTTACGACAACAACAACTTCCTGCGGGCGTCCGGCGCGCATAACCCGCGCATCCTGCAGCTCGGCGCCAAGTTCATCTTCTGACCGTAGGACAGGCCTCCCGGCCTGTCCATAGCCAATCGGCCCCTCCCCGGCTGTTATCCTTTTCCTATGGACGAGGAGCAGCTTCGGCAATTGTTCGAACAAGTGCGTGCAGGCGCGGTGGATGTAGACAGCGCCCTACATCGCCTGCGCCACATGCCTTTCGAAGACCTGGGCTTCGCCAAGGTGGACCACCATCGCGCGTTGCGCCACGGCATGCCGGAGGTGATCTTCGGCCCAGGCAAGTCTGCCGAGCAGATCCTCGCCATTGCCGGCAGCCTGCTCGAAAACGCGCGGAACGTTCTGATCACGCGCGCGGGCGCGGAGACCGCTGCGCGCGTGCAGGCGCGCTTCGAGTGCGCCGAATATTTTCCGCTTTCGGGCGCCATCCGTTTCTGGCGCGACAAGACCGTGCGCGGCAAGGGCAAAATCGCGGTGGTGTGCGCCGGCACCAGCGACATCCCGGTGGCTGAAGAAGCGCGCGTCACCGCCGAAGTGATGGGCAACGCAGTGGACGCCATCCACGATGTGGGCGTGGCCGGCATCCACCGCCTGATGAGCCATGCGGAGCGCTTGACCGAAGCGCGCGTGGTGGTAGTGTGCGCCGGCATGGAAGGCGCGCTGCCCAGCGTCGTGGGCGGCTTGGTTTCATGCCCGGTGATCGCGGTGCCCACCAGCATCGGCTATGGCGCCAGCTTTCACGGCCTGGCCGCGCTGCTGGGGATGCTCACAAGCTGCGCCAGCAATGTGGCTGTTGTCAACATCGACAACGGCTTCGGTGCGGGTTACGTGGCCAGCCTGATCAACCGCGTGTAAGACAGGCCTCCTGGCCTGTCCCGCCGGCTTATTGGTACGCCGCATCGCGACCGGCGTGAATCGAAAGCATGCGCAGACCATCGCCTTCGCGAAAGGCGACGGCGCGTATGCGCAGGGTAAACCGCAGGCTGTAAATTCGCTGCCCTCCCGGACCTTTTCGCGACAGGATAGCTTCCCAATGTAAGCCCCGGTCCCGGTAAAGCTGTTCCCAGTCCATCTTATGCAGTCTCTTTAGGGTCGAGAGCACAGCCAGCGCTTCATCCCGTTCCAAGGCGAACCAATCCGCCTGAAACGGGGATTGCTCATATCCAGCGATATTCGCGCCACACCGGTTCACCCAAAGGGAACTACCGCTTTCTGCCGATCTTGCGTTCGAGCGCGTTTAGATCGGACTGCTGAGGCGGATGCTTCTCAGCCCACGCTATCGCCCGGTTCAGAGTATCGCGCACCTGGGGGGAGTGCAGCCACATTTCGTTCTCGGGAATGACCTGGGCCAATTTGATCAGCCACACGCCCGCTTCGATCTCTTCCACCGTAACGGGCCGGCCTGCATTTTCTTTGCCGAGCGAGATCTGGCCGCTCGTATTGTCTCTATCCGGCCCCCGGCGGCCGGCGCTTGTGCCAGTCCGTGCGGCTCTGGAATTCCTTGCCCATGGCGAGCAGCGTGTTCTCCGTGAACGGCGCACCGGCCAGTTGCAGGGCCACCGGCAGATTGCCCGCAAATCCGCAGGGCAGCGAAAGCGCCGGCAGTCCGGCCAGGTTGCCCGCCGGAATCAGGGCTGTGAAGCCGGCATCTTTCGGCCTGGCGCGGTCCGGATGGTGGTCCAGCGGCTCGTCGATTTTCGGCGCGGGGCCGAAACGCGCCGGCGCCAGCAGCACATCCACGTCGCCAAATAGCTTGACAATCGCCTCTTGCGCCAGCCTGCGCACCCGCATGGCTTTCAGATAAACGTTAGCGGGAATCTCCAGCCCGGCCTTCAATCCGGCAATCTGCTTTTGATCCGCCAACTCCTCCACCTTGCCGCTGGCGATCAAGGGCTCGAACACCGACGCCGCATCCACGGATATAATTGCGCCGATCGCCGGCCCAAACGGAAAATCGGGCAGCCTGGTTTCCACCATGGTGGCGCCCAGGCCACGCATGACTTCCAAGGCCTGCTGCAAGGCCGGACGCGCCGCGTCATCCGGCCACTCGCTGAAATCCGCCGGCGCGAAGCCGATGCGCAGTTCGCTCATCTTGCGCGCGTACTGCGGAGTGTAGTAGAAACTCTTGCCGGCCGATCCCGGATCGCGGTGGTCGCCCCCGGCGATGGTCTCCAGCACCAGGCCGCAGTCTTCCGCGGAACGGCAGAACGGCCCCAGCTTATCCAGCGTCCAGGAAAGCGGCATGGCGCCGTAGCGGCTCACCAGGCCGTAGGTCGGCCGCAGCGCCGTCACCCCGCAAAACGCCGCCGGGGTGAGGATGGAACCCGATGTCTCCGAGCCGATGGCGAACGGCGCCAAACCCGCGGCCACTGCGATGGCCGAGCCGCTCGACGAGCCGCCGGACCAGCGGGTGCGGTCCCAAGGGTTCAGGCCGGGCCCCGTCAGCGATGCCGCGGCGTAGCGGTAGCCGGGCCCGCCGGCCAGTTCCACCATGGCCAGTTTGCCCACCAGCGGCGCGCCGGCGCTTTCCAGTTTTTCAATCGCGGTGGCGTCGTAATCGAAGACCTGCGCGGCGTACGGGCGCGCGCCCCACGCGGTAATCTGGCCAGCCACGCTCAGCAGATCCTTGGCGCCATACGGCACGCCTTGCAGCGGTCCCCGCAGCCGACCGCGCTTGATCTCGGCATCCACGGCTTTCGCCTGGCGGATAGCCCGCTCGGTGAGCGGCAGCGCCAGTGCGTTGTAACGCGGGCCGAAAGTTTCCAGACGTTTGCCAAACGCGCGCGCCAGTTCCAGGGCGGTGGCTTCTTTAGCGCGCACCATGCGGTTCAGCTCAGAGATGCCGGCGAAGAAGATCTCGCTGCCCAGTTCCGCCATAGCGCTCACGCGGTGAAGTGGAAGGCCGGCTCGACCGCCATGGGAACGTCCACCTTGGCCAAGGCCTCGGCGCTGCGTTGGTTCTGTTCTCGCGCCGCCTGCAGTTCGTTGACTGGCGCGGACGGTGTCTGCGCCGCGGCCGCCGTGGCCAGAAGGGCGCCAGCCAGTTGGCGGCGGGTGATCCGGCTGGAGGATGGAGTTCGATTTTTCATGTCATGCAACTCAGCGCTTCCAGAGCGGCCTTCTCCATTACGGAGCGCGGCGCCTGCTCGCCGGTCCAGGTTTCGAACTGGCGCACGGCCTGCTCGACGAACATCTGCATGCCGCGGATCACGGTCTTGCCCTGTTCGCGGGCGCGCCGCGTCAGCTCGGTCTCAAGCGGATTATAAACCATGTCGAACACTACGTCGGCCGGAATGCGGCCGTTGAAAAAACACTCGTTGACGTGCGGATACATGCCCAGCGGCGTGGCGTGCACCAGGGCGTCGAAGTGCCGCTCGGAAAGCTGCTCGGCGAGCAACGGCTCGGCGCCGCAAATCTTAGCCAGCGACCGCACCCGGTCGGCATTGCGCCCCACCAGCGCGATGCGCGCGCCGGCATCGGAGAGCGCACAAGCCGCGCTACGCGCCGCGCCGCCGTTTCCCACGATCAGCACGGAAGCGTTGTGCAGGCGCATTTGATTGGCCAGCGGCACGGTCACACCCACCGCGTCGGTGTTGGCGCCGCGCCACTTGCCGGCCTTGCGCCACACCGTGTTCACCGCCCCGATGCGGCGCGCCAGGGGGTCCACGATATCGAGGTAGCGCAGGATCTTTTGCTTGTGCGGGATCGTCACGCTGAAGCCCGCCACCGGCAACCTCTCGGCCAGCGCGAAGAAATCGCGCATCTGCGCGGGCGCCACCAGGAAGGGCAGATAGACCGCCTCCATGCGGCGGTATTGGAAAGCGCGGTTGTGCACGGCCGGGGAAATCGAGTGGCGCACGGGGTCGGCGACCACTCCGTAGATCTTGCTCGTGCGCGACAGCTTGTCGACGCGATAGACGTGCCGCAACTGCCGCGCGCAAACCTGTCCGGCCGCGGTGCCTTGCGTAGCTGTTGGAGCTGCATACGTATACATGCCGCCAAAGGCCGACGAGAGCACCCGGCTGGGGAAGCCCAATTCGCCCATGGCCAGTACGATCAGCGGCGTTCGCGGGTGGGCCTTGGCGAGCGTGAGTACGCGCCCGTAGTCGGAGGGTTTGCGCGCCGTGGTGACGATCTTGTATCCGTCCGCCGGGATGCGCGTCATGCGGTTGAGCAGCGTATCGAGCTGCGGGGTGGCCTCGTAATTGTGGTAGGAGACGATTAGGCGCGCGCGTCCGCGAAAGATACTGAGCTTGGCGGCGGCCGCCTCGGCGCTCTCAATCTCCACGTCCACGGCGTGCGCACCCGCGGCGACGGCCACATCCAGTACGCGCATTTCGTCTTCGATGCTGCCGTTGAATTTGCCGCGGTTCTGGTGGCGGCGGCAGGTGGCTAGGACGATGCAGTCCGGATATTGTTCCAGGAAGGCGTGAATGGCTTCGGCGCCGCGCTCTGGGTGTTCCAGGTAGTCCAGGCGGAACTCCAGGAAGGATTCGCCCGCCTCGGCTTCCCGCCGGGCGTGCTCCAACAACCGATCCAAATCCTGAAAACCCAGCGCGATGCAGATGCGCGGGAGAGGCCTGGTCTGCGCCATTTTCGAGTTTTCAGCATAGCACGGCAGAGGGGCGGCGACAGCGGATTCTGCGGGGGAGGCGGGAAAGCCGGCGCGGGTCTGTTGCCCGGTCGTCCGACCCCTACAAGCGCCAGTTCGACGGGGGAGCCTGCACTTCGGCAGCGCCGTTCACAGCGGCTGCATAGAGGAGCGCGATCGCCTGGGCTGCGTTGGAGTGCAACAGCATCGCCTCCGCGGGGCTGCCGCTCGGAATCGTGGCACTGAGGGAGCCGGTTTGGATGGCCAGAACCGTGCTGGCACTACTGTCCGAATAGGTTACCGAGGAGTTGCCCGGAGCCAGAGCTACAGGCAGCGTAAAGGGGTGGAGCAAAGGCTTGGTAATGGTACCGAAGGGCATTGTGATTACAGCCTTGATTGTCAAACTGATCCCCACGACCTTAACGGGAGCCTCCATCGTGAACACGTCATACAGTCCCGGATTGATCGACTGGATAATCGTCGCTTCGCTGCTGGCGATCGACACGGGTGTCGGGCCGAGCAGCCCGGAGTGGACGCTGCCGGTTAGCTTAAGCTTGTTATAAGTAGCGGAGTTCGCCGAGATTTTGGTAGGCGGCGTCGCGGCGCTCACGGCGATGCTGACGGTGAAGGGCTCGCCGGCCAGCTTTAGCGTGTCCGCGCCGCTGATGGCAGGCGAGGCAAACGTCCCGGTCGCCGTGTATGTGATAATCGGCGCGCTGGCCTCGGACACATTGCCGGGACGCGCGAGGCAACATGTTGCGGTGGCGACGATGGCGATAACAACTTTCTTTCGTAAATTCATGACTTTGGTTTTTCCTTCCCGAAAGGGCAATCGGATGATGACTTCGCATTTAATGATAGACGGCGCTTGGTGTACCCGTCAAGGTATTCACCGAATTCTGGTACTCACCAAAGGTCTTGGTACTACGTTCGTAACCCGGGTTACGAAAGATGACGCACCAAGCCTCGGCGCGCAATTTGAATACAGCCAAACGAAATCTTACTGATTCAGATACTTCTTTACGTCCGGAAACAGCAGCGCCTTGATTTCGGGCTTATCGAGATCGCCCTTAGTAACCACTGTTGCGCTAAGATCGATCACCTTGGGCGGATCGGTTCCGTGGAGCTTATCCACCAGCGTCTTGACCGCTTCATAGCCCATTTTGAAAGGGTCCTGCGCGACCAGCGCGTCGATAGAGCCGTCCTTCAGGTCCTGCACCAGATCGTCGCTGGCATCGAACGCCACCAGCTTGACCTTGCCGGCGAGTCCGCGCGATTTCAGCGCCAGCGCGGCGCCCACCGAGCTGGGCTCGGAGGAGGCAAACATGCCGTCCAGATCGGTTTGGGCCGTCAGAAAGTTTTCCGCCACCGCCATGGCCTTCGCGCGGTCGGACATCGAGAATTGGCGCGCCACGATTTGCATGCCAGGAAACTCTTTCCGCAAGACGTCTTCGAAACCGGCTTCCCGATCCAGTGTGGACTTACTTCCGGGAGCGTTCATCAGCATGGCGACTTTGCCCTTGCCGTTCAACAGCGCCCCGAGTTTGCGCGCGGCCATCTGTCCGCCCTGGAAGTTATTGGTGGCGAGGTAAGTCAAGTAGTTCGTGGAATCCACGCCGGAGTCGAAGACGGTAACGGGTATGTGGGCCGCGGCCGCGCGATCCAGCGAGGCGTTCAGCGTGGTGCGGTCCTGTGCGGCGACGGCCAGGCCATCCACCTGCCGCGCGATCATGGAATCCACGATCTGCACCTGGCGGGCGTAGTCGGTTTCCGCGGAGGGTCCGTTCCAGACCACGTCCACGTTGAGTGCCTGGCCCGCGGCCATGGCGCCTGCGTGCACCGATACCCAAAAGAGGTGGGCGGTGGCTTTGGGAATGACGGCTATGGTTTTGCGCTGGTTCGCGTGGCAGGCGCCGAGGAGAAGGGACAGGAGCAGGAGAATCGCCACTGAGCGGGCGAGGGGGCGAGCGGGCGAGGGGGCGAATTCAGTGGATCGATCACTTGTCCGGTTCTGCGAGCATGCGTACCAGTTGCCCGAGGATCTTGTCGTAGGTATCGTCCAGTTGGTCGAAGTCATCTTGCTCCAGATAGCGGCAGCGTAACGCGAATTCGAGCCAGACACGGGTCTCCTCGGCTTCGCCCTCTGCATCGCTTAGTTTACTAACAAAGTGCGCCTTATAGCGGCGCTTACCCCACGCCTCTGCGATATTGGCGCAGACCGATCGAGAGGACCGGCGCATTTGATCAACCATCGAAAACCGCTCCTCGGGAGGGAACTGTTTGGTCAATGAGAAGATTCTCATGGCTGCCGCAAACGCAGCCTTATAGACGCGCAACTCCCGAAAGCCTCCGATGACGGCCATCGCCCCGTCTCCCGCTCGCCCCCTCGCCCCCTCAGCCGCTACGCGGCACACCACCCGCCGTCTATCAAAACGTCCGTTCCCGTGATGAAGCCGGCCTCCGGGGAGCAGAGGTACACGGCCAACTGACCGACTTCCTCCACGCGGCCCCAGCGGCCCAGCGGGATCTTGGCCACGAACTGCGCATTCATCTCCGGGTTTTCGATGAGGGGCGTATTCATCTCGGTAGCGAAGGGGCCGGGGCTGATGGCGTTCACGGTGATCCCCTCCGGCGCGAGTTCCAGCGCCAGGGCGCGCGTGAGGCCCAGAATCGCGCTCTTGCTTGCCGAATAGGCGGTGCGGCCGGGGATGGATACGTGCGCCATGATGGAGGCCAGGTTGATCACGCGCCCGTAGCCGCCGCCTTTCATGTGCGGCACGAACGCGCGGCACATCAGGAAGGTGCTAGTGAGGCTGGTATCCACGACCTGCCGCCACTCGTCCAGCGTAAATTCGGTGAGCTGCTTGCGGATGTTGATGCCGGCGTTATTCACCAGAATTTGGACACGCCCGAAGGCCTCGGCTACTTCTTTTTCCAGGCGCAGCACCTGCTCTTCGCTGGTCACATCGGCCTGAAACACTTGCGCGCCGCTGCCTGTGCGCCACACGTCTTCGGCTGTTCTGTTGAGCGCCTCGCGATCGCGCGCAACCAGCGCGATACGGGCGCCTTCGCCGGCCAGCGCCAGCGCCATGGCTTTACCCAAACCGCGGCTGGCGCCGGTAATGAGCGCGACTTTCCCTTCCAGTTTGCCGCTCACGGATTATGGCTCCCGGCGGTGTTGTGCGATGCGGCCAGAATCTCGTCGGCGACCTTTTGCGGCCGGTCGACGTTGCGGATTGTAAGGCGGCTGGCCTCGCCCGCGGTCTCGATGGAAAGGTTGCCGACGCCGAACATCCGCTGGGTCACGGTTTGGTCCACGCGCGCGTCCTGCACCTTGGGCAGCGAGATGTTTCGCGTGGATTTGCTGAGCACGCCGACCTCATACCGCAGCTTATCGCCTGCGATCGTGGCCTTGGTGAATTGCCGGGCGAAGTGCCGGCGTATCGGCCAGATCAATAGCAGCGCGGGCACGGCCAAAATCCAGGGCCGGTTCCGCCATTCGTCACCCTCTGAAGTCAAGGTGAAAAAACCGATTGCGGCTGCCACAATCGCCAGCAAGACAACAAAATAACCGAGCTTGATAAACTTCATGGTCGGCCGGATCACCACATCTTCCATAGCATTGCCTCCCCGAACGCGCTATTGTACCAGCACCTCGCCGGCAGCCACGGCGCCGGCGACCGGTGCGATGGATGTTTCGTGCAACCCGCTAAGATTAAGTTCCATGCCGCTCACCGCCATCACCCGCGCCGTCAGCCCGTCCATGAACGATTGCCAACTGGCTTTTGTGGAACGGCAGGCCATCGATATCGGAAAGGCGATCGCGCAACACGACGAATACGAAGCCTGCCTGCGATCGCTGGGAATCTCCCTGGTTTCGCTGCCAGCCGTGGCGGACCTGCCGGATGCGGTCTTCGTGGAAGACCCGGCCATCGTGCTGGACGAGATTGCCATCATGACGCGCATGGGCGCGGAGTCGCGGCGCGGCGAATCGGCGAGCCTGGCGGAGGCCGTCGCGCGATTCCGCCCGCTGCGCTGGATCGCAGAGCCCGGCACGCTGGAGGGCGGCGACGTGGTGCGCATCGGCTCCACGCTGTTCGTGGGGAGATCGGCACGCAGCAACGACGCGGGCATCGCCCAATTGGCGGGCGAGTTGGCGCCGTTGGGATATGCGGTGAAGTCCATTGCGATGAAAAGTTGTCTGCATCTTAAATCGGCCTGCACATACCTGGGACGCGATACGGTGCTGGCGAATCGGGAGTGGGTGGAGTTGGGAGGCATGGACAGGCCGCCCGGCCTGTCGCACATCGACGTGGCGGCGGAGGAGCCGGCGGCGGCGGACGTCCTGGCGATTGGCGACACGGTAATCATTCCGGCATCGTTTCCAAGAACCGCCAGTATTCTGGAACGCGCCGGCTGGCGTGTGTTGCCGATCGACGTTTCCGAACTGCAGAAGGCGGAGGCCGGGGTCACGTGCATGAGCCTGGTCTTCGATGCGGCGCCGCAAGGCGTATAATCTCCTACATGCTGCGAATTATCGTGATGGCGGCAATTGCCGCCGCCGTTGTACCCATGGCTTCCGCACAACCGCCCCAAGGCCAGGCGCAACTCGCCGAAACGCGAAAGGCGCTGGAGGAAGAAATGGAGTCGGTGGCCATCGTCGAGCGCAAGGTGATGGTGCCGATGCGCGACGGCAAACGCATGGCGGCCGACATCTACCGTCCGAAGGACACCTCGAAGAAGTATCCGATCATCTTTGTGCGCACACCGTACAACTTCAACTATTGGGACGTCAAAAACGGCGTGCCGAACGATATGAAGACGCCTTTGGAGGCCGTCAAGCGCGGCTACGCGTTCGTCGAGATGAATGAACGCGGCCACTTCTTCTCCGAAGGCAACTACGATATTCTGGGCCCGCCGCTGACGGATGGCACCGACGCGATTACCTGGATGTCGTCGCAGCCCTGGTCCAACGGCAAGGTGGGCACCATCGGGTGCTCGTCCACGGCCGAATGGCAGTTGGGCGTCGCGGCGCAGGGGAATCCGGCGTTCGCGGCCATGATCCCGCAGGGTTTCGGCGCGGGCGTAGGGCGCGTGGGGCCATATTACGAACAAGGCAACTGGTATCGCGGCGGAGCGATGCAGATGCTGTTCATCGCGTGGCTGTACGGAGAGCAGAATACGGTACGTCCGATGTTTCCGCCCGGCACCTCGCAGGAAGATTTGACGCGCGCCTCGAAGGCTTTCGATCTGGCGCAGCAGTTGCCGCCGGTGGACTGGTCGAAGGCGCTGCAGCACCTTCCGGAGATGGATATCATCAAGGCCGTCGACGGACCCCACGGCATCTTCGCCGACCGGGAGGAAGTCTCGACGGGAGGCGCAATGATCAAGCGGACGCCGAACGATCCGGCGTGGTATCGCGGCGGGCTGTGGCACGACGACAAGACCATCAACGTGCCGGGATTCTGGTTCATGTCGTGGTACGACGTATCGATAGGGCCGAACCTGGCCGCTTATAACTACGTGCGAAAGACGGCCAAGCCGGAGATCGGCAATCAGCAGTATGCCGTGATCGCACCGACGCTGCACTGCGCGTACAAGCGGGCTACCGAGCATACCGTGGTTGGGGAACGGGACATGGGCGATGCGCGGCTGGACTACGACGCCCTCACCTATGGGTGGTTCGATCATTTCCTGAAGGGCGAAGACAACCACATTCTGGAGAAAACGCCGAAAGTGCGTTACTTCACCATGGGCCTGAATAAGTGGCAGACATCGGACACGTGGCCGCCCACCGGCGCGCAGCCGATGACCTTGTATCTGGCGAGCGGGGGGAAGGCGAACAGCTTGTATGGCGATGGCGGGTTGGCCGGCGCTGCGCCGGACGCCGACTTGGCCGACGGATTCGTATACGATCCCATGAACCCGGTGTCGTCTTACGGCGGCAACGTTTGCTGTACCGGTAACGCGGTGGTGGGCGGCGCATTCGACCAACGCAAGATGGAAGCGCGCGCCGATATCCTGGTTTACACAAGCGAGCCGCTGAAGGAAGGCATCGAAGTGAGCGGCTCCATGGAAGCGACCCTGTATGTATCGTCGGACGCGAAGGACACGGATTTCACGGTGAAGGTGATCGACGTGTATCCGGATGGCACGGCTTATAACTTGGACGAGACGATTCAGCGTGCGCGCTATCGCGACGGGTACGAGAAGCCGCCGGTGTGGATGGAGCCGGGCAAAGTGTATAAAGTGACTCTGCAGCCAATGACGACGAGTAACTACTTCCCGGCGGACCATCGGATTCGGATTGAGGTATCCAGCAGCAACTTCCCGCGCTTCGACCGGAATTTCAATACGGGCGGGAATACTTATGACGAGGTGAAGGGGGTGGTGGCGCATAACGTGGTGCATCATTCGAAGGCTCATCCGTCGCAGATCACGCTGACGGTGGTGAAGCGGGCTGCGGGCGCCGGGGCAGGAGAGTAGGGGCTGAGCGTCGCCGCCGTTCACGGCTGCGAAGCTTCCCGGCGCATACCGTCAATCACCCACATTCTGACCAAGGTTGAGACTTCGACGGTTTTGCGCTTGGCGAGTCTTTCGATCATGCGCTTGGCGGCCGGTGGAATGCGGATGTTCAATTGCTTGGTGTTCGGCTCGTTCCAGTATTCGAGCAGCATGCGGTCCAGATCCGCACGATCCGGGTCAATCTCGGTGATGCCCCGATCCAGCAGATCGGCGCCGTCGTGACGGTCGAAGAAATCCGCGAGTTCCGAGTAGCTGGCGCCTTCGCGCGGCAGCCGAATCCTGGCTGTCTTCTTGCTCACATTTGCTTCCTTCATAAGTTGCGGTACCGCCGCTTCTCGCGGGGAGTCATTGCGCGCATGTGGAACACGACCTCATGGTTCCCGTCCCGGCGGTACGCGATGTGCAGGTACCCGCCGGCAAAGTTCCTTCCATAGAGTTCGTAGACGCCTTTCAGCCCGCGCTTTGATCGCAATTTCAACGGGCCCGTTTCGAGCACCTCAAAGAAGTCGTCTTCCGCGTAGCCGTGCTTGAACGCGGTTTCGACAAAGACGACCACTGCGACTGATGTATAGCATACGCTACCAGGGCAGAGCAACTCCACCGCACAGGGCTGGGGGCTTATGTTTTGGGCATCTTTGTGCGGAATTGTGCAGGTTTGTGCATTAGGGGGTGCAGGCCGAGCCGTCTGAAAAATTGCACGAGAGAACCCATTGTGCCTTTAGAATCAACGAATCGACATGCAGCAGCGCTTGAATTTCCGTCCACTGCCGCATGGGCAGGGCTGATTGCGGCTGGGCTGACCGGCGGGTTGCGCGGCGGCGGGTTTGGAGTCCGATGGCGCGGGCGATTTGGCGGGCGGGCGGCCTTGGACGGCGAGCGCGGCTTCACGGCGCACAGCGGCGGGGGCCTGAGGAATCGGCCAGGACGGCCTGGATTGCGCCGAGCGCCTGGCCGGCAAGAGACCGGGCTTGCTCGCGCCAGACGAGGTCCTGGTCGCGGCGGGTTTCGGTGAGGGCATCGCGAAAAGGGGCGGAACGCAGCCAGTTGCCGACGGTGTTGCGGTGGATGCCGACGAATTGAGCGGCGGCGGTGGCGGTGGAGCCGGCGGAGAGCAGGGTGAGTGCGCGCTGTTGGGCCGGGGTCAGGCGGTGGGTGGGTGACATTGGTAGATCCTCCTTAATTTAAGCCTGGTCGGAGGAATCTGTGGGCGAAGGCGAGCGTCAGGGATGGCTGTCGACGAGGAACCCCCGGAGCTTTTTGCGGGTGGAATCAGCAAGGCAGAATGCCACGTTCATCTTTGGCC
>Ga0070761_10000851_pt1 | contig 19399 bp, 19 predicted proteins | sample HubBroMetageREF1_FD_66724 | JGI IMG/M metagenome (GOLD analysis project Ga0070761, IMG submission 66724) | Reference soil microbial communities from the Hubbard Brook experimental Forest, New Hampshire, USA - Hubbard Brook CCASE Soil... | ecosystem: Environmental > Terrestrial > Soil >... | reverse complement strand
TTTATTCGCCGTCTCCGCGTCTTCTCCGAGCGACATCTGGGCCGTGGGCCAAGCGGTCATTCATTTCGACGGCGCCACGTGGACCGATTTTTCGGCGCCCGGAATCGACGGGGTAGCCCCATCCGAAATGAATTGCGTGGCGGACATTTCTCCCACGGACGCCTGGGCTGCCGGCAATATTTCCGCTCCAGTAATTCTGGGTAACGGTCCAACCAATCAGCCGGTGATCGAGCATTGGGATGGCACGCAGTGGAGCGTGTTTCCAAGCCCTCCCTTCAACAAGCAGGGAGACTCAGCCCAACTGACGGGCATGGCCGCCATTTCCGCGAACGATATCTGGGTTCTCGGCAACGCGACGGTACGTGGGATTGGGGGCAATCTGTTCGAGCACTGGGACGGAACAGCTTGGACTCCCCAACTCGTCCCCCTAGGTGGCGGCCATCTGGCGGTGGGGGCAGCTTCCGCCGATGCCGCGGACGACGTGTGGGGTGTGGGTTCCTCAGGCCTATCGAGCGCCCAAGCCAACACCTTTGTGGTCCACTTCGACGGTACGATTTGGCAGAGCGTGCCAAGCCCAAATGTAGGCAAGTCCTCCGCGTTCAACGGGGTCGTGGCGCTGGCCCCAAATAACGTTTGGGCGGTTGGCTCCTCAGGTGATGTTTCGCTCGCTCCCACGCGCACCCTGATCGAGCACTACGATGGCAGCGAGTGGTCGGTGGTGCCCAGCCCCAACGTGGGACCGAACAGCATGTTTCAATCGAACCGTCTGTTTGGGATCACAGCCGTATCGCCCACGGATATCTGGGCGTTCGGGTCCTACTTCGCCGCCGACGGCTCCGGCAACCAGATGACCTTGTTGCTGCATTGGGATGGCACGAGTTGGACCGTGGCTCCCAGCCCTGATCCCGAGATGGGTAGCATCCTGGAGGACGTCCTTTTCGCCGGAGTGACAACCGGGAATAACGTGTGGATCGTAGGATCGCAAAATCCCGGCACCGTGGGCGGCGCGTTCATCGACACGCTGGCGATTCACAGCACGACTGCGGCGGGCGCTGGGTCGAACTGACCCTGGACAGTCTGGGCCGGCAGCGGTACTCGGGCGGGACTGCCATTCAGCTTTCGGTCCCTGCCGGCCGGTGCGCTCGTTTCGAAGTGCTGCTAGTGGTGGGCTACGCACGTAGTCCACTACCGAGTACTCGCTAAATCCGCCTCGTCGCAGGCATTGCACTACCATCCCATTCCTAATGGCGCGAAACAGGAGGAAAAAGCCGGCAACCGGCCAAAACATCGCCCTGGGGCCGCAACGCGGTTCTATCAGGCCGCATCGGCGAACCCACGGCCGGTTGGGGTTCACGCCCGAGATGTTCGGCGCTCCGGCAGCGACGGCCGACGCGATCTTCCCGGCGGTGGGCGCTGACGAGCCGCCGCTCCACCTGGGTGCTTGGTCCGTTGCTCCCGATGATTCGCCAAATCTGCGCGGGCCGTCTGGCCTTTTGGGAGAAGTGGGAAGCGGGGTCGAACACAGCGCAGGGCTCACGCGCGCAATTACGAATATAATCGAGGGGAGGTCGGCATGAAGGCAATCGTTATTGGAAGCGGGCCCATCGGGTCCGCCGTGAAAAAAGCATTGGAGGGGAAGGGACACGAGGTCGTGTCTGTCGGCCGCAAGTCCGGCGATTACCAGGCGAATATATCCGATCCCAACAGCCTGAAAACGCTTTTCGGCAAAGTTGGCCCCTTCGAAGCCGTAGCGTGCGCGGCGGGCGATGTTTCCTTTGGACCTCTTGAACAAACAACTGACGAGCAATGGGCCCGCTCGATCCAGGCTAAGGGCATGGGCCAGATCAATTTGGTCAGGGCAGCCCTCCCTTTTATCGCCGACAAAGGCTCCTTCACGCTGATTTCGGGGGTCCTCACGGATGAGTACATAGCGGGCGGCGTGATCGCCGCCGTCGTCAATCACATCGTTGAAGGCTTTGTGAAAGCCGCGGCTGTCGAGCTGCCGCGCGGCGTCCGGATCAACTGTATCAGCCCTACACTGCTGACTGAGTCGGTGGCCTATTATCCTTACTTCCCCGGCTTCATCCCTGTTGACGCCAAGGAGGTCGGACAAGCTTATCTACGAGCGATTTCGAACCCGTTTACCGGACGCATTCTCAAACTGCACAAGACGGACTCCTAATCCTCCCCACCAACCCACCCGGCCAGAACGGGTGCCTCAATCCAACCATTCAGACGCAGTGCGGCTTCCTAATACTGCAGCGTGGCAGCCCAGGGGCGTTTGCAGAGACGCGCCGCGTAGGGATGGCGCTTTTTACGAGCTATTTACTTCGCCTTAACCGCCACCCGCACACCCCATTGATAGTCTTGAATTCATGAGAATACAAAATCGAATTGTTATTAAGTTTTTACTGGCAGGGGTGGTGGCGGCATACCTGCCAGTCCACGCCTCCGGTCAATCGAGCTTTAAGGTGGTCCCGACTCCGAACGACCACACCACCAGTGCGAGATCCAACAACCAACTATTTGCCGTCTCCGCGTCTTCTTCGAGTGATATTTGGGCCGTGGGTGAGTCGGCGATTCATTTCGACGGCGAAAAGTGGAAGGCGTTCCCGCTTCCCATGATCAGGGGGGACAATACCGGATCCCTGGTGGGCGTGGGGGACGTTTCTCCCACGGAAGCCTGGGCTGTCGGCAATGCCAGCGCGACCCTATTGGGGCAACCGGCGCCGGTGGTTGAGCAATGGGACGGCACCGAGTGGCGCGTGTTTCCCGCCTCTTCCTTCAACGCGCCCGGAGAGTCGGCCAGCCTGCTGTTAGCCATGACCACCATTTCGGCGAACGATATCTGGGCTCTCGGCACCGGGTCGAATGGCAACATTGGCGGCGATTTGTTCGAACACTGGGACGGAACAACCTGGACCCCCACCATCGTCCCCCTGGGCGGCACGCCGGTTGCAGCATCCTCGGACGCTACTGACGACGTCTGGGCTGTGGGTTCCTCAGGGCTCTCGAGCGCCCAAGCCAGCACTTTTGTGGCCCACTTCAACGGTGCGACATGGCAGAGCGTGCCAAGCGTACCTTTCGCCTCCCCCATCTCCGCCGCGTTTAAGGGGGTTGTGGCGCTGGCCCCAAACAACGTTTGGGCAGTCGGCACCATAGCTGAGGTTTTGAACGGTCCCACGAGCACCCTGATCGAGCACTACGATGGCAGCGGGTGGTCGGTGGTGCCCAGCCCCAACGCGGGGCAGAATCAATCGAACGATCTTTTGGGAATCACCGCCGTATCGCCTACGGATATCTGGGCGTTCGGGTCATATTTCGCCAACAGCGACGGAAGCCAGAAGACGCTGTTGCTGCACTGGGACGGCACCACCTGGAGCACTGCGCCCAGTCCGAATCCGACGAAGGGGGATCTCTTGAGTGACCTTCTGTTCGCCGGAGTGGAGGCGTCGCCGGGCAACGTTTGGATCGTGGGTAGCGAGGCTGAATTCGTCCAAGGCGATCCGTTCACCGGTACCCTGGCCCTCCAGAGCACTGCCGCGCCGGGCAACGGGCCGAACTGACCGGCGGCCCGGAATTCCGGCTGGGATTCGCGGCCGGTTGTTCGGGCCCTTCGATACCGAAGGCAAGGAGATGGCCTGGGACTGGGGCCACGCTCAATACGCTTCACTTTGTGAGGCAGACCATCGTTGTCTCTGGTCTGCCAACCTTCGCGCGGACCGGTAGACGACGCAAACCGATCGTCTGCCCACCGGGCTGCATCTTAACGCGCCGCAAGCGCACGGTTTGTCGTCCGGCTTCCCCTAACCGCAAAAGCGGGAATAAAGTGTTCGGCGAAATCGTCAACAGTGCAGAGGCGCAATTCCAAGGTTCAATCCAGGAATGGCATCCGCCCGGTTGAATACTCAGGTTAGACATGCTCAACAGTACCGCAAGCCTTTGGCTCGGGGTCGCGTTCGTTCTGATCGGCGCGGTCAATGTGTGGCTCATTTTGCAAGCGTCCGCGCGGGTAAGAGACGCGCAGGCCAGCACGCGCTTAATTGCCGCCCATCGCATTGGCGGCTATCTCTTCATCGCGCTGTTTTGCGTGATGGGATATTTCATGCTTGCCAGGTTGGGCGATGCCGGCGGAAGCGCTCCGCCCGGTACGATGCTCCACATAACGCTGGCGATGGTCCTGAGCCCACTTATTTTTGTGAAAGTTCTGGTCGCTCGCTATTACAAAAGCTACCATTCCTTTCTGACACCCATCGGACTCACTATATTCGTACTGTCGTTTGTTCTCATCGGTATTACGGCGGGCCCTTCTCTCACACACCAAGTCAAGATGCAAACGGTCTCGCTCGCCGCTATCGATCTGCCGGCCGCCGATATCGATATGAATATGGCGGCTTCCACGATGGAGAGGCGCTGTTCCAAGTGTCACAATCTGGACCGTATCGTCGGCGCTCACAAGGACGCGCCGGGCTGGCTGGCGACCGTGAACCGCATGAAAGCTCTGCCCGACTCGGGGATATCGGAAGAAGACGCGCGGATCGTCGTTTCATACCTGGCTTCTCAGATGGGCCAGAAAGGGTCATTGGCCGCGGCGAGCCTGGAAGTTGCCAGAGCGGTTGTGGACCAGCGCTGCGGACGCTGCCATAGCCTGGACCGTGTCTATAAGACCGCCGAAACGCCCGAGGAGTGGAGAACCACCGTCTATCGAATGGTCGCGTTTGCCGAGGGCAGCGGTAACGCATTTCAGCCCGGCGAGGACGAACAGATCATCGGTTACTTGTCCGCGACGCAAACCCCCGATGCCGTCAACCGGCGGAGGGCGCAGGTGACGGCGGCTTCATCCTCCGGCCGGAGCATGGTGACAGCAACAGCCGCTGCGGCTGCCGATCGGCCTGCGCCGCCCAGCCGGTATGACGCGCGCACGATGGGTTTTGTCGCATTCGTGTTCTTGAGCATGCTGACCCTCGTCGTGCGGCGGCCTTCAAGAGCCCCACTCGCTGGGCCGGTGCCAGCACACGCCGGGGCTCGCCCCGCCACAATCTCATCGCCACGCGATCCGCTGATCCTGAAGTTGGCGAGCATCACACAGCAGCCCTCGAATGCAAAAACCTTGCGTTTCGTCGTTACCGATGGCCGGCGGCTGAACGCGCGACCAGGCCAGTTTTTCACGTTCTCTTTTCTCTTCGATGGAAGGAAAGCCATCCGGTCGTACTCGATATGTTCATCGGCGGCGAGATCGGGTTACGTCGAAATCACGGCGAAGCGGGTAGACCAGGGATGCGTGTCTGTATTCCTGAACGATCGCGCGTGTGTGGGCATGACAGTCGAAGCCAGTGGTCCTTTTGGGCAGTTCTACTTGGACGAATCCAAGCACCGTAACATCGTTCTGCTCGCGGCTGGAAGCGGGATCACACCCATGATGGCGATGCTCTGCTATATCGACGATCTTTGCCTGGAAACAACTGCAACGCTGCTGTACTGCGTCCGCACCGACAAGGACATCATTTTCGAGAGCGAATTGGCGCAATTACGGTCCAGGTTGAAGACCTTCGAATACCACGTCTTGCTGTCGCAGCCGCATGCGGAGTGGTCTGGTCCACGCGGCCATGTCAGCCGTGAATTCATTGAGAACGCCATCAGGGACATTGAATTACCGCATTTCTTTCTTTGCGGCCCGCCTCCGTTCATGGAAGCCAGCCGCGCGATCCTGATAGGCCTGGGAGTGAAGCCAGAACGGATCATGCAGGAGAGTTTCGGCAGCTCCGCTCCGCGCAGCGCTCCACCGGTTTCGGCGGCGGGGAGGGGTGTGGTGATCGAGTTCGTTCGATCGGGGCAGACATGCTCCGTCCGCAATGGCCAGACCTTACTGGAGGCGGCCGAGGAGCATGGAGTTGGCATACCTTCATCATGCCGGCAGGGACAGTGTGGGACTTGCAAAACGAAGCTGTTGGCGGGAAATGTGCAAATGGACGCCGAAGAGGGTCTCGATCCCGAATCGAGAGCGCAAGGTTTCGTGCTGACCTGCGTGGGTCATGCGGATGGCGACGTAAGGTTGGACGCATGAGAACCACTGACGGCCGAGCCCTGGGACCTCTTGGATGATTGGAGCCTGGCCCCGCGGGCGAATTTACAGAACGATCACATCCCGCTCACATCTTCGACCGCACTGCGGTCATCTTCTACTTGAATCGGCATTTCACAGTCAGTACAGCGTGCGGACGAATTCGAAAAAGAATAAAGGAAAATATTCATGTTTGAGATCTTAAAGACGACAAGAACTGGGCGGCAGATGCTGCGGACCGCCTCCAAGGCGTTAGGGACCGCGAGCGTCGTTGCCGCCCTAATCGGCTGCGCAGGTGGGCTGGGTGTCGCCCAGACCGCCGGCACTCTAGACCCAACCTTTGGCACGGGTGGAATCGTTACGACCGACCCAACCCTAATCGGCGGCAATCCCAACGCGCCCGACGGCGGTGTCGTAGGTACCTTGACCGCCATCGAACAATCCAACGGCGACCTCGCGGTGGTGACCGGCATTAACACGACGGCATCTCCGGGCTTGGAAGTTTTCGGCCTCGTACGGTACACGTCGGACGGGACCCTGATTGGGGCCACCCACGCGTCATTCTTCACCGACGGCGTCAGCAGCCCGACTGCGGTCGCGGTACAATCCAACGGCGACATTGTGGTGGTGGGAACGGCAGCGGCTAGCATTGATTCCACAACGGAGTTCGCTATAGCGCGGTTCAAGCCCGACGGCAAATTGGACACTACCTTTGGCAACGGCGGCCTGGTGACGACCCAGCCCCAAGGACCCTTTCCCACGCCGTCGGCAGTCATAGCGCAGCCCAACGGTCAGATACTGGTGGGCGGGTTTGTGGAGGGTTCGGGTGTGCATAAGGGAGGCCAAACGGTGCTGGTACGGTACAACTCCAACGGTAGTCTGGACACGACGTTTGGCACGGGTGGAATTGTGGAAGTGCAGGATGCCATAGCTTCGCCCGCGGCGCTGGCGCAGCTCTCCAACGGTTCCTATCTGGCCGTAAGCGGTGGGACTTCAGTGGAGTTCAGCTCCACGGGAGTGCTGCAATCCACGGTAACGCCGGGGACGTTGGTGGCGGCCACCCAGTCTGGGTCGGGTTGCTGTGGCCCGGTTCTATTCCAGCCGAATGGCGACTTTGTTGTGGCAGGGGCAGTGGGTGTCGGCAACAGCCACATAGACTCTGAAGCCAAAGTATCTCGTTTCGACGAAACAGGGGTCCAGGATCCTTCCTTCAGTTCCACGCCCTTCGGTTTCGGCGGCAACCTAGAAAGCGAGCCGCAGGCGATCGCTCTCCAATCGAACGGGCAAATCGTGGTTGGCGGAATCACTAATGGCCACGGCACGCCAGTTACGGGCGGCTTGGCGCGGCTCGATGCCAACGGCGACCTGGACACCACGTTTGCCGACGGCGGCGGATTGGTGAGCAGCCAGATCGTATCCGGCCTGCTGATACAGCGGGACGGCAAGATTGTTGCCATCGGCGGGATCGATAATAATTTGGTGTTGGAGCGGTATCTGGCGAATTAGTAGCCAGGAAACGATGGAAAGCGTGTATGGGTAGTGGCCGGTTAATGCTACTACCCACCTTTCTAATCGAGCCGGTTCCAGCGGTCACTCCACGAGTCTGTGCAGTCCCGCAGCTCGGAATGGGCATGCTCCTTGACGGGGTCACTATACGGGAATAAGCGATTACGACTTGGAACGGCGACGTGCGGCACGGTATCCCCTGCGGCTGCCAGTGCGTTACCACTTCTCCCACGTGGAGGGCTGGGGCGAAACTATCAATATCAGTAACCGCGCGGCTTTGATTGCCATGCCGGACCATGTAAAGCTGCGCGACCGTGTCCACCGGTGCATCGTCTGGCCGGCGCTACTGTACGAACACGTGCATCTGAACCTGGTCGCTCCCGGTATCGTCGTGCGTGTGGAGGAAGGTCGCGTGGCCGTCCGGTTCTTGCGGTGTGATTTTCGCACCTCCAGCCCCGCGATGCACCAGCAGGCGCTGCGAAAGCGTCAGTAGATAAGAAGGAAGAAATCCGCAAATGCAATTCCCGCTGGACGGTCGACATGCCCGGAGACCAACATCAGGCGATTCACCTCACTCGTCGCATCCTGCTCAGTCCAGTGCCCGACGCCCGGCAGTGGGACCTTGTTCCAGAGATGCCGAATATACCTCTCCGGATTGTTTACAAAGGGCCTTGCGAACCACGGCGCCCTCGGTTGCTCTAACATACAACGTCGGCTGCAGCAGTTCGCGCCCGAATCGGAACAGAAGCAATGCGCAGGCGCATACCAGCGGTACGGAACGCTCAACAGGATCACCGCGGCGCATGCACCAGCCCCACCACGTCGCCAACCAATGGAAATTGCGTGTAATCCTCGATGGCCGGCGGAGCGTCGGTTTGAGCGTAGCCACGCATATCAGGCGGCGCGTCTTGCCCGCCCTGACCGCTGCCGGCTACCACGCAGTTGCCCCGGCTATCCGGCAACATAGCAGATAGGGGACTAGGCGGCGTTGCCCAGCAACGTGACGAGGTAGTCGGCGCTTCCGCCCTGGCTGCGATCGGCGATTTCCTGGCACCGGATGCAGAACGGCGTCCAGGGCACCGCCGCCAGACGCTTGGGGCTGATGTCCTCTTCACATTGGACACATACCCCGAACTTACCCTCCGCGATGAGGCGCAGCGCTCCGCGGACGTTCCGCAACAAATTGGAGTCCCGATCCAGATTGCGGACCACCAGCTCGCGCTCGGTGGCGTGCTGCACTTCATCGAGAGCATCGGGGCACTTTTCGATGGCGATGCCGTCGCGATTGCGTAACAGGCGTACCAACTCTACCTGCTTAACCTCCAGTACGCTTCTGTATCTGTTCAAGTCACTGTTTGTCATTTTTGAGTTCTCCTGTCTCCTTCGGTAATGGGTGCAGCACATCGGTCGGGCGTGCGCCAGCGATACCGGACGTTTTATGGCGAAGCGAAGCACACCCTCAGTTACTCGACCGAGTGGCCCCTCCCTACCCTCCGGCCTCAGCCTTATCCGTTCGCTAAGCGACTTCGCAAACGTAAGCAGTCTGCATGCCAATCGTAAAGTCGTCTTGCGGATTGGGATCGTGGGAGGCTTATATGGGTACATCGAATCGATCACAAGGCTATGTGGCTCAGCCAGTTCTGAGGATCTGGCGTTACCTCCCCAAAAAGCGAGCGATCGACAAAACAACACGACGGACACCACATTTGGTAGGCGCAGACGCGGTGTTGTGGAAGGAATCACAACTGGCGGTGGCACCCTGACTAATTCACAAAACGATTACGTTCTGTTGACCACTCGTCGCGGCGCCCAGCGCTAACCTTGTCATAGGAGAATAATTATGAACGTACGGAAACACTTGACGATCAGCTTGGCGCTTACCGGCTTAGCGCTCGGCCTGATTACTGTTAAGGCTAACGCTCAACAGGGCCTGAAAGGTACTTTCGAGCTAGCCGAGGCCACCTATTGGGGTAACACGCTTCTGCAGCCTGGCCGGTACACCATCTCGATGAGCACGGAGGCGTCTGATATCTCGCGCGTTCCGGTCATCCGTCTCAGCGGCGAAGGGGTAAACGCAGCCTTTCTGGCGATTGCCACGCCGGCGCATGAGTCCGGGCGCAACTATCTGGACATCGCCGACATTGGCGGAACGTATGTCATTCGGGCGTTTGATTCCGGCTTGTTTGGCGAATCGTTTCTATTTCGCGTAACCAAGAGCGTCAAGAACAAGGCTCTGCGCGCGAGCACCGAACCGGCGATGGCCGTTCCCGTTTCTATGGCAGCGGGCTCGTAATGACGTGTGCCGTGGGACGGGCGGTAATCGCTCGTTTGCAGTTTGTTCCGGCTCCTAGTGCAAGCGGCAGATCGTACTGACGGAGGGCGCCCTGACCTGCTGTGCGGCGAAGGGCGCTCGTTCCGCCGGCAGCGGCTTACCAGCCCCCCCAAAAATCCCCTTGGATCGACAGGTCCGCTGGCCGACCGAGTAACCTCCAGACACGTCAAAAATCGTTCACGCTGTCCGCGACGCGACTTGAGTAAGCTTCGGGCGAGTCTGGCAACTCACCGCAATTCACGCTGTAACAGCCTATCGTATTTTAGATATCTTGGCCCCGCCGCGTCAACCCAGCGCAGTCGAGAACGGCATTTCATGCTAACGGTGCGACAAGTTTACGTCTAAGTCGTTTAACTTTCTGGAATGTCCTGGAATAAAAGATTTGCACTTTAGGTCTCATCTACTGAGGAGATAAATGACTTTACAACACCTTCGTCGATACTCGGCCTGCTTGCTTTCCGGACTGGCAACGCTGGCCGCAATTCAGGCCCCTGCCAGCAGCGCTGCTCCTGCGGACGTAATCTACTTGGAGAGCAACAGCACCGCCGGCAATTCCGTTTTTGCTTACAAGTTTAACCTTACCGCCAGCCCAACGCTACTTAGTACGACTCCGGCCGGCGGCATTGGAGTTTACGATCCCAGTTTTGCGCTCGGTCCCTTCGATTCGGATCAGAATCTCATTGAAGATGCCAGCGGCACGATGCTGTTCGCTGTAAACTCCGGTTCGAATAATGTAGCGGTTTTTCAGATACAGCCGGATGGAAGCCTGGTAGCGGTAAATGGCTCTCCCTTTCCTTCGGGCGGCTCGGATCCCGTCAGCCTGGGTCTAAAGGACGATATCCTCGCGGTCGTCAATAAAGACCAAGACCCTGCACAGAATGGCAATCTGGTACAGCCGAACTATACGTCATTCCGCGTGTTGCCAGGGGGCGTGCTTGTCCCAGTCCCTCAATCCACGGTGTCCGTGGCTTACGGCAGTTCGCCTTCGCAGGCGCTCATGGCGTCGCAGGGCGGATTCGTGTTCGGGGCGGATTTTCTGGGTGGATTGCTGCAATCCTTCCGTCTCGATCAGCAAGGCCACTTGAACCAGAATCTTCCGCAGGCATTGCCGGATTCAATTTTTGCTGGACTGACTGGCGGCCATCAGCCGCTTGGGATGCGGACCCACCCGACGCTTCCGATCCTTTACGTTGACATTACACCAGTGAGCGAGGTGGCGGTCTACACCTATGACGAAAATGGCCAGCTTTCATTTGTGCGCACGGTTTCAGATTCAGGCATGGCTCCCTGTTGGGCCATCGTCAATCATGCGGGCACCCGCCTTTACGCCACCAATACCGGCGACAACTCGATCGCCGTCTATGACCTGGCCGATCCGCTGAACCCGGTCCAGATCCAGCATTTCGTAATGGCCAGCACAACGGGCGCGGCGTTTTCAACGGTGATTGACCATTCCGATACCTGGATTTACGTATCCAGCGAGCAGTCTAGTGCCACGGCTACGCCAGCGGCGAATGCCTTCCACGCCCTGAAAGTGGCCGCTAATGGCACTTTGACTGAACCCTTTTCTCCGACTGTACTCCCAGTGAGCGGCGCCACGCCGGTTCGCGTCCAGGGAATTGCGGTGTTCTAGACCCAGCAGTTGCTGATGGCAGGGGGCGGGTCAGGCTGAACGGTACGGAATGCCTGGCCCGTGCAGTGCGCCCGCCGCGCGCGGCCGCTGAGATTAATTACTAGGCGGGCTTGACGGCCCTTGCACAATGCAATAAGGAGACAAATCCGAATGAACAACTCACTTTATACGAACGCTTATAGGACGGCGCGGCTGGCTGCCACAGCCCTCGCTTGTTTTTCGGGATTACTGCTGGCAGCGGCCGGCCAACTCGATCCCACCTTTGGCAAAAACGGCAAGGTCCTCACGCCGTTCCCCGTATGCAAACTTTTTTTGCGGCGCTACCCGAACGCGGCCGCGCTCCAGAGCGATGACAAGATCGTGGTCGCCGGAACGATAAACACACCCACCGGCACCGGCCTCGTGTCAGTTCTGGTGCGCTACAACGCGAATGGCAGCCTGGACAACAGTTTCGGTACTGCTGGGATGACGCAACTTCCGTCATCAACGCCCGGCGAGGGATTGTTCGCGGTCGCCATACAAACCGACGGGAGGATTGTGGCCGCAACCGCCCAGCCAGAAAAAGGCAACATCGTGGCGCGCTTTAACGCCAACGGAACCCTGGATACCACTTTCGCTGCCGCCGGACTGGCCATCTTCGAGAATCCCAATGCTTTCCCGCGGATTCCTGAGGGCTTGGTGCTGCAGCCGGACGGGAAAATCCTGCTCAGCTATGGCGCCTTGACGCGCCTGAACGTCGGATCGCTCGACACCACGTTCGGCAGCGGCGGAACAGCCGCCATTGTGGGCGGACAATCCGTCGCGCTCCAGTCCGATGGCAAGATCCTGGTTGGTGGCGGCTCGACTATGTCGCGCTATAGCTCCGACGGTACGCTCGATACCAGCTTCGGCATTGCCGGGGGATCGCGGGATCCCCGGCCGAGCTCAGCGTCGTGCTGTTCCAGGTCAATGGCAGCATCCTGGCGGCTGGATCTCTCTCCACACAGCCCACGCCCAGCGGATCACCTTTGACCGAGCTCGCGGTTCTCAGGTACACGGTCAGTGGAGTTCCCGACACGCCTTTCGGTACGGGTGGCGGCGCCTTTGCGCCTCCGGCTTCCTCGGGTTCGCTTTCCGATGCGGCGTCAATAGCCGTTCAGACGAATGGCGATATCGTCGCTGGCGGTCTAACCACGGTGGTTGGCAGCGGTATCGCGCAGTTCGAGATGGCGCGCTTTACCGGTGCCGGGCAGATCGATCCCACTTTCGGCAGCGGTGGACAGGTGATCACCAGCTTCGGCGGCACGAATGAATTTGCCACGGTAGTGCTAATCCAGGCCGGTGGCAAAATCGTTGCGGTGGGAAACTCGTCCAAGGTCGTGAGCGGTTCAACCAACGCCTCGCGCTTCGCCCTGGCACGCTATCTTGCACAGTAGTGTTCGCATTGGAGGTCGGCCAATTGTTTTCGGCTCTCGCAGATCAAGGTAGGCAACAAAAACCGCTACGACACCGAATGGGATTATTACCTGGAGGACTATTTCAGTACGACTTTGTCGTACGCACGATCTGCGCGTGTTCCAGAAAATATGGTGCTCCGATTGTCGGCCCAGCGGTCGGCCACGCACTATCTGAAATCAGTTGTATCGACGACGTGCGACACGAGGACCATCTTGACAGATTTCGAATGGGAAAAAGCCCCGACTACGTCATCGACACGGAGAGCGGGCTCTTCATCAACCTCGCGACTCCGACCACAGGCCAACCGGCGCGGCGCGGACTTGCCGCGTCATTGGGCCTTGACGCCCGTCACCACCACCAGGGGCGACCGCCGGTGCGCCTGCACCTGGTCGAAACCCGCCCGCTTCGCGTATGTGGTCAACTCGGCAGCGGTTGAAAGCCTCGGCTCGTAGGGCAGGCGTTCCAACTGCTGCGCGGCGGCGGCGCCCTCTGAGAACGCCCTCCAACCGGCATCCGATTCCAAATCGACGTTATCGATGAATAGCCGGCCGCCAGGGCGCAGCACCCGGAACGCTTCCTGCACATACTGCCAGCGGTCCATTTCGTCCAGGTGGGCCAAAACGTTGGTGCAATAAACCAGGTCGAACGAGTTCGGCACGAGTTCGTGCAGGCCAACGCCGTGCAACTGGACCAGGCGGACGTTGCTCAGGCATCGCAGGCGGTCCGCGGCGACGGCCAGCATGTTCGGCGAGATATCCGCGCCGGTCCATGACCGGCAGCGGGAAGCCAGTCCAAATCCAATCCGGCCGACTCCGCAACCGATCTCCAGGATGTCATCCTCCCGATGGACACCGGACAACTCCGTGAGCCGGTCGTGCACCGCCGCCGCAGAGCGCCGCAGCCCGGATTCCTCCTGCTCTCCCGACGTAGCAGCCCTAGCTTCGCGGGGCGAGGAAGCCAAAGAGTTCCAGACCTCGGCGTATTGCCTGCGCTGAAGATGACGCAAGACTGGCCAATCCATACGGCTAAGAGCGCGCGTGGCATAGCCCCACACGTACGACGTCAGTAGCAGGAATGCGGCCCCCAGTGCGGCCAACGCGCCCCGATGTAGCAGAAGTGCGAGCGTGAATCCGGCCGCGCTGGCGAGCGTGCCGGCCGCGGGCAGCCACCGGTGTCTGCGAATGAGGGCGGATGCGGCAGATCGGAGTCTGCGCCATGGAGGCGCATTTTGGTGGTTGGTCTCTTGGTCCATAACGGCATTGCAGGTTCCGGGATTGTTAGCCGCATCCGGTAAGTTCGCGGGGGGCTGGCCTCTGTCACGGCGGGGCAACCCGCCCAGGGGAGCGGGTTCGCCGAGACCTTCGCTGCTGGGCAAAGAGCATCAATCCTGTTACAAGGATCAGACCCCACGACAAATCAAAAACCCGTCCATTCATAGATTTATGGCCGAGTCGGCCAGGTTTGTTTCGACCTTGCGATCCGACTCGGACCATTGGACCGAATGGCGAATCGCCATCCGGTTAGTTGACGTCGAACGACTGCGTGCTTGTAGCCGTGCCGCCCAAATTCGTGACTTCGATAGGACCCGTGGTGGCGCCGGCAGGAACTGTGGCACTGACAAACTGGGCGTTGAGCACTTGGAACGAAGCGCTGACTCCGTTGAAACTGACTGCCGTAGTGCCAATGAAGTTTTGGCCATTAATCAGCACTGTCGACCCCACACTGCCACTAGTCGAGTTAAGCAGAATAATAGCAGGCGCCGGCGCGGGCAGGCCCGCATCCAGAGCCCAGACTGTGCCGTCGGCGAACTCGTTGCTCCCGCCGGAGATTGTGCCGCCAAATGCCGTCGTGCCCACGAACGTGCCGTCCGCGGCCTGGATTACGCCAACCTCAGGCGAGTTACCGTTGGCGCCGTCGAAAGCAAAGGTCTGGAGCACCGCTCCATTCTGCGGGTCGATCAAGAAGACGCTGCCCAGCGGAGCGGTCGAGTCCTCAAAGTTGGTATCCCACAGGTTGCCGTCCGAAGCCAGGAAGAGCGAAGGAACGCTGAGCATTCCTGCGAGCGACGTGAATGGCGCAAAAGCCACGAAGCCAGTGCCCTCGGTGCTGATTTCAAAAAAGTTGATCTCGCCCGCTGGAATGTTTTCGAAGGCTCCATAGAGATTGCCGTTGGCGCCTTGTGTCAGTCCACTAATGGGGGTATCGCGAATCGGCGACTTGAACAGAACCGTGAATTCACCCGCCGGCGTGAATTGGAAGATATCCTCATTGAAGCCACCCGTGACACGAGGAAGTCCATCCGTGACACCATAGAAGTTGCCGTTGGTTGCCTGAATCATCCCCGATGGTTGAAGACCATCGGCAGCGTCGGTCAGTCTATGGAGAACGGTAAAAGCGCCGCTCGCCGGCTCGAAGCGGAAGATCGTGCCGCAGCCGGAGCTGGGGCACGGGCTAACCGATGATCCGCCATTCTGTGTGGTCCCGTAAAGGTTGCCGTCCTGTCCCAGCAAGAGGCCGTTGGGAATATCGCCGTCGGCGCAGTTTGTGGATGAGCAGAAGTTATGGAGAACCTTGAAACCCGTGCCCGTTTTGCTAATCCGGAAGAGCACGCCGTCATTTTGCTTGCCACCGAAAATGGTTAGGCCGTAGAGGAATCCATCATTGGCCTCCACGAAGCCACTTGCGGGGCCGTTGCCGTTCAGGAACCCGCCGGTGCCCTCGGTGAAGGTAAAGAGCCGGGTGAACTTTCCGGCAGGGGTCAGTTTGAAAAGTGTGCCGCCCTGGGGATTGGACACGCCCTCATCGGTAACTTGTGCCGCGCCGTAAAAGTTTCCGTCCGAGGCTTGAATGATGAGATCGGGCCGCCCTCCTTGCGGACAGGTTTCGCCACTGACGCTGTTAGTACAGGTGAAAGCAAATATCTGATGGATGGTTCCCGAGCTCTGTGCGCGGGCGGTTACCGCCAGCGACAGGCCGATAACGAAGGTCATAACCGATCCGGTGCAGTTACTATTCAATAGAGACTTTCTCGAGTTCATTACATTTCCTTTTCTTCTTAGGTTTTGGTGATCCGCTGACGTGTACGATTAGAAGCACGATTTTATTCCCGTCCGGCCTTCGACGACTTGTTATATCTTCTTTACAGGAACGTGACACCTGACACTCGCTAACAATCGCTACTGGGCGGCGATCGTCAGGAACGCGTCGGGTTGCGTTTCAAAGTCGCCGGACAGTCCCACCACTAGCACGTCCTGGCCGAGCGTCACAGTGGACGGCACCACTACGTTGAGCTGATACAGTCCGGGTCCCACGAGGCCAGCGAAGGTGACGTCGGCGGCGATTCCATCGATCGCTACGGTCGGCGTCACCGCGAGCACTTCGCCGGAAGCCAGCGTTGGTCCAAAGCCGGTGGCGAACAGCACGATGGTCTCGCCTGGTTCGGCTGGTGTAGCGCCGGCGATAGTCGCCGCCGGCCCGATGAGGGTACCGTTGGAGTGTTCGGCGGCGATGTAAATATTGCCGCTGTCCGCGTTGGTCCCGATCGTAAAGAGAGCTGGCGCCAGAGGTTCCACGTTCACGGCCACGGCTGCGCTCGTCAGGCCATCATTGGTGATCTGGATCTGCGCGGGGCCCGTCGGCGTGCTGGAGGGAACCAGAAAGTTTACTTGCGTATTACTCACGAAGCTCACGGGAACCGCCGTGCCGTTTAGCGTGACGCCCACACCGTTGACTGCGGTGGGCAGCGTGCTGCCGGTGACCTGCCAGGTACCCGTCGTCGCAGACATTCCATTTCCCTTGATCGAGACCCAGGTATTGGGGGCGATCGGACCAGCGGTGAAACTCGCGCCGTTTTGGATGCCCGTTGCCGCGAAGGAGGGCGCGGCCTGGATGCTCGCGAGCAGCCCGTGTGACTCCACCGGGTCGTTATTCGGCCCGCCGCCAATTCCCGCCGTGATGTACAGCGTGCCCGGATCCTCGCTTTCGGCGCCGCCGCCGAAATTCAGGGACCATAATCCCGGAATCGCGATTGGGTTGCCGGAGGCGTCGTCAAGGGTGCCGAGCAATGCGCCCGAGGTTGCGTTGAACGCATTAATCTTGCCGTCCGTGAAGTTTCCGACCAGAAGTGCGCCCGCAAAAGGTCCGAAATTGGCCGGCGCGATGGCCATCCCCCAGGGCGAATTGAGCGGTCCCTGACTGACAAGATTCGCGATCAGGCTGCCGTTCAAGTTGAACATGGCGACATAGCCATTGCCCGGGCCGCCGACGCTCGTGTATTTCTGGGCGTCCTGTTCCGCATACGTGACAAACAGTGTGCCATCGATATTTTGCACGTTGAACGGAGCAAACCCAGCCGGAATCGCGGGATTCGAAAACGACGAAGAACCAGAATATGGCTCCGGGAGGCTGCTCTGGTTGTACGGCGCCGGATTCAGGTCAAGATTGCCGTCGTAAACGTCCACTGTTCCGGCATGGAAGTTCGCCGCGAAAAGATATGGCGCCGCGGCGCTTCCGCCCACCGCGCATCCCGTGTATACCGCCCCGGATTTGGAGTTGTCGAAGAGGATCGACGCTTGGGACCCGCTGATGACCTCATTCCATCCCGAGATCACCCCATCTTCCGAGCAGAAAATGAAAAGCGCCGGCAAAAAGCCTGCTTGGAGGTTAAAGGCATTCGAGCTCGAGGCGAATGCGTTAAAAATCACGCCCGTCACCGGGCCAGTTAAACCCGCATCTCCCGCCTGGGGAATGTAGACCACCAGTGGAATCAGCGCGCCGGTGCCGCTGTACAACGTGGCAGTGCCGGTGCCATTATTTCCAACCCAGAAGGGAGTGGGGCCGAATCCCGTGCCCCAGGGATTCACCAGATTCGGATCTTGGTGGTCGGCGGTGTTGGCGAGATCGGAAACCAGGTTGTGAACCAGATAGTTATTCGGTGGAGCGCTGGTCGTTTGAGCAGCTAACGAGCCTGCGGCGGCTGCCAGCAACGCTCCCGCGCAAAGCCAGTTTGGTCGAATGTGTTTCGTCCGATGCTTGGTCTGATGCGTTTCTTGCGTCATGCCATTTCTCCTTGTAGACATTAGTCGTACTTGTTACGCGTAAACGTGCTTCCTCATACTGGTGAAGACGGAGCACGGTGCGAAAATATTCCCGCAGTTGTGATGTGAGTGCAACCCAGGGAGGGTCACTGGAACCGGAGCGCACCCTCTTTGGAGATACAAGGGCGACAGTTCACCGAGCGATCTCTTGCAAACTACGTCGCCCCAGATTAAATGCAGAAATGTTTGCTCGATTCGGAATTTTTCGAGCCGTCGCCAAGTATCACACGATAGAAACTGACTTTGACGATCAGTCTGAGGAGAAGCCCTCATGACACATCTGTTAACAACGATTGGGCCATATCTGCTTTTGACGATGGTCGTGGTCACGCCGTCCACGACGGAAGCCATTACCTTCAAGGCTCCGATGGCAGCGCAAGGCGGTGACCTCAACGCTATCCAGCCTCACCCGTCACCATCGGGATCGCCACGGTGGCGTAAGGCGGAACCGTTCACAGGTGGTGTTGGACTCTATGCGGACCACGCCGGCGCTTACGCCACCGCGAGCATATTCGGATCGGGCGAGCCGGATCCCATTTGCAATTGGTTTCGCAGTACTGGCGTCCTACTCGCGGTTGTCCTACGCCGCAAACGGTTCCCCGGCGAACTCAAGCTCAACAAGCACATACCCAGAGGTTTTTAGAAAACAACAAAGAGGCCTTAAGGAGATCACATCCAATGACACACAGAAAGATTGCCTTCTCTCTTATTATTGGAACCGCCGCGGTTGCCCTCGTCGCACAGCAATCCGCGACCGAAGCGCCAGCCGGTTTCACTACCCCCACGCTTGGTCAGACGATCAGTTCAACAGGGGAACTAACGGTGACTCCCGGCTCGCAGAGCATCAGTAATGGGATAGCGGAGCCGCCCGGCGACACCTTCGCCCTCGATCAGGCGCAGTTTGAACGGAAACACGATGCAAGTACCGGCCTGGGCCCGGTTTTCAACGCAACCGCGTGCGTCGAATGCCATAACAACGGCGTGGCTGGCGCCGCAAGCCAATTTACCGAGCAGCGAGTCGGCCACAATGACGCAAATGGCAACTTTGTCAATCCTACCATCACGATTAACGAGGGAGCGAACACTATAACGGGCCGCTCAATTGTCAACGACCGTTCCATATGTCCACAGGCTCACGAGCAAGTGCCCGACACAGAGAATATCCGAACCCTGCGCGCTGTGCTCAACACCCTGGGCGATGGCTTTGTGGAGGCCGTCGGCGACCAAACGTTTCTTTCGATTGCCGCCAGTCAGCCTGCCCAGAGCAATGGGGTGATTCAAGGCGAGGCGATTCAAGTCCCTATTCTGGAGGCGCCGGGACACACAGGAGTAGG
>Ga0070761_10000849_pt1 | contig 19427 bp, 12 predicted proteins | sample HubBroMetageREF1_FD_66724 | JGI IMG/M metagenome (GOLD analysis project Ga0070761, IMG submission 66724) | Reference soil microbial communities from the Hubbard Brook experimental Forest, New Hampshire, USA - Hubbard Brook CCASE Soil... | ecosystem: Environmental > Terrestrial > Soil >... | reverse complement strand
GAATATGAGCCGAGAGGCCCCTCAGCCGCGCCCTTCGAAATCTTCAATCTGGGAAATTCGCACCCAGTGAAATTAACGGAATTGATTGAGAAACTTGAGCATGCAACTGGCCGTAAAGCGATTCGAGAGCCAAAGCCAATGCCACCTGGCGACGTACCAATTACGTGGGCGAATATATCGAAGGCTCGGCAACTGCTCAGGTACGGTCCTCAGACGCCCTTCGCTGAAGGATTAAGGCGGTTTGTGAGTTGGTATCGCTCCAGAGTCCCAGACCTTCAGGCGATTCCCATCGGCACACGCGTCTAGGCGATTATTCGAATCTCGCACACCGAGCTGTTCGAGAACAGCCCGAAAAAGAAAATCATTGGGAGGGAATTGAACGACGAGAAATGCGATGCGATCAAGCACATCCACGCCGGTCGTCGAAACCGGAGACGAGTGGATCAATGCTATGCTGTGGGTTCACTTGATCCAATCTTGGGAGTGCGTGAATGAAGAGTCGCCTACTCGAATTGCTTGTGTGCCCATCCTGCCAAAGCGAACTGGCGATGAACGCTTCCTCCGAGACAAATAGGGAGATTGAGGAAGGCGTATTGGCCTGCCAAAGGTGCGCCACGCAATACCCGATCGTGGGAGGAATACCAAGATTTGTTAAGGGCGAGGCGTACGCGGCTTCATTCGGTCACCAGTGGAAGAAGCATGCGCAGTTGCAGCTGGATTCTCAGAACGGCACGACCGTATCGCGCCAGAGGTTTTACGCAATCACGGAATGGGCCCTAAACGACCTGAAGGGGAAGTTGGCGTTGGATGCCGGGTGCGGCGCCGGCAGGTTTTCGGAAATAGTCCTCGAGGCCGGCGCCGAGGTGGTGGCCGTAGACGTGAGTATGGCCGTTGATCCTTGTCGTGACAACCTGCGCAGATTCCCGAATCTCCACTGCGTACAAGCGTCCATCTACCAAATGCCCTTCCGGACCGGCACATTCGATTACGTGTTTAGCATAGGAGTGATTCAGCATTGCCCGGACCCACGGGGGGCAGTCATGGGGATTGTCGACAAGGCGGCGCCGGGAGGAAAGATTGGGCTCTGGATTTACGAACTTTCCTGGAAATCATTCGTGGGGACGTCAGGCTACAAATACCTTTTTAGGCCAATCACACGAAAACTGAGCATCCGCAAGCTGGAGAAATTCTCAGCGGCCCTGGAGTCCCTTTCGTGGCCCGTGAACCGGATTGCCCGCAAACGGGGCAGGATCGGCCGATTCATCATGCGATTGCTGCCCGTCTCATGCGCCGATCTCAATGGAGTGCTCCTGTCTGAAGAGGATTTCCGCGAATGGGTCCGGCTGGACACGTTTGATATGTACTCCCCTTCTTATGACAAACCGTCTCGCTTTTCAAAGGTTCGGGATTGGCTTGAGTCTGCAGGCTGTAGTGTTGATCGCCGCCATCCGCTGGGATCCATTTCCATCACGGCGACGCGAGGGAACCGCTCGAAACCGGATCATCCGCGTCGGTCGAGCGAAAGGGATAAGAATTAAGAGCAATCCGCGAGGAATGGAAGTGAAAGGCTGCGAATTTCCCCTAGGGTTTTCTTCCATGTTGGAGTGTGGCTTGCCGATAGATTTCAAGCAATAGCTCGAGATTCCTGCTGGCGCCATACTTTGCCTCAAAGTCAGCCCGGGCTGCAGCTCGCATCACATTCAGTTCCTGGGGATGAGTGGTAAGCCAATCAATTTGCCGAGTTAAATCTTCCGAGTCGCCTGTCAAGAAATGAAGTCCGTTAACTCCATGAGAGATCAGGTCGGCCATACTTCCTTGGTTGGAAGCGATGACCGGTGTTCCTACGGCAAATGATTCGATGATAGTCCGAGGCATTCCCTCATACAAAGTCGAGGGAAACACAACAAATGCAGCCTTCTGCATGAGTTCCGCGACTTCTCTACTGTCTTTGCGCCCGAGCGACTCAATGCTGGGATTCTGGCGGGCCGCTTGAGCCACTGCGGGTCCCAGCGGTCCGTCACCTACTATTTTCAGTGAGAGCTGCCCCTGGATCTTTTCCCATGCGGAGATTAATGTTTTTACACCTTTTTCCGCGGAAAGCCTGCCAACATAGAGGGCAAAACCGCCCATTCCGTCGCCAATCCCCGGGTCCGGATAGACGAAATTCGGTTTGATGATGATCTTACCTTCCGGGAGCCCTCCCTCGATAAACTTTGCCTTCGCGAACTCGGTCAATGCAATATAAATGTCAACCTTTTTGTGCCACGTCCGGAGTGTCCGGTGGACGGAAATCATTCCTGCAACGGCCGCGCTTGCCAAGGGGCTGTTTCTGTAGCACGCGTGAAGAACGCCGGGCCAGGGCACCGGTTTTCGTACACAGTCTTCACAGAAGTGATGATCACGGTAAAGCTGAGCATTAGAGCACAAAAGTCTATAATTTCTCAGGGTCTGCACAACTGAGACACCTTCAGCCTTAGCAGCATAGTAAATCGCAGGAGAAATCATGGGAAAGAAATTCTGAATGTGAACGACATCGTATCTCTTCTTTTTGAGCCGCTCGCGAATATTACGGTAAACCCTCGAAGACCAAATGGTTTCAAGCCCTGCTCTCACCATTCCAATTTGGGAGATGTTTCGATTGTCTTCAATGTAGAGGTCGACATCGTTATCGTAGTCACGAAGCAGGCCCGCTTCGACTTCGGTGGATTGATCTTCTCCACCACGTTCGACATAGCGATTATGAGCCATTAGAATTCGAAGCATCGTCGCTTATCGATCAAAGACTGAGGATTGAGGGAAGCCACAGACCCCCTCTCGACCGTAGCTAGCAAAGCTCAAGCTGCATATGAAAAATATCGATCTCGCCGTTGATTAGAGGCTCATCCTATGCTGTTTGCACCACGCGAGCAGGACAACAATCGCCCAGATCCGCGACCAAGGAACGCCACTGCGGTTCTGGAAGAACGAGTCAAAAAGCTGTTGAGCGGGGCGAATGTCCAGGCCGACGTCTTCGAACAGATGCTCATCTTTCGTGACTTCATGGAAATAATCCCAGCGCGGAAGATCCCTCAACCAATATCGGAATGGAAACGTAAAACCCTGCTTCCTACGCCAGGGATAGTCATCCCCAAGCAGAGGCCGTACGATTCGCTGTAAAACAGGCTTATCGGGAACGCCCCTACAACGAAGCTTGCCAGGAAAGTCCAAGGCGCTGTTCACAAAAACGTGGTCGACGAATGGCGCGCGAACCTCCAGAGACACTGCCATGCTCATGGTATCAATGTCCCTCAGACATCGCTCTCCCAAGAACAACCGGTAAGCAATTTTTGATATGGAACTGACCGGATCCTCGCCCTGAATTTCGCTCCTGAGCGAAAGGAGAAACTCTTGCGGCAATCCGAGCTCGATATCTTGTGAATTACCGGGTTGTCGCCCCAAGAGTAGCTTCCGTCGGACCCACGAAGGAAACAAGGTCTGAGTCGTCTGATAGGCGGCAATCAAATAGTGGTCCGCACTGCCTTTGCGCTCCTCCAAAAGCTGAGCCGCCTTCATGATTCCAGACAAGCCATGGTTGCTATTCTTGAGAAACAATTCGCTCAAAGATCGTGACCAAGGGCCCGGAAGTAGGCTCACGAGCGGCCGCGTCTTCGCGAGCCGAGAGACCCAACCAAAGAACGGATACCCGCCAAAGAGTTCGTCGGAGCCCGTACCCGATAAGGCCACTTTGAGTCCGCTCTTCCTTGCAGCCTGCGCGACGCAGAACGTGTTTAGCCCATCAAAAGTCGGTTGGTCCATTCCTGCCAAGGCAGCAGGCAATACGTCGAAGAAGTCTGCCTTGCCAAGCACCACTTCTGTGTGTTGCGTTTGGAAGTGACGGGCCACCCACCTTGAGTACTTGGATTCATCAAAATCCGTCTCTTGAAAACTAACCGAGAACGTTCGTACGTCGCTCTCTTCCCGCTTCATGAGCGCGCAGATTGTCGACGAATCGAGGCCTCCGGACAGAAATGCACCGAGGGGTACATCACTGATCAAACGCATCCGGACGGAATCCGACAATTCTCTGCCCATCAGCGACAGCATTCCGTGGCCGTTGGAGGGATGTTTCGATTTCGCCAGACTCCAATAGCACTTTCTCTCGAGGATTGTGGCGTCTGGCCCTACCCGAAACCAGTGGCCCGGCATCATGCTCTGAATTCCCACGACCATCGTCTTTGGAGACACCGAGAATCCGTTGGTCAGAAAGATTTCGACGCTAGCGGGATCGAGCCGACGCGCCGCTAGGCCACTCGCCAAGATTGCGCGGATTTCAGAGGCGAAAAGAAAAACGCCTGGTTGAGGAGAGCAGTAGTAAAGGGGCTTTTCCCCCGCGCGATCCCGGCAGAGAAAAAGCTCTTGTTTTCGGGAATCCCATATGGCGAATGCGAACATGCCGCGAAAACGTTCGACACAGTCCGGTCCGAATTCTCCGTATGCTTTCAGCAACACCTCTGTATCTGTGCCAGACTGAAAGTAGACTCCCCTTCCCTCCAGATCTTCACGAATTTCACGATAGTTGTAGACTTCGCCGTTGTAGACGATCCAGTTGCCGCTCTCCGGGTCCGTCATAGGCTGATGTCCGGCGGGGGAAAGATCCAAGATGGCCAAACGCGTATTACCGAGCCATATGTCAGATCCGCTACCTTGCAATTGTTCAAATCCGCAGTCGTCTGGCCCCCGATGCGAAATGGCTCGCACCATCCGAGAGAGAGTTTCCGGACGGAAAGATCCAAAAGGAGCGATGATACCCGCGATACCACACATGCAGAGTGCCTCTTCGGACGACCGTCCGGCGACCCACTTGGCGTCGCTTCCGAACACGCAGGCCGTGATTGATCTCAGATTACCTCAATCAGGCCCAAGCAACTTCTCATATTTGCGAACGATAGCATGAACACCGAAGTTCGACTCGAAGCGCAATGGCGCGTTTTCCACGAAAGATTCCGTTCGACACCCATTCTTACAGAGGTCAAGAATCCGGCTTGCGACGGCGGAAGAGCTGCGCTCACAAAGGAAGGACTTCTCAGGAAACAGCTCCGCGACCTCGCGTACGCCGCCCACACAGTCGGCAGCCAACACCGGCGTTCCCAACGCAATCGCTTCGAGCATGGTGTTCGGAAGGCCCTCATATTTTGACACTAAAACAAACAAATCAGCCCATCGGTAATACGGAAAAGGGTTCTCCTGAAAACCAAGAAGCCGCACGGAACTTGTTAAATTGAGCCTGTCTCGCTGCTTCTCAAGGGACTCCCTCAATGGGCCCTCCCCCAGAATCGTTAGGTGGGCGGTGAGACAGATCCGACTGACCGTAGCCATCGCATCCAGAAGCAGATCAAAACCCTTCTGGCTTTCTAGACGACCGACAGCTACCAGATTTGGCCGCGCAGTTTGATACGGATTTCCAGACCCCTCCACTAGTGTTCGGAGCCTTTCGGAATCCACAGGGTTGTAGATTTGTCTCATCTTCGCCGAAGGAATGCCGAACGACTCGATTAAGTCGCGGGACATCACGCTGCACAGGCAGACAATCGCATCCGCCCGGCGATATAGCGATCGATACGAGAACTTCCAAAATGCTGGGTGCCTCATTTCTTCGTCCAGAAAACGACTCAGCGTAATGCTCTCCCTGATGAACAGGCGAATACCCCTCGGCCAAAGCAGCTTCGAAGCCGCCACGAAAAGATTCAGATTAACTGGAGTGGAGATCACAGTCGCTGGGCGAAGTTGCCAAACCAGACGGACGATCGCCGGTATTGCATAGCGAACCCGCGAGACGTTTAGGACATGAACCTGCACATCTGACGGAACCTCGGTTAGATATGGGCCCGCCGCTTCGAGCAGTCCGAGGTGTAGTTCAAACTTTTCCCGGTTCAGGTGGCGCAGCAAGGTAACAAACACGCGCTCCGCTCCACCACCCTCAAGGGACGGAACAAGGAACAGGATTTTCTTGCGCTGATCAGCCATTGCACTCACTAAGCGAGTTGGGTGGCTTGCCGCTCCGCCAAGGGGCTCCTGCTCTGCTTTAGCCAATCCAGAAAAAGCAGCACACTCCATAGGTGGTAGGACGAATCGACGCGCCCGGAAAGATGTTCACTCCAAGCCTCTAGTATGAGTTCGGGATGCAGGATTCCCTCCTGGCGCAGCTGCTGCCCGCCAATCAGGTCTTCCGCCCAATCTCGGAAGGGTCCCCGAAGCCAGGCGCCGAGCGGTATACCGAAACCCATCTTGGGGCGTTCGATGAGCTTGGCAGGTACATAGCGGTATAGAACCTGTCGAAGGAGCCATTTACCGCGGCCGTCACGAATTTTCATCGAAAGCGGGACGCTGGCGGCAAACTCGACGACCCGATGGTCAAGCAATGGTACTCTAGCTTCGAGACTCACACCCATGCTAGTCCGATCCAGTTTTGTAAGAATATCATCAGGCAAATATGTCACTAGATCGATAAACATCATCCACTGAGAGAAATTCAGCCCTTTGGGCCACTCCGAATCGTCGCACAGCGAGGCGTTCGGTTCGGTACCGTCGATAACAAGCTTTGTTGGATTCCGCCACTGAGAAATCAATGTCCGATAAAGTTCGTTTGCGTTGCCCGCAGAGAAGCATTCGGCCAGCCCGTGCGCTTTGTTTCCTGGCGCTTGAATGCGAAGTAGCGATGGGAGCAAGGGAGAAATTCCCCGGGCCAACCGGTTCCAGCCTTGCGGCGCAACCATCCGAATCAGCCGGCCTAGGGAACGACGAGCCGCAGGAGGAAGCCAGCCGACCTTGTTCCACAGGCGCCGGGCGCGGAAGTAACGGTCATACCCACAGAAGAGCTCATCCCCTCCGTCGCCGGAAAGGCTGACAGTAACAGTCTGCCGGGCCAAAGCTGAAACGAGGTAAGTGGGAATTTGGGATTGATCCGCGAACGGCTCATCAAAGAGCGCGGGAAGCTTAGGAATAACCTCCTGTGCTTCCTTTTCGGTGACGTACAGCTCCGTGTGTTTCGTCCCCAGATGGGCCGCGACACGCTTGGCATAAGCCGCTTCGTTGAAGCCGCTTTCTTGGAAGCCAATTGCAAACGTCCTGACCGGCTGGTTACTCTGAGATTGCATTAATGCCACAACCGTCGACGAATCCACACCACCGGAGAGGAAAGCGCCCAGCGGCACGTCCGCCACCATGCGCATGCGGACGGCATCTCGAAGTAATGCATCCAGGTGCTCGATCGCATCCTGATCGTCATCCAAGAACGGATTCTGGCAGGCCTTTTCGGCAACGTCCTTGACCGACCAGTAGGAATGCGTACGGCCGCTTCCGGGTACAGCGGCTTCGTCCTGTCGAAGAATGAACAGACAGCCTGGCGGCAACTTGGAAATGCCCCGATAGATCGAATAGGGCTGAGGAATGTAGTTGTGACGTAGATAGAGTGTGAGCGCGTCTCGATCGATTTCCGGAGTAAAGTCAGGATGAGCGCGCAAAGCTTTTAATTCCGAACCAAACAGGAAGGTACGACGCGACCACCCGAAATAGAGTGGCTTGATGCCGAGCCGGTCTCGGACGAGGTACAACAGATGTTCTTGGCGATCCCAAAGCGCGAACGCAAACATACCTATGAAGCGGCACACGGCCGACTCGACGCCCCACTCCGTGATCGCCGCCAGCATCACTTCCGTATCCGAGTTTCCGTTGAAGCCGTGCCCCTTCGTTTCCAGCTCCTCGCGAAGAGACGCAAAGTTATAGACTTCGCCATTAAACACGATCACAAAGCGTCCCGAAGCAGAGAGCATCGGTTGGTGACCTGCCGCAGAGAGGTCTAAGATCGCGAGCCGACGGAAGCCGAGGGCGATGCCAGTAGCTGTGTCGACCCAGGTACCGGAGTCATCCGGGCCTCGGTGTACAAGCTGGTCCGCCATCCGCTCGACGCACGAGCGCAGGTCGGAGACACCAGCAGTAGAGCCGTCAATGAATCCGGTTATTCCGCACATTTCACGAACACAAACTCATTGTTTCCATGATTAACTCCTGCTGTCTTCAGTCTGACTAATTCAAAGCCCTTGCTTCGGAAAAGGTCAAAAATCTGCTCCGGTCTTGCGACCTCAAACGGATAACCTCCCAGCCAGTCTAGCAGGTCGGTAAGAAATGCCATGCCGCGCGGGTCCTTGACTTCTTTTCCAAATCGAGCGAAGGAATTCCTGTGCAGGAAAAGATCCTTAGCCAAAGCCCTCAAAGCAAAACAGGAGAAAAATATTGGAATAACGATCAAGCGCCCAACAACGCCGTAATTATAAAGAATTTTGACACGCGTCCAAAGACTCGACCGAAGACCCTGGTCATTATAGATGGCAATGAAGAGTTTTCCCCCGGGGCGAACCAAAGGAACCACATTACTCAAGCCTTGCCACATTTTGCCCGTGTGGTGAAGCACACCCCAGGAGTAGACGACATCAAATTGCCCAAGGCTGGATAGGTAGGCGGGGTCCAAAACATCCCCTCGCTCGATCCTCCAATCGGCCGCGGAGGGAAAATATCGCCGTTTCAACTCCTCTGCACACGCCACACTGTCTGGGTCATAATCAAAGGAGTGTATTCGCTCAGCTCCCTTGCGCATCGCAGCCAACGAGAACAACCCACTTCCGCACCCGACGTCGAGGAACGACGAATGTTGAAGGTCTTCCACTCCGAGCATGCTACAAAGCGACGTTTCCGCACGTGAGATTCGTTGGGAATCCAACGACACCAGAAAGCGTTGCCAGTTCTTGCCAAATTCAAAGCGCTGGCTTACGTCAGAAATTGCTACCCTCTCATCCACAATACCCCCCGAATGACATGCTCACCCCTCACTTAACAATCTGCAATCTCAATGTCCGATGACGTCGTGAGTGTCGTGTTCAGGGCGTCGAAATGCGACCGCGACAAGATTGTGACTAAGAAATGCCGGGAGAAATTCTGCGCTCCTTGGATTCGCCAACAATCTCCCGATCAGCGGGATTCGGCTGATCTGTTCCGGTTCCTCGCCTATGGTGTGAATGTGGGAGAAGTTTGCAGCGTCCAGCATTCGATTAAGCACCCCGACTGTAAAGAAGCGAATGTGGGGATCGCGCCACGGCTCCTGCCGCGAAAGTGAATCGCCACTCGGATCCCAGCCCCCTCCCAGAAAAAAAAACAGTCGATGCTGCCAGTGAGTCAAATTCGGAACGGTAACTATCAAGACGCCACCGGGGCGGAGGATGCGCAGAATCTCCCGAGCGGCGAGAAACGGCTGGAAAAGATGTTCTAAAACTTCCAAACACAGTACAACATCGAAAGATGAGTCAGCGAACGGAAGTTCAGATGCATCCTGAATGACGCGCGCGTCCAATCCCAGTTTCCTCGCCTCCGTGACAGCGTTCTCGGAGATATCGACACCGGTGTAGGCCGCGCAATGGGCAGTGATCCAACCACCTGCCGCGCGCCCGGTGCCACACCCTACTTCCAACACATGACTCGTCAAATGAACATGCGCTTCCAAAATTCGGAGTGTCCGCGCACCAAGGCGGCGGCTATAGACCCCAAATTCGGTCCAATACTTCTCGTAATAGTGTTTGAGGTTCAGATCCGCTGAATTCGACATGCAATTCCTTCCTGAATTTACTAAACAGAATGCCGCTCCTCATCGGGGCGCACGGTAACGTCATTACTCAGGCCTAACCCTCTTATTATCGGACAGGTCCACAGCATCACAGTGACCACTAACTGCTCGAGTCACCAATTAGACGGCGTGTGAACCATATTTGCATGCACCACCCGAATGACCTTCTAAGCCCGATGGCTCCCAACCTACACCCTCACACGGACACGGTCAGTCCGACAAAATAGTTCACGGACTTCATGCAGTAGCTATATTCTTTATAAAAAATCCTCCTCCACACGGAAGGACAATCATTTTTTCAGGTTTGTCCGAAAGAAAATCATCAACAGCTTTTGTAGCCCCCGGACATGTCGTAAATCCGTAGTCGTCGCAAACAATGATTCCGCCAGTTGTGGTTCTTGGATAGAAGAACTCAATGCTATCGCGTGTAGGTTGGTAGAGATCGACATCAATGTGAACAAATGCAAAACGCCTGCCCCGAACATCGTCAAAACGCTCCGGAATCCAGCCCGGATGAAAACTGATATTTCCATTAAGATTACTGCGGACAACTTCAATACTGCAGCGCAAATCGCCCTTCTGCCAGTAGGTTCCATCAACAGTCGAGGGTTTCGACAAACCATCAAATGAGTCAAACAAGAAGTGGGTTCTCCGCGGATCGGTTTGGGTTGCCGTGCAAATCAAATATGACGAAGCACCCGCGTAGACCCCACACTCGGCTGTATCCCCAGGAACTGACGCAACAAGACGCGCCAACTGTAACACCATCCAGCGCCGATGAGAGTTCATCCCATCATGTTCCTCAAAACGCTTCAGATAGGCATTGAACTCTTCGTCCTGCCACCAAACCATTTGCGGCCAGTGAAAACGATAGGTTGGTACAAGCGCTTTGCCGATTGCCCGCAATAGGTTGAAGCGGAGATCGGAAAGTCTACGAAATGTCACTGGACATCCCCCAAAATCCGAATGCCGGGTTCCGCTACGCGATATTTTCCAAGTAATCGCGCTTTCGAGCCCAACCACAAACCGTGACCGCGCAACAGTGCGCAATATGTCCGTAGTGGCAGCAAGGCGCTCATGTTTGAGTGGCCCTCAAGATCCATTGGCGCTTTTGAGAGATTTTGCCATAACGAGGCATCGCACACCGCTGCGCGATTACGGGAGCGATTGCGCAATCTCCTGGGATTCCACCCGGTCAACTTGAAATTCGAGGATCTGCCTCTGCGCCGCAAACCACAACAGAACTGCGCGAACGAGAATGCCGAGTGACATGGTTACGACCGCACCCAGCAAGCCTTTCCAGATTACAAAAGGTATGCCCAATCCAATGGTCACCAACGCGCTGACGACAAGGACATAGAAAGTGGTTCGAGTGTGCCCGAGAGCGTTGAGCAACGTTGCCAGGACAACGGCCACGTAGTACACAAATTGCGCCGCCGAAAATATACGCAAGGCGGTTGTGAGATTCGCATAATCGGAATGCCGGCCGTAAAGGATTGAAAGAACCTGATGAGGCCATATCAAAACAAGTATAAGGTAGGGTAAGACAAAGAAAGCGCCTTGGGCACCGTAGCGAACGGCTTCGTGAAATGCAGCTTTCGGTCCTCGCTCACTGCGCGCCCGCCCAGATGCCGGTATGATCAGGTTCGCCACGCTGATGAAAATCGGGTTCGTCACCCCTACAACATTAGAAAGCGCCTGGAAGGCGCCGGCCATGGAAGCCCCTTGAAGCCACGCCAGTGCCCAAGGAAAAAACTGAACCGAGAAGATGCCCGTAAAATTGGAGAGCGCCATCCAGCGGCCCAGATTCCAGAAACGCCCGAGGAAACTGCGAGCTTCGCGCAGACGCAACGACCGAATACCTAATTGCGCGCTCTGTACGACTGTCGCAATCAGAGAAGTCGCCGCTATGGCACCAAAAGCACTCTCAATGGACAAGCGGCCGATATGAGCCAGCAGATAGATAACGGCAGCTTGTCCCAAATAACTGATTGCATCTCCCCAAATCGCGCCGCGGAACCTCATATCCGCCATGAGGCCCCTGCGAACGCTTTCCTGCGCGATCCAGAAAAATATCGCGGCCGCTACCCACGGTCCGAGTGAAGGCCTGGCAAAGGCCCGGCAGCCGATAATCAGGCCTGCGCCAAAGACCAAACCGATTCCCGATGTCAGCCACATGGAAAAAACTGTCAGGGAGCGCACGCCATCCTGAGATTCGGAGCTACCCAGTAACAGCAGTGGATACGTCACGATTGCACCGTGCGTGCCATAGATAACCAGCAAAACGCCCAGCAGAATTGCATACGTTCCGTATTCTTTAGGAGCTAGCTCCCGAGCCAGCAAAATGTTCGTAAGAAAGTTCCCAAGGCTGACGATTGCCTGGTCAGTTAGAGACCAAAAACCTGAACCAGTTCGAGTTTTGTCGAAGAGTTCCATGGTTCTTTTTCAGACCTACCACGAAATTCACCGCCTGCTACTTCCAGAGAATCACAGCTTCTCTCCCGCCGCGCCGGGCGACAGCCCCGAAACTTGAGTCTGGATTGCCAGCGAAACGCGTCGCTATCATGGAGACCTCACGATTCAACAGTGGCCAAAGGTGTTGTACGCTGCTCCCGCACCTTGCGTTGATAAACGATATTCGCGTACATCACCTGAACCAACATTAGGCCTGTAAGAAGGCCCTGAGGAACCTCCCAATAGTTCTCCTGAAATCCGAGTAGAAGCAGGAAACAAATTCCGGCACCACTACAGACTGCAAGCCACTTCTGCTCAGACGATTGGGCACTCACCTTCATTCTTCTCAACAATAGCAATGCATAGACAAAAACCCCTACCAACGCAGGGGCCCCCAATTCGGTGTAGACACTCATCCAGGAAAAGAAGGGTTTTGCGCTTGAGCTACCGCCATAGGCCTGCACATCAGAGGCGTCCACCCACAAGTCAGCTAGGTATTCACTCAACGCAGGTGAAACGTTTTCACGAATCAAAGGGACAGTTTTCGGGTCATCAAGTCCACCAAAGTACCGCCCCGTCGAAATTAGAGACGCACGGCTTGAAAACTGCCCGGGCCCCAAACCGACGAGGGGCATAGCCGGATAATCATGGGGCATTTCATAGAGGGCGCGATAGACCATAACCGCCTTCGGCAGATCTCCACCGGCGAACAGGCCCGCTTGATAGGTGATGTTCCTCAGATTGTCTGAGAGAACCGCTATTGCAAGGACGGGGCCTAAAACAACCGCAGAGACCAACTGAAATTTATTCATCTTCCTTGGCAGCGACGGATGAAACAATAGCAGGGCAAACATAAGACCAACCGCAGCAAACAAAATCATGTGGATCACGGAGGCTAATATTAACGCAACGGTTCCCAATAATATTGGCCAGAATACCCGGCGTTTCTTCGACATCAGGTAGGGGGCCAGAGCAAGCAGGAAAAACGTCATGTTGGCGGCATAAATAGGATTGCTGAAAGACGCGTCTGAAATGAAACTTAGATGGATGGTCCCCTGCACAGCATCGCCATTAGAAAGATCAAATCCACCGCTTCGACTTGCGCTCACCAAAGCCTGTGCGATTCCGACAATAGCTTCAACGATGAGTACTTTGCCGACCAGACCTGTCATGCGGTCCAATAAATCTTTGCTCGCAAGGGATTCAGTAGGAATGATTACCAGTAGAAAAAAGGTTCCATATGTCACAATTGCTAGAAGACCTGCCGCCATGGAATAGTGGGCACGGAAAAGCCAATACGTGACGACCAATCCTAACGCCGAAGCCAATACGCGCCTTGCTCTTCGGCGTCCCGAAAGGCTACGACTCTTGTATAGAAACCAACTGCCTGCGAGAAAAGGTGCCGCATAAGCCAACGCCTTGAATGGAGATAAACACATTACAAGGGCAAGGACGAACGCTTCGTAATACGACTCCCTAATTCCCTTTTCGTCTGCGCCCGTTCTTCTCCGCAGTGACAAAATTATACCCTCGCTATTTTCGGGTTCGGTTGCGCGTTCGTCGCCACAGATCCTGGCAAATTCCGCCAGTGATTCCGTCAAAAGGGCTGCACCACAATGTGCAGTTTTCGCCCCTCGCGCCGAACGGGAAAGTGAGACAGGGTATGTTTGTAAGAGTATTAGCAAGGCTTACGACGCGCTGATTCGCTGAAGGCCAGAATCCTGCAGTAATTTGAGATTTGTCAAGGAATCGCATATCTTCGACTGCGGCAACGGTGTGAATCGTCACGGTGACATCGGGCCGCAGCGTTTACGCTCCTTCTCCTCGTAGAACCACCCATAGCGTCTTGTACAGTATCCCCATGTCTATTAGGAAGCTCCAACCGTCGATGTATTCGAGATCAAGTCGCATGCTGGCATCGAACGAGGGGTCCTGGCGAGCAGTGACTTGCCAAAGGCCCGTGACACCCGGCTTTACTTCCAGACGACGTAGATGGTCCAAGTCGTACTGCTGGTAATCATCGAGTGGGTGAGGGCGAGGACCAACCAAGCTCATGTCTCCCTTGAGGACATTCCAGAGCTGCGGCAACTCGTCAAGACTATATTTCCGCAAGAACCTCCCAGGTCGCGTAATCCGGGGATCATCTTCAATCTTGAAGAAAGGCCCTTCGCGCTCGTTGCGGTGCCGCAAAGATTCCTTAAGATCGTCCGCATTGCGCACCATGGTTCGGAGCTTGTAGCACGTAAACACACGTCCTTTTTTTCCGACTCTTCGAGAGCGGTAGAACATCATTCCAGGCGAGTCTAATTTGACCCAAACCGCTAACACACCAAGAACGGGGGAGCAAAGGACAAGTGCAGCAACGGAAAAAAATATGTCGAAAACACTCTTGGCGAACAGTCCGAGCGTGGGCATGGACCGCCAGTGAATCTCCATGACCGGGAAATCACCAACATGGCGAAAAGGTGCGTCCCAGCCAAGGCCATCGTACAACTCCGGGATCACCTTCACGCCCAGCCGAATTTGTCGCGCCTCTACAGCGATCCGCTTTACCAATTCTCGCTCTGACGGAATCGTGATGAAGACATCGTCGATGAATTCCGCACGTGCGACGCGCGCAAGGTCGCCAATCGTTCCCAGCGTGCGGCAATCATCCGAATGATTGCCGTCGAGAAAGCCCTTAAAGCGATAGCCCAGAAGCTTGTTTTCTTCCAGTTGTCGTGCCAGGGCCTGGCCGACACGCCCCGCGCCAACGATTACAGCATTGCGCGTACCTACGCCGCGTTCTACTCGGTGGATTACGATCCGTCGCTTTGCATATCTCCAGGAAGCGAGAGCAAGGACGTTCAGGAGCAAGCTCGTCACGACCACGGAGCGGGAGACAATCTTGACGCCAGAGAGATAAACGAAGGCCGTCAGTAGCAGCGTGGCAAAAGACACCGCTTTCATCACTGCAAAACTCTCTTCCGAGCTAGGGCGTCCTCGAGGAGTTCGATAGAGATCCTGCAGCTGACAGAAGAGCAGGATCAACGCGACATAGAGCAGCAGGAAGCCGCCGTAACGCGAAACGGGCTGATCCGTCGTCAGCACCAAGTGCCCCGAGACGAGCCAGTGGCGCAACTCGGCTGACGAAAAACGCAGAAGGAATGCGATTGCGCCGTTCACGAGCACACAAACAACATCGATCATGGCGTACGCTACCTGCACCCAAAGACCGCCGATAACGCGCGTGCTTGGTCGGGCACCTCTGTGATGGCCATTTGAACCGCGGGAGTTAAGCCATTCAGCCCCCCTGCCGACACCCATCGCATCGCCCTGAGCCAGAGGAGCCGGGCGAGCGCCGACCTCCGCAGTCGGGTTGGAGTGCGACTGTGCGAACCCGTCGGGTTGGATCGTAGAACTCATGAATCGCAGGTCACGACCTCCTCGGGAGTCGGGAGGTGCTTTGACTCTCCGGCAAAGCAACCATCTCATCTCTAATACGTGTTCCCTTATGCCTCGCCTGAGTCCGATCTGTCTTGGTTCTTCGGCTCTTCTCTCGAGCGTGGCAACTCGACCGCCGGACCAGAGGAAGTCGAACCATTGCGAGAAATCCACGTCAGGTGCTTCCGCACATCACGCACGACTTCGCGCGCGAAGGCCTTGCCTGGACTGTGTGGGTCCGTTTCTTGCCAGCGGGACTGGCCCAATACGAAGGCAATGCCTGCTGCCAGAACGCCGAGCCCTCCCAAAACAGTGATGAGGGCGCGATGCGGAAAAGATTTCTTCTCCGGAACATCCGGCGGGTCAAGAACTGCCTCGCTCGGAAGTTCCTTTGCTTCGTTAACTTTTGCTTGTTCATACTCCTGAGTAAGAGTCGCAAAAACTGCTTCCTCGATTTTCGTGCGGCGCAGCAGATCGGAATAGCTAACTCCCAGTAGGGGTAGCTCTCGAATGGAAGGGTAGACCGAGGCGTCTTCCGAACTTTCTGTACTTGCAGATGTTCCGGCCTTCCCGCCCATCCTCCGCAGTTGGCGGCGAAGCTCGTCAATCCGAGCTTGTACACTTCGAACCCTAACGTTCTCGGCCGTGTAAATCTGTTTGAGGCCCTGAAGCTGTGTCTCAGAAGCGATAAGCTCTCCCTCGATGGAACCGGCTGCTTCGACCATTCCTTTCCCTTCGTCCCTAATATCCAGTGTCGCGTTCTTGCTCGCGAATTCGCCGAAATCCTTCTCTGCCTGCTCCAGATCTCCCTTGACTTGCTGCAGCCTGTCCTCTAGGAATACGCGCTCGCGGTGAGCCGAGGAGGTGTTCAATTGAGTCATCACCCAATTGAGCTCACTGATGTATTCTCGCCCCATCGCTGCTGCACGCTGCGGAGTGCGATCCGTAACTTTTATCGTGATAATGCCGCTTTTCCGGTCGCTGGATATATCGGTGCGGTCTTCCAGTTCCTCACGCGCGTCCGCCCAGGAACGGACACGGTAGACTTTTCGCAAATCAAACTTGCTAATCAGACCATCCTGAATCGTACGGCTCTTTAGAACGCCAATGAAAAGATCTCCGGTAGTTTTCACGCCAACGACGCCTTGCGCTATGCTGGCAAGCCCGTCCGTGTTATCTCCACCCACCTTTCCGGCGAGTGTAGCCAACATGGCCAGTTGTGATTTCGGCTGTTGATCTGGCGGCATCAAACGCGCCGTTGACTCGTACCGTGCGGGAATTAGAAAAGCGATCAACAAAGAAGCCGCCAGTCCATATAAAAGGAGCTTCGACAACAAGCGCCGATTCGCCCAGAGTAGCTGCAACCGATTTACGGTTCTTTCGTGAGCAGCGCGCCGCTCGGCCAGATCGACGTAGCCCGTCTCAATTTCGACGTTGTCCACGAGCACTTGGTGCGATCCGGAGGCTTGGTTGTCGGCCATTAGCACTGCCTCTCCTTGCGAATCCGTTGGGTGACACTATCGCACATTTTCGTTCTCGTTCTTCTCAATGGCTGCTTTCGCTTTCCATGTTCCGGCGGCACTGCCTTCCCTGCTCCGCCCATTCTGCCCGAGAGCGGCGCGTGGCGGAATACGGTCGGGCTGTGAGCCGGAAACCGGAATCACTGTATCGCGACGACTGCGGCCCTAGGTCATCTCCAACTCCAGGACTGCGGGTAGAACGCAATCTGCACAGACGAAGTCCAGTTTGTTTGTGGGCTAGTCGCCAGAACAGGCGCGAGCCACTTCTCGTACTGGACAGAACCCGAAAGGCTTAGCTCTTTGTGAAACCACCAGTCAACCTTCACCGATCCGTCGTTTACCGTTTCTCCCCCCGGAATGAAGAAGTGATCGACTTTTGCATGCCGATATCCGAATTGCAGGTAGCTTTGAGGACCGAAATGGTAAGTGCTCCAAGCCTGATAGCCTTGCCCGTCTCTGCCGATCCAGCTTCCGATGATGTTATTTTTGTTGGTGTAATAGTCGTGATAGAACAGATCCCAGTAGGCGTACAGGCCGCTGGCAGCCGGGGGATTGTCGCGAGCCGGAGTATTGGTGTAGACGGCCTCGAAGCGCAGGTCGAGCTTCGGTATGCCCGGTATGCGGGGCATATAAAAGCCTGGATTCCCGACGGCTCGCCGGGGAGCGGCAAGCGGCGAGGGATCATCAGGCGAGTAGGAATCCAAGTAAACCGTGAGCCAGTTCCGTACAAACGGGACCTTGTAGGAAAAGTTAAAACCCCCGGCGCGTTTTCCGGGATTATTCGAGGCGCTGTAATTCACCGACGATTTAAAACTCACGAAGCTGTTCCAATAAGCCCCCAGCGTCAGTGGGCGGCCGACGCCTCCAAATTCAGAAGTGCGCGAGAAACCCAGCTCGAGGTTCGCCGTTGGCTTAAAGCTGATTTTTTCCCCATGAATTACAGGTCGCGGCGGGAATTCGTTACCGGCGAGTTTGCCGATAAAGAAGTCGGATTCGAACGGGCCAAGAACGCGAGAAAGCAAGGGAATTCTAAACGGCGTGATGCGACTGGCCCGAAACATGTACATGGGCTCTGCGTTATCGCTCGACAGTAGTGCGCTCCCCTCACCGGGCCCCCACCATAGACTCTGCTTCCCAAACGACCAGTTCCATCCTTCTGCATTTGCCGCGACATAGGTATCGAGAAGAGTGAACTGATTCGTGGTGGCGATTGCAACTGCCGGCTGCAGCGGGTTTTCATCGATTGTCGCGATTAGCTGGCGAACAGAGAGCGGATAAGCAGCCGCTGAAGGAGCATGCTGGTATTCCCCGCTTACGTAAATTGTAAAGCGATCGGCGGTTGCGTAACCCGAAAAACCGTCGTAGCTGTTGAATCCCTCCTGGTAGGGGCGCCCGTAGTTGTTGATAATCGTTTGTCCAAAATGATAGCTATCGTTCAGGGGAGGGCCGCTGATACCGGTAACGTCGCTATAGAGTGATTCCAGCCGGATGAATCGCGTGCTGCTGCCTCCTTCGAGCGCTTCGAGATCCCTCTGGAATTCTCTCTCAAGCGTGCTGTAAAGCGTCTCAACAAATTCAGGAGCTCCACCTTTCGCGCGCATCTCATCAGCGGCCTCTTCGACAAGGTGCGCGCACTCAATCCGGGTCCAAGGCCTCATGTCGAGGTACTCCGAGTGAATGTAGCCGAGGGCAGCCAGGCGTTCAATAGCGGGATAAATCCAGCTATCGAGTCCCACAAAAGGTGAGCCAACGCTGGTGGGGGGTCGGCCCGGGCCTCGGTCTTGCGTTTCCGCATAGGTCTCCCACTCTCCGCCCCCGACAGAGGGGTCGTGGTGATGTCGGTAGACCTCTTCTCCAACCAACCATCCGATGGCACTTCCGACCAGGACGTCCGACGGAAAATGTTGCTTTCCCGTCACGCGAGACACACTAATTGCAGTCGCTAACCCGTAAGACAGAACCTCGGTCAGCGGACCCGGATACTCATGGGCGATGACACTTGCAATCGACCACGCAGCTGCAGCGTGCTCGGAGGGAAAGGAAACGCCGCCCTGCCAAAAATCTCCTTGATAAGGAGGAGTGCCCTGCAGCGGACGTTCGCGGCCTAGCGAATACTTCAATGCGTAGCTCACGGCCAGACTGTTGATCGCTGCTTCGCCGGCCAGCAGTCCCGTTTCGCGCTTGTGATCGTCGTGGGTGAAATGGCCCAGCAAATACACGCCACCTGCTGCCGCTACCAGGGAGCCTAAACCGTAGTTTGCTAGATCGTTGCTGTTTTTGATCCGGCTTGGCGAATTCGAAAGATGCTTGCTCGTCTCTGTGTCCGTGGCGAGCAGCATCGCTGTGGCCGCACCGAGCGGAACCAGCCAGTCGGCATCGAT
>Ga0070761_10000847_pt1 | contig 19466 bp, 14 predicted proteins | sample HubBroMetageREF1_FD_66724 | JGI IMG/M metagenome (GOLD analysis project Ga0070761, IMG submission 66724) | Reference soil microbial communities from the Hubbard Brook experimental Forest, New Hampshire, USA - Hubbard Brook CCASE Soil... | ecosystem: Environmental > Terrestrial > Soil >... | reverse complement strand
TTCACGCAGCGCCGTGGCGTTTACGCGCGCGTCTCGTCCGAATTCAAGAATCCCAGCTATCCCGCACATTCAGTGTTTCTCCACGTAGGGCGACGAAACTTGCTTCGACGAGCCTTGATCCGACGACACAGACTTTGACGACACAGACTTTGACGACTCATGATGGAACCCCTCCGCTGAGGAAGGCGAATCGCCCGTCAACGTCTCGAACAAAGAGGTAACCGAAACCCTGCCTGGCGACGCATTCGTCACCGCGTCCTGTCTGCGCCACTCGAAAAATGCGAATGGCCCCGCCGCCGTCAGCAGGGGTTGTCCCTGAAATGCGACCTGCTTCCCGCCGATCACGACCAGATGTGCGAGCCTGTCATTGTCAATGCGGCAATACAACACCCGTGCATCTGAGGACCACGGACCGAAACTCCATGTCTCGTCGCCGAGCGCAAAAAAGAATCCGTGGCTTTCGTGATGAGAATCGAGTTCGTATACCTGCACTGCGGCTTGCCTCATGCTGGCCAGGCGTGGTTCATCGTCGCGGCAGATGGCGCCGGAGCGCGGCACCAGCACGGTGGCCGTTTCCGCCGGCAGCAACACCCGCGCATGGCATCGCACCAAGGGCGCGGGCTCGAACGCTCCGTAAGCCGGCGAGAGCAGAGTTCTGCTGACTTCGGTCGCCGCTTGCCAGACCGTTTCTTCCGGCACGATGAGGCTCAGCCGGGATTCACCGGACGCGGCGCCGGCCTTCGATATTTGTACTCGGCCAGATTCGAGGGTTTGAACTTCGAGATCGGACGCAAAGTGCCACCGTATCTCCAGTTCATGTTCCGCTCGGCCGAGCGCCACATCGCGTACCAGCCAGAGACCACCCGCGTTTAGCACGTGCCGCCGATGCAAGACTGGATCCGCCAGCCGCGCATATCCATTATGACTGCCTACAAAGTAAGTGAAGCTTTTCCCGGCGACCCAGTTCTCCGCGCGCGTTGTTGGAAGGTGAGTCCACGAGAATGGCTCGCCCGCAACCGCCTGGTCGACTTCGTCCACGCGCACCGTGTTGTGTGCGCCGGTTCCGCGAAACGTGTCGCGGTCGGCGGGGTCTTTCGAAATGTAGACGCCGCTCCCTGAGTCGACGAGCCAGCGGCGTCCATCCATGGCGAGCCGGAGGCTGAGTGCGTCGGCGTGTCCGTGGCCGGAGCGGCCCACGCCCTGCGGACCGGCATCGACGACCATTGCCTGCGCGTACGGCTGTGAATCTGCCAGCACATAAACGCCGCCGTCGGGAAAGGCCACTGATCGTGCAACCGGACTCGCTGGTGCGATCGGATGTGGGGGCGCAAGCGTCTCGACGGCTTGACCGCCGAACAACCAGATCGCTTCCTCGGTCAGCCGCGCGGCAGAAAACTCCCTAGCATACATCACCGCGCCCAGCGCCAGAGGGTCCGTCATTTGCTCGGTCCGATTGCGTCGCGGATTCCACAGGCGCCCGCCATCGTCGTCGCCAAAGCCTTCCGCGGGTCCGGCCTGTGCGAGCGCCGCCACTACATCGAGCATTCGTTCCAGCGCCGCATCAAACGCCGGTGGAATCTTCATTCCATTCCGAGCCGCCAGCAAGCGCGCATAGAGAAAGAAGTCGAGGGCATAAACGTGGTAGTACAGCGATTGCTCGAAGTAAACGCCATCCGGACGCACCTGCCGCGTTGCTTCGTGCAGCACAATTTTCCAACCGGATTCCTTCCAGCGCGCCGCCCCCGGCATTTGCGGATATAGAGTGCCCAGAAAGAAAAGCGCCACCACTTCGCCCAGCAGATGCGTGTTCGGAGAAAAATAAGTAGATAGATAGCGCTCAATATAACGCCCGTGAAAGGCGAGCGCCGGCATCAACTCCGCGCGAAACTGCGCGGCCTCCGGCGTTCCCGCCAGCAACTGGTCCACCCAAATCCACGACAAGCTGCGGAAGGCAACCTCCAGCGTGCTTCCCCAGTTGATACCCAGCGGATACGGATTCGCTTTGACCCAGCTTCGCCACTCGGCCATCAGTTCGCGCTCATACTTCTTGTCCCCGCTTAGCAATCGGGCCTTGGCGAGCGTTACCAGATGCTGGTGGCGATTCAATTCCCAAGTGATCTTATGGTCGCCCACCATTGCGAAATCAAGAAAAGGTATCTTGAACCACGGATCGAGGGGCGCGCGCTTGCGGTGCACCGGATCGAGGTGCCAGTCGATGTCTTTGGAATTGTTGCTGCCGACGCTGCTATTGGCGAGATCGAAGACAAGATGTTCATAGCCCAGCAACCGGAAACGATGGCCGCAAATCTCATCGGCCTCGCGCAGAATTTCGGAGGCTTTGTCGGGCAGATGCTGGCGTAACAACTGCGCGCGATCGGAACCTTCACGGGCGGAAAACTCGCTGCCGGGAAACAAGAATTGCCCCGGCCGCGTCGCACGATTTTTATTCAGGCGGATCGCCCCAGCCCGCACGCCCATACGGTGCTTGAGCAGGTCGCTCTGCTTGTGGAATTCCTGCCGCACGCGCACGCTTACCTCTTCCCAGTCCATCCGGGAAACGCGCGCCATCTTGCTTTGCCATCCAGCAGCCACAGACTCCCCTATCTTACATGCTGAAAACCCGCACGCTGAAAACCCGCTCTCGACTCGCTCGTTACCGTCGGTACCCCGCCGATCCCTGCCCGGCTGCCGCGTTGCGATTCGGGTTATGGCAATTTGACCCTGCAGAGTTCCTACGCGGTGGAAAAAGTTGTCCACATTTTGCCCGGGCGCGGGATGGATTCCGGTGAGCTTTAGAAATGTTCTGTAACGTACTGAAACCATTGGTGTTGCAGTATGGACCCAAGGTCGCTTCGGTTCCCGGTGGAGAACCGCTTGCTACCACTCAAGCAGGGGTTGGTATAGTTCATAGGGCCAGTAACCCCCAGATCATCGATTGCAAGGAGAACTCGCTTGGGCTTGTCGGTTAGCATTTTTGGGCTGGGATACGTCGGCTCCGTGTCGGCGGCTTGCTTTGCCTCCATGGGTCACAAAGTGATCGGTGTCGACGTGAGCCGGGCAAAAGTTGAGACGATGGACGCGGGCCGGACCCCGATCATCGAAGCCCGCATGGCCGAACTGGTCGGCGAAGCGCATCGCGCCGGAGTTCTGCACGCCACCACCGACGCCACTGCGGCCGTGCTGAATTCCGAAGTGTCGTTCGTGTGCGTGGGAACGCCCAGCTTGAAAAACGGCAAGCTCGACCTCAGCCACATCGAACATGTTGCGCGGGAAATCGGGGCGGCCATTCGCCAGAAAAAATCGCCGCACGTTTTTGTTTTGCGCAGCACGGTGCTGGCCGGGACCACGGAGACGGTGGTGGTACCGATTCTCGAAAAGGAGAGCGGCAAGAAGTGCGGCCAGGATTTCACCGTCTGTTATAACCCCGAGTTCATGCGCGAAGGCAGCGCGGTCGCCGATTTCCTGAACCCGCCCTACACCATTCTCGGAGCCAGCGACACCCGGCACCTGGCGCCGCTGCGCGAGCTTTACCAGAACACTCCCGGCACGCTCTACGAGACGACCATTCCCGTCGCCGAAATGGTCAAGTATTTTTCCAACTGCTATCACGCGGTGAAAGTCGGGTTCGCCAACGAAATGGGAACCATGTGCAAACATCTTGGCGTCGACGCGCAAGCAGTCACCAAGATTTTTACTTCCGACACGAAGCTGAACATTTCTCCCGCGTATCTTTCTCCCGGATTTGCCTTTGGCGGTTCGTGTCTTCCGAAAGATCTGCGCGCCATCACCTACAAAGCCAAAGAACTCGACCTCAAGCTCCCCTTGCTCGAATCGCTCATGCCGAGTAATGCCGAGCACGTCGATCGCGCCGTAGAAATGGTGATGAACACTGGTAAGAAGAAAATTGCGCAACTCGGCCTGAGCTTCAAAGCCGGTACCGACGATCTGCGCGAGAGTCCGCAAGTGCAGTTGATCAAGCGCCTCATGGGCGAGGGGCTCGAAGTCAAGGTGTGGGACGAGGATGTTTCTCTCGGCCGCCTGGCTGGTTCGAATCGCCAGTACATTGAAGAAGTCATCCCGCACATTGGATCGGTGCTCTCTGCCGACCTCGAAAGCGTGCTGCGCACCGCCGAAGTCGTGATCCTGGGCAACAAATCGGCGAGCAAAGACCAGCTAGCCAAGTACCTTCGGCCGGAACACATTGTGATTGACCTCATTCACCTGGACAAGACAGGGCGTCCAGGGGGCGCCGGGAAGTATGAAGGGATTTGCTGGTAGACGAAGGTTAACGGTGCGACCAGAAAACCCATGAAGTTTCATCCCATCGACATCAAGTCCGCTGACTGGAAGCGTCTCGACGGTTTCGCTGACCGCACTGTCTTCCAGACGCGTGAGTGGCTGCAGTTTGTCGCCGAGGCGCAGAAGGCCCAACCGGTGCTGGCTGAGTTGCGCGAAGCAAGCGACGTCCTCGGATACTTTAGCGGTCTCACCTTCTCGAAGTTCGGTATGAAAGTCCTGGGCAGTTCTTTTCCGGGCTGGACGACTCCTTACATCGGTTTCAATCTCAATCCCGGCGTCCCGCGCCGCGCGGCGCTCGAAGCCCTCGAAAAGTTTGCCTGGGACGATTTGAAGTGCCTGCATCTGGAAGTTTCCGATCCAAACTTCAGGTTCGAAGATGGCGAGACGGCGGGATTCAAAACCGAATACTACGCCTCGTACCGAACCGACCTGACCCGCTCAGAAGAAGAATTGTTCAACGGCATGGAAAGTGCCTGCCGCCGCTGCATTCGCAAGGCGGATAAAAGCGGGCTCAAGATCGAAGAGGCCCACGACCTCGCCTTCGCCGACGAATATTACGAGCAACTCAAGGATGTCTTTGCCAAACAGTCGCTGGTGCCCACTTATTCCGTGGAGCGCGTTCGCGCCCTGGTTCGCAATGTGGAGCCGGGCGGCAATATTCTGCTGCTGCGCGCGCGCGATCCGGGAGGGAAGTGCATCGCCACTGGAATCTATCCCGGCTTCAACCGGATCGCCGAGTTCTGGGGCAACGCGAGTTTCCGCGCCCATCAGAATCTGCGCCCCAACGAAGCCTGCCACTGGCACGCCATGCGCTACTGGAAAAAACGCGGCGTCACCATCTTCGACTGGGGCGGCGAGGGCACCTACAAGGAAAAGTACGGCTGCAAGCCGCATCGCGTGCCCTGGTTTACCAAGTCTCGTTATCAGATCGTAGGCACGCTACGCAACGAGGCTCGAAACATGTTTGCGCGCAAGCAGAAATTTCTTGGATGGCTGCAGGGCAACCGCTCCGCCGCCGAACGCAGTCCGGCCGAAGAATAAAAATCATTGCGCAGAAGCTTCGGACTCGGCATCCGACTCGGCGATGCCCATGCGTCCAGTGCTGGCGATGCGGGCGAGCGGGGTATCCGACTTCAACCAGAGCTTGAAGTCGAAATACAGCGGGTAGAGGAAATTCATGAAACGCACGGCCGGCGACGACCGCAGCTCTGCGGGCGGCGTTTCCAGCCGATAACCAGTATCGACGAGAAGGTTGCCGATGCTGGACTCCACGTCGCGAACCTGGGCTGGCGTGAACATGCGCTTCCAGCGGCCGATGGTGCTGGCCTCGGTCTCCTTGCCGTCGCCGCGAAACGAAGAATTCGGATTGTGCACCGACCCGAGCGCGACCTGCTGGATTCGGTCGTAGTCCAGATCGTGCTCAATGAACTTGCCGATGCGCGCCAGCGTTTCGCGGGGATTCTGCACGAGATCTTCGTAATGGACTTCCATGTAATCGGCGCCCAGCCCCTGACCGTAGCGCCGGCCCTTGCTTACGATCCAGCGCCAGAAGATGGCGGGAACCACGTAGGCGCGGCCGCGATCCCAAGGCATTGGACGAATCCAGCCGATGCGGTGGAGGGAGGCAGTGACGTCGCGGCCATCGCGAATAATGTGGACGACGAGCGCTTCGGGAATCAGCTTCTTGATCAACGGGAGATACAGCATGTGAACCGGGGTCGATTCGGCCCAGCGATCGACACCTTGCTTGCGGGCGATCGCTTCCATCACGATGCGAAGGAAGTCGCCGGCATTGTGGCAATCTTCCAGCACGCGCTCTTCGATATCTTCGGGCTTGAGTTGGGTGCGCCGAAACAGTTTACTGGCGAAGTAGGCGTCGAGCAGTTGGCGGCGGTTGCCGCGACGGGCGAGGTTGCCGAAGCGCAGGCCGAGCAGGTTGAAGGCATTACTCTCCGCGTGATAGACGGCGAACCCTCCGGCGGAAAGCAGGGTGTGGTAGAGGAACTTCGTTCCCGAACGTCCGCAGCCGAGGACAAACACGGGAGCCTTGGAACGGCGATCGGCTGGCTGGTTTTCCACCAGCACGTCTTCCATCGCTCTGGTTGCCGGGTTCATGACGATCCTCGATTCGACCTCGACTCGATCCCTCAGGACCGGACCGAGTCGGCCACCGGTACCGGTTCTTCTTCCAGTTCGAGCGCCGACATATTGGCGAACCGGCCGACGGGCGTGTGCAACTTCAGCCACAATTTGCTGCTGAGAAACGCGGGATACATTCCGCGCATCCACAGCTGCCGCAGGCTGCGGCGGCGCTCGGCGGTGGGCAGCGACAGTTCGTATCCACTCTCATCGAGGCACCGGCCCACGGTCGCTTCGATGGCGGCTACATCGGTGTGCGCCAGGCGTTCTTTCCAGCGGCCGAGTGGATTGATTTCTTGTTTCGCACTTTCTTCGCGAAACGAAGAGTTTGTTTCTGACAGACGGCCCAAGCCGGCGCGCTGAATCCGATCATAGTCCAAATCGTGATCGAGAAAGCCGCCGAGTTTGCCGAGCGTTTTGTGCGGGTCCGTGATCAGGTCCTCGTAGCGGATCTCGATGTAGTCGGCAGGGAACTTGCGACCATGGGCGCGGCCTTGGTGAACCATCCACTCCCAATACAGCGAAGTCGCCACCAGGCTGTCGGTCTCGCCGCGGTCCCAGGGCAAAGGAGCGAAGCCACCCATCTTCTTGAGCGAGAGCGCAATGTCGCGTCCGTCGCGGATGATATGCACAAACAGCGCGTTCGGTATATCGCGCTTCACGCGCTCGACGTGCAGCACATTGTCGGGATCGTAGACCGCCCAGCGGGGCACTTGCTGGCTGCGCGCCACCGCGTCCATGACGACGCGGATGAAGTCTCCTCCGTTGCGGCATTCGTTCATGATGCTCGCCGACAACTGCCCGGCGTCAAGCCCGGTGCGGCGGAAACCCTTGCTACGGAGCCAAGTCTCGAGAATCTTCTCGCGGTGCGCTCGACGTTCCATGGAGCCGAAGCGGGGAATTAGGAGTTTATAAATCGGTAAATAGCCGCGGTAGATGGCGAACCCGCCGGAGGACAGCAACATGTCGTAGAGCAGGTTTGTCCCGGAACGATGGCATCCCATCACGAAGACGGGGGAATGCTTGCGATCGCTTGGGCTGTGCGTGGGCACCCTAAAAATCTTATCATGCAGGGCGGCCTGCGCCGTTTGAAGCCCTTGTGAACACGAGGGTTACCGAAGTCACCCGATGATTTACAGGATCGTCTGGCGGGCTGCGGGAAAAGCGCTGGTGCGTCCCGCTCTTCACGGCCGCCGGCTTCCCCCTGGCTAGTAATTTCATCGTGTTTGCATAAATACTAGTATGTCGATAGACTTAATGCAAATAGTGAGAATGATTAAGGAATGATGACAGTTGTGTCAAAACGATGTGAAAAAAGGCGGGAATCGGTGGAAATCGACGCCGACGCGAAATCGAGGATCAGACCGCAGTGACAGCAAGAAAAAATTCACCGGTGTTTGTGATTGGCTGCCATCGGTCGGGCACAGCGCTGCTCTACGACAGTCTCCTCTCCGCCGGCGGATTCCCCCTTTATCACGCCTCTCCCTACGTGCATACGACGCTGCTGAAAATGTCCGGGGACCCGTCGGTTCGCAGGAATCGGGAGAAGCTGATGCAGCTTTGGCTGCGGAGCAAAGCCTTCCGGCGAACTGGTTTGGGTGCAGAGGACCTGCGCTTGAAGATTCTGGAAGAATGCGAAAGTGGCGGCGACTTTTTGCGAACCGTCATGGACGAACTCGCCCACCGCGCGGGCGTTCAGCGTTGGGCGGTCTACGATTGCGACAACGTCCTGTATATGCCCACCGTCAAGCGCGAGGTTCCCAACGCTATATTTGTCCACGTTGTTCGTGATGGGCGAGACGCTGCGGTCTCGTTGAACAAGCAGCATGGAGTTCCTCCGCGGTTGTGGGCTCGAGAGCGGGCCCTATTGGTGTGGGCTCTGCTTTGGCAATGGACGGTCCGGAAAGGGAGACACGACGGGCAGAAATTTCCCGCCGACTACATCGAAGTGCGCTACGAAGATCTGGTTGGCCAGCCCGAGAAGACCTTGAACACGCTCGGAGAGTTTCTGGATCACGACCTCGACTACGCTCGCATTCAGAAGGCCGGCGTTGGGCGGGTAGTTTCTCCGAACACGGTCTGGAAGGAAGAATCGGGCGCGGAAGCATTTAGTCCAGTCAACCGGTGGAAGAGCAAACTTTCGCAATCGGAGATCGCCGACTTGGAGACGTTGATCGGGGACTGTCTGGAGGAATTCGCGTATCCCCTTACGACCGAGCGCAGCCGTTCCGCTCGCCTGGATCCGACGCTGAGCGTCATGCGCATCTTCTACCCCCCCTATTTCGGGACCAAATTGTTCCTGCAGTCCAGGACAGTGGTGGGCCGGTTCTCCACGGGAGCAAGGTTGGAACTAACAAACCCGACCTGAGCAGGAGTCCAATATCGCGACGCAACCGGAGGTACATCGAATTCGACCAGTGATGATCCCTGATGTTCAACAGGACACGATTCCTCCTGGTTCTACAAAAGTGATCTGCACCGTTGGCCCGGCATCGCTTAAGCCGTACGTCGCCACCAACTTGTTGGGGTCGATGGTCCACCAGCCGGTGCCGACGCTGGCGGAGATTAACGACATTTATAACCACGCTGGCCGACGGCGCCGACGGCCTCGTTCTGGCGTCGGAAACCACCGTGGGACACTCTCCCGTGCAATGTGTTGATATGGTGATCAGCGTGATCGTCGAATATGAACGCTGCCGATAGATCAGTCGAGCGGGGAGGAAGCTTCCGCTCCGGCCACGACCGCTTCGAAGGTGTTCCCAGCCCGGAATAGGCCCTCCGCTATCCCCTGCATAGGACACATTGGGGCTACCTGAGTGAAGCGGATATTCAGCGGACACTCCGGTCTCTTCCCCATCGCTTATGTTCCTTGATATTCTCGAATCGCCGAAGAAAGTTTTCTCCGGCACAATGAGCGACCGCCGCGCCGCCAAGCGGGGCGTTTCACGCACCGCCATCACTCATGACGAACATGTGGATCAAGGAATCGTTGATCAGAACGGGAGCGCTGCGTCTTGCCTCCCGTTTCACCGGGCCCGGTGTCGTCATCATCATGTATCACTCGGTGATGAGTGATCCGGTCTCGGCACAAACGACTTTGGGCGGCATCATTCACTCGACCGAGGTCTTCCGAGGGCAGATGGAAGTCATCGCCAGGCATTTCCACGCCGTGACCCTGGACGATGTTCTTTCATTCCTGAAGGGTGACAAGACTCTGCCGCCGCGAGCCGTAGTCGTGACGTTTGACGATGGCTACGCCGATAATTATCAGGCGGCAAACGATATCCTCAGCCCGCGGGGCATCGCAGGTGTGTTTTATGTGACGATCGACTGCATCGATAAGCAGCGCCTGCCCTGGCCCAGCCTGCTGCGGTACGCATTTCTGACCTCAAAGAGGGAAAGTTGGACCGAAGCTGACGGCTCGGTCTGGCTGCTCTCATCTACCCAGCAGCGTATCCAGGCTTTTGAGCGCGCGTCGGAGTACTGCGGCAAGCTGTCAGGAACCCCTCAGGATCAGTTCGTCGAGCTGCTGCGGCAGCAGTTGGGGAGCGAAACTCCGCGACCGTCGCAGCGCCTCATGATGACGTGGGACGAAGTGCGGGGGTTGGCACGCAACGGTCACACGGTCGGGTCGCACACGATGACTCATCCCAACATGGCTTACATAGCGCCAAACGACGCGCGAACAGAGTTGGCCGAATCCAAGCGCAGACTCGAACAAGAGCTGGGAGCTCCCATCGTCCACTTCTCCTATCCTTGCCCTGCCCTCCAGCCGCATTGGGTAGATCGCACGGTAGATGCGAGTCGAGAGATCGGATACCAGACCGCGGTCACCACCGACGGCGGCATGGTCAGGCGACACGATGATCCGCTCAGCCTCCGCCGCATTCGTCCCACAAAAACTGTAGACGGTCTGCGCTGGAACCTGGAGTGCGCCTTCCTCGGGCGCGTAGTCTGATTCGATGCCGCCCGAGATTCCCGGCAGCCCTGCGGGCGGCAAGAGCAGATCGAGCAAATGGTAAGATGGCAACAAATTTGAATTGCATACCAAAAAATAAAATACACAAGATCTCGCTGAGCCAGATTGCATGACGCAGCCGGCGCTGGAAGTTCGTGTTTACGACACCCTCGATTCCCTCTCCACGCTGCGAACGGCGTGGGAACAACTGCTGTTGGAGTTTCCCACCGCGACAACCTTCTGCACCATGGATTGGCTATTGCCGTGGTGGCGAGCCTTCGGTGGTGGTCAGCAACTTAAGGTCCTAGCGTTTTTCGATTCCACGCAGCGCTTGGTGGCGATAGCTCCGCTCAGCGTGACCACTCGTCGCGTGGCAAGCGGAGTGAAGCTCAAGCTTCTTCGATTGATGGGCGATGGCAGTCAAGACTCGGACAACCTGGATCTGCCCGTCAGGCCGGGATTGGAAGACAGGTTCGCCCGAGCACTGCTGGATTTTCTGGAGAGTGAAGGGAACTCCTGGGATTTTGCTGAGCTCAACACACTGCCTGTGGAGTCGCCGGGTGGCAACGCGTTGCGGCAGTTACTCGGAGAGAAAAAGTGGGTCGCGGTGGAGCAGCAGATCCCGGCTTCGGCGATTGCGCTGCCGGCGACATGGGAAGAATACGGGCGGCTGCTTTCGGCCAAAGAACGGGGGAAGATCGGGCTGAGAACTCGGCGACTGGAAAAGAAGTACGAGGTTCGAATCCGCAGGTGCGCAGACGAAGATGAGATCGATTCTCTCCTGCAGGCACTTTACCAATTGCACGGCAAGCACTGGCAATTGCGGGGGCTGCCGGGGACTCTGCACGAGCGTGGCCGCCGGCAGTTCTATGGAGAGTTGGCCCGGCTCCTGTTGCCGCGCCGGCGATTGGAGCTTTGGGTGCTCGAGCTGCAAGGGAAAGTCGTGGGCGCGCAGTTCGGATTGCGCTATGGGACGACTGTCTTCTCGCTGCAAGAGGGATTCGACCCGGACTACGCCGCTGACAGCGTCGGCTATGTTCTGCGCAGCCAGGTGCTGAAAAACCTGATCGCCGATGGCGTTCGCCGCTACGACTTTCTCGGCGGCGCCGACGAGTCGAAGCTGCGCTGGGGGGCAAAGCCCGGACATTATTTGGATGTGAGTTTTGCCCGACCATTCAGCGCGGGCTCAGCCTATCTACGGGCGCAGGATTATGCCGGGCGAAGCAAATCGTGGCTCCGACGCCATCTTCCCAGGGCGGCATGGGAGATGCTTCATAAGATCCATGTCGGCGTCGGACAAACGGGGAACCAAGCGGACTCGACAAAGAAGGATGCGGACGAGGAGACCGTGCAAGATCCAAAATAGGCAACGAGAAACCACCTACCGCGTGCTCCCGCAACGGTAGTAGCGCTTGCCAATGCGCAAACCTCGTAAGATCTCTTTCCACGTAAACCCGGCCTTCAAGATTCCGCGTTGGGACGTGACGTTGTCCTCACTGGTATAAATGAAACCCTCTCCGCCGCTTCTCAGATGGTCGCGGCAGATGACGGTAAGAACGTACGGATAGATGCCTAATCCGCGGGCCGAGGGACTGGTTAAGCACTCATAAATCCAGAACTCGCCAGCCTTGATGTCGACATCGCGGCGGGCTTTGCGGATGAAGTGCGATCCGGAAAGCTGGACCCATGAATAGTGAACGAGCCGGCCGGAGAGCCAAGCGCCATAGCACTGACTTTGCCCGTTTTGCGCATCCCCCAGTTCTGACGTGGCGATCGAGCCGAAAACTTCACCGAGCGCAGACATTTGGCCCGGAAGCAGAGGTGCGACGGTGAGCCCGGGCGGACAGTTCAAGGTTGGGATCGGATCTTCGGCGGCGATACGATAGATGTGGACCCGCGCGATTCCCGGGCCCACCGCGCGATCGAGTTTTCCTAAGACTTCTCGAAACAAAGCGGATACTTCCACCCGCGATCCCTCTTTTCCCCGTGAAAGCTGATCTTCCGATCTGCGCTCTCAGTCAACAAACGAAACGAGTCGGCGCTTGTCTCCGCAACGGTGACCATCTATTCGACGCCCGCAATCGCTGCCTCGACGGCGTCAATATCGGCGCCCATGTCCCGCCCATCGGAAGCAGCGCCCGCTCCGGGAGAGACCTTCGAACAACCCGGTCCTTTTTCATGGCAGAGCCGGGGATCTTTGCCCAACGTGCCTTTGAGGTCGCGAATGCCGGCCGCTTCGGGGGATCCGACGGTGATGTTTTCTTTCGGAAAGGACCCACGCCCACCGACGATCAAGTTCTTGTCGAATTTATAGGGGTCAAAGCAGGCTCGCAGCACGGCTTCAGAACCTAGTTTCTGGTTCTTGCCGGCGCAGCTTTCGGGTCCGCCGCCCGCCGAGGCCAACCCCGGCCGCCGATCTCCCACGGAAAACACGCTGTTGGTCAGTGTGAAGTTCGCGATCTTTGGTCCGACGTTCTGAATCGTGATCAGCGCACCGGTGACAAACGCGGTCACGTGATCAATCAGGATGTCATGCACCGGCGGCCGGGTGGAGACCAGCACCTGGAAGTTTCCTGGGCCCTTGTAATCCTGGTCGTGCAGATCGTCGGCGAAAATGTCGTGAATGCTGTAGTTTCCGCCGTCAGCGGAAGCAGCGCCGGTCCCGGAAAGATCGTTGCCGGTCGCCAGGACCCCGGCAACATTTCGAATCCGGACAAAGCGAATGGTGATGTCATTGACGCGGCAAACTGGGCACTCGCCGCCTTGGTTCTTGGGGGTTAGCAGCATGGCATATCCGTTCTGACTGTAACCGCCCCAGCTGTTCTCCAGCAGATTGGCCTCAAACAAAACGCGCATCGCACTCTTGAGTTCAAAGTGGTTCTTGACGATGTAGGGGTGTCCTAAAGCGGTCGGCGTGTAGCCGGGCTGACCCTCTTTCCAGAGCATGGGCCGGAACAAATGATTGCGGCGGATCTCGATGTCGGTGGGAACGGTCTTGGACGGGCCGCCACCGAACAGAATGCTCTCTCCGGAGGCCTCGATGAAGTTGTTGTAAATCTTGAGAATGGAAACGAGGTCGTCGCCCCTGCCGCCACCGACGCCGGTTGCGTCGGTGCATTTTCCGGCCATGGCAATGCAATTGAGGCCGCTAATGTAGGAGTTGACGACCGCAATCATGTGCGAGCCACCGAAGAAACCAATCCCGTGGCCAACTTCCGCGCCCTCGGGAGGGTGGACCCAGTTGCGATCGAAGATGACGTGGTCTGCGTGTTCGACAGACAGAATACGGCCGATGTTGGCGCTGGGAGGCGTAGTCCACTCAATTCCAATGAAGCGGACGTGATCTCCGACGAGTGCGCCCGCGGGCCGCAGTACTACCAGCGTGGCGAGCAACTTGGCCGGTCCACCAGGGGGTTGAGCAAAGGGCGGACGTCCGGGAAGACTGGCGACTCCGCCCCATGCGGGAGAAATGCGCGTGCCTTCCGGGGGAAGCTTGGAGTCGGGCGTATCGGTTCGCACCGTGATGTAATGCCGGTCGTCGCAATTTTTCGAGGGCAGAATTTTCACCTCGAAACGGGCTCCGGCGGGCAGAAGCAGAGTGTCTCCGCACTGGGCGCGGTCGATCGCGCCGGCCAGATCGGAGTTGGCGGCGACGGGAATCTGTTTCCCGGGCGAAGGCGTTCCGTCGAGCGCCGTGTAGTAGCAGGCTTTGGGAAGTTCGGCGACACCGTCTTTGGCTCCAAACTGCGCGACGTTGCCCTTACCGCAATAGGCATTCTCGCTGGTGGGAGGTGCAGTCGCCAGCGCCGGCAGCGTAGAGCAGACGATAAAAGCCGAGACCAGACAGAAGAAGTTAAAGCTGTTTGTCAACGTGCTTTTCATTGCGGGAACATAGCGAGAGGGTCGCAAAGGGAGCGGAGGCACGTTTCAGTCTCTCCTCATTCTGTGTACCGTGTATCGTGTTTCTCGCACGCCCCGCGCATGCACCTGTAAGCACCGCGGAGAAGCTTTCCTTCCACAGTGTACTGGGATGAGTGGATGATAACACGCGGTAAGCCGATCGATTTTTGCGGTCGCGGTCACGCAATATGGTCACTGAGAAAAGAGAAGGTCCGCGGCGAGCCGCGGACCTCGATGGGGGGAAGGTGAAAAACCGCCGAAGGCAAAAGTCTATTCGACGTTAGCCAGTGCCGCGTTGAGTCCAACGATGTCGGCGCCGAGATCCTTGCCGTCGGTGCCCTTGTTCTTGTAAGGGCTGTTCGGCTGAAGCTCGTAGTTTCCGCCATCACCATTGTTGTAATTGACGAACATGGCATCACCGGCGGTTGCCGGGAATAGATTGTCCGATGGCCATGCCGACGGTGGAAACGACTGTGGAGCCGCAATCAGGGCGTTGTCGGTGAATGTAGCCGTAGTGAAACACTTCCTTATGCTGGATACGGGTACGTCGAGCGAAGAGCAACTGGTGGATCCGCCCGTATTCCAAATCGGGTACCTGCCGGTGACCATCATGTTGTTGGTGAAGACGAATCCATACATTGGAGCGGTTGCGTAGTAAATGTTCCCGATTGACATCATGTGACTCGTGGTATCGGGGAAAGCGGTAACGTGATTGATGGTGATGGTGTTGAGCGGGTGCGTGGGCCATCCGTTGCTAACCTGGAACGCCTCGCCGCTGCCCACGTACCTCTTGCTGATGTCATCGAGAACGACATCATGAATGCTCCAGCGCGTGCCAGCCAGCGCTGGGGCTCCATCCGTGCCGTTTCCGGAGACCGAGGTTGCCAATCCGATGCCGCCTCCGGCATGAGACACCTGTGAATAGCGGATGGTAACGTCGGTCACCTGACACAACGGGCAAATATCGGCGCCGCTTGCGGTGTGTTGGTTTTTAGGGGTGAGCAGAATGCCGTAGCCGGTTTGACTGAAGCCTCCCCAGTTGTTTTCCATGAGATTCGCTTCGACCAGGACGCGAACCGCATTCTTGAGTTCCAGGTGATTCTTCACGACGAAGGGATTGCCATTCGGTCCGCCGATAAAGTTCGGACTGCCCGGCATCCACTGCCACGGCTTCCAGAAGTGATTGTTCGTGATGGTGATGTCGGCGGGCGACAAGGTAGCGGCTCCGCCGCCGAACAGGATGCCCTCGCTCGAGGCTTCCAGAAAGTTGTCTTGGATTTTGAAGGGACCGTCCTGAGTAGAGCCGATACCTCCAGCGACCGCATGGGCGTCCGTGCAAGCTCCGGTGTTTGCGATGCAATGGAAATCGCTGAAATAGGAGTCGATGAGCGCTACGTTGGTCATGCCCGACAGATTCACGCCCAGGTGAGTTTCATCCTGGGGCGCTCCATGCAGCCATGAGCGATCGACCACGATGTGATCCGCGGTGCCTTGACCGATCATCAGAGCGGCGGGCCCCGGAGTTCCGGCGGGGCGAGTAATTTCCAGGCCGGTGAAACGGTAATAGTTGGCGCCCGGGGCGAACTTGAAAGGACCGTCGCCCTGGATCTGAATCTCAACTTTCGCCATCACGTTTTTGGGATTGGCACAGCTATACTGCGGGCGTCCCTGGAGCGAAGCGACCCCGGCGTAGCAGGGCGTGGCACGTTGCCCTTCTGCCGGCAGTGCGCTGTCGGGAGCGCTGGTGCGAACGATGATCCAGTGATTGGTATCGCAGTTCTTGGCCGGCACAATGAACTGTCCGGTAAAGGTTGCACCCGCCTGAAGTTGAATTACGTCGCCGCAGTTCGCGTTGTTCAAAGCCGACTGCAGATTGCCGCCAGCGTTGACGTTGATGACCGTTCCCGGTGCGGGCGTGTCGGCCATCGCGCTCGGAACGGTCGCTCTCGGCAGTTCCGCCGGACCATCGAAATTACTCCCGGCAACGACGGTCGCGCTGAAACTGCCGCTGGCAGTCTTGCCCGCGGTATCCGTGACCGTGACGCTGAAGTTGGACGTACCGGCTGCGGTGGGCATGCCGGCGAATTCCCCGTTCCTATTCATCGTAATTCCGGCAGGAGGGGCGCCTGCGGAAACGCTCCAATTGTAGGGAGCGGTTCCGCCCGTCGCACTGAAGGCTTCGCTGTAAGTGTCTCCCTGCTGGCCTTGGGGAAGATTGGCGGTTGTGATCTGCAGAGCCTGGACGGCGACCGGATCAACGGTGATTAATGCGATGGCCAACTTCGACGACTCGACGACGCTGGCCGCGGTGACGGCCACGATGGTTTTCACGGTTACTGCCGGCGCGGTGAAGAGCCCGGTGGCGCTAATCGAGCCTGATGTCGCCGACCAGGTCACCCCAGTTGTAGAGGTTCCACTGACGCTGGCGGTGAACTGCTCTTTTTGATTCGAAGACAAACTTGTGCTGGCTGGCGACACGTTGACTGTGACAGTCGCACCGCCGCCACCACTACCAACGACAATGGCGAATGCACGGCTCCCCTGATCGCGGCGCGGAGAGTCGGTCACGACTACCTCGAACGAGAACGTGCCTGTGGTTGAGGGCTTCCCTGAGATCGTGCCCGTGGTTGGGTTCAAACTGACGCCAGGGGGCAGGGTGCCGGCTTTCACCGAGAACTGGTAGGGGGTACTCCCGCCGCCAACTGCAAGCACGGTGTTGTAAGACTCGTTGACCGTGACCGCGGGAAGACTTCCGGACAGATTCAGGTTGCCCGGGGTATCGATGCCAGTGGCCTGGGCCAGCGTACCGCACGAGGCGGTCGTCAACATTACCACCATGAGGATAAGAACGCTCACGCACGGTGCGAGCGCAGGGAAGGATTTCGAATGACAGCTTAGAAAATGATTTTCCGCAACAGACATTTGTGAGCCCTCGACCTTACAAAATGGGGGACTAGTCGATTGTCCTAACGCTGAATTTATCGAGATGGAGCAGTTGTTCCTAGATACCGGAAGGGCATCGGAAACGCATTAGTACATGCGGGCGCGCACTGTACGAATTCGCCTGGGGCAGTGTCCACTGGTGTTCCCGTGAAACAAGCGAAAACCGGTACGGGACAACGGTTTCGACGGTATGAAGGGCCTATGAAATGAGGCGGAAAGCTGGGCAAACTAAAATAACCGGGAGGTTACGGGCGGGGTTCTCCGAGCACAACGGCACGCAGGTAATCATAGGCCTGGTTTCCGAACACGCGCTGCACACTGCGTCGTGCCTGATGCTGAAGTCGTTTCTTCCATAGACCGGCGCCCTGGCAGGTGGCGCTGAACTCCTCGATGGTGAGGTCACGCATCATGGCGACGCGGCCGAGTTCGTAAGGGCTGGTCGCGGACGAGTTCCGATGAAACTGACTGTTCGCAACGGTTGCGAAACCGGCCTGGCGCGCCATCTGCAGCGTGCGCTGGTCGTACCGTCCTCCGGGACAGGAGAAGTGTTCGATCGGATGTCCGACCACAGTTTCGATCAGGAGCTTCGCATCGACGATTTCGCGCTTCCGTTCCGGTTCCGTGAGATCGGACAGATAAGCGTGCGTCATCGAATGGCAGCCGATCTGGAAACCCTGCGCGTCAAGATCGCGCACCTGGCCGGCATTGAGGTAGCCGGGCGTGCCCAGGAATCCGGCGGTGAGGTAGAAGGTTGCGCTGAAGCCGAATTCGCGCAGCACGGGCGCAGCTAAGATGAGGTCCGTTTCGCAGCCATCGTCGAAGGTGAGGCAAACGCTGGGCTCGGCAGGATAGCGAAGCGCTTCGCCGACGTTCAGGCCGCTCCAGCCGGATTTCTTCATCCACGCCATCTGGCTGCGGAAGGTGTCGACCGGCAGAATGTAGCGCACGTAGCCGGGTTCGGACCGGCAGAGCTTACGCCCAGCGATTTCCAACTCGTGATACATCAGGAACACAATGCGCGAGGCAGCCATGATGTTTCTGACCTTAGGATCGCTTGTCGGCACCGATCGTCTGCGAGTGCCGGTCGAGCATGGCGAGCAGCGGATCGCGTAGAAACGGTCCCCCCGCCAGCAGGCCGGAGATCAGCGGATTTTTCTGGTTACAGCGCAGCGGAGAATTATCGAGCTTCATCACCCAGCCTCCGGCGCTCTCGACCAGGGCCGCCCCGGCGGCAACGTCCCACTCATTTTTGGGAACCAGGGTGAAGGTAAGATCGGCGCGACCAGCGGCGACCAATCCGAGCTTGTAGGCGACCGATCCCATCGGGCGAATGTTGAATTCGGCGGACTCGAACTGTTTCCACTCGCCGCGCTTAACTTCGCTGCGGCTGGCGAGCACGAGCGCGCCGTGGAGATCCTGGCGCTGGCTCGGTTGGGCGGGACTGCCGTTGTAGGTCACGCCAGTGTCGCGCGATCCGAGGATCAACTCGTCCGTGGCTGGATTGCAGATTCCACCCGCGACAGGAATTCCATTTTCCACCATGGCGATCGAAACGCAGAACTCGGGAATGCCTTGCACGAACTCGCGCGTGCCGTCGAGCGGATCGACGACCCAGACCCGTTGTTTGTCGAGTCGAGTGAAGTCGTCCACGGTTTCTTCCGAGAGCCAGCCTTCGCCCTCGCGGAGAAGCGTCTGGCGCAGAACGTCGTCGACGGTACGGTCCGCTTCGGTTACGGGATCGTGTCCAACTTTGTATTCGGTTGCAATGGCACCAGGAGTGAAGCGGCTGAACACGGTGCGCGCCGCTTGCAGAGCGGCATGAATGCGCTCGAGCAGTTCTTGTGAATTAGAGGAATATGACATTCGAACTCCGTTGCCAGTTGCTAAAGGGGCATCCCATTCCGGAGAAGTTTACGCGATCGCTCGCGCGATGCCCAGATCCGAACCCTATGCCCACAACATTCTTGCTCCCGTCATCAGCAAAACCGTGCACAGGAGTCTCCGCAGCCAGAGGACGGGGATGCGGGTGCTCAGATACGAGCCAAGGATGCCACCGGGGATCGAGCCGATCAGTATGGCCTCGACCAGATGCGCGTCGACGTTGCCCGCGCGGAAGTGCAGCAAACCGGTGACACCTGTGAGAATCACGGCATGGGCTATGTCGGTACCGACCATGATCTTGGGAGGGAAGGAATAAAACAATAGAAGCAACATCATGATGATACTG
>Ga0070761_10000846_pt1 | contig 19470 bp, 14 predicted proteins | sample HubBroMetageREF1_FD_66724 | JGI IMG/M metagenome (GOLD analysis project Ga0070761, IMG submission 66724) | Reference soil microbial communities from the Hubbard Brook experimental Forest, New Hampshire, USA - Hubbard Brook CCASE Soil... | ecosystem: Environmental > Terrestrial > Soil >... | reverse complement strand
TGCCTGGCCCGCCCGAATTCGCGTCGCCCCAGGTTTCGTGCGCGCCGGAGAGCGCCACCCCCCACAAAACCAGCGTTCCGAACACTGCCGCATGCAGCGCCACGGATCCCAGCAAAGGTTTGTTCAGGGAATCCGCTTGATCCAGGATGTCCGCGTGCGGCATTACTTGCGCCTCCTGTCTACGGCATCCTCCGGCTGGGTAACCGCGTTCACCTGCAACTTGGCCGCGCCGAGCTCGCTCATGACCTGCGCAATGGGCTCCCAGACGGTCTCTTTGTCGGCGCGCAGGTAGACGGCGGTGGCGCCATTGAAGCGCCGCGCGATCTCGGCCGGAAGCTCATGAATGTTGACCTCTTTTTCGTTGAGGTACAGGGTGCCGTCCTTGGTGATATTGACCACCGGCAGCTCCTTGGCGCTGTCCGCCACGGCGCGCGTCTTGGGGACGTCCACCTGGATGCCGAATTCCATTACGTGCGCCGTCAGCATAAAAATGATGAGCAGCACCAGCATCACATCCACGAACGGGGTGACGTTGATCTCGGAAAGCATGCCGGTCGATACCCGCCGCCGCGACCGGGAGTTGCCGCCGCCATTGCCGCTATTAAATGAAATCGCCACGCTCTACTCTCCGAAACTCCGCTCCGCCATGTTGAGGAATTCGAGCGCGAAGTCGTCCAGGCGTGCGCCGATCTCGCGAATGGTGTGGCTGAACTGGTTATAGAAGATGGCGGCGGGGATGGCGGCGGCGAGTCCCACGGCCGTGGCAATCAGCGCGTCCGCGATGCCGGGCCCCACCGCGCGCAGGCTGGCGCTACCCTGCATTCCAAGTTCTTGAAACGCGCGGATGATACCCAGCACGGTGCCGAACAAGCCGATAAACGGGCTGACCGAAGCCGTGGTGGCCAACCAGCTCATGTTGCGCTCCAGCTTGGTGAGTTCCTCACTGGTGCCAAGCTGAAGGGAGCGTTCCAGGGAGATCTTATTGGTGACGGAACCGCGCGCCTTGACCTGGCGGTGGACCTCCTCGTAGCCGAACTCGAAAACGGAAACGAGGGGGGCGGGCTTGAATTGTTCGCTGGCGACCATCACCGCATCCAGGCCGTTGGCTTTGCGGAAGGCGCGCAGAAAGCGGCGGTCGGCGGTGCGCGCGGTGCGCAATGCGCTCCACTTCGAAAAAATGATGGTCCAGGAGAAAACGGAAAAAATCAAGAGGATGGCCAAAACGGCGATAGTCAGCGGGCCGCCGCGGCCAACCATTTCCCAAATGTTGATCTGCAGAAGGAATGCGGGCGCGTCAGGCGTCAAACCGTCTCCTAATTTCAAATCTAACATAAGGACGCCGGGCGGGCGGCAAAAGACCGCCGAGGCGGTGCTTAACCGAACTGGGGAGCCTGTGGCGGGTAATTCTGCCTGGCGGTCCCTGGTCCGCGCGGGTCGGCCCGGACCCGCTCTTCGCTTGTGGAATCAGACGGCAGCGGCAGGCCGACGAGGGCGTCGGCCGCGGACCAGGGGGTACGGCCCACAATTCTTGCAGATGTTCGGTAGCGAGAAAGCGGGTCCTGGAGGACCGGGAACAGGCGGGTCTGGAGACCCGCCGCAGGCGTGGACGCCCGCCCCACATGGTTTTCATACGCGTTGGTTACTCGCAACGGAGGGCGGTGACGGGATCGATGTGCGTGGCGCGCAGCGCGGGGAGCCACGCGGCAAGCAAAGCCACCGCGGTCAGCAGAACCGGCGCCGCGGTAAACACCAGCGGATCCCAAGTCTTCACGCCGAACAGGAAGTTCGCCAAAAAGTGCGTGAGACCGAATGCCGCAGCCTCGCCAAGAAGCACGCCGGCCAATGCCAGCCGCATACCTTGCATCACGATGACATAGCGCACGTGGCCGGGCGCGGCGCCCAGCGCCATGCGGATCCCCAATTCCGGGGTGCGCTGCTGGACCGAGTACGCCATCAGTCCGTAGATGCCGATGGCGGCCAGCAGCAGCGCCGCGCTCCCGAAGATGGTCAGCAGTGTCATGTTGAAGCGCTCGCGCGCAGTGGAGCGCGTCACCACTTCCTCCATGGTGCGCACGCTGGACACGGGCAGGCCGCCGCTGGCCTCCAGCAACTCTCGTTCGATGGAGGTGCGGAGCGCAAGCGGGGCCACGCGCGTGCGCACGACCCAAGCCATCGTGGAGGCGCGGTTGGCGAGCACTGTGATGCCATCCGTCACCTGCGCGATAGGCACATACACCATCGGCTGCGGATCGCGATTGAGTCCGTAATCGTGTACATCCCCAACCACGCCGACGATCTGGCGCGCAGGCTCTTCGAACTCGGGACCGTATCCCTGGCCCAGGGCCAGACGCTCGGCCAGCGGGAACTTGCGCAAAAAGGCTTTGTTGACGATGGCCACGCGGCCCGCCCCACCGCTGTCGCGATCGGTGAAGGCACGTCCGCGCAGGACCGGGATTTTGAAGATATCGAAATAGCCGGGCGAAACGGCCATCCAGCCTCGGCCATCGTAGCGCGCGCCGGTGGCTGGACGGCCCACGATGTTATAAGGAACGCCGAAGACGCCCTCCAGAGGCAAGTTGTAACTGGCGCAGGCATGCGTGACGGCGGCGAGAGCTTCGATGCGCCGCACGGCGCCGGTGACCAGTTGGTCCACGTCGGATGTCTTCTGGAATCGCGAGCCGGCCAGAGACATGCGCATGGTCAGGACGTTGTGCCGGTCGAAGCCCGGGTCGACGGCGCTCAATGCGGCGAATGTGCGAATCAACAGCGCCGCGCCGATCAAAAGGACCAGCGCCAGCGCCACCTCGCCGACCACCAAGAGTGCGCGCGTCTTTTTCTGATGGAGGCTGGCGCCGGACCGTCCACCGCCGGTTTTGAGGGCGGCGGTCAGATCGGCGCGGGAAACGCCCAGCGCGGGGATGAGGCCGAACAAGATGCCGGTGGCCAGCGAAACCATGGCGGTGAATGCCACCACATGCCAGTCCGTAGCGAGTGCCGCGCCCTGGCCGCCGATGCGCGGGATGTCGCCGGGGTTCATAGCCAGGAGTGCGCGCACACCCGCGAGTCCCACAGCGAGCCCTATCGCGCCGCCGCACGCGGAGAGCACCACGCTCTCGGTGAGCAACTGGCGGACGATGCGGCCGCGCCCGGCGCCGATGGCGGCGCGGACGGCGATTTCGCGCCGGCGGCCCGTGGCGCGCACCAGCAGCAGATTGGCGACGTTGGCGCAGGCGATCAGCAGTACGAAACCGACGGCGCAGGCCAACACCAGAAGTGACGGGCGCACATCGCTGACGAGGGAGTCCTGGAACCGTTGGATGGCGAAGCCGTCTCGCGGACCCATGATGTTGGGGAAGTTTCGGCGAAATTCGTCCGCCGCAAACTGCAGTTGGGCGTTCGCCATGGCTAAGGTGACGCCGGGTTTCAGGCGCGCGACCACGTTGAAATATTGCGCGTGATCGGTGCTGGCGGGATCGATTTGGAATGGCAGCCAGACATCCGGAGGCGCGTCGATCTCGGTGTTGAAGGCGGGGCCGGCGATGCCCACGACCGTGTAAGGCACGCCGGTCAGCGAGATCGTTTTGCCGGTCATGGCCGGGTCTGCGCCAAAGCGGCGCTGCCACAATCCGTAACTGAGGACGGCCACGTGTGGGCCGCTAGGGCGATCTTCATCGGCGGTGAAGCCGCGGCCAAGCCAGAAGGGCGCGCCGAGCAGGCGGAAATAATCGGCCGAGACGCGAATACCGTGGATCTGTTCCGGGGCTGCGCCGCCGGTAAGGTTGAGCCCCGCCCCGCGGTATTCATAGGCAGAGACCTCCTGGAAGGCCGCCGTCTGGCGGCGCAGTACGTTGAATTTTGTGGCCGAAGCGCCATAATTGGGGCCGGCGGGCGTGGTCTGAAAGAACAGGACGATGCGATCGGCAGCCGGATATGTCAACGGCTTCAGAAGGACTGTGTTGACGACCGAGAAAATGGCGGTGTTCGCGCCGATGCCGATGGCCAGCGCGGCCAAAGCGGTGGCGGTGAATGCGGGCGTCCTGCGGAGGGCCCGGAGGGCGTAACGAATGTCGTGGAGGATGGCTTCGACGTGATGCACGGCTGTACTTTAAGCATCCACGATTGGGGTGTCGTGGCGCAACAGCGCTGGGGTGCGTGCGCCGGCGGCGATTTACGAAGCTCAGGCGCATGCGGCGCCGTTAAATCGTGAGAGCTGCCACGGTGGCGGCCTGAACGTCCACCAGCGGGGATAAATCCCCGCGCGGGCTTAAGCCCGCCCCCCAGTGCCTTGCACCGGTTTTCGTCAATAAGCACCCAGGGTATTGGAAATGTCGCGCACCGGGATAGGTTGGATTCCTATGGCTTGAACGTCCCTTTGGCTTTGGCCACCGGAATGAGGGTCGGATAGAACTGCACGAACGTCTCGTCGACCGCGCCGTTCTTGGCATGGCAGGTCTGGCAGCTTGAGTTGGCCGGAAACGGCTTGGCTGTCTTTTGGGAGCCGCCGAATTCGAAGAACGCCCATTTTGTGGGGAAACGTTCCGCGTCCTTGAGATGGATCTCAAGTCCGGCGAAGCCTTCCTGGTAATGGCCGCCATCGTTGATGGAGCCTTTGCTGGCGGAGTAGCGGATCTCCAGAGCAAAAATGGTCTTGTCCGGCCAGGAGCCAGTTTGGAGAAACGCTTTGTAGGCCACGGGTGCAACGAAGACATTGTCGAAGCGCCCGGAAGAGGGAGCGGCAGCGGAGTCGATAGGGCCATAGGTCATCCCCAGCCCCGAGCTTAGATAGATCCATTCGCGATAATTGTCCGGCCGCATGAGTTGGCCGTCTCCGGTGAAGCGCGGTTCGTCTGGCGGAGTCTGGGCGGGCAGGTGCAGCCACAACAGCGACAGGGCGATCGGCAATCTCTTGCGCATACGTAACATGATATCGCGCCTGGATGGGCAGCCGGCATCGGCGGGGCTGCCCGACATTGTCTGGCCGCACAGGTTGCCTGGGAACTGGCAAGCTTGAGGCAAAAGGCGCAAAATAACCGAGGAGGCCCTTTACCGGCAAGCGGCGGCCTGACGCGGGAAAAACCAGCCAATGAAGCCTGAACAAATCCAACTGATCGCGGTGGCTGTCGGGCCGGTGGCCACGCTGATCGTGGTATTTCTGGGGGTGCTCTTTCAGAATCGTCACGTGGATACGCGGATCGCCGACGTCAACCTGCGTATTACGGACCCAAAAGAACTGCTGCGCGCGGAACTGCGTGCCAACCAGTCGGAGTTGCTGGCTAAGTTCGCCGAAATTGGACAATCGCCTCTCGCGCCTTGAAGGCGAGCGAAGGATCATACAGTACCCAATCGGGTAGAACTGCCCGTTTGCCCCGCCATGGCCGTTGGTATTTCGGGAAGCGCACATGTGGTTCCGACGTAAACGCAATGCGGTCAACCGGCGAAGCGCGGCGGTCCATTGCGGGTCGTCCGTCTACGTGCCGTAGGTGAGTCAGCCCTGCCGTCGGCGGCACGGCTGATTGAGCACCGACGCCAAGGGCTTTGTTCTCAGCGGGCTGGCGGGATTTTGACCCCTATGGTTGGCCCTGAGGCTGGCGTCTGACTTTGCCCGCAGTACAAATTGACCGATCTCACGAGCTCATCTTTGTGTCTCTGCCTGGCTTTCCGCCTGAGGAGGCGTGTGGAATTGATATCCAATGCAAGGTTCGGTCAGGATGTAGCGCGGCTTGGCGGGCTCCGGTTCGATCTTCTTGCGGAGTTGATTGATGAACACGCGCAGATAGACGACCTCATTGCCGTAGTCCGGCCCCCACACCGCCTGCAGCAAGCGGCGGTGTGGAATGGGCGTATTGGGGTTGGTCGCCAGATACTGCAAGAGGTCGAACTCAGTGGGGGTCAGACGGACTTCGTGGCCCCCCACGATCACTCGGCGTGCGGCGAAGTGGATCTGCAGGCCGCAGGTTTCGAGCGGCGGTGGCGCGGCTTCCGGGGCTAGCGGCGAGCGCCGCAACCCGGCACGGATGCGCGCCAGCAGTTCCTGCATGCTGAACGGCTTGGTTACGTAATCGTCCGCACCGGCGTCCAGGGCGCCGATCTTATCCTTCTCCATGTCGCGGACCGACAAGACGATAATGGCCAGATCCCAGCCGGCGCGAATCGCGCGGCAGGCTTCGAGGCCCCCCATGCCGGGCATTGCCAGATCCAACAACACCAGATCGTGCCGGTTGCGGCGCAACAGGTCCAATGCCTCTTCACCGCTGCAAGCATCGTTCACCGCGTAACCTTGCGCAGCCAGCATCTTGCGCATCGTGCGCCGGATTTGCAGATCGTCGTCGACCACCAGGATCTTGGCTCCGCTCACACGCTGGCCTCCTCATGCGCCACCGGAAGAGTAAACCAAAATGTGGCGCCTTCGCCGGGCTGGCTCTCGACCCAGACGCGGCCATCGTGGGCCTCAACGACCTGGCGGGCGATGGGGAGACCCATTCCCATTCCCGTAAGATGGCCGCGGCCCTGCTTCCCCCTGTAATACTTTTCGAATATTTGACGCTGCTCCTCCGGCGGAATGCCGGGGCCGCGGTCGGAGACCCCGATCACCACGCCGGTATCCCCGGCGTATGCGCGCACGGTGATGGGCGCGCCCGGCTGCGCATACTTCAGGGCATTTCCGGCGATTTCCCGGATCACCAGGCGGATCAGTCCGGCGTCGGCGGAAACCGGAGGCAGACCTTGCGGCAAATCGATTTCAACTTGTGAGCCGACCGCCATCTCTTTCTCGAGGGCCGAGTAGAGCAGGTCCTCTACAGTGTGGGTTTGCTTATCCAGGTCCACGTGGCCCGCCTCGATGCGCGCCATTTGGATGGCTTCGGTCATCATGGCGCTAAGGCGGCCGCTCTCCTCGTTCATGATTTCGAGCCATTCCCGCTCATCGCGGCCCGGCGATTCCGCCAGCATGGCGTGGATGCCTGCGCGGATCGAGGTAAGCGGCGTTTGAAACTCATGCGCCAGGGCGTCCAGCAGCATGGACTTCAACTCCTGATGGCGGCGCGCGCCCTCGGCCTGCGCGGCGGTCTCCTGTTTGCGAACCCGATCCATGGCTAAGGCTACCAGATTGGCGATCGACTGCATGGCGGGCGCTGAAATCGCGGCGTCGGCGAATCCCAGGCTGCCAGCCGTACTGGCGCCAAGGTGCACCGGGACCAGCGCCGCATTCCCGGAGGCCGCGGGCGGCGCATCGGCGGAGCCGGCCGTCTCTCTTAACGCAGCTTCTGAAATCCCCGCGCCCGATCCCGCCCAATGGACTTGGCCGGATGGCCCGTCGAAGAAAGCCACGCCGGGACAACCAAAAATCGCCGCCACCTGCCCAGGCACACCCTGCGCCAATACCCTTGCCGCGCTGGCTTGCATCAAGCTGCAACTCAGGGAGTACATGCGCTCGATTTCGCGCTGCCTTTGGGTCGCCTCCCTGGCCCGCTCCTTGAGTCTTGCAGATAGTTGGCTGACCAGGAATGACGTAATCAGGAAAGTGCACCACGCGACCCAGTTTTGGGGATCGTCGATGCCGAATGAAGGCACCGGCGGAAAGAAGTAGTAATCCAGGCACAGCACGCTCAAGGCGGAAGCCAGCATCGCTTCCGGCAGACCCCAAAACGTGGCCGCCCCCACCACCGCCAGCAAATCGGTCAAGGCGGCCGTCGTGCTGTTGACATGCATCGTGTAGTGATACATGTGGGACATCGCCACCAGGCCCGCACCCATGATGGCAATCCGCAGGATCAACCGCGTCCAGGTTCGTTTTCGCATGCTTTGATGGGACAGGCCTCGACTTCGCCTCGGCAGGCTCCCAGCCTGCCGGACTTTCCGCCATTTGGCGGTTAGAGGCTATTATAGCCGTTGTCCGGAGGCCGGAAATCGGCGTCCGCAAAAAGCTTGACACAACCGTAATAATCCAGTCATACTAGTTCACTCCCCACGCTTCAGAATTAAGGTTGCTGGGAGAATTCTATACCGCCACGATTCGGAGTGGCAGCGAAAGGGAGTGCCCAATGCCAACCGGAAGAATGCAGCTCGTTGCGGTCCTTTGTTTACTTATATTTGTCGCCTGTCCTTGCCTTTACGGCCAGGCTACTGGAATCATTTCGGGCACCGTTTCCGACGCTACGGGATCCGCGGTTGCCGGAGCGAAGGTGGTGGTTACGGCGCCGGCCATGGGCGTCACGCGCGATTCCACGACCGACGAATCGGGGCATTATCTGGTGCCTCTACTGCCCGTAGCAAACTTCACCGTCCACGTGGAATTCACCGGTTTTCAGCCCGTCGAACAAAAAGACATCCGGCTGCAAGTAGACCAACACCGCGAGGTAGATTTCAAACTGGTCCCCGCAAACGTGAAGGAGACCGTGGAAGTGACCGCCACCGCGGTGGCCGTGGAGACCGCCAACCCGACGCTGGGGCAGGTGATCACTTCCCAGCAAGTGGCCGAACTGCCGTTGAACGGCCGCGACTTCGTGCAGTTGGCGACGCTCACGCCGGGCACCATTACGGAAACCAACCCGCAAAGCTTTTTCAATGGCGGCCCCAGCAGTGAAGTCTCAGCACGCGGTTCGTTTTCGCTATCGGTGGGCGGGTCCCGCGCCAACTCGACGGACTGGCTGTACGACGGCAACGACAATAACGAACTAACGGCGGGCGGTATCGCCATTCTGCCTTCGATCGACGCCATCCAGGAATTCAAGGTCCTGACCTACAACTACTCCGCGGAATACGGGACGCGTGCGGGACCGACAGTTTTGGTCATTACGAAGTCGGGATCCAACGATTTCCACGGTTCGCTGTTCGAATTCTTCCGCAATACGGACTTGGATGCGCGCAGCTTCTTCGCCAGCTACACCGAGCAATTCAATTTGAATCAGTTCGGCGGATCGCTGGGCGGGCCAATCAAGAAGGACAAAACTTTCTTCTTCGCCGATTATCAGGCCAAGATGCAGCGCCACGGAATTCCGTACGTGGGCTTGGTTCCCACGGCCGCCATGCGCAACGGCGATTTTACGGACGACGCATTCGGCAATCCAAATTCCGAAGTCCTGAATAACCCTTATGTGACCACTCAGACATCCAATGGGTCCCTGGTGAATAACCCTTTCATGTGCGATGGCTCGGGTAACGCGCTTCCGGCGGCCGCGAATGGCAGCCAGACGCCAGGCACGCCGTGCAACAAGATCCCGCAGAACCTGATCAACCCAATCGGACAGGAGATGATCAACCTGTATCCTCTGCCCAATGCCGACAACGCAGCGCTGGGCTACAACTATGTCAACGAGCCGGTGCGGAAGCTCAACGAAGGCGAGTTCGACATCCGGCTGGACCACAATTTCTCCGCCAAAGATTCCATGTTCGCGCGCTTCAGCTACGATCAGGCGGTTTCATTCGTTCCAGGCGGTTCGCCGGGATTCGCGGAAGCCAACCCCTTCGCCAGTACGGAGAACATCGACAATCACGGGCGCAACGCGGCGCTTTCGGAGACGCACATATTTTCCGACCGGACAGTCAATCAATTCAGCGTTGGTTTCAATCGGATCTTCAACTACTTCACGTCTTTTGGAAGCGGCACCTGCGAAGGCGACAAGCTGGGTATTCCGGGCGCCAATCTGGGAGGCATCAGTTGCGGGCTGACGTCGACGGAACTGAGTGGGTACTGGTCGCTGGGCGATCGGGGATATTCGCCATTTCAGGGCGGCACCAACGTTTTCTCGATCTCCGACTCGTTCGACATGGTTCGCGGCAAGCACGACATCAGAATCGGCGGAAACATTCGCGCCATGCAGATGAATGTGCTGGCCAGCGGTTTCCAGGACGGATATTGGGACATCGTCGGCGATTGGGGCGGCGATCCCGCCGCATCGTTACTGATGGGCTTCACCGATCTGGCCATCCACGATCAGGCGTTTAATGGCGATATCACCGGACGCCGCTGGAAATTGTACCGTCCCTATGTGCAGGACGACTGGCGGGTGACCAAGGATCTGACATTGAATCTGGGCCTGGCGTGGGCTTTGGTTACGCCCATCAGCGAGGTAGCCAACCGCCAGGCGAACTTTGTGTTCCCTACGCAGACTTTTGAGGTCGCGGGGCAAGGCGCGAACTCTTGGGCCGGCATACACATGGACCTGACTGCGCTCGAGCCGCGCATCGGGTTGGCCTGGAAACCGTGGGGCAGCCAGACGACGGTGCTGCGGGGAGGCTACGCGATTTTTCACGATTCGTCGTGGAACCAGGGCGCCCAGGGCTTATGGCAAAACCCGCCCTACTACTATGAGTCGGACGCATTTGCGTTCGGCGGCGGATGTCCATTCGCGAACTCTTATTGCGCCACCGTTCCTACGAATCCACTGACGCCCACCGGCATTAGTCTATCGTCCGGCTTTCCGATTGTCACCTCGTCTCCCCCCTTGGATTCATTCACGGGCACGATCCTTTCGCAAGACGTCAATTTCAAGCAGGGGCGCGTGCAGCAGTTCAACGTGAACGTGGAACACCAACTGCCGGGACAGGTGCTCTTGACGGCCGGATACGCGGGATCTCGCGCGTCGCACATCCTGGTGGATGGCAATAACTTGAACGTGGGATCTCCCTCGGCTTGCGGCGGCGTTGTGCCCGGTTATACCCTGGGATGCGGCCCGGGCGGCGCGTCATTCGGCGTTCCCGCCACCAACTTCCCCTATTCGACAATCGAGAACATCACCGACCAAGGGACGGCTCACTACAATTCCCTGCAAATAAAGGCTGAGACCAAGAGCGCCCGGCATGGTCTCTATGCGTTGATTGGCTATACCTATTCCAGAAATTACGATACAGGTTATACGGACGGCTTGGGCAGCAACCTGGGCGCCACTTACTATCCGCTACCGGGCTGGCAACAGTTGGATTGGGGCCTCTCTCAAATCAACCTCAATCAGGATTTTACGGCCAGTGTGATCTATGAACTCCCGTTCGGCAAGGGTAAGGCATTCGGCAACGACTGGAACGGCGCGGTCAACGCGATCCTGGGAAACTGGGAGGTAACCGCGATCGAGAAGGCCACCTCCGGATTTCCGATTTTCGTAGTGGCGAACAATAGCTCCGGCGTGAATTTTGAAAACAACGGAAACAGCCTGATCCGCCCGAACCAGATTTGCAGCCCGGTATTGAGCAATCCCACGATTAGCGAGTGGTTCAACGTCAATTGTTTCGTGGCGCCGCCCACAGGCGAGTTGGGGAACGCATCCCGCACGCCGGTTTCTGGCCCGGGATTCGTGAATACGGACTTCTCGGCCATTAAGCACTTCCTTTTGCCATGGCGCGAGGGAATGCGGCTCGATTTCCGGGCCGAGGTTTTCAATCTCTTGAATCATCCGCAGTTTGGCACCCCCGGCACCGGCATTTGTGCCGCCTGCCCTGAACTTGGCACGCCCGGATTCGGCTCGATCGACACCACGGTGAACAACCCGCGTCTGGTCCAGATTGCGCTTAAGCTTCTGTTCTAAGATAAATGGCGATGCATGCGGGAGGGTACCAGCGACCCGGGATTTCCGGAGCATTTTGACGGAAAGCGCTTCTACAATCCGGATGCTCCGCAAGCGCCCAGGCTTGTTGACGCCCTCAAATGGAAATTGACTAGCCGGCCGGAACGGTCGCCCAGTTTCATTTCGGACGTCGAGCAATCCATACCGCTCAGCCGTGTGGAAGGCGATGGACTGCGAATCACCCTAGTGAACCACTCGACCGTGCTCCTTCAGCAGCGGGGTTGCAACATTTTGACGGACCCTGTTTGGTCCGAACGAGCGAGTCCCCTGTCCTGGATAGGTCCGCGGCGCCGGAGAAAGCCGGGAGTATCCTGGGACGATCTGCCGCCGATCGACGCCGTGCTCATTAGCCACAATCATTACGACCACCTGGATCTTCCGACACTGCGGCGGCTGGCGGCCCGCGGAGATTCCACGTTCATCGTTCCTTCCCGCGGGGCGCGGCTGCTTCGCGCGGAGAACATTGGGCCCGCTCACGAGCTGGATTGGGGCGAATCGTTGTCGCTGCCCGGCTTTACCATCCACTGCGTGCCGGCTCTGCATTCCTCACGGCGGGGAATGCTCGACCGCAACACGACCTTATGGTGCGGGTACCTCATCGAGTGCCTGGAACGGCTGGTGTATTTCGCGGGAGATACCGCGTTCGGACCCCACTTCGCCCAGATTCGGGAAAAGTTCGGACCGCCGCGACTCGCGCTATTGCCTATCGGCGCCTATGAGCCGCGCTGGTTCATGTCGCCGGTGCATATGGCTCCCGATGAGGCGGTAAGAGCGCATGAGATCCTGGCCGCCAAGACCAGCATCGCGATCCACCATGGCACCTTCCAATTAGCGGACGAGGGCATCGACACGCCACGGGAAGAGCTCTTGGCTTGCGCGCGGGACGCGTCGTTTCTGGTCCTAGGGAACGGCCAATTTGCGGACATTCCTTTATGAATAACGACGAATAATGACGATAGACAGGCACACGCTCGCGATGGTCAGCATAGCCGGCAGTTCGCTGGACGTGCTCGGCGCGTTGTACCTCGCCTACGATCTGTTGGGCGGGGAACATGGACCACTGCGGACTCTCACTCGTGGAGTCACCTACGGCGCGCTGTTCGGAGCCGGATACGGCCTCGCCCTGGGGCCGGTCTTTGGGCTAGCGACCGGCGTGGCGCATGGCATTACGCTCGCATGGGAGTTCGCCCACGCTTCGAGGCGTGGACCGAAGCCGGGATTCTGGTATGACACGGCGATGAGTGCCATTCGCGGAGGCGGCTTCGCTCTGGGAGCCGCTTATTTATATGGAGGCACATTTGGGGCTACGTTCGGCATACTCAGCACGGCGGGACAGGCCATTGCGTACCGAGCCGGCCTTCGGCCGACCATGGACTATCGACCCGCTACCCGCCCGCGTATGACCAAACATCAGTTGCTGGCGGCGATAAATCGCACGGTGGGCTACGCCGCCGCGGGGTATATCAGCGCCTTAACGGCGCATCAGCCCACGAACGCGCTGAGTGTCGGGTTGAAAGCCGGACTGGCGATCGGAGTGGTCACGGCGATCGCGGGTTCCTGTACTCCCTTCGTCGAATGGATGGCGGATCATGTACCCGAGAAGCGCATGGGTGTCTTCGGAATTGGCTTGATCCTTATCGGCTTCACGCTGCAATCCGTCCAGTATTGGCTAGCGCTGCTGGACGTGAGTGTTCGTTAAAATGAAGACTGAAGACTTGGTAACGCGGGCCAGCGGGTTTCATCCATGGGACGCCATGACTCCAATGGCACTGTCCGCCATCCTGGAGCGGGGACCGTTCCGATCCTCCGCTGAAACAGGGTGCGGCGGCAGCACCATCGTTCTGTCTCATGCGAGCGATCGCCACACGGCTTTTGCCATTGATGGCAAGGATCGCACCATCGCCGAGCTGCAAATGCAGAAAGATCTTCGAGCCGGGAAAGTAAGCTTCGTCGAGGGTGAGACGAAGGACACATTGCCGCAATACCGGTTTGAAGGCGAACTCGACTTGGTGCTGCTGGACGGCCCGCACGCCTATCCGCTGCCACAGATCGAGTTGGCATATCTCTTTCCATGGATCAGGCTGGGGGGATGGCTGGTGGTGGACGATATCCAGATTCCCTCGGTTTACGAAATGTTCGATTTCCTCCGGGAGGAATCCGCGGTGGCGCTGGAAGAGGTGGTAGTGCGGACCGCGTTTTTCCGGCGAACCGGCGTTATGGAACATGGACCGGACGGCTGGGCAATGCAAGGGATCAATCGGCATACCATCTTGCGTTATGCCTGGCGCGACCGCCTGCGAAGGCTGCTCGGCCGAGCTTGACGATTCGCTTTGGAGGTACGACGTGTAAATGACAGGCCAGGAGGCCTGTCTTACTTGCACCAGACGGTTTTGACGTTGACGAATTCGCGAATGCCGAAGACGCCCAACTCGCGGCCGTAGCCGGAGCGCTTCACGCCGCCGAAGGGCAGCCGGGGATCGGACGCCACCATACTGTTCACAAAAACCGCTCCCGCCTGGATTTCATCGATGAACCGCGCCTGCTCAGCCGCGTCGCGGGTCCAGACGCTCGATCCCAGTCCGAACGGCGAATCGTTCGCTAAATCGATGGCTTCGGCAGCATCTTCGACGCGGAACAGCATAGCTACGGGCCCGAACAGTTCTTCGCGAAAAATGTCCGACTGGCGCGGGACGCCTGCCAGCACGGTCGGCTCATAGAAATAGCCTGGGCCAGCGATCGTCCGCCCGCCCAGCAGCAGGCGCGCTCCGGAGGCTACGGCGCGCTCCACCTGCGCATGCAGTTCGTCGCGGATGGCGCTGGTCGCCAAGGGACCCACGTCGGTTGCGGCCGCCATGGGATCGCCGACCCGTAGCGCTTGCATGGTCTCCACGAAGCGACGCTCGAAGGCATCGTAAATGCCATCGGCGACTATGAAGCGCTTGGCCGCGATGCAGGACTGTCCGTTGTTGATGGTGCGCGCCTTCACGGCGGTGGAGATTGCGTCGTCCAAATCGGCGCTGGACAACACGATGAAAGGATCGCTGCCGCCTAGTTCGAGGACGGTCTTCTTGATGCGGTCGCCGCACTGGGCGGCTACCGCGCGGCCGGCCGGCTCGCTGCCGGTGAGCGTGGCGGCGGCTATGCGGTCGTCCGCGATCACGGAGGCGGTTTGGGCCGCGCCGATGAGCAACGTTTGAAAAGCGCCATCCGGGAAGCCCGCGCGGCGCAGGATGTCTTCGATGGCTAGCGCGCATTGCGGCACATTCGAGGAGTGCTTAAGCAGTCCGACGTTACCCGCCATTAAGGCGGGAGCCGCGAAACGGAACACCTGCCAAAAGGGGAAGTTCCAGGGCATGACGGCCAGCACGGGACCGATGGGCTGGTAGCGCACAAAGCTGCGCGAAGCGTTGGTGGCGATGGCTTCGTCGGCTAAGTGGCGCTCGCCATTTTCCGCGTAATAGCGGCAGGCCAAAGCGCACTTTTCCGCTTCGGCGACGGCGGATTTAAGCGTCTTGCCCATCTCGACGGTCATGATGCGGCCAAATTCCTGTTTCGACTCTTCAAGGATGCGGGCGGCGTTGTTCAGCCAGTGGGCGCGCTGGGCGAAAGAAGTCTTGCGGTAGCTCAGAAACGTGGCGAAGGCGTGCGCTAGCTTTCGATCCAGCGCCGCGGGCGAGAGCGGCGCGAAGGTCTGCAGCGTCTCACCGGTGGCCGGGTTGATGGAGGCGATTGCCATACTTTGATTATGGCGTGATTATGCCGTGCGGATTATCCTTGGCGACGCCGGGAGTAGTACCAGAACAGCACCGCCGCGAGGCCCATAAATCCGGCGCAATTGCAGAACATCTTCAGCTCGAAGACCCATACCGAAGCGACCTGCCGGGGAGGCACGAAGGCCACGCCTCCGCCGACGGTGGTCGCTGCCAACCCGCCGATAGCCGCGAATCGCAGGCGGGCCTTACCATAGAACCCCTGGCCGGCGGTCTTCGAAAAAGCCACCTTTGCCAGGGTCGCATACAGATAAAGATATGAGATCATCTGCAGCACGACGGAGAGATCCAGCAGCGTCACGTAGGCTTCTTTCACGGTGGCGCCGATGAAGCTCATACTCACCAGCAACGAAGAAAGGATCGTCATGGTCAGTATCGCGATGTGCGGCGTGGCGAATTTTGAATGCACCTTGCCCATGGCCTTGGGCATGTAGCGGTCGATTCCGGAAACGAAGAGGATGCGCGCCGATCCGCCCAGCCAGGCGGAACTGGAACCGGCGATGGCCACGGCAAGCACCAGCGCGAGTGCGGTGAGCATCCAGCGGGCGCCAACGCCCATGGCGGTCATTTTGTCCACCGCCTGCAACACGCCCTGAATGACTTTGACCTCCTGCTGCGGCACCGCCAGCAGCAAAGCCAATGTGGCCGTGATGTAGACCAAGCCGGCCAGAATGCCGCCCCATAGCACGCCCTGCGGGACACTGCGCTGCGGATCGCGAATCTCGTCGCCCATGACTGGGCCAAGTTCCAGGCCGACGAGTCCGAAGCAGATCACGCCGAAAGACGACATGATGCTCCAGTCGAGGCCGCGGATCGCAAAACTGGAAGCGGGGAGGGCTACACCATGCCGCCAGACTACCGCTACGGCCAGCCCGACGAGGACCGCGCAGCCGATCAACGTGCCCATGCCGCCCGAATTGTTCACCCATTTGCCCACGCCGATACCGCGAATGTTTAGCAGCGCCGTAAGCCAGAGCAGGCCCACGGTAAGCAGGAAAAAGAAGACCCGGTTTTCGGCGAGTCCGGCGATGCTCTTGGGTCCGGCGTAGGCCAGAATTCCACCGAGATAAAAGAGCAGCGTGGGCAGGTAGAACATGTTGGTGGTCCAATAGGCCCAGCCGCACATGAAGCCATGGAAATCGCCGAAGGCCTCTTTGGTCCAGACGTAGAGTCCGCCCTCGGCCGGATGGCGATGCGCCAGTTCGATGACCGTGACGCCTTGCGGCAGTAGGAAGAAGACCAGCGCGGCGAGCCAGAGCCAGACAGTGATGGGTCCGTTGGCGGCGATCACCGGCACGAGGTTGAGGTTGGCGATGGCGACTACGGAGAGGAAGGTGAGGTCCCAGGGGCCGAGGGCGCGTTTGAGCTGCGGCTTGGCCTCGGTGGGTGGGGGGAGGGCGTCCATGGGGTGGGCGAGGTAAACGGTAAGGATAGCGGAGGGGGAGGGGGGCGGTCAAACTGTGAGCGGTCTGCGAGGACAGTCGGCGGTTGGCTTTCAGCTATCAGTTTTCGGCGGACGGGCGGCGATCGTTTTTTTGGACACCCGAAGCCAATTGCGCGGAAGTGGTTTATTGTTATTGAGATAGATGAGATTTTGGAAGGGAGAGAGAGGACGGGAAGGGGATACAAGTTGTGCCCCGAGCGGGCTGGCTGGGCATCCTTGCCGCGTCGGGGAGATGGCGCCTGTTACGACGGATTGATATTTCCGATTTGCGTAACATTCCGTAACATTTGTCACATCGCTTTGCGTTGGAGACGGCCTGTGAGCGGGGCGCCGCTGGGTTGGCAGGGCCGATGCCTGTTTTTGGCTCTGCTCCGGCGGGTTGGCTTGCGCCGGAACGAAATATTCTGTTGTCAAGGAGCAGTGCCCGGTTTCTTGGGGCAGGAAAGTGCGCGGGTGAATGGCCGTGGGATCGCGCCCACCGGAATTGCTTAGCCTACGACTACGTATAGCACGGCGACGATGGGAAATCGGTCGTAGTTGGCGGCACGTTTTTTATTTTCATACATTTACCGTCGGCTTCAGGGTGTAAATGGTGTCAAGGGTGTCGACCAGCTTGCCCCGAACCGCCCTGGACCCGACTGCGGCGGCGGGCAGCCCGCTGGCGTGGGTGGTCGGCAGGGTTCTTGCGAGCCAGCTTTGGGGAGTGTCGGCTTGCTGCCAGTTGTTGCGAGCCGGAGATGAGGGTCGCGCCGATTCGATGTCTCCGATATGTCGTTACCCGTCCAATCAGCCTGACGGGGAGAACGCGATTGACCTCCTGCCGGGGGCGTCCCCAGAGCGTGGGTAACTCAGCGTGGCATCGGGAATGTCGGCTCGCATGCTGGACCGAACCGGTAGATAACGGCATGCCGGGAACAAGCTCTGCGCTACAGGCGTCCAACAATGCCAGGAGGGGTGGGTTGTGTCCGTGTTCCGCCAAGCGGCCGTATACTTGCTCGTGGCTTTGCCTGCCGTCGCTGAGCCGCAAGCATTTGCAACGATCGCTATAAAACCTGCTCGCTCAGCCGGCCCGCGCAACGCGCGCGTGCAAGTGCTGCCTAACGGCGACCTGATCGCGAGCGCGGTCCCTGTGATTACGCTTTTGAGCTACGCTTACGACGTGCCGGTCAACCCTTCGGCGCGCCTTTCCCCTCTTCCCGGCTGGACCATTAGTGAGAAGTACGATATCGAAGCGAAAGCGCCCGCCAACGCCTTCCCTCCCAGCCTTCATGACAGCGAAGTGCGAAGCCGGGTTCAGCAAATGATCCGCGGCTTGCTCGCCGATCGCTTCGGGCTCGTAATGCGGGTTGAGAATAAGACCATGCCGGTTTATGCTCTCACGGTAGCCAGCGGAGGTCCGAAGCTCCGGAAGTCGGCTATCGCCGGGAAGGACTGCATCTTCGACACCGACCCGGAAGGTTGCCATAGCTTTGTGGGTGGCTTGGGCCATCCCCTGAATGCGAAAGCCATAGATATGGCCGACCTTGTCCTTTACATCGGGAACTGGACGGATTTGCCGGTCGTGAACCGCACGGCGCTCAGCGGGCTGTTCACCGTAAACACGGAAGGCTGGGTTCCCATGCGACTGCCCCCTCCGCCACCGAACACGACCCCGGCCGCGAACCCCTTCGCGGGCCTGCCCACAATTTTCACGGTCCTGGGCAAACTCGGTCTCGAACTCAAGCGGCAGCAGGATATTTTGCCGGTATACACTGCCGAGCGTATCGAGCGCCCGGCCGCTAAATGACGGTCACGCCCGCTTCGTCCGCATTTCCAACGACGGAGACCGCTTGGTCAGGTCTTCCTTCAGTGGTGAGTCCGGCATCCGGCCGTGTTTCACAACAAAGCGCCGGAAATCCTTCGGCGTCATACGCCGTGCCTCTCGGAACCGCCGGTTAAAATTCGACAGATTAGGGAACCCGGCCTCGGAGGCAATCACGCTAATAGGCCGGTCTGTTTCCACCAGCAGCAGGCAGGCGCGCCCGATTCGCAATCTGCCCAGGTAGTCAGTCAGGTTCTCGCCGACATGCCGTACAAACAACCGGTGCAGGGATCGCGGCGACAGGTTACCCACCGAGCACAAATCTTCCACCCGGATCGACTCCGCGAACCGCTTGTGCAACAAATTCAGTACCCGGGTCAACTGCTCAGATTCGATGGAGGCTTCCGGCCGCGCCGTAATCTGCGTCGCCAGCGGCGTCGCCTCGATATCGGCTAACTCGCTCAGCAGTTCCAGCGCTGTTTGCAGACGTTGCCGCGGCGAATCCGACAGCAAGTCGGGCAGGCGCGATTCCATCCGGGCTCCCGCCGGCTGAAGAAAACTGAGTCCTGTGGGCGCTCTTTTCAGCAATCTCCGAAGACCGGAGAATTCGGGGCACACCTCCGCCAGCCGGAGAGCCCAAGTTCCAGTGAACCAGACCACCACGGCGGTGTGCGGGCGGCTCTCATCGATCGCCGACGTGGATGCCCAGGTGTGCGGCATGTCCGAAGGCACCAGAACCAAATCCTGCGAATCGTACGGGCCAATATGGTCGGCAATGAACCGCCACCCGCGGCTATTCAGTGTCAGGGTTAATTCGTACTCCGGATGGTGATGCCACTCGAAAGGAATCGCGGGTATTTGCCGGTTGTATATGCGAATGGAACAGCCCTTCGGAAAGGT
>Ga0070761_10000842_pt1 | contig 19497 bp, 19 predicted proteins | sample HubBroMetageREF1_FD_66724 | JGI IMG/M metagenome (GOLD analysis project Ga0070761, IMG submission 66724) | Reference soil microbial communities from the Hubbard Brook experimental Forest, New Hampshire, USA - Hubbard Brook CCASE Soil... | ecosystem: Environmental > Terrestrial > Soil >... | reverse complement strand
GGGGGAATCCGTGACCTACGCGGCGATCACCGGCTGGGGCAAGTGCCTGCCACCGGCAGTGCTGAGCAACCACGACCTCGCGAGCATGCTCGACACCAACGACGAGTGGATCGTCAGCCGCACCGGCATCCACGAGCGGCGCATCTCGCACGTGGGCCTGGAGGAGCTCGGTTACGTCGCAGCCGCGCGCGCGCTCGCAGCCGCGGGCCTTGCCGGCAGCAGCGTCGAGCTGATCGTCTTCGGCACCTGCAGTCACGACGACCAGGTGCCCAACATGGCCTCAGGCATCCAGCAGCGCATTGGCGCCCAGCCCGCCGCGGCCTACGACATCAACACCGCGTGCACCAGTTTTCTGTACGGACTGTCGACGGCGACCGCACTGATCCGCACCGGCGTGGTGCGCAACGCGCTGGTGATTGGAGCCGAGCTCATCTCGCCGTTCATGGACTGGGCGAATCGCGACGTGGCGGTGCTGTTCGGCGACGGCGCCGCGGCGGTAGTGCTCGAGACCAGCGAGCAAGCGCAAGGCGTGCTGGCGCAAAAACTCGGCTGCTACGGCGAAGCGCGCGAGATCCTGCGCGTGCAGGGTATGGGCGGACTGTATGCCAACCGCGGCGTGCTCTATGGCGTCACGCGCTGGCAGTTCGAGGGGCAGGAAATCTTCCGGCGCGCGGTGCAGGGCATGAGCAGCGCCTGTGACGATGCGCTCGCGCAGTTGAATCTCAAGGCCGACGATGTGGACCTGGTCGTGCCGCACCAGGCGAACCTGCGCATCATCGAGGCGGTTGCCCGGCGCACGCACGTACCGATGGAAAAGGTCTACCTCACCATCCAGCGCTACGGCAACATGTCCGCGGCCACCGTGCCGGTGGCACTGTGCGATGCCCTCGAGGAAGGACGCGTGGCTCCCGGGGCGCTGCTGATGATGCCCTCGTTCGGCGGCGGCCTGAGCTTCTGCGCCCATGCGGTGCGCTGGGGGGCGCGCACCACCGCCGTGAATAGCAGCGCGGTCGAATTGCCGCCCAACGACCGTCCGGCGCTGCAGATCATCCGCGAATGCCTGGCGCGCAAGACGCACCCCGCGGCTGCGCCGGCGCCCGCCGCCTGGTCGGGTTAGGAAAATGCGCCGCGCCGTTGCCGGCGCGCGCTGTAGTGAATTGCGCTGTTCAGCGCCTGGCCGCTTTGGCGGCTTTCTTCTTGCGCTTCGCCGGATCCTTGGGGCGGCTCTTGCCGAATGAGCCCTGGTAGATCTTGCCGCGGCGGGTTCTGTGATCGCCTTTTCCCATGAGAAACACCTTCCGATTAACTCTTCACAAATGAAAAAGGCCGGCCGCCGATGCCGTGAGGCACTGACGGCCGGCCCTGGCAGCCTTAAAGCTTACCAGCGCTTCGGGGCGCCGCCGCCGCGGTTACCGCCGCCGCCACCACCGGTGCGCTCCTGAGCCTCATTGACGCGCAGCGGGCGTCCGCCCAGCTCCTTGCCATTGAGATTCTGGATCGCGCGCGAGGCATCGGCACGTGACATCTCGACGAACCCAAAGCCGCGTGGGCGGCCGGTGTCGCGATCGGTGATGATGCTCACTGACTCGACGGTGCCGTGGGCTGCGAACAGCTCACGAATCTCGGCGTCAGTGGCGGAAAACGGCAGGTTGCCAACATAGATCTTCGTCATTGCAAAAAAACTCCTGAAGCATAAAAGTACTAGCAGGAGTGCATACCGAAGATCGGTTGCTCACACACTGCCACCTGGTCGGGAACGATTCGGCTTTGCAGACTCGGAAGCCAACTCGCAATCGAAGGCGGGCGGCAGGCGGCAGAAAGGGAAAGGTCACGATCCGGCGCGCACCATACCGCAAGCCTCGGGCAGCGCACAAGTTACGGGTTTTTGAACCGCGGTTGTCGGCGTCTGGAGCGCCTGCGGCGCACCATCCTCGCCGGGTGCCCGCTCACATAATGCGGCGATCAGGACCATGGCCAGCGCGAAGCCGATTCCGGCGGCGACTGCCCCGAAGGGCCGGTTGAAGATAAACATGCTCGCACCTCCACACTCTTCGCAGGCGCGGGATCTGCCGGCCTTGAGCTCACTGTAGGCGCGCCGACCCGTCCTAAAAACAGGCTAATCGCGAATTTATTGTTCCTGATTCGCGTACAATAGCGGCATGGACCAGCTGGCGTGCATGCGCAGCTTCGTACGGGTCGCGGACCTGCACTCCTTCACCCGCGCGGCGGATGCTCTGGGCATCTCCAGGGCCGTCATCAGCACGCACGTGGCACAACTCGAGAAGCACCTGCGCTGCCAGCTCCTGCATCGCACCACGCGCCGCGTCGGACTCACGAGTGACGGCTCGGAGTACCTGGCGCGCTGCCAGCGCATCCTCGCCGAGCTCGAGGGCGCCGACGAGACCTTGCGCGGCACGCGCCTGTCGCCGCAGGGACGCCTGCGCGTGGATGTGCCGGTGGTGTTCGGCCGGGCGCTCCTCATCCCGGCGCTGCCGAACTTCACGGCGCGCTACCCGCAGCTGCAGCTGGAGGTGCAGCTCAACGATCGCGTCGTGGATCTCATCGCCGAGGAAGTAGACCTGGTGGTGCGGGTGGGCGCGGTGCGCGAGCCGCACCTCGTCGCACGGCGCATCGTCAGCACGCGGCTGCTCACCTGCGCATCCCCGGATTACCTGCGTGAGCACGGCGTGCCCGCCGCGCCCGAAGAGCTGCGCCGTCACAAACTCATCGGTCACCTGGGTGAGGGCAGCCGCCGTCCGCGCAAGTGGCAGTTCCAGCGCGCCAACGTAAAGCGCCAACTGACTTTCCCCTGCCACGTGGCATTCAATTCGGTCGAGGCGCAGGTCATGGCCGCAATACGCGGCGCGGGCATCCTGCAGACCATGGATCTGGTGGTGGCGGAGGCGCTCACCAGCGGCAAGCTCGAAGTGGTGCTGCCGGACTGGTCCGCGCCGGGCGCGCCGATTTCAGTGGTGTGCCGCAGCGCGCTGCGCGACTCGCCGAAGATGCGGGTGTTCGCCGATTTTGCCGCGGAGCTGTTGCTGCAGCACCGGCGCCGCGTGGACGCCATGCTGGGCGTGGACGCTTAGAACCTGAGGGGAACGCTCAGGCCGACATCAAGTCGCGTCTGCAAGGACTTTGGTCACCAGCTCCGTATCCAGATACTCGGTCAGCTCTTTGAGCCGGCCGTCGGCCATGCGGCACACGTAGCAATAGGTGTTGTTGTACGGCTGCCCGGACCTGGTGGTCACCTGACCACGACATTCCACCACTACGTAATCATCTTCGGCGATGAAGCGGCTAGCCGTGTTGGTGTATTGAGTCGCGAACCTTGCGAACAACGGCGCCATGAGATCCTTGACCACCGAGTCTTTGCCGCGATAGGTCCTGGACCATCTGGTACTGCCAGTCACTGTCCAGCAGAAGTCATCTGCCCACAGGTCGACGAAGGGCTTGCTGTTGCCCCTGGAGAGCTCTGCAAACACCGACTGCAGGGCTTGCTTGTTGCGGGCTGCCGTCAGGATGTTCTGCCTCCGCAGCTCTAGCGGTAGCGTGCCAGCACCTTCTCCAGCGCCTTGGATCCGGGTGACAGGGACTCGAACGGCAGGCTGTTGAGCGGCGCGTCGGGCGTGCCGTTGATGTCGTGGAAGTCGCGCTGCGATTCTTCGATGTACAGCAGGCCGGTGAGATGCTCCCCGACCTTCATGCGCTCCTGGATGTACGCCGCCGCCGTGCTGCGGTTGGTGGCGTCGTAGGCCGCGTCGAGCTTGCGCAGCAGGATACGGCTGCCATCGTGCATCACCACCGGCAGCGTTTCTCCCGCCTGGTAGTCGACGGTGATCTCGCTCTGCAGCGGCACGAAATCCGCGTGCACCGCCGGCTCGTAGTGCTCGCGCGTATAGGCATAGCTCTTGGTGGAACCCTCGTGATCGTTGAAGGTCACGCACGGCGACAGCACGTCGATGAGTGCAAACCCCTGGTGCTTCAATCCCGCCTGGATGAGGGGCACGAGCTGCTCCTTGTCGCCCGAGAAGCTGCGCGCCACGAACGAGGCGCCGAGGGTAAGCGCCAGCAGCACCGGGTCGATCGGTGGCTGGAAGTTGGTTTCACCCTTCTTCGCCTTGGTGCCGAGGTCCGCAGACGCGGAGAACTGCCCCTTGGTAAGGCCGTACACGCCGTTGTTCTCGATAATGTACAGCATGTTCAGATTGCGGCGGATCGCGTGGCAGAACTGCCCGAGCCCGATGGAAAGGGTATCGCCGTCCCCGGACACGCCGATGTAGGTGAGCGCGCGGTTGGCGGCGTTGGCGCCCATGGCGATCGAGGGCATGCGGCCGTGCACGGAATTGAAGCCGTGGCCACCGCTGACGAAATACGCCGTGGTCTTGGATGAGCAGCCGATGCCGGAGAGCTTCACCATGTTCTGCGGCTCGATTGCCAGCCCCCAGCTCGCCTCCACGATCGCGGCGGTGATGGAGTCGTGGCCGCAGCCGGCGCACAGCGTCGACAGCGCGCCCTCATAGTCGCGGCGCGTGAACCCCAGCGGGTTCTTCGGCAGCGAAGGGTGCGCAACTTTTGGTTTGGCAATGAATGTCATGTCTTTATTCCCTCAGCCGCGCGCCGCGCCCTGCGCCTCGATTTCCGGACGCGGTTGCAGCTCCGCCAGCACGCCCTCGACAATGAAGCTCGATGAGATCGGCAGGCCGCTGTAGTGCAGGAGCGAACGCAGCTTCGCCTTGTCCACTTCCGTCTCAAGGGTGAGAAGCGCGCGCAACTGCGCATCGCGGTTCTGCTCCACCACGAACAGGACTTCGTGCGCGGCGAGAAACTTCTCGACATCCTCGCCGAACGGGAAGGCGCGCACCCGCATGTAGTCCACGCCCAGGTCGCGGGCGCGCAGCACATCGAGCGCCTCGCGGATCGCGCCGTCACAGCTGCCGAGCGACACGATGCCGCACGATGCGCCGGCGGTGGCGTCGATGACTGCGCGCGGCATGAGCTTTTTGGCGGTCGCCCACTTCTTCAGCAGCCGGTCGAGCACCTGCTGGTACTCGGCCGAGTCCTCGGTGTAGGCGCCGTACTGGCTATGCCCCGAGCCGCGCGCGAAATATGCGGCCTTCGGATGCACGCCGGGAAGGGTACGGGCGGTAATGCCGTCGCCGTCCTTGTCGATGAAGCGGTAGAACTTCTCGAGCTTGAGGATCTCCTCCTTGCTCAGCACCTTGCCGCGATCGGGGCGGTAGCTGTCGTCCCACTTGAGGTCCGGGCACATCCAGTCGTTCATGCCGATGTCCAGGTCCGACAGCACCATCACCGGGGTCTGCAGGCGCTCGGCCAGGTCAAACGCCTGCACCGCCATGTAGAAGCATTCCTCCGGGTTGGCCGGATACAGGCACACGTGACGGGTGTCGCCGTGCGAAGCATAGGCGCACTCCATGAGGTCACACTGCTGCGTGCGCGTCGGCATGCCGGTCGAGGGACCGACGCGCTGGATATCGAAAACCACCGCCGGTATTTCCGCGTAGTACGCCAGCCCCAGGAACTCGTTCATGAGCGAGATGCCGGGGCCGGAGGTGGCGGTAAAGGCGCGCGCGCCATTCCAGCTGGCGCCGATGACCATGCCGATCGCAGCCAGCTCGTCCTCGGCCTGGATGAAGGCGAAGTTCTTGCGTCCGGTCTGCGCATCAACACGCAGACGGTCGCCGAACATCTTGAAGGCATCCATGAGCGAGGTGGACGGGGTGATCGGGTACCAGGCGGCCACCGTGGCGCCCGCATACAGGCAGCCCAGGGCCGCCGCGGTGTTGCCATCGATCATGATGTGGCCGCCGGTGCCGTCCATCTTCTGCACGTGCATCGGCAGCGGGCACGCGAAGTTCGCCCGGGTGTAGTCGTAGCCGAGCTGGATGGCTTTCATGTTGCTGTCGACCAGCTGCGGCTTTTTCGCGTAGGTCTCGGCCAGCAGTTCGCGGATGCGCGCCACATCCAGATCCAGCAGCGCCGCCAGCACCCCTGCATAGCAGATGTTCTTCATCAGGATGCGGGTGCGCACACCGTTGAAGTTCTCATTGCACAGCCGCGCCAGCGGCACGCCAAACACCGTGATGTCCTCGCGCTTGAGCAGCGCCGGCCGCGGCCAGGTCGAGTCGTAGACGAGATAGCCGCCCGGGGCGACTTCCTTCACATCGCGCGCATAGGTCTCGGCGTTCATCGCCACCATGATGTCGACGCTTCCCGAGCGGGCGACGTGGCCGTCGCGGGTGACGCGGATTTCATACCAGGTCGGCAGGCCCTGAATGTTGGACGGGAAGTAGTTCTTGCCCATCACCGGGATGCCGCTGCGGAACAGCGATTTCATGAGCAGCGTGTTGGCGCTCGCCGAGCCGGTGCCGTTGACGGTGCCGATCTTGATGGTGAAATCGTTGACGCGAGGTGTCGCTGCAGGCATGTTGGTTTTTGCTCAGGCAATCTTGGGTTTGCGCGCCTCGAGGCTTAGCGCCTCGTCGCCGGCGTGCGGCCAGTGCAGCGCGGACTTCTGCATGTCCCAGGCCGCCGTCGGACAGCGCTCCGCGCACAGGCCGCAGTGCACACACAGATCCTCGTCCTTCACCATGACGCGTCCGGTCTGCGGCAGCCCCGCGGATACGTACAAGGGCTGGGCGAGATTTTTTGCCGGCGCCTTAAGGCGCGTGCGCAGCTCAGTTTCCGCGCCATTGTGGGTGATGGTGAGGCAGTCGACCGGGCAGATGTCGAGGCACGCATCGCACTCGATGCACAGCTTCGCTTCAAACACCGTCTGCACGTCGCAGTTGAGGCAACGCTGCACTTCCTGCTCGACCTGCTCGGCGCTGAAGCCCAGCTCCACCTCGATGTTGAGCTTCTTGAAGCGCTCCTTGATCGAGACGTGCGGCATCAGGCGCCGCTCCACCGGCGTGTAGTCGTTGGAGTAGCTCCACTCGTGCATGCCCATCTTGCGGCTCTGCAGGTTGACCGTGGGCGCCAGGCGCTCAGCAACGGGCTCGCCCTGCGCATAGCGATGAATGGAAATGGCGGCCTGGTGCCCGTGCTCCACCGCCCAGATGATGTTCTTGGGTCCAAAGGCCGCATCGCCGCCGAAGAACACCTGCGGACGCGTCGACTGGAAGGTGGTCTTGTCGATGACCGGCACGTCCCACTTGTCGAAGCTGATGCCTAAGTCGCGTTCCACCCACGGGAAGGCATTTTCCTGGCCGATGGCGAGAATGACATCGTCGGCGGGCAGGAATTCCTCGCCCGCGAACCGCTCGGCAGTGATCTGCCCGCTGGCATCCAGGTCGTACTCCATCTTGTCGAACAGCATGCCGCTCAACCTGCCGTCCTCCAGCACGAACGCCTTGGGCGAGCGGTTGATGATGATCGCAACGCTTTCCTCCTCGGCGTCCTCGAGCTCCCACACCGAGGCCTTGAAGAAGCCGCGCGGCTTGCGCGCCATGACCTTCACGCTCTCGGCGCCCAGGCGCAGGCTGGTGCGGCAGCAGTCCATCGCCGTGTTGCCCACGCCGATAATCAACACGCGCTTGCCGATCTTCTCGATGTGCCCGAAGGCCACCGACTCGAGCCAGGCGATGCCGATATGCACGTTGGCGGCGGCCGCCTCGCGCCCCGGAAGCTTCAGTTCCTTGCCCTTGGGCGCGCCGGAGCCTACGAACACGGCGTCGAAGCCGCCCGCATCGAGCAGCTCGCGCATGCTCTTGACCGGGGAGTTGAGCCGCAGGTCCACGCCCATCCCGGTGATCATGTCGATCTCCTCGCTCAGCACCGTCTGCGGCAGCCGGAACGAGGGGATGTTGGTGCGCATCAGACCGCCGGGCTCGCCGTACTGCTCGAAGATGGTTACTTCGTAACCCAGCGGCATGAGGTCGTTGGCCACGGTGAGCGAGGCGCAGCCGGCGCCGATGCAGGCGATGCGCTTGCCGTTCTTCAGCTTCGGGATCTTCGGCAAGAGCTTGGTGACGTCGTCGCGGTGATCGGCGGCGACGCGCTTCAGGCGGCAGATCGCGACCGGCTTCTGCTCGATGCGGCCGCGGCGGCAGGCGGGCTCGCACGGCCGGTCGCACACGCGCCCGAGAATGCCGGGGAACACGTTCGATTCCCGGTTCACCATGTAGGCGTCGGTGAAGCGGCCCTGCGCAATCAACCTGATGTATTCCGGGACATCAGTGTGGGCCGGGCAGGCCCACTGGCAATCCACAACTCGATGGTAGTAATCCGGATGGGAAGTATCGGTAGGTTCCATTCAGTGCCCGGGCATGCAGACCCAAGCCCTCTTTCGCAATCGTTTGGGAGGGTGAGTATAGAGGCGCGCCACCGATTGTCATCGTATTGTTGCGGCGCAGCAACGCTGTTGCCAAAGAGCCGAAGCGCCGCCATTGCCTATACTGCGGTCATTATGTCCGAACCGCTCGCCACCGAGATCCGGCTGCGCCGCACCTCACGAGTGCTCGCAGTCAGCTTCGCCGACGGCAGTCGCTTCGAGCTGCCGTTCGAGTATCTGCGTGTGCACTCCCCGTCCGCTGAAGTCAAAGGACACGGTCCGGGACAGGAGGTGCTGGTGCGGGGCAAGCACAACGTCGGCATCGCGGCGGTGGAGCCCGTGGGACAGTACGCGGTGAAGCTGGTGTTTGATGACGGGCATGACACCGGGCTGTACACGTGGAAGTACCTGCACGAGCTGGGCCGCGAGCACGCGGAAAAATGGGCGCACTACCTCGAGCGCTGTGCGCGCGAGCCCGCCGCAGCTGCGGCGGCGCCCAGCGGCGGTTGCGGTCATCACAAATAAAAAAGCGGGCCGGACAGTGATGCCCGGCCCGCTTCGTACGCAAGACCCCCTAAGCGGCGGCGATTCTGCGCGCGGCGCAAGCCATATTGCAACCACGATGTCGTCTAGAATGTGTCTCGCAATATGACCGACAACCACTCCACCGACTTCGGTTTTCAGCGCGTGTCGCGCCAAGACAAGGCGCGCCGCGTGCGCGGCGTGTTTGATTCCGTCGCCGGCAACTACGATCTGATGAACGATCTGATGTCCGCGGGCACGCACCGGCTGTGGAAACGTTTCACGCTGTCGCTCGCCAACCTGCGTCCCGGGCAGCGCGCGCTGGATGTTGCGGGCGGCACCGGCGATCTGGCGGCCGGACTCGCACGCCAGGTTGGAGAGCGCGGCGTGGTGGTGCTCACCGACATCAACGCCGCCATGCTCCGGCGCGGCCGTGATCGCCTGATCAATGCAGGTCTGGCGGGCCATGTCGCCTGCGTACAAGCAAATGCCGAGCGGCTGCCCTTCCCCGATGGCATGTTCGACTGCATCACCATTGGCTTCGGGCTGCGCAACGTCACCGACAAGGCCGCGGCGCTTGGCTCCATGCGCCGCGCGCTCAAGCCCGGTGGGCAGTTACTGGTGCTCGAGTTCTCACGCCCGAACGTTGCGGGCCTGAAACCGCTGTATGACGCTTACTCGTTCCGCATCCTGCCGTTGCTGGGCAGATTCGTGGCGCGTGACGAGGCCAGCTACCGCTACCTCGCCGAATCCATCCGCATGCACCCGGACCAGCAGACGCTCCTCACGATGATGCAGGATGCGGGCCTCGAGGATTGCCGCTATCACAACCTGTCCGGCGGCATCGTCGCCGTGCACCGCGGTTACAAGTACTAGCGGCTGCCGCAACCGCAACATGCTGACCGACATCATCGCGAACCTGCTGAACCGCGGCCTGCCGCGCTCGCCGCGTGCGCGGCAACTGTGCGCGCAGCTCAAGGGACGCAGTCTCGCCATCCAGGTCGGCGAGCTGGCGCGCTTGCACGTCGCCTCGAACGGCGCGACCCTGGAGGTCACCAGCGGTGAGCGCGAAGCGGAGGCCACGATCGCTGGCGGACCATTGTCCCTGCTGGCGCTGGCCGGCACTGCGCCCGAGAGTGTCGTGCAGCGCGGCGCCGTCACGATCTCCGGGGATGCGCAGCTGGCGCAGCAGTTCCGCGAACTCGCGCAGCTGCTGCGGCCGGACCTCGAGGAAGACCTGGCGCAGGTGCTGGGCGATGTCCCCGCCCATCAGCTCGGGCGCCTGGCGCGCCTGGGTGCCGGCTGGACGCGCAAGGCCGCCACCACCACTCTTACGAATCTCGCCGAGTACTTAGGACACGAACGCGCCGATCTCGTGCCGCGCAACGAGGGCGAACAGTTCCTGCGCGGCGTCGACACCGTGCGCGAGGGCGTCGAGCGCCTCGAGGCGCGGCTTGAGATTCTCGCGAAGCGCACGTCGTGAAGCTGCGCGTACTGGTGCGGCTCGTCGAGATCCAGCGGGTGCTGCTGCGGCACGGCCTCGACGACTACGTCCGCGCCACTCATTTATATAGGCCGCTGCGCTTCCTGTTCTTCCTTTCCCCGGGGGTGTGGTTCGAGCGGCGCCGCCAGGCCAGCCGGGGTGAGCGCCTGCGGCTGGCGCTGCAGGAGCTGGGACCGATTTTCGTCAAGTTCGGCCAGGCGGTCTCCACGCGCCGCGACCTGCTGCCGGCGGACATCGCCGATGAGCTCGCCAAGCTGCAGGATCGCGTACCGCCCTTCCCGGGGGATATCGCTCGCGAGCTGGTCGGGCGCGCCTACGGGCGGCCGGTGGAAGAGGTATTTCAGGAATTCGATACGACGCCGCTGGCGGCGGCGTCGATCGCGCAGGTGCACGCCGCGACCCTGCGCAGCGGCGAGGAGGTCGTGGTCAAGGTGCTGCGGCCGGACATGCACGCGATCATCGAGCGCGACCTGGAAGTGCTGCACGCGCTCGCCGAGCTGGCGCAGCGCTACTGGGTCGAAGGGCGGCGGCTGCGGCCGCGCGAAATCGTCGACGAGTACCAGAAGACCATCCTCGATGAGCTCGATCTGATGCGCGAGGCCGCCAACGCTTCGCAGCTGAAGCGCAATTTCGCGGGCTCGGAGCTCTTGTACGTACCGGAAGTGTTCTGGGACTACTGTCGCAACGATGTCATGGTCATGGAGCGCATCCATGGCGTGCCGATCAGCGACATGGCGCGGCTGCGAGCCGCGGGCACCAACATCGCGCAGCTCGCCGAGAACGGCGTGCGCATCTTCTTCACCCAGGTGTTCCGCCACAATTTCTTTCACGCCGACATGCACCCGGGCAACATCTTCGTGCTGACCGACGACCCGCAGCACCCGCGCTACGCGGCCGTGGACTTCGGCATCGTCGGCACCCTCGATCCGCGCGATCAGCATTACCTGGCGGAGAATTTCCTCGCGGTATTCGACCGCGACTACCGGCGGGTCGCGCAGCTGCACCTGGAGTCCGGCTGGGTGCCGGCCGGCACGCGCGTCGATGAAATGGAATCCGCCGTGCGTACGGTGTGCGAACCGATCTTCGACCGCCCGCTGAAGGACATTTCCTTCGGACGGATCCTGCTGCGCCTGTTCGAGATGTCGCGGCGCTTCAATATGCAGATCCAGCCGCAGCTGCTGTTGCTGCAGAAGACCCTGCTGAACGTGGAGGGCCTGGGGCGCGACCTGTATCCGGACCTGGACATCTGGAGCACCGCCAGCCCGATCCTGCGCGAGTGGATGCGCGAGCGCACCAGCATCGGCGCCCTGGTGCGCAGCCTGCGCGCGCACGCGCCGCAGCTCATGGAAGCCGCGCGCGGACTGCCTGTGCTGCTCACGCAGCTCGCCCAGCGGGAACGCGGCGCGCCGCTCTCGCAGCCGCCGCCGCCGGACTTAAGCGAACTGCGCGCGGAGATGCGCAGCGCCGGCCGGCGGCGCGACGCCCTCACCCTGGGGGCGGCGCTGCTGCTTGCGGGGCTGATCTGGCTGCTGGCGGGCCACGGCTACCCGTGGCTGGGTTGGGGGCTGCTCGCAGCGGGGCTTGCAAAGCTCGCGTACGGACTGTGGCACTGAGGCGTCTGGACGCACTGCGGCCGCGCTGCTAGCCTGCCGGCCCTTCATGCAACGCTCCCTCACCGAAGGCTCGATTCCCGCCGGGCTATTCAAGTTCTTTCTGCCGATCCTGATGGCCAATGTGCTGCAGTCGCTCAACGGCTCGGTAAATTCCATCTGGGTGGGACGCTATCTCGGTGAGGCGGCGCTCACTGCCACCTCCAACGCCAACGTGGTGATGTTCCTGCTCATCGGCGCGGCCTTCGGCGTGGCGCTCGCCGCCACCATTCTCATCGGCCAAAGCATCGGCGCGAACAACATCCGCGAGACCAAACGGGTGGTGGGCACCAGCGCGACGTTCTTCGCCGCCATCTCGGTCGGCATGGCGATTGCGGGCTTAGTGCTGTGCCGGCCGCTGCTCATCGCCATGAGCACCCCGGCGGATTCGCTGCCCCTCGCGGTGGCGTACATGCGGGTGATTTTCCTCGCGCTGCCATTCCTTTACATGTATGCCTTCGTGATGGCGGTGCTGCGCGGCGCCGGCGACTCGAAGACACCGTTTTACTTCATGCTGCTGTCGGTCGGCATCGACATCGCGCTCAACCCGGTGTTCATCTTCGGACTCGGGCCCATCCCGCGACTGGGTATCGCCGGCTCCGCGCTCGCCACCTTCGTCGCCCAGGCCGTGAGCCTCACGGCGCTCATCCGCCATCTGTACCGCCGCAAGCACGTGCTGTGCCTGCACAAGGACGAGCTGGCGCTGCTCAAGGTGGATTGGTCCGTGGTCGGCACGCTGGTAAAGAAGGGCATTCCGATGAGCGCCCAGATGCTGGTGATTTCCTTAAGCGGCGTGCTCATGATCACCCTCGTCAACCGCTTCGGCGTCGACACCACCGCGGCCTTCGGCGCGGCGATGCAGCTGTGGAATTACATCCAGATGCCGGCGTTCGCGGTCGGCATGGGCGTGTCCGCCATGACGGCGCAGAACGTCGGCGCGGGCAAGTGGGAACGCATCACGCGCATCGCCAGGTTCGGTGTGCTCTACAGCGTGCTGCTCACCGGCTCGGTCGTCGCGGTGATTGAACTGCTGGACCGGCAGGTCTTCGGCCTGTTCCTGCCTGCCGGCTCGGCGGCGCTCACGATCGCCTCACACATGAACCGCATCGTGACCGGCTCGTTCATTTTCTTCGGCATCTCGGTGGCGCTGTTCGGCGTGGTGCGCGCGACCGGCGCGGTCATCGCGCCGCTTGTCGTTCTCACGATTTCCATGCTGGCGGTGCGCTTTCCGCTCGCGGAAATCTTCCTCGACAAGTACCACGTCGACGCGATCTGGTGGAGCTTCCCGGTGTCTTCCGTACTGTCCTCGATACTCGCGCTGCTGTATTACAAGTACGGCGGGTGGCGCAGCGCACACATGCTGCCCGCGACCGGCTTAAGGTCCGGCGCCTCCCCCTAATTGAGTATTCGTGACCCGCGGGCGGCGGGCGCACAATCCACCCATGCAAACACGCACGCTTGGGCCCAAGGGCCCCACGGTTTCCGCGCTGGGACTCGGCTGCATGGGCATGAGCGAGTTCTACGGCAGCCACTCGGACGCGGAGTCGATCGCCACGCTGCACCACGCCCTGGATCGCGGCGTGACGTTGTTTGACACCGCCGACATGTACGGGCCCTACACGAACGAGGAGCTTCTCGGCCGCGCACTCAAGGGCCGGCGCGCTCAAGCGTTCATCGCTACCAAGTTCGGCTTCGTGCGCGATGCGAAGAACCCCGGGGCGCGTGCGGTTGACGGCAGACCTGCGCGCGTCGCGCAGGCCTGCGAGGATAGTCTCAGGCGTCTGGGCGTCGAGTACCTCGACCTGTACTACCTGCATCGCGCCGATCCGCAGGTGCCGATCGAGGACACGGTGGGCGCGATGGCTCAACTGGTGCGCGCCGGCAAGGTGCGGCATCTGGGGCTTTCGGAAGTTTCCCCGCAGACACTGGAGCGCGCGCATGCGGTGCATCCGCTCACGGCGCTGCAGAGCGAGTACTCGCTGTGGACGCGCGATCCTGAGGAAGGCGCGCTCGAGGCGTGCGCGCGCCTCGGCATTGGCTTCGTGCCCTACAGCCCTCTCGGGCGCGGCTTTCTCACCGGCGCGATCAAAACCCCCGATGATTTCGCGCCGGATGACTACCGGCGCATGACCCCCAGATTCCAGGGCGAGAACTTCACGAAGAACCTCGCGCTGGTGGAAAAAGTGAAGACACTGGCTGCGGACAAGGGCTGCTCGGCCGCGCAGCTGGCACTCGCATGGGTGCTGGCGCAAGGCGAGCACATCGTGCCCATTCCGGGCACCCGTAAGCTGCGCAACCTGGACGAGAATCTCGGCGCGCTGGACGTGCGCTTGAGCGACGACGAACTGGTGGAGATCGATGCCGTGTTTCCGGCTGGCGTTTCCGCCGGTGCCCGCTACCCGGAAGGAATGATGCGGCTGGTGCGCGGCTGAGGCGTCAGCCGCGGCTCCTCACCCCGGTGCAGCATCCGCGCTGCGCGGCTCGATCCACAGCGCGCGCGCTTTCGCGCACAACACGCCCTGGCCGTCGAAAATTGCGGTACCCGCCTCATGCTTGCGGCCGGTGGAACCGATGTGCCAGCCGATGATGGTGCAGGACGAGCCGATGTGGACCAGGCGATCCACGTGCGCCGTCAACTGCGCGAGCAGCATCATGCGGTCATCGGGGGCGACGGCGTAATAACCGGGACAATCGAGCGCCGCCGACATGTATTCGGGGCCTACCTTGCCATCGCCACGATCAAGTGAAGCGTCGGGAACCCACGGCGCCGCAACCACGTCCCGCGCACCCAGGGGGCCGGCGAAAATGCGCAGGCCATCACCGCGCGCGCGCTGCGTGCCGCAGACAAAGCAAGTCGGGAAGCGGTGATGGCGAAAGCCCGCATAGCGTCGTGAAGCCTCCATCGCCTGCACATACTCGGGCGCAGGCCTGACATCGAGCTGCAGGCTCGCCGGGCGGGCTTCCCCGATCGGATCGTCTGCGTGCAGCACCTGCAGCCCGCCGTCGGGCAGCTCAGCCACGGTGAATTCGGTCTCCAGCGGCGGGGGCTTGAGCAGGCGCACGCTCACCTGGCTCGATGCCAGCGACGCGACCCTGCCGGCGAAATAGCCGCCATTGGCGGAAGCCGGCGGGCCGCAGAAGCGCGGGGCGATGCTCAGGGTCTTCATACCGCGCTTAAGGATGCGGCGCGAGTGGGCCGGACGCAACGTTCGCGAGCATGAAGCTGCATTTTGCAACATCAAGTTCGGGCTGTTCCGCGCAGCCCCTGCAACCACTTCGCAGGGTCCTCTTCGCGCTCCAGCACCTCCACCAGCGCCGAGCCGATCACCACGCCGTCGACGTGGCCGCGCAGCCGCTCGACCTGCTCACGGCTGCGGATGCCGAAGCCGGCACACACCGGGACTTTCGCATTCGCCCGTACGTTGTCCAGATAGCTGATCACCTCGTCCGGCACCGCGACATTCCTGCCGGTGGTACCGGTCATGGTCACGGCGTAGACGAATCCCTGGCTGCCCGCGCACAGTTGCTTCAGCCGCTGCGGCTCGGTCACCGGGGTCACCATCTGCACCAGCGCGAGCTCTTTCTCATCCAGCGCAGCGCGTAACTCCTGGCTTTCATCGAGCGGCAGGTCCGGCACGATGAACCCGGCCACGCCGGCCTGCGCCGCGGCCTGCGCGAGACGCCCGATACCGAAGGCGAGCAGCGGATTCAGGTAACTCATGAGAATCAATGGAGCCTTGATCTCGCGCAAGGCCTGCAACTCGGCGAGGATCCACTTCAGACTCACACCCTGCGCAAGCGCTGCAAGGCTCGCGCGCTGGATGGTCACCCCATCCGCCATCGGATCGGTGAACGGCACGCCAATCTCGACTACCTCAGCACCCGCCGCGAGCGCCCGCACATGCTCACGGAACTTCTCGCGCCTGGGATACCCCGCGGTGAGATACGCCACCAGCGCCGGCTCGCCCTGGGCGGCGGCGCTGCGGATCGCGTCGCTGATGCGCTCGCGCGGACTCACGTCTGCTCCGGCGTGAGCAGGGTTTGCTGCAAGGTGGGCATGTCCTTGTCGCCGCGCCCCGAGAGACACACGAGAATGGTGTGTCCCGGATGCGCCTGCGCGTAGCGCTTCGCGCCGGCGAGCGCATGCGCGCTTTCGAGCGCCGGCAGGATGCCCTCGCATTCACTCAAGGTCCGCACGCCTTCGAGCGCCTCATCATCACTCGCGGTCTGATAACTGACCCGTCCGATGGCCGCCAGCAGCGCGTGTTCCGGGCCCACGCCCGGATAGTCGAGTCCCGCGGACACCGAGTGGGTCTCCTGGATCTGTCCGTCTTCGTTCTGCAGCAGCATCGAGTAGGTGCCGTGCAGCACGCCCGGGCGGCCGTGCGCCACCGTCGCCGCGTTGTCGCCCAGTCCCGCACCGCGTCCGCCGGCCTCGATGCCAATGATCTCAACCGCGGTGTCGGCAATGAACGCGTGAAAGGCGCCCATGGAGTTCGAGCCACCGCCGACACAGGCGATGAGCGCATCCGGCAGCGCGCCGCTGGCGGCGAGCATCTGCGCACGTGCTTCGCGGCCGATGACCGCCTGCAGTTCGCGCACCAGGTACGGATACGGATGCGGACCCACGGCCGAGCCCAGAAGATAATAAGTATCGGTCGGGTCCGACACCCAGTCCCTCAGGGCCTCATCGATCGCCGCGCGCAGGGTGCGGTCGCCGCTCGTCACGGGCACAACCTGCGCGCCCAGCAGGCGCATGCGTCCGACGTTGGGCGCCTGACGCTCCATATCGATGGCGCCCATGTACACCGTGCAGGGCAGGCCTAAGCGCGCGCAGGCAGCCGCAGTTGCGACGCCGTGCTGCCCCGCGCCGGTTTCGGCGACGATGCGTTTCGCGCCAAGCCTTCTCGCGAGCAGCGCCTGACCGATCGCGTTGTTGATTTTGTGCGCGCCCGTGTGCGCCAGATCCTCGCGCTTCAGCCACAGCTTCGCGCCCCAGCGCTGCGACAGCCGTGCGGCGAACGTCAGTGCCGTCGGGCGGCCGACCCAGCTCGTGAGCTGCTGTTTGAACTCCCCCTGGAAGTCACTCGCGTGCAGATGCTCAGCGATGCCGCGCTCGAGCCGCTCGAGTGCCGGGATGAGCGTCTCCGGAACATAGCGCCCGCCAAAGGGGCCGAAGCGCCCGCGCTCGTCCGGAAAGCGGCCCGCGATCAGATCCGCCAGCAGGCGCGCCGCATCGGGCGATGAAACCGGTGTGCTCATGAGGAATCCCCGCTCAACTTCAGCGCCGGCGCAGCCGCGGCGCGCGCGGCCGCCACAAACTGCATGATCGCCAGCGGACTCTTGATCCCGGTCCGCTCTTCGACGCCGCTCGACACGTCGACACCAAAGGGACGTACCGCAGCAATCGCGGCGGCTACGTTGCCGCTGTTGAGCCCGCCGGCCAGAACAAGCTGCGTGCGCCGCGCGCACGCTTGCGCCGCCTGCCAGTCCGCGGCGAGACCTGCGCCACTCTCAGGCCCTTCGAACAAAAGCCGCTGCGGCAGCTTTTCCGGCAGCGGCTCGCCGGCGCGCATCACCGGCAGCAGCTCGAGCGCGGCGGGTAGCCGCAGTGTCCGCAGATCGTCCGCGTCGCTCTGCAGCAGGTCGGGCCTGAACACCGAGAGAATGTCATCCAGGACTGCCTGTGTCGGATGCCGTGTCACGGCCACGCAGCTCACACGGCCGCGCGCGGGGGCGGCGAGTTCGCGCGCCCGCTGCGGGCTTAAGTGCCGCGGTGACGGTGCGAACACAAAGCCAATCGCATCCGCGCGTGCTTCCAGGGCCGCGGCCACCGCCGCAGGGGTCGTCATGCCGCAGATCTTGATCCACATCTAGGGCTTCCGGCGTGCGACGCGGCCCGCCGCCAGCAGTTGCCCCGCGCGCGCGCCCGGGTCTTTGTCCTGCATGAGGGCGCTGCCGACCAGGGCGAGTTCATAGCCGACCGCGGCGACCCTGGCCGCATCCGCCGCGGACACGACGCCGCTCTCGGCGACGCGCGGAATATTCGCCGGCAGCAGCGGCGCCAGGTCAATGAGGCGCTGCGGCACGATCGCAAGCGTGGCGAGGTCGCGGCAGTTGACCCCGGCGAGGAGTTGGTTACTGCCGCGGTGCGCCGCGATCAGCTCGTGCATGAGTTCAATGTCATGCGCGTCAAACGCCTCGAGAAGTACGAACAGGCCCTGGGCACTGGCGCAATCGAGGAGCGCCGTGAGCTGCGCCCGCGGCACCAGCCGCAGGATGAGCAGCACCCCGCCGGCGCCCGCGGCGCGGGCCTCGAGTACCTGATACGGATCGACCAGAAAGTCCTTGCGCATAACGGGCAGCGCGAGCGGCGCGAGCGCGCGTGCGGCACTCTTGAGATGCTCAAGCGCTCCGTCGAAGCGGCTCGGTTCCGTGAGCACCGAAACCGCGGCGGCGCCCGCGCGGGCGTAAGCGGCGACGCGCTGCTCGATGTTTTCACCGCGCGTGCTTAAGGCGCCGGCCGCCGGGGAACGCAGCTTCAGCTCCGCGATGAGATCAAAGCCGGAAACGTCGAGCTGCAATCGGGAGGGCGCGCGTATCTTTCGCGCCTGGCTCTCGAGTGCGGCCTCAGGACAGGTGCGCTTAGCCACCAGTACCCGCTCGCGGCTGCTGGCCGCCATTTCCTCAAGAAACGCCGTCACGCGGAATGCTCCGCAGGCGCTGCTGCCGGCCGTTGTGCGCGCAGCGCCTCCAGCAGGCGCCGCGCGGCGCCGCTGTCGATGGCGGCGGAGGCTCGCGCTACCCCCTCCTGGGGATGTTCGATCTCGCCGGCAATCTCGAGCGCGAGCGAGGTGCCGAGCAGCAGGCAATCGCGATGCGCGCCGCGATCCTCACCCAGGAGCACCGCCTGCAACGCCCAGGCATTGCATTGCGCGTCGCCGCCGGCAAGATCCGCCGCCGTGCAGGCGTTAAGCCCGTAGTCCGCCGGGGATCTCAGGCCCGCAGTGACGCGACCCGGCCGCACGTCGAACACCGTGAACGGTCCGATCGGGGTGGGCTCATCCCAGCCCTCAGCCCCGTGCACGACGAAGGTGCGTTCGATGGGCAGGCCCGCGAAGGTATCGGCCATCAGGCGCGCGACCTCAAGGCTGAAGGCGCCGACCAGATGCAGCGGCGGCTGAGCAGGATTCACCAGGGGACCCAGTATGTTGAACACCGTGCGCACGCCGAGCGCGGCGCGAATCGGCGCGACCCCCGCGGTCGCCGGATGGTAGTGGGGCGCATAGAGAAAGGTGAAGCCGGTGGCGGCCAGACAGGCGGCGGCGGCACCGGCATCCGCCGCCATCCCGATCCCGAGCGCTTCGAGCATGTCCGCGCTGCCGCAGCGGCTGGAGACCGAACGGTTGCCGTGCTTGATGACCGGGATGCCGCAGGCGGCGGTCAGCAATGCCGTGCCGGTAGAGATGTTGAAACTGCCCGAGGCATCCCCGCCCGTGCCGACGATGTCGATGGCGCGCAGCCTGGGA
>Ga0070761_10000841_pt1 | contig 19505 bp, 19 predicted proteins | sample HubBroMetageREF1_FD_66724 | JGI IMG/M metagenome (GOLD analysis project Ga0070761, IMG submission 66724) | Reference soil microbial communities from the Hubbard Brook experimental Forest, New Hampshire, USA - Hubbard Brook CCASE Soil... | ecosystem: Environmental > Terrestrial > Soil >... | reverse complement strand
GGCGGTCGAAACGCTGCAGAAGAAGTCGGCGCTGCGCGCGCCACCGCGCATCGAGCCGGCGCTGCCCGCGGTCGAGAAGAGCGCACGCGTCGAGCGCGAGCGGCAGGTGCCGCTGTTCGATCCGCCCAAGGCGACCGAGTTGCCGCCACTGAAACTGCTCGACGACCCGCCGCCGCGCGAGCCGCTGTACTCCGCGGAAGCGCTCGAGGCGCTGTCGCGGCTCGTGGAGATGAAGCTCAAGGACTTCGCGATCGAGGCCGAGGTGGTGGCGGTGCAGCCGGGGCCGGTGGTGACGCGCTTCGAGCTGCGGCCTGCCCCTGGGGTGAAGGCGAGCCAGATCACTGCGCTGTCGAAGGACCTGGCGCGCGCGCTGTCGGTGCTGTCGGTGCGCGTCGTGGAGGTGATTCCCGGCAAGAGCGTGATGGGGCTCGAGATCGCCAACGAGAAACGCGAGGTGGTGACCTTCGGGGAGATCATCCGCTCCAAGGCTTACGACGAGCTGCACTCGCCGCTCGCGCTGGCTCTCGGCAAGGACATCGGCGGGCAGCCGGTGGTTGCGGACCTGACCCGCATGCCGCACCTGCTGATCGCCGGCACCACCGGCTCGGGCAAGTCGGTGGCGCTCAACGCCATGGTGCTGTCGCTGCTCTATAAGTCGACCGCCGAGCACGTGCGACTCATCATGATCGACCCGAAGATGCTCGAGCTGTCGGTGTACGAGGGCATTCCGCACCTGCTGGCGCCGGTGGTCACCGACATGAAGCAGGCGGCCAACGCACTGCGCTGGTGCATCGTCGAAATGGACCGCCGCCATCAGCTGATGGCGGCGCTCGGCGTGCGCAACATTGCCGGCTTCAATCGCCGGGTGAAGGACGCAATCGACGCCGGCAAGCCGATCCGCGACCCGGTGATGACGCAGAGGGCCGCCAACGATCCGAGCATCGACCAGCGGCAGATCCCGGATCTGACGCCGCTCCCCTACGTAGTAGTGGTGATCGACGAGTTCGCCGACCTCATGATGATCGTCGGCAAGAAAGTCGAGGAGCTGATCACGCGCCTCGCACAGAAGGCGCGTGCTTCGGGGATTCACCTGGTGCTCGCAACCCAGCGCCCCTCGGTCGACGTCATCACCGGACTCATCAAGGCCAATATCCCCTGCCGCATCGCCTTCCAGGTCTCGGCGCGGGTCGACTCGCGCACCATCCTCGACCAGATGGGAGCCGAAACGCTGCTCGGCCACGGCGACATGCTGTACCTGCCGCCGGGGACTTCGCTGCCAACGCGTGTGCACGGCGCCTTCGTGTCCGACCAGGAAGTGCACCGCGTGGTCGAAGCGCTCAAGACGCCGCATCCGCCGAACTACATCGAGGAGGTGCTGTCGGGGCCGCGCGGACCGATCCCGGGACTGTCGGGGGAGGAGGACGAGGCCGGCGAGGGCGGCGGCAGTTCGCAGGACGCCGAGCAGGATCCGCTCTACGACGAGGCGGTACGCATCGTCACCACGGAGCGCAAGCCCTCCATCTCATACGTGCAGCGGCGGCTGAAGATCGGCTACAACCGCGCCGCACGGCTGCTCGAGGCGATGGAGACGGCGGGGCTGGTGGGGCCGCTGCAGGCGAATGGGGCGAGAGATGTGCTCGCTCCGGCGCCGCCGGAGGACTGACTTGTGCCAATCGCAAACGTAGCAGCCCCGATCGCCGAAAAAGACTTTCGGGGACGCCGTAGATCCGTCCCTGGAGGCTGCGGGTGCGCCATCCCTGGCGCACACGCCCCCGAAAGTCTTTTTCTGCGCTCGTGTCTGCTTGCGCGCGGCGGTTGGCTCACGGTCCTTCGGAGTGCGCTCGTCGGCGGAGCTCTGGCGTGTGGAGTCGCGGTGGCGGCACCGCCGGCGGCCGCACCGGCACAGCAGGCAGCACCGCAGCAGCCGACGCCGCTCGATGGCTATCTCGACAACCTGAGGACGCTGCGGGCGACTTTCCTGCAGACGCTCGCCGATCCGCACGGGCGGGAAATCGATCGCGCCACGGGCACGCTGGTGGTGGACCGTCCGGGGAGATTTCGCTGGGAGATTCATCCGCAGCAGGCTGCGGACAGCGGTGGCGGCAAGCCGGGAAGCGCCGCCTCGAGCTCCGGGCAGCTCATGGTCTGCGACGGCAAGAACCTCTGGTTCCTCGATCGCGACCTGCAACAGGTGACGGTGAAGCCGGTGGACGCGGCGCTGTCCGCCACGCCGGCGATGCTCCTGTCGGGCACGGTGGATGTGCGCAAAAACTTCAAGATCTCGCCCGCCGGCGAGCGCATGGGACTCACCTGGGTGCTGGTCGAGCCGCAGGGCGCACAGGCAGACTTCCGCGACGCGTTGTTCGGGTTCGACCACGGGGAACTCAAGCGGATGATCCTCGAGGACAAGCTCGACCAGACCGCCACCATCGTCTTCGAGAAGGTGGAGCGCAATGGCTCGGTCAACCCCGCGGAGGTGAGCTTCACGCCGCCTGCTGGCACGGACGTCATCGGCACGCCGCGCCAATGAGCCGGCGCCGAGCGGCACGCGCCAACGAGCCCGCGGCAGTCAGCGCGCGCCAATGAGCGTGTGGCCATGAACGCCGTGGCGCGCGATTCACTGCGACCGCTCGCCGATCGCATGCGGCCGCGCAATCTCAAGGAGTTCGTCGGGCAGCAGCACATTCTCGGGCCCGGCAAGCCGCTGTCGGCCAGCATCGCCGCGGGGCAGCTTCATTCCCTGATCTTCTGGGGTCCGCCGGGCAGCGGCAAGACGACGCTGGCGCGGCTGATCGCGCAGGCCTCCAACGCGCAGTTCATCGCGCTGTCAGCCGTCATGGCGGGCGTGAAGGATATCCGCGCCGCGGTCGAAACCGCGCGCACAGTGCGGGCGCGCGAGGGTCGCGCGACGCTGCTGTTCCTCGACGAGGTACACCGCTTCAACAAGGTACAGCAGGACACGTTCCTGCCGTTTCTCGAGGACGGCACGCTCACATTCATCGGCGCGACCACCGAGAACCCGTCCTTCGAGGTGGTGAGCGCATTGCTATCGCGCGCGCGGGTGTACGTGTTGCGCGCACTTACCACGGAAGACCTGGTCACGCTGCAGCAGGCGGCGCTCGCCGACAGCGAACGCGGTCTCGGCGCGGCGCATCTCGCGGTCGCGCCCGGGGCGCTGGAGCTGATCGCACGCGCGGCCGACGGCGATGCGCGCCGCGCCCTCAACATGCTGGAGCTCGCGGCCGGGTTGCTCGAGGCCGCGGAGCCGGCGCGCTCGGCGCAGCAGTCCGGTGCGCCACAGCTGACCCTCGCGGTGGCACAGGAAGTCGCGAGCGGCGGGTATCGGCGCTTCGACAAGGGCGGCGACCAGTTCTACGACCAGATCTCCGCCCTCCACAAGGCGGTGCGCGGCTCGGATCCGGACGGCGCGCTCTACTGGCTGTGCCGCATGCTGGATGGCGGCTGCGATCCGCTGTACATCGCACGGCGCGTGACACGCATGGCGAGCGAGGACATAGGTCTCGCCGATCCGCGGGCGCTGGCGCTGGCGCTCGATGCCTGGGAGATCTACGAGCGCTCCGGCAGCCCCGAGGGCGAGCTCGCGATTGCCACCGCGGTCGTCTATCTCGCCTGCGCGCCGAAGAGCAACGCGGTGTATGTCGCGATGAACGAGGCCATGGCGGATGTGCGCGAGTTCGGCACGCTGGAGGTGCCACTGCAGTTGCGTAACGCACCTACCCGGCTGATGAAAGATCTCGGCTACGGGCGCGACTACCGTTACGCGCACGACGAGCCCGAGGCGTTCGCCGCCGGCGAGCGTTACCTGCCGGATGGCATGCCGGATCGGCGATACTATCGGCCGGTCCCGCGAGGCCTGGAGCTCAAGATCGGCGAGGCGCTCGCGCGGCTGCGTGCGGCGCCCGGCCCGAAAGGTTGAATCTCGAGTGCTCGATCCGAAACTCCTGCGCACCGATCCCGAGGCCGTGGCGCGCAATCTCGCGCGCCGCGGCTATACGCTCGATGTGGCGGCGCTCAAGGCACTGGAGGACAAGCGTAAGCCGTGGGCGGTGGAGGTTGACCGGCTGCGCGCCGAGCGCAACGCCAACGCCAAGGCGGTCGGCATGGCGAAGGGCCGGGGCGGGGATGTGAGCGCACTGCTTGCGCGGGGCGAGGCGCTGACTTCCGAGCTGGCGCGCGCCGAGGGGGAGCTCATCGGCGTGCAGAACGAGCTCGAGCAGTGGCAGCTCGGGCTGCCGAATCTGCTGCACGACTCGGTGCCCGACGGGCGCGACGAGCAGTCGAACCTCGAAGTGCGGCGCTGGGGCGAGCCGCGGCGCTTCAGTTTCACCCCGCGCGATCACGTGGACATCGGCGAGCGCCTTGGCGGGCTGGATTTCGAAGCCGCGGCGCGCATCTCAGGCAGCCGCTTCGTCGTGATGCGTGGGGCGGTGGCGCGGCTGCATCGCGCGCTCGCGCAGTTCATGCTCGACCTCCACACCCGCGAACACGGCTATACCGAGGTGTACGTTCCGTACCTGGTGCAGCCGCAGGCATTGTTCGGCACGGGACAGTTGCCGAAGTTCGAGCAGGATCTGTTCGCGGTGCGCGGCGAGCAATCCTACTTCCTCATTCCGACCGCGGAAGTGCCGGTGACGAACCTGGTACGCGGGCAGATCGTGGCCGCCGAACGGCTGCCGCTGAAGTGGGTGGCGCACACGCCGTGCTTCCGCTCCGAGGCGGGCGCGGCCGGCAAGGACACGCGCGGCATGATCCGCAATCATCAGTTCGACAAGGTCGAGCTGGTGCAGATCGTGCGGCCCGCCGACTCCTACGCCGCGCTCGAAGAGCTGACCGGGCATGCCGAGACGGTGCTGCGCCGGCTCGAGATTCCGTACCGCGCCGTGGCGCTGTGCGCCGGTGACGTCGGCGCCGGCTCGGCCAAGACCTACGACCTCGAGGCCTGGCTGCCCTCGCAGGAGCGTTACCGCGAGATCTCCTCGTGCAGCAACTTCGAGGCCTTCCAGGCGCGGCGCATGCAGGCGCGCTGGCGCAATCCCGACGGCGGTAAGCCCGAGCCGGTACACACGCTCAACGGCTCGGGACTGGCCGTCGGACGAACGCTGGTGGCGGTGCTGGAGAATTACCAGAACGAGGACGGCACGGTGAGTGTGCCGGCGGCCCTGCAGTCCCATATGGGCGGAATCACCCGGATCTGAGAGGCGACCCCACCGGCGCGCGCAACAGCGCAGCCGCCGCGCGCAGCAGCACCCGCTCCTCGTCGGTCGTCGCGACATGCACGGCTATCGCGGCCGAACGATCGCTGATGCGTGCCTCGCCCTCCCGCGCCGCGTCGTTCAGCACCGGGTCGAGCACGATCCCGGCCCACTCGAGGTTGGCGAGGGCGCGGGCGCGCACCCCGGGCACGTGCTCGCCTACGCCGCCGCCGAACACGATGCCATCGCACCCCCCGAGCACGGCGAGGTAAGCGCCGACGTACTTGCGGATCCGATAGCAGTAGAGGTCGATCGCAAACTGCGCCTGTGGCGAGGGATCGGCCACCAGCCGCCCGGGGTCGGCGTCGCTGCCGGAGAGGCCGGCAAGTCCCGATTCGCCGTTGAGCAGCTCGATCACCTGGTCCGCGGTCCTCGCGAGCTGCCGCTGCAGGTGCGGGACGATGCTCGCGTCCACGTCTCCCGAGCGCGTCTCCATGACGAGTCCTTCGAGCGGCGAGAACCCCATGCTGGTGTCGACGGGTGTGCCGTGGTCGATCGCGGCGATCGAGCAGCCGCCGCCGAGTTGCAACGTGATCAGACGCCCTCCGCGGCTCAAGTCCGGGCGCGAGCTGCACCAGCGACGCCACAGCGATTCATGAGCGAGCCCGTGGAATCCGTAGCGGCGAACACCCTGGTCGACGCCGTAGCGCGCCGCCAGGGCGTACTCGGCGGCAATCCGCGGCAGGTTCGCGAACCAGGCGGTGTCGAACACCGCCACCTGCGGTGTCTGCTCGCCCCACACGTCCCGGGCGGCTGCCACCCAGCGCAGCGCCTGCGGATTGTGCAGCGGAGCGAGCGGGGAGAGCTCGGCGATGGCGGCGAGCACCTCCGGGTCGATTCTCGCGGGTGCCAGGAAGCGAGTGCCGCCGTGGACGACGCGATGCGCGATGACCTGGGGTGCAGAGGGCATTTGCGCGCCGAAGGCGCGCAGCAGCGCCGGCGCGTCCAGATTGCGGCCGCTGTGATGCTCTGCCGCGAGCCTGACGGGATCGTCGGCCGAGCTCGCGTCATAGAGCGCGAGCTTGATCGAGGTGCTGCCGCTGTTGACCGTCAAAACCGTCATGGCCGAGCATATTCACCCGCGTGCGTGAATGTCACGTGTAGCGTGTATAAGGGCCGCTAGGAGGATCCTACATGGACAACGCTCTCGAGCCGGGACTCCTGCGCCGCATGGATGCCTATTGGCGCGCCGCCAACTACCTGTCGGTCGGGCAGATCTATCTGCTCGACAACCCGCTGCTGCGCGAGCCGCTCACGCCCGCGCACATCAAGCCGCGCCTGCTCGGCCACTGGGGCACGACGCCGGGCCAGAATTTCATCTACGTGCACTTGAACCGCGTCATCTGCAAGTACGATCTCAACATGATCTATATCGCCGGCCCCGGGCACGGCGGCCCGGCAGTCGTCGCCAACACCTATCTCGAGGGCACCTACAGCGAGGTGTATCCGGAGATCACGCCCGACGAGCCGGGCATGAGGAAACTCTTCAAGCAGTTCTCCTTCCCCGGGGGCATACCGAGTCACGTGGCACCCGAAACCCCCGGCTCGATCCACGAGGGGGGTGAGCTCGGCTATTCGATGAGCCACGCTTGCGGGGCGGTGTTCGACTGCCCGGACCTCATCACCGCGTGCGTCATCGGCGATGGAGAAGCGGAGACCGGACCCCTCGCGACCGGCTGGAACGGCAACAAGTTTCTCAATCCGGCGACCGACGGCGCGGTGCTGCCGATCCTGCATCTCAACGGGTACAAGATCGCGAACCCGACGCTGCTCGCGCGCATCGAGCGGCCCGAGCTGCTCGAGTACCTGCGCGGCAACGGCTATGAGCCGTATATGGTCGAGGGCGATGAGCCGCTGCCCATGCACCAGCTGATGGCAGCGACCCTCGACACGGTGGTCGGAAAGATCAGAGACATCCAGACGGCGGCGCGCACGCGCGGGGTGAGCACGCGCCCGCGCTGGCCGATGATCGTGCTCGCGACGCCCAAGGGCTGGACCGGTCCGAAAGTCGTCGACGGCCTGCAGGTCGAAGGCACATTCCGGGCCCATCAGGTGCCGCTGGCGGAAGTCCGCCAGAACCCGGCGCACCTGAAGCTTCTGGACGCCTGGATGCGCAGCTACCAGCCCCAGGAGTTGTTCGACGCGAAGGGCCGGCTGCTGGCGGAACTGGCCGCGCTGGCGCCGCGCGGCGCGCGGCGCATGGGCGCGAACCCGCACGCCAATGGCGGCGCGCTGCTGCGGGACCTGCGCATGCCAGAGTTCCGCGAGTACGCCGTGAAGGTACCGGACCACGGCGGCGTATCCGCCGAGGACACGCGCGTACTGGGGACCTTTCTGCGCGACGTGATCAAGCTCAATCAGGCGCCGCGGAGCTTTCGCCTGTTCGGCCCCGACGAAACCAATTCCAACCGTCTGAACGCCGTGTTCGAGGCGACCGATCGACAGTGGATGGCCGAGAGGATCGAGGGCGACGACCACCTGGCGCTGCAAGGCAGTGTCATCGAGGTGCTGAGCGAGCACCTCTGTCAGGGGTGGCTCGAGGGCTACCTGCTCACCGGCCGGCACGGGCTGTTCAATTCCTACGAGGCCTTCATCCACATCGTGGATTCGATGTTCAATCAGCACGCCAAGTGGCTCAAGGTGACGCGGCAGATTCCCTGGCGCCGGCCGATCGCCTCGCTCAACTACCTCTTGAGCTCACACGTCTGGCAGCAGGACCACAACGGCTTCACGCACCAGGATCCGGGGTTCATCGACCACGTGGCGAACAAGAAGGCGGAGGTGGTGCGCATCTACCTGCCGCCGGACGCGAATTGTCTGCTGTCGGTCGCGGATCACTGCCTGCGCAGCCGCAACTACGTCAATGTGATCGTGGCCGGCAAGCAGCCCGCGCCGCAGTGGCTCGACATGGAGGCGGCCGTCCGGCACTGCACGCGCGGCATCGGCATCTGGGAGTGGGCGAGCACCGATCGGGGCGCAGAGCCCGACCTGGTCATGGCGTGCTGCGGGGATGTGCCGACACGCGAGGTGTTGGCGGCCGTCATGCTGCTGCGCGAGCACTTTCCCGAGCTGCGCATCCGTGTCGTCAACGTCGTGGATCTCATGAAGCTGCAGCCGCCGAGCGAGCATCCGCACGGGCTACCCGATCAAGACTTCGACGAGCTGTTCACCCCCGACCGGCCGATCATCTTCGCCTTTCACGGCTATCCCTGGCTCATTCATCGGCTCAGCTACCGGCGCACCAACCACGATAACCTTCACGTGCGCGGCTACAAGGAGGAGGGCACGATCACGACACCCTTCGATATGACGGTGCTCAACGACCTGGATCGCTTTCACCTGGCCGGCGATGCGATCGACCGGCTGCCGCAGCTCGAATCGCGGGCCGGGCTCGCGCGCCAGCATCTGCAGGACAAGCTCATTCAGCACCGCGAATACATCTACGCTCACGGCGAGGATATGCCGGAGATCCGCGACTGGCGCTGGAAAGCAGAGTAAAGACCGGTCCGGGATCCGGCTGACGCCGGACCCCGGCCGCAAACTCAATCGCTATGTCTGGCGAGCTGAGTGGATACTTCAGGTAGAACAGGGGTGCCTTCGATCCTCACCGCATCCAGCGCCATGGGATCCAACCCGAGGGCTTTCAGAATCGTAGGTGCCACCTGTGAAGTCGTCGCTGCGCTCGAGACCGTCTGCGCTGAGAAATGCGGGTTGGTGACCAGCAGCAGGACATTGGTGTCGTCGTGTGCGAAACCACCGTGGTCTCCTATCATCGTCGTGGCGAAGGAGTAGGTGACCCCGACGTTCGGCGTAACGATGATGTCCGGCGTACGCGGATCCTGCCCGGCCTCCCAACCGCCCACGTTATAGTTCAGCCATAGCGTCGGGCCATAGTAGATCTCGCCAAGTCCGATCGCTGCCGCGTTATTTTCCAGCAACTCGACCGCATCCTGGACGCTCGCGCCCTGCTTGAGCCACAGCACCGACACATCGTCTTCGGTCGCGCCAATGCCAGTTTGATTCAGGGGAGATTCCGAGAAAGGAATGGCGGATCCCAATAGTGTTGCCGGCGTGTTTTTGCCGTCGGCGACGTAGTGGCTGGTATCGATCGGTGAATCCCCATGCTTAGCCGTTACGATAAGCAGCGTGTCGTCATAGATGCCCGCCTGCTTCAGGGCGGCAACGATGTCACCGATCGAGGCGTCTACGAACTCAATTTCGCGAAGCAACTTCGCTCCAGGCAAAGCGGCAGCGTTCTGATATCCGCCGTTGCCGAAACCCGGCTCACTAACGCTCTGTCCGATGTACACCGCCTGAAAGTTCATACCAAACACAGCGGGTATGACCGCCGGCGCACCGGCGTGTGTCTTACCCGCGATCTCGTTCATCAGCGCGTGAACCTTGAGTGCGTCGTAACACTGAATGTCATCAAAGCTGCTGTTCCACGCAGTCGGACCGTTTACCGCATCGAGCACCTTGGCGCAGGAAACACCCTCAGCCGTCTTGATGCCCGGTAGCGGCACCGCGTTGGAGCTCACTTCCGGCGAGTAATAATCGTCGAGCCCGCGGCCGCCGGGGCCGGCGGCCATAGAGTAGGACGGGTGCTTGTCGATCCACGCCGTGTATCTGCCGACCGCGTGCACTACGCCGAAGATGGTATTGGTGCGCAGGAAATTCCATGGATACACCGGTGCGCAACCCTTGCTTGGGTCTCTCACCAGCTTCTGCGGGTCGATCGAAGCCACCCCGCCCTCGGTCGGCGCAGCCCCAGGGGCGCCGCCGTTCAGCTTGGTATCATCAAAGTCTATTCCCTGATCGTAGTCGGTGGTGGATCCCGTTGGTACGCCGTAGGGCGTACATGCTCCACCCGCCAGCCCCGTTCCTGTCGTAGTCGCCGGCGCATCGAGCGTCCTGTCAAAGGCCACGTCGTAGTACAGGCCGGTCGACCTCGGTGAGCCCCCGGTCACCAAAGCTGCCAGTCCCGGAAAGGAATCCGACGGCCTGGATGAGGTGACATTGACGTATTTGATCCCCTGACGGCCCAGCTGCGCCAGGTTCGGACAGTAAGGAGCGCCGCCGTTGGCGCCCTCGATACCGTGCGTGCAGTTGTAAAGGTCAACTGCGTGCATACCATCAATGCTGAGGAGGAGCACATGCTTGATGTTTCCGGAATCCGCCGCGGCACCATCAGCCTCAGCGTCGAGCGCCAGACAAGCCAACACCACGACCGATCCGAGGTGCGCAAATGATCGCCAAGTCGATTTCATGGCATAGCCTCCGCAAAGCGCGCTGAGAGCGCACGCATTTAGAAATGGAGGCTAAGTTGTGTTCCTTACAGCGTCATGACCCGGCGTGGGCTCGAGCCGCACCTTGGCGGCTACGAGTGACAGGGGCGGAATCAAAGACCGGTCCGGGATCCGGCCGACGCCGGACCCCGGGCCGACGGGCGCAGTGGAGGCGGGCGCGCCCGGTTCCCTGAGGCCGCCGTCAGCCGATGGCCCAGCCCATGCGCACCGTCGCCAGATAATGGCTGGGTGAGACAGGGTGGGGCGGCGCGGTGGCCCGATGCAGGAAGGGACAGGATCGCGGGGCGGCCGCAGCGTGTGTGGCAGTACGCGACGGCTGGGCTGTGCCCAGGTCGGATGCAACCCCGAGACCGAATGCCAGGTTGATGATCAGCGTCATCAGCCAGTTCGCAACGCTCATGGTGGACCCCCCATTGGAGTAGCCAGGCAGCGGTATCAGACACCGGCCGGGCCAACGCCGTGAAGCACCGGGACCGCGGTTCCGTCCTGGAAACCAACCGACTCGTCCCTGGGGGGGGGCGTGGGAGCCCCCGCTTTCGCCCCCGGAGACCGGTGCTAGGATCTGGTGACCGGGATCAGGCCCCGGGAGGACCATGGGTAAGCTGCACGAAGTTGAGATTCGTCGCCTGCGCCCGACCCAGGTGACGGTCGGCCTGATCGAGGTGCGCGACAAGCGCGCGAAGCTCGAGGCGCTGAAGAAGAAGGAGCAGCGGGACTTCATGGAACTGCACCCGATTCCGGCCGTGTGGGGCCCGGACGGCAAGCTCTACATTACCGATCACCACCACCTCGGCCGCGCGGCGAGTGAAGCCGATGTCGACACGGGCTTTTTCTGCATCGAAGGAGACTTCTCCAAGTGCCCGATCGCGCAGTTCTGGCCGAGGATGAGTGAGAACAACTGGGCGCACCCGGTCGACCAGAACGGCAAACCATGTGGCTTCGAGGCGATTCCCGATCACCTCGAGAACCTCATCGACGACCCCTACCGCTCGCTCGCCGGGTACGTCCGGGATGCCGGCGGTTACGACAAGACGGCGGTCGCGTTCGCGGAGTTCCAGTGGGCGGATTTCTTCAGGCCTCGGGTCAAGATCGGACCCACGCGGGCGGATTTCACCAACAGCGTCGCCATTGCGCTCAAACTATCGATATCTCCCGAGGCGGCGAGTCTGCCCGGATACAAGGGGCCGGCCAGGGCAGCGACGCCCGCGAGCGGGGCACCAAAGGCCTGATGGGGCCTGGGCAGCGTTGGAGGACACAACATGCGACTGATCACACTGAGCTGCGCGGCCGTACTCGTCGGCTGCGCAAACGCCCCGGGTCCGGACGATCCCTCGGCGCCCGCACGGGCGCAGCAGAGGATCGAAGCCCGGGAGCTCGAGCAGGCGGAGGCGGAATGCGCGAAGCAGGGCAAGCACGCCGTCGCTGCGCGAGCCGAGGGTGAGACGATTTACAACTGTGAGTAGCGTGACCCGATCGCCCACCCCGCACTGCCGAAGCGGGGCCGACCGACTGACAGAATCCACGCACGTTGGAAATAAGAGTGGCAACGCGCTGCGCCCCGGATACACTCAACAGCGGTGACTCAATGATCCGCCGTCCGAAACTGCCGAATCTGGCGAAGTCAGGGACTGTCCAGAACCCGCTCCGTTTCACCGATATCCTGCCGGTCCGCGCGATGAAGCCCGGCGTGGAGTACCAGGGCTGGAAATGCAGTGACTGCGAGCAGCCGATTGCTCCCAGGCGGCAGGGGCTCGATCGGCCTGACTCCAGTCTGACCATCAAATGCCCCCATTGCGGGGAGGTGCAACATCTCACCTGGCAGGGGCTGGCGACCATGCAGTACGAACCTCGAAAAGCGCGCTGATCCGAATTTATGAATATCCGAACGTTACAACGTGGTCTCCAGTACTGCGGCCGGGTCAAGGCGGTGCGTCAGACCTATCATGTGTTCGAAGCGCAAGGTTATTTCTTCGTGCTTTCGTTTGCCATTTCGAAGACGCGACGGGGATCTGGCTACTTCAACGTGGTTGATAAGGACGCCGTCGAGTACGTGCACGAGCGCGTCGGCGGTTCCAGAGGCGTCACGGCAAAATCCGTCGTTGCCGCAGCCAGCCGCACCAAACACGTCCGATCGACGCTGCTTGCACTGAATGTCCTGTATGTCCTGGTCGCTCTCCATCAGGCGACCATCACGCGTGCGGGTGAACACCGGCAGCTGTTCTTTTCCGTGCGAAAAGCGAGGCGCGCGAGCCGGCAGCATCGGGCGCCATGAACGAGACAATCCGCGACTACCTCAAGCGCCGCATCCGATGGTTGATGGCAGCCGTCGTCGGCGGCTGGCTCCTGTTCCCGCTCTCCGAGGCGGTGCCGCGCGAAACCCGGCCGCTGGTTTTGGCCCTCGGCGGGATCCTTTTTGCCGGGGCTGTCCTCGCCATCAATTACGTCATCAAGTGCCCGAGGTGCTCCGCGAAAGTGGGTCGCACAATTGCTATGCCCTTGGCATTCAGTTGGGGTTCTGGCCCCCGCATCAACTTCTGCCCGTATTGCGGCGTGAGTCTGGACCAGCCGCGCACACAGCAGCAGCACGGGACCGCGACCAACCCGATTAGCTGATAGCGCGGCTCCGGCGCGGCTGATGGCGCAAAAGGGGAAACTGTCCCGCCGGGAGCGGCCTCGGTGGCCTGATAGAATCAAACTGACGAGCCTGATTCGATTGGAATGGAGAGGTGGCAGAGCGGTTGATTGCACCGGTCTTGAAAACCGGAGGCTGCGCAAGCGGCTCGTGGGTTCGAATCCCACCCTCTCCGCCAAAAAATGGACATTTCGCCAGGTCCGACCCAGCGTGCCGGTGAGATCAGAGTGTTTCCCGGGATCGGTGCCGCGCGCGCGTGAACCGTGGCATCATGGGCCGATGATTTCGCGTGACCTGCTACTAGCGTATGCCGCCCCTTTTGTCCTGGCTGCGTGTCTGTTTGCCTGCAGTACGCCCGGTAACTATCGTAACGACGCGGCACACGAGGAGTTGCTTCGGACACTTCGCCAATGCCTTGCAGAGATCCCCATTAGCGGCGACAGAGACAAAGACTTCATATCCCCCTGTGTCTCGCGGGACGTCTCTTCCTTGAATGGGATCTCCCGCAGCCGCCTGATCGATGCGCTCGGACCGGCGCGGTTTTGTATGAGTCAGACTGAATTAAACTTTCCGGAGAAGGACAATTGTCCATTTGCCCAGAATCCCCTATGGAGTTTCTACCGTCATGCCGGCTCGATCGACGTGGGCGGAGGGCCACAATTGATTTGCGTATCGAATAAGACAACGCGTTGCGTGACCGTGGAGTGGCGGCGCACGCAGTGACGGGCGTCCGGTCACACCAGGCGCACATGTCGGTCGGATAAACCGGTGCACGGCGGTTCATTACCATTCTTCACTTGTGGGCGGTGAAGCCACGGGACTAAGGTCTGGGGCAACACCGGATCGTCGGCCGGGACGTGCTCGTGCTCCACAAGATCTTGTTGAACGCGCTGCCTGCGAGCCTGATCGGCTCGTGCCTCCTGACGGGTTGTGCGAGCTACTCCGGCTCCCCGATGCTGGTAGTCACCCCTCCAGCGACTCCGCAGAACGGTCAGTCACCAAGCAGCTCGCCCGGAGCCAGCGGCGCAACATCGGCTAGCGCCAGTGAGACATCGACGGCGCCGCCAACGACCAAAGAGCAGGTTACGGTCACCGCGCCGCGGCCCGAGCGACCACTGCCAGCGCTACCACCAGAAGAATTCTTCAATTGCATGCAGCAAAGTCCTGGCGGATCGGATCCGAAGAATATCGACCTTACGCAGGCATCGATGTGTGAGCATCAGCTCAATTGGGAAAAGCGTACCGTGGTCGAGACGTGCCTCAATCGCAATGGGAACACGGCGCTGCCCAGGGTCATTCAGGCATGCACAGAGTCGCTGGATCACAAGATCTTCGAGGGCAACGATCGCTTTTTTCTGTTTGCGAATCGAGCCGACGCGTATTTTGCCCAGGGCGATAAGCAGCGTGCGCTCGACGATTACAATGAAGCCGTTAAATTGGCTCCCCGTAACGCCGAGCTCTACTACAACCGTGGGGTCTTCTACGCAGCGCAATCTGATGACGACGCGGCCTTGCGCGACTTCGACACAGCCATCGGTCTCAACCCTAAACTTGTTCCCGTGCTGCGTCAGCGCGCAAGAATCTACCAGGCTCGAGGTAATCTCGGCGGCGCACTTGCGGACTATTCGGCGGCTATCGGTTTGCAGCCGAAAACTGCTGCCTTGTGGAGCGAACGAGGATATGTGTTCCTGATTCAACATGACTACGAAAGTGCGGTAAAAGATCAGGCCCAAGCGATCCAACTCGATCCAAAGCTCGCCAGGGCCTATTTCCTCCGTGGCGCAGCCTTCGGAGACCTGGGCGACTCGCGCAATGCCGTCAGTGATCTCGTGACTGCGGTGAATCTCGATCCTTCGCTGGCCCGTTATGTGGCGACCAAGGGCAAGACGGCTTTGCTTACGCTGCCGTTGCCGCCCTGATCCGAAGAGTGGTCGTAACACCCGTTTAGTACCGCGGGTCTGCGGCCGGTCACCGATCCGTAACCGGCGTTCGACTGACTTTTTCACCATAACGCCCCCACACTGCTTGCACGTGTCGCGGAATTGACACGGGCTTCGCTCAGTTAGGGGATGACGATGTGGTTCAAGCTGCTTGTCGATCTCGTCGTGCTTGATCTGGTCTCACTGGCGTATCTGGCTTGGGAAGCCAGAAACGCCCCACTGCAACCAAATTACTAGCACGCCCGCGGCTTGCGATAGCCCTGCGCGGCGGGTCTGGAGAGCTGCTGCGGCCAGGACGGCCGCAGCATTCCCACCCTTGTCGGCCGTGACCGCTCTATGACTCCGGGTACCCTGCGGTGCCCGAGTACTCACCCAGGCTGTGCTCCACGTCGTAGTAGGCCGCGGCCACTGGGCGCAGGTCCGCACGCGCCTGCTCGCTGTCTGAATGGTGCACCTCGTCACGCACCGCATGGAAGCTGCGCGAGACACGGTTGAACGCCACCCTGATATCCCTATCGCTGCCGCCTTCCTGTACCGCGTGCCGCAGTTCGCGCGCACTGTCTGCCAGCGCGTGGGCGTCGCGCGCATAGTTGACGTCTACGGGATAGTCCTCGTCGTCAGATGGCCGCGGCATGCTTGCCGCATCCTCGGCGAGCAGGTTGGCGCTGTGCTGCAGCTGCAGCGTCGAACCGGTGAGCGCGCTGCGCGTGTCGGCGCAGGCGCCGATGGCGAGCAACACAGCGGCGGCGGTCGCGAGCATGAGAGTTCTGGCTGCAAGCATGGTCTTCCTCCTGCCGCCCTACGGCGGCGTCAACTTTCCTCATGCTCAGCCTCGTCCGGACCGGTCCGCATGACAATGGGGCCCGCTGCGCTTGGTCCTGTGCGGCATCTCCTACGACGTCGGTGTGCACTGACGGACCGCGCTGACTACAACGAGCGCAGGAAATTGATCAGGTCCTGCTGATCCGCGGCACTCAGTGACCGGAAGTTGTCCACGATCTGGTTCGCTTCGCTTCCCGAGCTGGCGTGATCCTGGATCGCCTGGATCAGGTTGCTGGTTCTGCCGTCGTGCAGGAAGAACACGCGCTCCCCAAGGCCCCACAGCGGTGCCGTGCGAAATTCGTCCGGGCCCGCCTGACCCTGAGTGATTCCGTCGGCAAGTCCGCTGCCCATGTGATGCACGAGCAGATCCGAGAACAGGTTCACCTGCTTGTTCGATAACGCGACGCTGGGCACCGTGTAGGATCCACTGGCGATGGCTCTGCCTGTTGCAAGGGACGGTGTATGGCACAGTGAGCAGCCTACGCTTGCGAACAATGCGCTCCCATGTTGTGTGGACGCAGTCGGTGCGGCGGGCACCGGCGCTGCGAGCATGCGCATGAAGTCGGCGAACGCCTCGATGTCGGACAGCACGGCTGTCGGCGCCATCGGTGCTCCGGCGGGCGGGAAGTTGTCGGTGTCGTTGGGCGTCGCTTGACCACCCTGGCAGTTGGGTGTCTCGTCGCGCTCTTGCGGAAAGAGCTCGTTAGAGATGCCCATCTCGACGTTGTAGGCTTCACCGGCAAACATGAGCAATGACTTGTTCTGCGCCTTCCAGCCGAAACGCGTGATGGTGCCATCGTTCGCGCTGAGATTGGTGTTGCCACCCTGGATCGCGTTGGCGTGGCCGGCAACACCGCTGCGCTGCTTGGCGGCGGCGTTCGCCTGTTGATTGGCGAGAACGGCCGAGTCGGGGATCGCTTCGATGAGGCCTGCGCCCAGCACCGGCGTCGGAATGCGGAACACGATGTTGGCATTGCCGCCCTGACCGGTCAGTGGATTTCCGGCGGGCGTGAAAGAAGGCTGTACGATATCGCAGCTTCCGGCGTCGTTTCGTCCGCTGATGACGAACACGTTGTGCACGCCGCCATCGGCCACGCCGTTGGATTGGATGAAGCGCGCCTCGCGAATTGGGCCGCTCTGCGCCTCGAACCATGGCATTTGATTGGTTGCGCCGTCGGCGTTCGCCACTCCGAACAGCGGGTTGGTGGCCGGACTGGAGCCGCCGATGTACGGCTGCGCGTGGCAGGATGAGCATTGGTTCGAGTTGAAGCGCGGCCCGAGTCCGTTGCCCTGTGTCGAGGTAGCGCCTGAGACGACCTCGACCGTCTCGAAGCGGCTCGCGCCGTCCTGGAAGAAGGTGAGCTCGTCAGGCGTCATGCCCGACAGCGGCAGCGGTGGGCCGCCGTCGGTGGCCGCCCGCCGCACTCCCGGATCCCTTGCCTGTGGGAATGCTGCTGGCGACTCCAGTGCACCTGCACACCCCAACACCACGATCACGACATACTGCACAATTGCATCGCGCCCACGCATTTTGTCCCCCCTGCTGCGAGCTGCGGCGTTTCCGATTGCGTACGTTGGATCTACGCCCCGTCAACGCGAGTGTCGATGTGTCGCCTCCTTAAGACGCGCTGCAGCCCGAGCCGGACGTGTGAAAAAGCCTGGAAAAAGCCTGCTTTCACACTTGTGCGCGCGCGATGAGCGAGTCACAAGTTCATTGCATCAGTTGCGATCTGTGCGGTCCGGTGGCAGCTTGTCAATCAGTCATGCTCCAGCCCGTGCACCAAGGGAAGCGCAGAAAGCGGCGTCGCTCGTGGCTGAAAGCCCTTGCCATAAGCGGTGAGGAGCAAAGTCAGCTCGAGAAATGGTCTCGCGCCCGCCGGGGTGATCGCTCACTGGCGATAAGAGCGCGCATCGTCCTCAACTGCTGCGCGGGGCGCTCCAATCGTGAAGTTGCACGGATGCTGGGGCTGACGCCGCAGACAGTCGGCAAATGGCGACGCCGCTTCGCAACACAGCGCCTGCTTGGCCTGCTCGATCAGCCGCGCTCGGGCGCGCCGCGCTCGATCAGCGATGCGCTCGTCGAAGCGGTGCTCGCGAAGACCTTGCACGAACGCCCGCCGGACGCTGCGCGCTGGAGCAGTCGGCGTCTGGCGACGGCGCTGGGCATTTCGCAGCGGGCGGTTTTGCGCATCTGGCGCACTTTCGAGCTTTAGCAGGCTGTTGAAGAACCGGGTGATAGAAGAGCCATGATCCGCTCGGTTGTCATTTTTCTCGCTCGCATCGGTTCGGGCTCCTTCGATCGTGGTGTTCGCTCGTCCGATTGGCCCTCATCTGCTCTGCCTCCCCATCCAACGCAGTGACCTCTCCTACGCGGGCGCCAGCTCAGGGCCCACGCGGAGCTTGGCCAGGCGCAGCAGCGTGTAGCAGCTCACCGTCAGAGTGGTCAGGAAGGTCACCTTCTCCTTGCCGACCACTTTCATCTTGCGCATCGGGCGCCCGTCCTTGCCCCACCCGAAGCACTCCTCGATCCTTTTGCGGATCCTCTGGCTCACCAGGTAACCGGCATGCCGCGTGGTGCGGGCGTCGATCGCCGAGTCACGCGTCTCAGTAATGTTCATCGCCACGTGCGGGGTGACCCCGCGCTTGCGGCAGTCAGCAATGAAGTCGGCGCTGTCGTAGGCCTTGTCCGCCGCCACCGTGCGCTGCTGGTGCGAGGGGTGCCGATCAAGCATCGCCAGCGCCGCCTCGCGCTCGGCGAAGCCGTTGGCCTGCGTCACCTCGACATCCACCGCAAGTCCCTCGCGGTGATCCATCAGCACGTGACCCATGTAGTAGAGCTTGGCAGGGTGGTTGTCGGCCTTGCGGTACAGCTTCGCCTGCGGGTCGCTCGGGGACACATGCGTTTCGTTCGTGCGCTTCTCACCACGAAAGTCCACCGCCGGGTTGCGACCCGGGCCGGGCGGTTCGTCTTTGCCCTCGCGCCGGCGCATGCTCTTGACCGCCGCCCAGGACTCAATGAGCGTGCCATCGACGCTGAAGTGCTCGTTCGAGAGCAACTGGGCCTTCTTCGCCTTGCGGACCATGCGCCGCAGCAGCTTGCGCGCCACCCTCGCCTCGATCAGCCGGTCGCGGTTCTTGGTGAACGTCGAGTGATCCCAGATCGGCTCATCGATCGACAACCCCACGAACCAGCGGAACAGCAGGTTGTAGTCCAGCTGCTCGCACAACAGCCGTTCGCTTCGGATCGAGTAAAGAATCTGCAGCGTCGAGGCCCTCACCAGGCGCTCCGGCGGGATCGAAGGACGGCCTTCTCGCGCATACACCCGCTCAAAATCCCGGCTCAGGCTGCTGAGCGCTTCATCCAACAGCGCCTTGATCCCTCGCAGCGGGTGATCCGGCGGCACCCGCGACTCCAGCGACACGTAACTGAACATTCCGCCTTGCTGAACATCATCCCCGCGCATCAGCTCAGCCTCGGTTGCTCCGTTCGTGCAACTGTGCCTGATGCGTGGCGTTTTTCAACAGCCTGCTA
>Ga0070761_10000837_pt1 | contig 19533 bp, 16 predicted proteins | sample HubBroMetageREF1_FD_66724 | JGI IMG/M metagenome (GOLD analysis project Ga0070761, IMG submission 66724) | Reference soil microbial communities from the Hubbard Brook experimental Forest, New Hampshire, USA - Hubbard Brook CCASE Soil... | ecosystem: Environmental > Terrestrial > Soil >... | reverse complement strand
ACTCGAGGTCAAAAGGCGACCGCGGCCGCTCGGCCGGTCGGGCTGCGTCAGGACTCCCGCAACCGTGTGATGCGCAAGCAGCGCCTCGAGGGCGGGGAGCGCGAACTGCGGTGTGCCGGCGAACGCAACGCGCAACGCTTGCTACTGCGCAGCCGGCAAAAGTCGCGCCTTTTGCCGGCGCAAACGGAGGCACGGTCCGAAAAAGCGCCGCAGGCGACTTTTTCCCATTGACTAGTAGGCGCGGCGCGCCTGTCCGGCGGGCGCGTTCGGGCCCGAGGCGCGCTCCTTGCGCTCCTTGGCGAGCTTCTTGCGAATGCGCTCGCGCTTGAGGTCCGACAGGTAATCGACGAACAGCTTGCCGTCGAGATGATCCATCTCGTGCTGAATGCAGATCGCGAGCGTGCCGTCGTAGTCTCCCTCGGACACCTCGCCGCTGCGCGTCTGCCAGCGCGCGCGGATCTTCGCCGCGCGCTGTACGTCGTCGAAGATCCCCGGCACCGACAAGCACCCCTCCTCGCTGCTCGCCTCGCCTTCACGGGTGAGGATCTCGGGGTTCACGAGCACCAGCGGTTGGTTGCGCTCCTCGGAGATGTCGAGGACGAGCACCCGCTCATGGACATCCACCTGGGTCGCGGCAAGCCCGATGCCCGGGGCGGCGTACATGGTCTCGAGCAGATCGTCGATGAGGCGCGAAAGCGCAGCGTCAAAGCGCGTGACCGGCTGTGCGCGGGTGCGCAGCCGCGGGTCGGGAAACTCGAGGATCGTACGTACGGCCATGGGTGCTCGGAATGCCTGGGTATTGCCTGATATGGGGGCGCTGCAACCCGTGATCCAGCGCACAAACTTGACATTAATTCGTATGCCCGTGAGCGCCGTGCCAGTATAACAACTAGAATCTTGGGCGCTGCTTGTGTGCCCCACCTCGTGTCGAAGAGGAGCGGAGGATGGTCTCAAATCAATTGGTTGCGGCTCGTCTCGCAGCCGGCCTCGTGGTCGTTTCGATCGCCGCTGCGGGCTGTGCGCACATGCACCAGCCCGCCGCGAGCGCGCAGCCCGTGGCCGAGGCCGCAGCGCCCGCCGCGCAAACCGCCCCGGCGCCCGAGATGACGGCCACGGAAGCGGCGATTGCCTCGACAGGCAATGAGGCGCAGCCAGCGGCGGCCCCGGCCGAGGCGCCGGTGGTCAACCCGAGCGCACCGAAGCACTACGTCGTCAAGAAGGGCGACACCCTGTGGGGTATTGCCTCGATGTACCTGCGCGATCCGTGGCTTTGGCCCGAGGTCTGGATCATCAATCCGCAGATCCCCAACCCGCACCTGATCTATCCGGGCGACAAGCTGCTGCTCGCCTACAGCGCCGACGGCCGGCCGCAGGTGTCGGTCGAGGAGGCAGGCGTCGTGCGGCTCGATCCGTGGCTGCGCAGCGAGCCGCTCGAGAACTCCATCCCGACGATTCCGTACGCGGCGATCCAGGGGTTCCTCTCGCATCCGACCGTGGTCACGCGCGAGGAGATCCACCGCGCCCCCTATGTGGTCGCGATCCGCGACATGCACGAGGTGGCGGGCGCCGGCCTCGAAGTCTACGTGAGCAATCTCGAAGCGCAGCAGAACGCGCGTTTCAACATCGTGCACGTCGAGGAGCCGCTGCGTGATCCGGATGACAACGCGCTGCTCGGCTACGAAGGCGTATATACCGCGACCGCGCTGATCGAGCGCCCGGGCCGTCCGGCCAAGGCGGCGCTGATCGACACCGCGCGCGAGACGGTGCGCGGCGACCGGCTGGTGTCCGCCGACGAGGAAACCCCGGTCAACTTCGAGCTGCGCGCCCCGTCGGGCGACATCCACGGCCACATCATCGCCGTGATCGGCGGCACGGATCTCATCGGCCAGTTCCAGGTCGTCGCCATCAACCGCGGCAAACGCCACGGGCTGGTGCCCGGCACCATGCTGGCGATCGACTCCGCCGGCGAAACGGTGCGTGACTTGTACCGCGACGGCGCCACCGGGCAAGGCACCTCCATCGACCGCTCTTTCTCCCCGAAGGTCACTCTGCCCGACGAGCGCGTGGGAACGCTGCTGGTCTTCAAGGTGTTCGATCGCGTCAGCTACGGTCTGGTGGTGGGCGCTTCCGACATCATCGACCGGGGCGCCGTCGTCCGTAACCCGTAAGGGCCCACGCGCAGGGCCCGGCGGCCGCGGCGCCTCGCGGCCGCCGCCGAAAAGCTCCCGCAAAACACGCGATTCTCGCGCTCAGGGCAGCGCCCGGGTTGCCGTATGCTCGCGCGATGGAGCTGGCGCGCATACGCACACGGCTGGCGCGGGCGGAGCTTTCCGCACGCCACCTGCACGCACTCATCGCCGCCGGCGGCGGTCTCGAGCATGCCTGCGACCGGATGGCGCTGCGCGCGGTGCCGCTGCCGCACGCGGCGCACACCTCGCTCGCCACTTGCGACCAGGCGGCGGTCGATGCCGACATCGCCTGGCAGGCGGCGAGCGGCACGCAGCTGCTGCTGTGCACCGATCCCGACTACCCGCCGCTGCTTGCCGCCATCAGCGGTGCGCCCGCTGCGCTCTACGTGCAGGGCGCGGTCGCGACGCTCTGCGCCCCGCAGCTCGCCATGGTCGGCTCGCGCAGTCCGACGCCGGCCGGGCGCGCTACCGCGCGCGAGTTCGCCACCTGCTTCGCTGAGGCCGGGCTCGCCATCACGAGCGGACTGGCGCTCGGCATCGATGCGGCGAGCCACGAGGGCGCGCTGCGCGGCGGCGGGCCGACCATCGCCGTGTGCGGCACCGGCCTGGACCGGGTGTACCCGGCGGAGCACGCAGCGCTGGCCGCGCGCATCCGCGAACGCGGCGCGCTGGTGGCGGAGTTCCCGCCGGGCACGCCGCCGCGGCGCGCGAACTTCCCGCTGCGCAACCGCATCATCGCCGGCCTGTCGCTCGGTACGCTGGTGGTCGAAGCGGGGCGGCTGAGCGGCGCGCTCATCACCGCGCGGCTCGCGCTCGAGGCCGGGCGCGAGGTGTTCGCGATCCCCGGCTCCATCCACAGCCCGCAGTCACGCGGCTGTCACCAACTCATCCGCGACGGGGCCAAGCTCGTCGAGGAGGCCGCGGACGTGTTGACGGAACTGCCGATTTCGATTCCGAAAGAACCACTTAGGGACGCGGTCGCGCCCCAGCAAGGCGCCCCGGAATTGGACAAGGAGTATGAAATGCTGTTAGATGCCCTCGGCTTTGAACCGGCCACCATTGACGCGCTGGTCGCCCGCACGGACCTCCCGAGCGAATCGATCGCCTCGATGCTGCTGATACTCGAGCTCGAGGGGCGCATCCAGGCTGTCCCGGGCGGGCGCTACGGCCGCGTACCTTGAGAACTCGATGACTGGCAGCATGCTCGACATCCTGATCTACGTCTTCGACCGCTACATGCTGGAGGCGGGTCCGGACGTGCCCGAGCGCGCGCAGTTGACCGACGACCTGACACGCGCCGGCTTCAAGCAGGCGAGCGTCGAGCGCGCGCTCGACTGGCTCACCGAGCTCGCTTTGCAGCAGGATCGCACCGAGAGCGGCGCGGCGCGCGCGCTCGGACTGCGGGTGTTCAGCGACAGCGAGCTGGCGCGGCTCTCGACCGAGTGCCGCGGGGTGTTGCTGCGGCTCGAGCGCGCCGGGGTTCTCGATGCGCAGCAGCGCGAGATCGTGATCGAGCGGCTGCTGGCGCTCGATGCCGACGAGCCCGATACCGAGCAGTTGAAGTGGGTGGTGTTCATGGTGCTCTCCAGTCAGCCGGGCCAGGCGCCGGCATTCGAGCGGCTCGAGGGGCTGACGTCCGCGGCGCGTGGCCATGCTGCGCACTGACGCGGCGCTCGCAACCCGCTCCTTCCCAAGCTGCGCCGCTCGCCCGCCGTTTTAATGGCAGCCAACCTCGTCATCGTCGAGTCGCCCGCCAAGGCCAGGACCATCAAGAAGTACCTGGGCCGGGCGTTCGACGTGCTCGCCTCCTACGGCCACGTGCGCGACCTGGTGCCGAAAGAGGGCGCGGTCGATCCCGCCAACGGCTACGCCATGAAGTACCAGGTGTTGGAGAAGAACGAGCGCCACGTGGATGCCATCGCGCGCTCGCTGAAGAAATCCGACGCGCTTTACCTCGCCACCGACCCCGACCGCGAGGGCGAGGCGATCGCCTGGCACCTGAAGGAGATCCTCACGCAGCGCGGCGATCTCGACGGCAAGCAGGTGCATCGCGTGGTGTTCTACGAGATCACGCGCAACGCCATCCGCGCCGCCGTGGAGCAGCCGCGCGGCCTGTCGCTCGATCTGGTCAACGCGCAGCAGGCGCGCCGCGCGCTCGACTACCTAGTGGGCTTCAATCTCTCGCCGCTGCTGTGGAAGAAAGTGCGTCGCGGCCTGTCGGCGGGCCGGGTGCAGAGCCCGGCGCTGCGCATGATCTGCGAGCGCGAGGAGGAGATCGACGCCTTCAAGGCGCAGGAGTACTGGACGCTCGATGCCGAGGGCACGCACGGCGGGCAGGCGTTTCCGCTGAAAGTGCTCGAGTACCGCGGCCGCAAGGTCGAGCAGTTCACCTTCACCGACGAGAGCGCGGCGCGCGAGGCCGAAGGCACCCTCAAAGCCGCGGCGCAGGCCGCCGGCCGCGTCGACGGTCACGGCCTCCTCAAGGTCATCGCCATCGACCGCAAGCAGCGCCGCCGCAACCCGGCGCCGCCGTTCACGACCTCGACCCTGCAGCAGGAGGCGGCGCGCAAGCTCGGCTTCAATGCGCGGCGCACCATGCGGCTCGCGCAGCAGCTCTATGAGGGTGTGGACGTCGGCGAGGGCAGCGTCGGCCTCATCACCTACATGCGCACCGACTCGGTGACGCTGGCGGCAGAGGCGGTGCAAGAGATCCGCGAGGTCGCCGCCCGGCTTTACGGAGCGCAGGAGGTGGCCGAGGAGCCGCGCATTTACAAGACCAAGTCGAAGAACGCGCAGGAGGCGCACGAGGCCATCCGCCCGACCTCGGCCGCCATCACGCCTGCCGACGTCGAAGGGAAGATGGAGGACGATCTCTACCGGCTGTACTCGCTCATCTGGAAGCGTGCGGTCGCCTCGCAGATGAGCCATGCGCTGTTCGACACGGTCGCGGTCGACATGCTGGCAGGCGCGGACGGCCCCGAGCGCCACCTGCTGCGCGCCAACGGCTCGACGCTGGTGAAGCCCGGCTACATCGCCGTCTACCAGGAGGGCTCGGACGACGCCAAGGCGGACGATGCCGACCACGTGCTGCCGCCGATGCACGAGGGCGATGCCGTGGCGCTGACCGCACTCAACCCCACGCAGCACTTCACCGAGCCGCCGCCGCGTTACAGCGAGGCGTCGCTCGTCAAGGCGCTCGAGGAACACGGCATCGGCCGGCCCTCGACCTACGCCTCGATCATCTCGACCCTGCAGGACCGCGAGTACGTCGAGATGGACAGCCGGCGGTTCGTGCCGACCGATATCGGCAAGATCGTCAACCGCTTCCTCACCGATCACTTCCATCGCTACGTCGAGTACGGCTTTACCGCCGCGATGGAGGATGAGCTGGACGCGGTGTCGCGCGGCGAGGAACCCTGGACCACGCCGCTTGACAAGTTCTGGAAGCCCTTCATCCGCCAGGTCGAGAAGATCGACAAGACCGTCACGCGCGAGCAGGTGGCGATGGCGCGCGAGCTCGGCCGCGATGTGGCGAGCGGCAAGCCGGTCAGCGTCCGCATGGGACGCTACGGACCGTTCGTGCAGATCGGCACCAAGGACGACGAAGAGAAGCCGCGCTTCGCGGGCCTGCGGCCCGGGCAGAAGATGGACGCCGTCACGCTCGCTGATGCGATGGAGCTCTTCAAGCTGCCGCGTACGCTCGGCAACACCGCGCAGGGCGAGACGATCGTCGCCAACGTCGGGCGCTTCGGCCCCTACGTGAAGTACGGCAGCAAGTACGCCTCGCTCAAGGAGGACGATCCGTACACGGTGACGCTCGAGCGCGCGCTCGAAGTCATCCGCCTGAAGCAGGAAGCGGACCTCCAACGCATCATCCAGGACTTCCCCGCAGCCGCCATCCAGGTGCTGAACGGCCGCTACGGCCCCTACATCACCGACCGGAAAAAGAACGCGCGCGTGCCGAAGGACCGCGACCCCAAGTCGCTCACGCTGGAAGAATGCCGGGAGCTGCTCGCGGCCGCCCCCGAGCGCGGCCGCTGGGGCAAGGGCCGGCGCGCCGCGGCTGCGACGGTGGCCAAGGACGCCGCCCGCGCGGGCAACGGCGCGGGCGCTGCGGCCGGCGGCAACGCCGCGCGTCCGGGCGGTGCCAAGAAGCAGGCCGCCAAGGCCGCGCCCGCCGCCGCCGCGACCCGCCGCCGCGCCAAGAGTGCGCACGCAGGGCGCAAGCCCCGCAGCGCCGCCAAGACCAGCGCCCGCAAGAGCGCAGCGCGCAAGGTGCGCGCCAAGTCCGCCGCCGCGCCAGCCCGGGCGCGCGCGGCGAAGCCCTGATCCAACTGACCCCTAGGCTGCCGTCGGCAGGAACTCGTCGATCGCCTGGACACACTCCGGCTCATCGAGCAGCGGTGCGTGACCACGGTTGGCGACGGTGAGCACCCTGAGGTCGGGTTTCTCGCGCTGCATGCGCGCGAGCGTCGCGGCACTCAGAATGTCCGAATGCGCGCCGCGGATCGCGAGCATGGGCACTTTGGCGATCGCCCCCCACAGCGGCCAGAGATCGGGCGCCGCTCGCGAAGTGTCCTTCAGCAGCTCGGCAATCAGCGGGTCGGCATCCGGCTGCAACACCCCATGCGCATCGGCGCGGTAGCTGGCGCGGGCGATCTTCTCCCAGCGCGACGCCTCGAGCCCGGGCCACGCCGCGCCGTACACCGCGCGCACCTGGGCAACGGCACCGGCCCAGTCGCGCACCGGCGCCGACTTACCGGCATAGCCGCGGATGCGCTCGAGCCCGCTGCGATCCACCTCCGGCCCCACGTCGTTCAGCACGATTCCCGCAACCACCCCGGGGTACATGGCCGCGAGCACCATCGCCATGAGGCCCCCCATCGAGGTGCCGATGACTGTCACGCGTGCCGCTCCGAGCCCGGCCAGCAGCGCGAGCAGGTCGCCGACGTAGACCGGAATCTGGTAGTGGTTGAAGTCGGGGTCGCGCGCCGAGAGGCCGCGGCCGCGCACGTCGGGCACGATCACCCGGCAGCGCGCCGCGAGGTGCGCCGCCAGATCCTCGAAGTCGCCCCCGGTGCGCATCAGGCCGTGCAGGCACAGCACCACAGGCGCCGTCGCCGCGGGCGGCGGGTACACGCGGCTGAAAAGCCGCAGGCCATCCTGACTGTCGAACCAGTACTCCGCCGACGCCATTGTCCACTCCCCGCTTCAATACTCGCGCCCGGCGAGCTCGGCCCGCGCCGGGTACACATTGTGGCTGCCCGAGAGGATCATGTCGTCGGCCTCGAGACAGCCGCGCGCCGCCGCCCGTGAAGTACCGTCACAGCTTCCACGCAGGCAACTTCGCCGACGTGCACAAGCACGTGACGCTGCTCGCGCTGCTCACCGCGCTCAAGAAGAAGGATAAAGGCTTCCTGTATCTCGACACGCACGCGGGCCGGGGCAGTTACGATCTCTCGGGCGCGCCGCCCGAAGCCGCGGCCGGCATCGGACGCTTCCTCGAGGCTGCACCGGGAGCCGCGGAGCTCGAGCGCTACGCCGAGGTGGTCGCGGACTTTCGTGAGCGGCATGCCGGGCGGACGCTCTATCCGGGCTCCCCGCTCATCGCGGCGGGCGAGCTGCGCCCGCAGGACCGGGCCGTTTTCGTCGACAAGCAGCCGGCCGAGGCCCACGCGCTCGAGTCGGCGCTCGGGCCCCTTGCCGCCAGCGTACGCATCGAGCGCGGCGACGGCTTCGAGCGGCTGCGGGCGTGGCTGCCGCCGCCGGAGCGGCGCGGGCTCATCTTCCTCGATCCGCCCTACGAGGAGACGCGCGCGGACTTCGCCCGGGTGACCGAGGCGATCGCCGGGGGTTTGCGCCGCTTTGCGACCGGCGTGTTCGCCGCCTGGTACCCGATCAAGGAGGAGCGTGCGAGCGCCGGTTGGCAGGCAGAGCTCGCGCGCTCGGTGTCCGCCCCGGTACTCGCGAGCGAGCTGTGGCTCTATCCACGTGACTCGCGCGTCGCACTGAACGGCTCGGGGCTGCTGATCGTCAACCCGCCGTACCTGACGGCCGAGCGCATGCAGGTCTGGCTGCCCGAGCTGTTGCAGTGCCTCGCGGCCGGACCGTCGGCAGGCAGCAGCGTTAGGATGCTGTCACAATCGGCAACATGAGCGCCCTTGCCGATCAGTACGGCGTCATCGGCCACCCGGTGGGGCACAGCCTCTCGCCATTCATCCACGGGCTGTTCGCCCGCGAGACCGGGCAGCAGATGAGCTACCGCCCGTTCGACGTGCGGCCGGCGGAGTTCGCCGCCCAAGTCCAGGAGTTCTTCGGGCGCGGCGGCCGCGGTCTCAACGTGACCCTGCCGCACAAGATCGCCGCCGTCGAGGTGGCACATGACCTCACCACGCGGGCGGCGCACGCCGCGGCAGTCAACACGCTCGCGCTCGGCGCGGACGGCCGCGTCCTCGGCGACAACACCGACGGCGTGGGTCTGGTGCGCGACCTGTGCGACAACCTGGGCGTGGTGATCACGCAGCGCCGCGTGCTCATCATCGGTGCGGGCGGGGCGACCCGCGGGGTGCTTGGCCCGCTGCTCGGCCTCGAGCCGGCGATCGTGATGATCGCCAACCGCACACCCGAGCGTGCCGCGGCGCTCGCCGCCGCGTTCTCCGATCTCGGCGCCACGCAGGGCGTCGGGTTCGAGGACCTGGGCGACAAGCCCTTCGACGTGGTGATCAACGCGACCTCGGCCAGCCTTTCGGGCGAGATCCCGCCGCTGCCCGCGGCGGCGATCGGCCCCGATACGGTGTGCTACGACCTCGCGTACGGCAAATCCGCGAACGCCTTCGTCGAGTGGGCGCGCGCGCGCGGCTGCGCCCAGGCGCTGCAGGGATGGGGCATGCTGGTGGAGCAGGCGGCGGAATCGTTCCTGGTGTGGCGCGGCATCCGACCGGTCACCGCGCGCGTGCTGGCGGTGTTACGCGAGCGCGCCGGGATCGCCTGATCGGCCGCGCGAACCTGTTGCGCCCTGACCGCGCAGTCAGCGCATCGTGACGAACTCCTCGGCGCTGGTCGGATGGATCGCGACCGTATCGTCGAAGTCGCGCTTGGTCGCGCCCATGCGCACCGCCACCGCAAACCCCTGCAGCATCTCGTCGGCCCCCTCGCCCACGACGTGCAGCCCGACGATGCGCTGCTCGGAGCCTACCGTGACGAGCTTCATCTCCGTGCTGGGCTTGGCCTGGGTGAGCGCGTGGTAGAGCGGCACGAAACGCGAGCGGAACACGCCGACTTCCTCCGCACGGTAGCGCTCGCGCGCCGCCTTCTCCGAGAGGCCGACGCTGCCGATCGGCGGATGCCCGAAGATCACCGTCGGGATGTTCTCGTAGTCGAGATAGCGGTCGCTCTGGCCGCCGAATAGCCGGTCCGCGAGCCGGCGTCCCGCGGCAATCGCCGCGGGCGTGAGCTGCGCGCGCCCGGTTACGTCGCCGATGGCATAGATCCCGGCGGCGCTGGTCGTCTGGTACTTGTCGGTGCGGACGAAGCCCTGGACGTCGAGCTCGACACCCGCCTTGGCGACCGCGAGATCTCCGACCGATGCCCCGCGGCCGATCGCCCATAGCACACAGTCGTAGGGACCGAGCCGCCGGCCGTCAATCGCCGTGAGCTCGAGCGCCCCGTGCTCGGTGCGCGCCAGCGCCTTGGGCACGGCGCAGGTCACGATCCTCACGCCGTGCTCGCGCAGCATGGCGAGCGTCACCTCGCCGAGCATGTCATCGAAGGTCTTGAGCGCCGTGTCGCCGCGCATCACCAGCGTGGTGTCGGACCCCAGGCCGGCGAGGATGCCGGCGAGCTCGATTGCGATGTAGCTGCTGCCGACGACCGACACGCGCTGTGGCGGCGCCTCGAGCTCGAAGAAACCGTCGGAGGTGATGCCGAGCTCGGCGCCCGGGATCGCCGGCACCCGCGACCGGCCTCCGGTGGCGATGATGGTGTGCTCGGCGCGCAGCACGCGCCCAGCCGCGTCCACGGCGTGTCCGTCGGCGAAGCTCGCCCGGGCCCGCACCAGCTCCACCTTGCGACGCTCGAGATTGGCGGCGTACATGTCATTGAGCCGCTTGATGTAGACGTCGCGCTTGTGCTTGAGCAGCAGCCAGTCGTGCCCCGCCTGGTCGAGCCGGAAGCCGTGCTCCGGGGCATCCTCGAGCGCATCGCCCAGCCTGGCGGCGTTCCACATGATCTTCTTCGGTATGCAGCCGACGTTGACGCAGGTGCCGCCGAGCCGGCCCGACTCGATGATCGCCGCCCGCGCGCCGTACTCCGCCGCGCGCTGGGCCGCCGCCAGTCCCCCGCTGCCGCCGCCGATCACCACCAGGTCGAAACGCTCCATACGCTCACCGCCCGCTTTCACAAACGCGCCCGCCGCCCCATGTTATCCCGGGCGGCCGGTACAATGGCGCCCATGGAAAACCCCCTACTCGGCCCGGACCCCCTGCCGCGCTTCGTCGAGATCCGCCCCGAGCACATCGAGCCGGCGGTGCGCGCAGTGCTGGCGCGCAACCGCGCGCGCATCGGCGAGCTGGCGCAGCTCGCCGACCCCACGTTCGCAACCCTGGTGGAGCCGCTCGAGGATTTGCACCACGGCGTATCGCGCACCTGGTCGCCGGTCAGCCATCTGAACGCGGTGGTCAACTCCGAGGCGCTGCGCGAGAGCTATAACGCCTGTCTGCCGCTGCTGTCCGCCTACCACACCGATCTCACTCAGAGCGAGCCGCTGTTTCACGCCTACCGCGCGATCGCCGAGCGCGAGGCAGCCGCGCTCGGGCCTGAGCAGCGCGAGGTGATCGCCCATGCGGTGCGCGATTTTCGCCTCGCCGGCGTGGGGCTCCCGGCCGAGCGCAAGGAGCGCTTCAAGCAGCTGATGCTCGAGCTGAGTCAGCTGCAGGCGAAGTTCGAGGAGAACGTGCTCGATGCCACCAACGGGTGGACCCGGCACGTCACCGACGCCGCCGAGCTGCGCGGCCTCAACGACATGCTGATCGAGCAGGCCGAGCGGCGCGCGCGCGACAGCGGCGCTGCCGGCTGGATTCTCTCGCTCGACCAGCCGACCTATGTGGCGGTGTCGACGGATGCGGAGTCGCCGGCGCTGCGGCGCGATTTCTACCAGGCCTGGCTCACCCGTGCCTCCGACCAGGGACCGAACGCCGGCCGCTGGGACAACTCCGCCGTCATGGAGGAGATCCTCAGCCGCCGGCACGAGGCGGCGCGGCTGCTCGAGTTCGGCAACTTCGCCGAGTACGCGCTCGCCACGCGCATGGCGCGCAGCGTCGAGGAGGTGCTGAAGTTCCTGCGCCAGCTCACCGCGGCGGCGCGCGGCGCGGCGCTCGCCGAGTTCGCCGAGCTCGAGGCATTCGCCGGCCGCAGGCTCGCGCCGTGGGACGTGGGCTTCTACGCCGAGCGGCTGCAGCGCGAGCGCTACTCGGTGTCGCAGGAGGAGCTGCGCCCCTACTTCCCGCTGCCGCGGGTGCTCGCCGGGGCGTTTGCGGTCGCCGAGCGGCTGTTCGCGGTGCGCATCCGCGAGCGCAGCGGCGTGCCGGTGTGGCATCCGGACGTGCGCTTCTTCGAGATCGAGAGCGCTGCCGGCGCCCCGCTCGGCAGCTTCTATCTCGATGCCTACGCGCGGCCCAACAAGCGCAGCGGCGCGTGGATGGACGAGTGCGTCGGCAGGAAGCGCCTCGCCACCGGCAGCGCGCTCCCGGTCGCTTATCTGGTGACCAATTTCCTGCCGCCGGGGAGCGATCGACCGGCGCTGCTGACGCACGACGACGTGGTGACGCTGTTTCACGAGTTTGGGCACGGCCTGCATCACCTGCTCACGCGTGTCGACTACCCGAGCGTCGCCGGCATCAACGGTGTGGCCTGGGATGCGGTGGAGCTGCCGAGCCAGTTCCTGGAGAACTACGCCTGGCATCCGGAAGTGCTGCGGCAGATCTCCGGTCACTTCGCCAGCGGTAACGCGCTGCCGCCCGAGATGCAGTCGCGGCTGATCGCCACGCGCAGCTTCCACGCCGGGCTCGCGATGATGCGCCAGCTCGAGTTCGCGCTGTTCGATTTCCGCATTCACACCGAGTACTCCCCGGAGCGTGGCGGGCGGATCCTGGAAATCCTGCGCGAGGTGCGCGCCGAGGTCGCGGTCGTGCCGGTCCCGGAGTGGAACCGCTTCCCGCACAGCTTCGGGCACATCTTTGCCGGCGGCTATGCGGCCGGCTACTACAGCTACAAGTGGGCCGAGGTGCTGGCGGCGGACGCATTCGCGGCCTTCGAGGAGACCGGCGTGTTCGACCACGCGACCGCGCAGCGCTTTCTGGATGCGATCCTGAGCCGCGGCGGCGCCCGCGATCCGCTCGAGGCGTTCGTCGAGTTCCGCGGCCGCGGTCCGGACGTGCGGGCGCTGCTCAAGCAGCACGGCATCCAGGCCGACGGGCCGGGCGCGTGATGAGCGCGCGGCCGGCGCCCGCGGCGCTGCTCGCCGTGCTCGCCGCCACCCAGCTGGCAGCTCCCGCGGTGATTGCCCAGGCGGCGCCGCCCGCTGCACCGGTCGCGGGCCAGACGCGTTACGTCATCGAGCAGCTCGCCGTTAACGTCAACAGTGCGGCCGACGGCAGCGGCACGCGGGTCGGGACCATCAAGAGCGGCGACAAGGTGGAGCTCCTCGAGAGCGCGGGCGAGGCGGCGCACATCCGCCTCGCCAACGGCCGCGACGGCTGGGTACGCGCCGGCTACCTCGCAGAGGCCGAGCCTTTGCGGGTGCAGCTCGCGGCACGCAGCGCCGAGGTGGTCTCACTGAGACAGCAGCTGCAGGCCTTGTCCGCGGCACGTGCCCCGGCCCCGCCAGCCGCAGCCTCGCCCGCCGGGGCCGCTGCCGCAGCGCCCGCCGCCGGGCCGAGCTCCGACGAGGCCGTCCCCGAGGATTCCGGCGAGTCGCGTGGAACTCCCTGGGGCTGGCTGATCGGCACCGCGCTCATCTCGCTCGGCGTCGGGTTCGCAGCCGGCTGGCTGGTGCTCGATGCGCGCGTCCGCCGCAGGTACGGCGGGCTGCGTATCTACTAGCCGCGGCCGCCTTGCGCATCGCAACCTGGAATGTGAACTCGCTGCGGGTGCGGCTGCCGCAGGTGCTGTCGTGGCTGGAGCGCGTCCCGGTGGACGTGCTGGCGATGCAGGAGACCAAGCTCATCGATGCGGACTTTCCGCGCGAGGAATTCGCGACCCGCGGCTACCAGGTGCTCTACAGCGGACAGAAAACCTACAACGGCGTGGCGCTGCTGTCGCGCTGGCCCCTGACCGCCGTACTCACCGACATTCCCGGGTTCGAGGATCCCGCGCGGCGCGTGCTCGCCGCGAGCACCGGCCAGCTGCGCGTAGTCAACCTGTATGTGCCCAATGGTCAGGCGGTGGACTCGGACAAGTACCACTACAAGCTGCGCTGGCTCGAGGCGCTCGCCGGCTGGCTGCGCGCCGAGCTCGAGGGCGGCGGGCGGCTCGTCGTGCTGGGGGATTTCAACATCGCCCCGGAGGACCGCGACGTGCACGACCCGGCGGCCTGGGTGGGACAGGTGCATGTCAGCGAGCCGGAGCGCGCGCGGCTGCGCCGGCTGCTCGATCTCGGGCTCATCGACCTGTTCCGCCGCTTCGAGCAGCCGCCGGAGACTTTCAGCTGGTGGGACTACCGCATGGGAGCCTTCCGCCGCAACCGGGGACTGCGCATCGACCTGGTGCTGGCAGGGCAGGAATTGGCCGCCGCCTGCACCGCCTGTGCCATCGACCGTGAGCCGCGCCGTGCCGAACGGCCATCCGACCACGCGCCGGTGATCGCCGACTTCTCCCTGGGTTGAGTTGCAACCCCCTGAACATGTCAAAAATGTGCACCGTGTCGCTGCCAACGGCGGCCGTCGGCGCCTAAACTGTGTGCTGCGTCACCAACAGGCCGCATGAGGGGGACGGCCAGGCCGCGCACACGCCGGCCGCAAGAAACTAATGTCCAGCACCCGGCGCAGCGACTTCGACGTCACCAACACGGTTCAGGTGAGCTCTCCCGAGGCGGTGTACGCCGCGGTCGAGGCGCTCTACCGTCCGACCTGGCCCGGGCTGTCGCTCGAGCCTCTGGGGCGCGCCTTCGAGCATTTCACGCGCTTGTTCGCCGGCGAGGTGCAGGGCTACCACGGCGTAGATACCGTGTATCACGACCGCCAGCACACACTCGACATAACACTGGCGCTGGCGCGCCTCATGGTCGGCTACGAGCGGCAGCAGCCGCAGGGCACGGGCCTGGGCGGAGCACGCGCCATGGTGGGTCTGATCACGGGACTGTTCCACGACGTCGGCTACCTGCGACGCACCGACGACACCGCTTCGATGAACGGCGCGGAGTTCACCCGCACCCACGTGTCGCGCGGTGCGCGCTTCCTGGGGGAATACCTGCCGGTGCTCGGCTTCAGCGGCTGGGTGCCGATGGCGAGCGAGATCATCCATTTCACCGGCTACGAGGTGCCGTTCGCGCAAATCGAGGCGCAGGTCGCCGAGCCGCGCGACATCAAGGTGGGACATCTGCTCGGCACCGCCGACATGATCGCGCAGATCGCCGATCGCTGTTATCTCGAGAAATGCCGCGACCGCCTGTACGCCGAGTTCGTGCTGGGCGGGGTCGCGCTACCCATCAGCGACGGCAGCCCGCAGGTGAAATACGCCTCGGGACTCGACCTGCTGCGCCAGACCCCGGAGTTCCTGCAGGAGGTGCGCGTCAACCGCCTGGAGCGCGACTTCGACTCCGCGTACCGCTACCTGGAGATACTCTACGGCGGCCACAACCCGTATATCGAGGCGATCGAGCGCAATGTCGAGTATTTGCGACAGGTGCTACGCAGCGAGAACTGGCAGTTGTTGCGCCGGCGCCCGCCGATCTTCGCCGCCAGCGCCGATCCCATGGCGACCATGCGCGGGCTGATGCTCGGACACATCAAAAGGGCCTGGTCGGGCAGCTGAGCGCACGGGCGGGCGGTCCGGTGGCGTCTGCCCCGGATCGGCGGTTAAGATGACCCCAATCAATACGGGGGATACGGCGCACCGGGAAGGGTGCGCCGACAGGTATTTTGACCGCGGCCGGCTTCAAGTTCCGCTATGCCGGCGCCGCCTTCCTGGTGGCGCTGCTCGCCACGGCTGCGGTCACGGCACTCCTCTTCTACGGGCATAACGCCGATACCGCCCGCCTGGGCACACTCGCCGAGCAGGCCGCGCGCGAGGGTATCAGTCCGGAGCTCGAGGCCCGGGCGAGCAGCATCGCCGCGCACGCCGCCGATTCGATCGCGGGCGCGGTGCGCGCCGGGGACGCGAGCGGCATTGCCCGCAGGCTGCAGCCCTTCATGGACGATGCCACGGTGGCTTCGATCGTCGTGACCGACCCCGCCGGGGCGGTGCTGTTCCGCTGGCAACGGCCCGCGGCCGCGACCCCCGGCGCGCTGACCGCGCAGGCGAGCGTGCCGGTGCGCATGCTGGTGGAGAACATTCCGGGCGCGGCAACACCGGCGACGCTCGCGACGCTCGAGCTTGGCCTCGAGCAGGCGGCGCCCGTGCCGGCGGTGAGCCTGGCCGGACGGTTCGCCGCGGCGAGCGCTCCGGACGCGCGCCTGTCGGTGCAGCTCGCGCTGGCGCTGGCGCTGGTCGGTGCGCTGACGGTTGCGCTGATCGCCTGGCGGGCGCTGCGCGAGATCGAGCGGCCGCTGGACTCGCTCATCCGTAACGTCGATCGTATCGGCCACGGCGACTACACCCGCCCGGTCGAGGTGCATCCCGAGGATGCGCTCTCGGGGCTGCAGCAGGCGCTCGAGCGCATGCGCGGGCGGCTGCGGCACTCGACCATCAACAAGGCCTACCTGAACAGCATGCTGAATGGCATGGCGGACGCGGTGTTCATCACCTCGCCCGACGGCGTCATCAAGCTGACGAACTCGGCGGCCTGCAAGATGCTCGGCTTGAGCGAGGAGGAGTTCCTCGGCCGCAGCATCCTCGCGGTGCTCGATGAGAGCGTGCGCGCCGACTTCGACCTCGCGCAGGCCGCCAACGAGACGCGCGAGACCGTGGTGCGCACGCGCAGCGGGCAGACGATTCCGGTGGCGTTCACCGGCTCGCGCATCGAGAGCGACGACCCGCAGTTCCAGGGCAACATCTTCGTGGCGCGCAACATCACCGACCGCAAGCGCGCCGAGCGCCGCATCCGCTACCTCGCCCGCTATGACGCGCTCACCAAGATCCCCAACCGCATGCAGTTCCACCACGTGCTGCAGCAGACCATCGCGCGCGGGCTGCGCTCGGGGCAGGTGCTGGCGCTGCTGTACCTGGACATGGACCGCTTCAAGGAAGTGAACGACACCTTCGGGCACGGCGCCGGCGACCGCGTGCTGGAGGTGCTGGCCGAGCGGCTGGCGCGTGCCGTGCCGCAGGACACGGTGGTCGGGCGGCTCGCGGGCGATGAGTTTGCGCTGTTCGTCGAGGGGCTGGCCGCGGACACCGATAACCGCGGTCCGATCGCGCAGCTGGCGCGCACTATCCTCACCGAGGTGAGCCGCCCGTTCCAGCTGAACCAGCACGAGGTGTTCCTCACCGCGAGCATCGGCATCGCCTTCTGCCCGCGCGATGCCGAGAACGTCATCGACCTGATCCGCAACGCCGATGCCGCCATGTACTACTCCAAGCAGAACGGCGGCAACACCTTCGCGTTCTATTCGCCGGAGATGAACGCCGCGGCGGTCGAGCGGCTGATGCTCAAGAGCAAGCTGCGCCGGGCGCTCGAGCGCGACGAGCTCGAGATCCGCTACCAGCCCAAGGTCGACCTGCGCAGCGGCCACATCATCGGCGCCGAGGCGCTGCTGCGCTGGCGCCTGCCGGGACACGGCGACATTCCGCCGTCGCACTTCATTCCGCTGGCCGAGGAGACCAACCTGATCCTCGACATCGGCGAGTGGGTGCTGAACCGGGTGTGCGCCGACTACCGCCAGATGCAGAGCGAGGGCGGCGACCCGGGACGCATCTCCCTCAACCTGTCGCTGAAACAGCTGCGGCAGGCGAGCTTCATCCTGCGCTGCCGCTCGGTGTTCCGCCGCCACGGCGTGTCGCCAACCGCCTTCGAGCTGGAGATCACCGAGACCACGCTGATGGCGGATGCGCAGCGCACCGTGCGCCTGCTCGATGAGCTGTTCGCCATGGGCCTGCATCTGTCGATCGACGACTTCGGCACCGGCTACTCCTCGCTCTCGGCGCTGCAGCAGTTCCCGATCGGCACGCTGAAGATCGACCAGTCGTTCGTGCGCGACGCCGCCGAGGACGCAGGCGACGCCACCATCGTACGCACCATCATCGAGATGGGCCGGAGCTTAGGGATGGAAGTGATCGCCGAAGGCGTCGAGTCGCGCGCACAGCTGGAATTCCTGCTGCGCAACTCCTGCCTGTACGCGCAGGGGCGGCTGTTCGGTGAGCCTTGCACGGCCAAGGATCTGCTGCTGCTGCTGACGCGCCAGGCGACCGGCAGCGCGCCGTTCGCGCATCTGCTGCGCGCGCCGGCCGCGGCCGCCGCGCCGCGGCTCGCTTAAGGCCCGGCGGTCGCCGCGGCCGCCGCCACTGCCGTGTGCGATTGCCGCGCGAGCGAGTTAAGCGCCTCATCGGTCGCTTGCTCGAACGCCGCGACCACGGCGCTCATGCGGTCGGCGGCGGCGGTCGCCGTGCCCTGCGCGATGAAGCTCGCCAGCACCTCGCGCCCCTGGCCGACGACGCAATCGAGCGCCACGTGCACCTCGGGCGCCGGGCCGCCGCCGGTGTAGTCGGCCTCGAAGCGCCGCACCCTGATGCGCAGCAGGTACTCAGACGGGAACGGACTGTCCGCATCCTGCACCGACTGCCAGCCGCCCGAAGCGCGCAGCGTCTCGACCGTGAGCGCCTCGACGAGGTCCGGCACGGGGCCAGCCCAGCGGCTGCCGGAGTAGAAGTTCAGGCGGTGGTCGGCCTGCACGAGAATGATCCGCGAGCTGTCCAGGCCCGGGTCAGCATCCGGCCGCGACACGCCGATCGACGGCAGCGCCGCCGGACTCGCGAGCGCCGCTCCCGGGGGCGCGGCGGGAGCGGCAGCCGCGGGCGGCGCGGGTGCGCGCAACAGGTACGTCTGCTCCGGCGCCGCAGTGCTGTGAAAAAGGCCCGTGCAACCGGTCACAGCGAGCGCCGCGCATGCGGTCAGGAGCGCACCGGACGGCCTCACCGCGGAATCTCCACGCCGCGCTGCGGCGGCTCATACAGCAGCTGCGTCGGATTCTCCCGCAGACTGTTCGACAGGGCACGGATGTCCTGCGCGGTGGCGCGCCCCTCGCGCACGAAGCGCTCGATCTCGGGCAGCCCGTTGTGCACGAAGCCGCGTACATCCTGGCGGTTCTCCGCCACCATGCGGTCGAGCTGATCGGTGGCGTCCGACAGGTGATCCGCCACCGCGCGCAACCGCTGCGCCGTGGCCTGCACTTCGGGAGCCGCCGCGTCGACCATGGCATGCGCGCTGTGGACGGTGTCCGCCACCTGCACGGTCACTGCGCGCATCTCGGCGATGAGCGAGTTCAGGTCCGCGACCGTCTGCGGCAGCCGCCGGCTCGCGGCATCGACGTTGCCGATCACCGCCGCTACGGCGTTCAGATTCTTGTTACTGAGCAGCAGATTGGCGCGTTGCGCGACGTCCCCGGCCTCGGCCACCAGCTCCGGCAGGCTGGCGAGGAATACATCGAAGCGCGACGGCGACGAGCGGATGACCGGATACTGGAGGCTCGGCACCTCGGTCGTCAGGCGTCTATGTTCGCGATCCTCGAACAGATCGATGTACAGGAGCCCCGTGATCCCCTGCAGCTGCAGCTCCGCGACCGTATCCGGCGAGATCGGTGTCCTCGCATCGATGTCGGCGATCACCTCGACGCGGCTCGAGTCGCGCGGGTCGATGCGAATATCGGCAACCCGGCCGACGCCGACGCCCAGATAGCGCACCGTAGCGCCTCTTTCCAGGCCGCTGACGCTGCCGGTGAAAACGATCTCGTAGCGGTCGTAGTTGCGGTGCTCGCGGGTGTCCGAGTACCAGTAGACGAACAGCGCGCCGATCAGCGCCACCACCAGTACAAACGCGCCGACCGCGGCGTAGTGGGCCTCACGCTCCATGTGTACCTCCGAGGCGGGCGCGGGCGCGCTCGCCGTGGAAATAGGCCTGGATCCACGGGTTCGGGTGGTCGACGATGCGCTCCAGGGTGTCCGATTCCATGCGTCGATCCACGATCACCCCGACACG
>Ga0070761_10000836_pt1 | contig 19543 bp, 10 predicted proteins | sample HubBroMetageREF1_FD_66724 | JGI IMG/M metagenome (GOLD analysis project Ga0070761, IMG submission 66724) | Reference soil microbial communities from the Hubbard Brook experimental Forest, New Hampshire, USA - Hubbard Brook CCASE Soil... | ecosystem: Environmental > Terrestrial > Soil >... | reverse complement strand
GCCTTTGTCACGGAACTGAATCCGTCTGGTACGGCGCTGGTTTACTCCACCTATGTGGGCGGAGATGGCGACACTGGGGCCACCAGCATCGCGCTGGACTCTTCCGGCAATGCTTGGTTCAAGGGCAATACGAAGTCGGCGATTTTCCCCGTCACGCCCGGCGCCTTCCAAACTGTCATCGGAGGCAATTTCGATGCCTACGTTGCGGAACTCAATCCCAGCGGTTCGTCGCTCTTGTACGCGACGTACCTGGGCGGATCAGGAGACGAGTACGGCATCGCTACTCGTACGCTGGTGCTGGATAATCAGACGCCGCCCAACATTTACATCACCGGCTACACCGACTCGACCAACTTCCCGACCACTGCTGGATCCTTCCAACCCAGTCTCGCGGGAAATAACGACGTGTTTGTGAGCAAGTTTGTTCCCAGCCCGAACGTGGGGATATCTCCCACAAGTCTCAGTTTCGGTAACCAGGATGTGGGAACGACTTCTGCTGCTCAAATCGTGACCCTGACCAATACCGGGAATGAAAACCTGAATGTGACCGGGGTCAGCATCACAGGAACCAACAGCAGCAATTTTGCTAAGACCGACGCGTGTGGTGAGTTGGCTCCCACTGCCACCTGCACGATCAGCGTCACCTTCAGTCCCACCATCAACGGGGCCGAGACCGCAAATGTGTCGATTACCGACAACGCGGCGAATAGTCCGCAGTTGGTGCCGTTGAGCGGTACGGGCGTAGCGACCGGGCCCATCGTTGTTCTTTCGACCAGCAGCCTGGCGTTCGGTACTCAGCTCATCGATACCACCAGCGCTGCCCAGGTGGTGACCCTGACCAACACCGGCGGGTCGGCACTGACCATCACGAGCATCGTCACCAAAGGGGACTTCAGTCAAACCAACACCTGCGGATCAAGCGTGGCTGCAGGCGCGAACTGCACTTTCAGCGTTACGTTCCGTCCAACCCAGATCAACAGTCGATTTGGAAGCATAAACCTGACCGATAACGCGCCTACAAGCCCGCAGGTCGTATCGTTGACGGGAGCGGGCACCTATATTTCGCTTGCGCCGACGAGCCTGAATTTTGGGACGGTAGCGGTGGGTTCGTCGAGCTCACCCCAGGTCATCACTCTTTCCAACGCCGATAGCGCGGCAGTGCGCATCGGGGGTGTGTCGATAACCGGGACCAATGCAGGGGACTTTAGCCAAACCAATACCTGCGGGACGAGCGTGTCGGCTGCCGGCAGCTGTTCGATCACCGTTACCTTCAAACCTACGGCAAGTGGCGCGCGGTCAGCTAATGTGTCGATCGCGGACATGGGTGGCGGCAGTCCGCAAACGGCGTCGCTTAGCGGAACGGGTCAGTAGCAATTGCGGACCGTTTTTCTGAAACCCAGACTTTCTCGACGCTTCGCAAATGCGCCGACACGCATACGCAGGGGGTCTCACTTCGGGCTTGGGAGAGCGAATTGCTGGCTGGGATGAACTTCTAGCGTCTCATGACGCGGACGGCTAAATCGGCATGGAGAACCGGCGGCACTGAAGGGGTCTCCTTCTTCGAGGATGCTACGTTCTGGTCGCTAGCCGAGGCAGAGTAGTTACCCAGCGCATACAGCACAACCTCAACCCGGCTGGAAACTCCCAGCTTGTCGAAGATGCGGAACAGGTAGTTCTTGACCGTGTGCTCGCGCAGGTTCAGCCGCTGTGCGATTTCGCGGTTGCTGAGTCCCTCGGCCACGCACCGCACCACGTCTATTTCTCTCGCCGACAGCAGGGAATCTCCGCTCGCGCTCAGGAACTTCATGGGAACGGGTTCGGCCATGGCTTCCAGAACGAACTGCAGCTCATTACTGTTCGCCCAGATCTGGCCCTCGTGAACACAGCGAATCGACTTGGCGAGTAATTTGAGCGACTCGGTACGGCAGAAAACCCCGCGCGCACCGGCGCGAAATGCTTCCACTACCGGGGTTCGTTCCGACGAGTCCAAAAGCATGATGACGCGGGTGCCCGGAGAAGAGGTAGAAATCTCGCGGCTCAACACAAATCCGCCGCGGCTGTCAGTGCCCTGGCGCGCGCTGATCAATGCCACGTCGGAGCGCTCGCGTTTGAGCACGGCCAGGATTTCGGTCTCTTTGGACGCCGGACTGGCCACGTTGAATTGGCTGTCGCGGCCCAGCGTCTCCACCAGCAACTGAGTATTCATCGACGTGTTGTCAACGGCGAGGACGCGGATTCGATCTTGCTGAGGAAAACTGGTCAATTGAGCCATGAGGGTTGAGCCATGTGGACCGAACCGTACCGAATTATGATGATTGAGCTACGAAGGAACAGCCCGCACAAGAAATCGTTTGGGAGTTCTGTGTCTCCATTGCGTATTCAATTGCTAGAACGACGGTTTGATCAGCTACAGAGGGAGGGAACGGGTGCAAAACCTAAGTTACGGGCCGGGAGTCTCTAACCCCCGGCATTCGCCCCGTTTCCGAGGCGAAGTCTTCTGGTGACAAGGTATTAGGGTAGTCTAACCCGGTAAATGGCACTTATGGGCCATTATTCAAAAGGTTACGGGTGGCATTCGATATTACCAAGTAGTTATTCTTCCGTCCAGGCAGGGGGCACTGTGCAAGATTCTTCACGGAGACGATCCTCTCATTGACTCCGTTCCAGCTCTGTACTAGGGTACCGTGAGTAAGAATTGCCAAAACCTGGCGGGAAGTTCTGCCCCCCCAAATCTTCCTCGCAACATTGCTGCTGAAAGCGGCCCAAACGGAATCGCAAGCCCTGAGAACAGGATGAAAATCCATGCCCAGATTCGAAAAGTTTCCTAGCTCAAATCCCAGCGAAGATCGTAGCCCAGATACCAGCCAAGCTCCGAGCGGAGATGCTCGCCGAGATGCTAGCCGAGTTACTAGCCGAGTTACTAGCAAAGACCAGTCGGGAGTGCGATCGCATCGCTTCGCTCCATACTATTTTGCGCTGGCAATCCTGCTGGTTCTGTCCGCGGCCGCGCTGATGTCGAGGCCGGCAGTGGTTCATGGTCAGCCGCTGGCGACCGACCCCGGTCCGCGGCCGCTTCCCGCTGACGCGGGAAATTTCTATTCGGCTCTGACCGCCGATCAGCTCGCTATTACCCAACGGCTGACTCAGATCTTCACGGAGGTCAACTTCGTGGCGGGCGGGCCGCTGGTGAAAACGGTCGGACTGGGTCCGCGATTCAATTCTAATTCGTGCAACAGTTGCCACGCGTATCCCGCGGTCGGCGGATCGAGTCCGCCGAACAACCCGCTGTTTTCGATCTACCAGCTGGAAGGCGCGACCAACACGATGCCCTACTTTATTACGCCCACGGGGCCGGTGATCGTGGCGCGCTTCCCCTACGTGCTGGGGACCACGACGCCCGACGGCGGCGTGCACCAGATGTTTACGATTTCCAATCGCGTCGACGCTCCGGGTTGCACCACCGTGGTCCAGCCTGACTTCACGGCCCAACAGGCAGCCAATGACATTATTTTCCGCCAAGTCACTCCCACATATGGCACGGGGCTGATCGAACTGGTTCAGGAGAGCGCCATCCTCGCCAACATGAATTCCAACCTGCCGCTGAAGCAGTCGCTGGGGATTTCAGGACATCCCAACTACAGCGACGATGACGGCACGATCGCGCGGTTCGGCTGGAAAGCACAAAACAAGTCACTGCTGTACTTCTCGGGCGAGGCTTACACGGTTGAAGAAGGCGTGAGCGACGAGGCCTTCCCCAGCGAGAACGACGAGGCCATTCCGAGCTGCCTGCCGCCGTTCCCGGTTCCGCCGGGAACCAACAAGACCAAGGGCGTGCCCGACGATCGCAACGACACGGGCGAGGCTCCGAAAATACCGGTGAACTTCCCCGGCGATCTGGAGCGTTTCTCGCTGTTCATGCGTTTCCTGGCGCCTCCCACACCGGTGCCGCCGAATGCTTCGACCAGCAACGGGCTGTTGCAGTTCAACGCGGTCGGCTGCAATTTGTGCCACAACAACTCATTCACCACGCCGAATTCCACCATTGCCGCGTTGAGCAACGTGACCGCAAACCTGTACTCGGACCTGCTGGTTCATGATATGGGTCCGGGCGACGCGGATAACGTCACGCAGGGCAACGCCACTGGAGATCAATTCCGTACCGCGCCGCTGTGGGGTATCGGCCAGCGCATCAACTTCATGCATAACGGAAGCACCAACAACATTGTCACGGCGATTGAAGACCATTTCAGCCTGGGCAACGGCACGTATCCGAATTCGGAAGCGAATCAGGTCATCAACAACTTCAACGCTCTCGACCAGAAGAATCAGCAGGACCTGGTTAACTTCCTGCGCTCGCTGTAGGTTTCGGGACGCGGCTAGGCGAAGGGGAACTCTATGTCACTGTGGAAAGAGAAGAATCCAATGCAGACTCAATCGAACGAGGCTCAGTCGAACCAGGGTCGATCGAATAAGGCGAAGTTGATCCGCGTGGCGCTTCCCGTGGCCCTCTTGCTGGCGATATGCACGGCGGCGACGGCCTATTTTCCGAAGAGCGCGACGCCGGCGATGCCCTCGGCTTCAACCCGGGCTAACGTAACCAAGCCTGCGAATGTGACCGCGACCGATCCTGGCCCGCGGCCGCTGCCCGCGAATGCTGGCAGTTTCCTGCCTTTGCTGAGCGCCAACGAACAGCAGATTGAGCCCAGCATCACCACGGAGTTCAACCGCACCCACGACGTCATCGTCACGTCTCCGACCGATGGTGGACTGGGACCGCGATTCAACGAGAATTCCTGCGCCAGTTGCCACGCATATCCCGCGGTGGGAGGGTCGAGTCCGCCGACAAATCCCTTGTTCTCGATTTACAACTACGCCGGCGCCACCAACACCATGCCGTCATTCATTACTTCGACGGGACCGATCCTCGAAGCTCGCTTCATTAACCAGCCGGGTACTACCCTTCCCGATGGCACGGTGCATCAACTTTTCACCATCACCGGCCGCACGGACGCGGCTGGCTGCAACATTTCGCAACCTGATTTTGTGACTGCGGGATCGCAGGGCAATCTGGTGCTGCGGCAGGTGACGCCGACTTACGGCGCTGGCCTGATGGAAGTGATTCGCAACATCGATATCGTTAACAACATGAATGCTAACCCGACCCAGAAGAAATCCCTGGGCATCACCGGGCATCCGAATTACAGTGGGAATGATGGCAGCATCATGCGCTTCGGCTGGAAGGCGCAGGTTCGCTCGACGCTGTTGATGGCGGCCAACCAGATGAACGTGGAAATGGGCGTCACCAACGAAACGTTTCCTAACGAAATCGACCAGACTCCGGGCTGCGTTCTCAACCCGGTGCCAGAGACGGTTACGAACTTCACTCCTGGCATTCTGACGGAAATGTTCCCTGGCGATTCCGAGCGCACCGAATATTTCATCCAGTGGCTGAACCCGCCAAACCCTGCACCGTCTACCGCTTCAACCAGGAACGGGCAGGTGCAGTTCAACAACGCGGGCTGCGTGTATTGCCATACCACCTCGTTCACAACGCCGGCGACTTCGCGGCCGGCGCTGGGTGACATTACGATCAATCTGTTTTCCGATATTCTGGTGCACCACATGGGACCCGGCTTGGCCGATGGCCTTCCGCAAGGGCAGGCTGGTCCTGACGAGTTCCGAACCGCTCCACTCTGGGGCATTGGACAGCGGCTGTGGTTCCTGCACGATGGCCGCACCAACAACATTGTCACCGCGATTGAAGACCACTACAGCCTGGGGAACAGCCTGTACCCAGCCTCGGAAGCGAATCAGACCATTACCAACTTCAACAGCCTGAGCCCGAAGAACCAGCAGGATCTGGTGAACTTCCTACGGTCGTTGTAGTCAAAGAAGGTAGTCAAAGAAGGTAGTCAGAGAACCGAACTCCAAAACGAGCAGCAAACCTTAGGGCGCCGCAATCATCGATTGCGGCGCCTTTTGTGTTTGCAGCCGCATCTTGTTTTCGGAAGCTCGGACACGGGCCTGTCCGGCTAACGTGGTTCGCCCCTGCGTTTCGTAGAGGTCGGCAAGGCCCAGCCAGAGTTTGGTGTCGCCCGGCGCGAGCTTCACGGCCTCTTCCTGGAAGGTCGTGGCTTGGGCCACGTCTCCTAGTTGGTACCAGGCTTTGGCACGGCCGGTCGCGACCAGCGAATTGAAGGTGGCACCGAGAGATTCTCCTTCCGCGCTAAAGGGGCTCGAGTCTACGGCCTTGTCAAACGCCTCTAAAGCAGGCTGTGGCTGCCGCATCTGCAGGTCAGCTTGACCGAGCATCATCCACATTTCATGGGGACGCGAAGAGGATTCGGCGGACTGCCGGAAAACATCAGCGGCTTCCGCGTAACGTTTTTGAGTCATGTAGAACAAGCCAAAATCGAACCAGCTCTCATCGTTCGGCTCAAGGCGGAGGCTGGCGCGAAATTCCATTTCGGCGTCGGCAACGCGGCCGATCTGCTGCAGAACGAGGGCGCGCAGAAGATGGACGTTAGCGTTGTCAGCGAAAACGGATTGCGCGCGGTCAAGGTAGGCAAGCGCTTCCGGATATCGCTCAAGGCTGTATAAGACTCCGCCTGCGTTGGCCCAGGCGTTGAACAGTTCCGCTTGCGCTCGGTAAGTTCTCGCCACGCTCAGATCTGCGGGCAGGTGATCTGTGGGCAGATTATCTCCGGGAAGATCAAGTGATTTCGTCTCGCAGTTCAGCTGCAGGCGGTCGATCAGTTCGGCCGTCTGCGGAGTTCGCCGTATAAAGATGGCCGAGACTTCATCCAGGTACACCGGCCGCCAGGACTGGCTTCGACAAAAGGAATTAAGCTGCGGGAATAGTGTCATCCCTTGATAGCGCGCCAGCGGAACGAGAATCGCGTTGATGCCACGAGCCTCGGCTTCGCGCTGCCAGGCCGGCGAGTCGGGCGGCTCCACGCTCAGATCGTATGCGCGAAAGAACAGTTGCGGGCCGAACGGCAGCGCCCGGCTGTCGATGTAGTCCCGATACTCGGGGAACAGGCGCCAGGTCAGAAAGCCGCCCAGACTGTAGCCGTTGAAGACGTTGCCCGGCAGGTGTTCGCGTTGCAGAAATTCGACCGCGCGTTCCGGATACCACCAGGAAAGTCCGGTTCCGAATAGCGACAGCTGGGTGGATCGCATGTAGTAACGATTGGAAATCAGATCGCTGGAGCGCACGACCGCGAGGCCGGTAAGGGCCATGACTACGAGCAGCACGCTTGCGGTTGCCAACTGCGTGCGTGCCGGAGGCGGGGCAGGCGAATGCTGGATATCTTTGCGGAAGTCATCTTTTGGCAATTCATCGGTTTGTAGTTCATCGAGTATTGCTCCACCGATCACAACCACGATGCAGGCAAACAAAGCTTGCAGGCGCACGTGCTGCATTGTGAAATACGCGGCAGCTAGGAGTAAGAGAGCCGCTCCCCACTGCTTACGCCACAGGGCTACGCCAGCGCTCACGAAAACGGCAAGCAGCAGCCACCAGAAAGAGCTTTGGGGATCGCGCCAATCGAGCGCCTGGCGCAGGCTGGCCCACGACGGGCGAATGTCGACCCATTCGACGATCCATGCGCTGTGGAGGCTCTGAGCGCGGGCTTGTCTGACCAGCGCCATGTAAATCGATGCACCCCAGGGATTAACCAGAGTGGCAGCGACGGTCAACGTGAGCCACGGCCACGCGCGCCGCAGGCGAGAGAGCGCGGCCCGGCGCTTTTTCGGAAACGGCAGGTTGAGAACTTCTACGAAAACGTAACCACCGCAGATCGCCAGGCCAGCAACGAATCCCAGGTGCAGATTGACCCAGCCGACCATGAGAATCGGAAGCAGCCACAGCCTTGCTCGGCCGTTGAGATAGTGCCGCCACAACAGGGTCAAGAATGCGGCAAACAAACTTGCGGTGAACATTTCGGCGCGGGGTTGGGTGCGGTTTGCAATGAGGGGTACGGCAGCCACGGCGAGAGCGCAGGTGATCAAGCTTTGACGGCGAACCAGCAGCGCGACGGTGCCCGCGCAAGCCAGCGCGCCCGTCCACGAGAGCAGCGTGTATCCTCCGGCGAGATAGGCCAGATAGAAGGCGATCCCGGACAGAACGGGATAGATCCACGGCTGCCCGGCTGCTGTGTAGGAGAAGATATCCGCAGAGAATACATGGCGATGCTGCACAACCCAGCGGCCCGTGGCTAGCTGCCAGCCTAAATCGAAATCCTGCAAGGTGCGCAAACCCGCCAGCAGCGCGTAGGAGACTGCGACCGCTGCCAGAGCTGCGCTGGAAAGTCGCACGAAGTTGTAGCGCAATGCTGGGTGGGATCGGGCGCTGGTCTCAGGTGAATGAGTGGCCATTCGGCAGGGAAGTCATCCCAGCAAAACCTCCCGAGAACAAATCGTCTGACGAAATCATCCAGAGAAATGATTCTGGGAGAAATCAGCAAGCTCGCGAGGTGAGCCGGCCGGGACGCAGTCCGGCTTCCGCGCGACTCCAGAATCATAAATCATATGGCAGCCGCGATCGGTAGCCGAGAGTCAGCGCCGGCAATCCGCATCGAGATGGCCGGCGCGGCGGGGTCTATTTGATCCCGTTGGCTTCCGAGAGAACGAAGATGTGATCGTCCGGCGGAGACGGGATGATCTCGCTCTCCCCGCCAAAAACGATCAGACTGTTGTAGACCGAGCTGTAGAAAGAGACGTCATACCAGCGCCGGGGCGCGGTGCCGCTCACTTTTTCGGCCATCCAGGCAGGAGTGCCTCCGAGGCCGTTGGGGTTGGTGAGGATCCAGGTGTCATCCAGGAAGCGGGTACCGTTGATCTCATTAATGCCGCCAAACATAATCATTCGGTTATCGGCTGAATCATATACGGTACTCTGCCCGGTTCTGCCCTCCGGGGCGGTACCGGTTGGGGTGAGCAGCGTCCAGAGCGGAGTTCCACCCTGTCCGTTTGCATTGGAGAGAGTCCAGACATCGGTCAGACCCTGGCCTCCAGTATCACCAGCGTAGATGGTTAGAATATTATTAACCGAGTCGTATATCGCGCTGCTGTTTTCGCGCGCGCCCGGGCCCGTGCCGGAAGGAGATAGCTTCGTCCAGGTGGGCGTGCCACCTTCCCCGTTGGCATTGCTCAGGACCCACACATCGGAAAGATAGCCGGAAGCGCAGTTGGTTCCACCGAAAACGATCATGATGTTTTGCGTGGAATCGTAAACGGCGATGTGGTTCATGCGGGCGGGAGGCGGCGTTCCTGAAGCCGCCAGACTGATCCAGTCCGGCGTGCCATCAACAGAATTGGCGTCGTCGAGAATCCACAAATCGTTCCGGCAACTGGTCGCATTGGTAGCACCGGCAAAAATTATCATCCGATTCGAAGCTGAGTCGTAGACCCCGGTATGTCCAAAACGTGCGACCGGAGGCGTTCCCGAAGGTTTGATCTGCGCCCAATCGGTGGACGGCTGGGCGTCCAGTTCGGCAGCCGCAATTCCAACTTCAGCCCAAACATCATTGAATGGGCCGACTGTCGCGGATTGCTCCCCGCCAAACACAATCAGCTGATCGGTGACGGCATCGTACGCCCCAGCGAGATGGAAGCGTGGAGCGGGACCGTCCTGTGACCAGGTCGATCCCGACTTCAATCCATTGGCTTCGGTCAGCACAAAAACGTGATCATCGGTAAAAGTCTGAGCGATCTGGCTGTCCCCGCCAAAGATGACCATTTCATCCGAAACCGGATCGTAAATGGCCGTGTGGCTCCCGCGATAAGGCGCAGTGTTGGTGGGCAGTAGTTGCGTCCAGGCCGGATCGGCTCCGACTCCGTTCGCGTCGGTCAGAATCCATGTGTCGTTCAGCACTACGTCTGCGCTGTTAATTCCTCCCTCAATAACCACGCGGTTATTTGTCGAGTCATAAATGGCGGTGTGAGCGTGGCGAGCTGTCGGCGCTGTTCCGGTGGGCGTGAGTTCTTTCCAGGTCGGAGTTTTGCTTGAGCTGGTGAGGGTCCACACATCGTTGAACGCGGTCGTCCCGGCAGCGCCTCCGAAAATCGTCATGATGCGATTGACCGGGTCATAGGTCGCGGCGCTTTGTGAGCGGGCGGCTGGAAGAGTGCCGGAGGGCTTGGCTTGCGTCCATTTGGGTGTGCCGGTTGATCCGTCGGCGTTACTCAAGATCCAGAGGTCGTTGTAGTAGTTCCCGTTGCAGTCCGTTCCGCCGAACATAATCATGGTGTTGGCTTTGGAGTCATAGACTGCGACTTGGCCCTCCCGGACAGGGGGCAAGGTTCCAGTTGGAGCGAGTTCGGACCAGGAAGGTGTGCCCGCCGAATTGGGGTTCTGGAGTATCCAGAGATCGTTAACACAGGGGCCCGGAAACCCCGTCCCTCCGCCAAAAACAAGCATGCGATTGGAGGTGGGATTGTAAACGGCCGTGTGGCCGAACCGACCGCTGGGCGGTGTGCCGGTGGGATTCAGCGCTACCCAATTCAGGTTCTCGGAAGTCGACGTGGAGGAAGCAATCACACTCTTCACGGACCAAACATCGTGGAAGTCGACGAGGGTGGGCGCGTGCTGCCCGCCAAACATGATCATCTGGTCGGTCGACGGATCATAGAAGGAAGTCGCCTGAGTGCGGGTGCCGGGGCCGTAACGGTTCCATTTTTGCGCCGAAGCGGGGCAGTTCAGGAACATCGTTAGAGAGAACAAAAACAGCGCTGCGCTGGCAAGAGAACAGGCACGAGAATTAGACCGGCTCAAGTGAGGACTCCGATTCGGGCACAGCACTGGCTGGCTCCGGGGATGTTGAAGAGTAGGGCGTTGGGGGATGCTGCAGCTCTACAGGTACGCGTACGGAGCATAGGACGATGGCGTCTTAGCGTCAAGATGCAAATTCCTTCATCTTGACAGTGCGCAGCGCGTCGGACAGACTGAGCACGCCCTCGTTTCGCAGGGCAGCGCCGCCGAGACGGATATCAACGACCTGGCTGGTTGTTGCCGGTGCTGCCAGTATCCTTACCCCCCAGAAGTCGATGGCACGGGATTTGCCGGCCCAGTAAGGACCGGCCCCGAATAGAATCACCATCTTTGGCGGCGTATTTCCCCTCCCCGCGCTTCCGATGATCACCTTACTTTTCTTTTCTTTTGTTTTGACGCACATGAACGGACAACCATGAAGCGAATCATCTATCTCCTCCCCATTCTCACTGTTTTATGCACGGGTAGTTTTCTGAACGCTCAAGTATGGACCCTGGCCGGCCCGCAATCGCGGCACTCGCACACCGCCGTTTTTGATCCGACCAGCAAGCAAATGATTATTTTCGGGGGGCAGGAAACATCCACCGACATGGACCTCAACGATGTCTGGCTGGGCGTGACATCGCAAGATCAGAACGACCGGTTCACTCAGTTGCTCCCGACGGGCACGGGGCCGAAAGGCAGATATGGTCACGCAGCGACCTACGACCCCAGCAGCAATCGCATGACGATTTTCGGCGGCGCCGAGGGCTTGCCTTCACCCTGTGTGAACGATGTCTGGATGCTGGATGGAGCCAATGGAAACGGAAGTGCGTCCTGGATCGCGGTAACACCCACAGGAACTGCACCGGTGCCCCGCGTGTATCACGCAGCCGCCTACGACCCGACTACCGGTACGATGATCGTGTTCGGGGGCAACAATTGCTCGACCGGATACTTCAATGATGTGTGGGTACTGAGTAGCGCGAACGGAGAAGAAGGAACGTCCGCGTGGCGCCAGCTGGTGACTTCCGGCACGCCGCCTGCGGCGCGCGAGAGCGCCAGCGCCGTCTATGACTCGGTCAACAATATCCTGACCATTTACGGTGGAGACGCCGGAGGAGCCGGGTTTGGCGATGTGTGGGTGCTCTCCAATGCCAACGGCACCGGGGGAACACCGGTCTGGACGCAGTTGTCGCCGACAGGCGCGGCTCCCAAGGCGCGCACTGGTCAAACTGCCGTGTACGATGGCGCCCTAGATCGCATGACGATTTTCGGCGGAGTCAGCCTGGGCCAGACCCTGACTGACACCTGGGTATTGACTGCCGCGAACGGAATCGGCAAGCCTGGTTGGATCGAGATCGAGACCGCGACCACGGCGCCGAGTCTTGCGTATCAAAGCGCTGTCTACGATCCAACGGTGAACGATATGTACGTTTTCGCCGGCAGCAGCACCGCCAATAAGCTCTCAACGAATTCGCATGCTTTTACGCTGTCTGGCGCGAATGCAATTATCGAACCGGGAAGTAGATGGCTTCTAGGCGGGCCCGCGGTGAGGTATTCGCAGTCTGCCTACTATGACAGCACTACCAACGATTTATTTGTGTTCGGGGGCCAGCACTCGAAGACGAATCTGGACTTCAACGACTACTGGCAGGCGACGGATATCATCGGTTCTTCGAATCTGAAGTGGACGATCATCCATCCGTCAGGGACTGTTCCGAAGGCACGATTTGGTCACACCGGTTTATTTGACAGCGGCAGTGACCGGATGATGGTTTTTGGGGGAGCTACGGGTTATCCGGCGCCCTGCGTCAACGACTATCACGTGCTGGAAAATGCGAACACGGTGGGCGGAACGCCGACCTGGGTCTTGTTGAAGCCGTCAGGCACCCTGCCTGCGGTTCGGGCGCTGCACGCGTCGGTATACGATTCGGTCACCAACACGCTGATTATTTTTGGCGGCTATAACTGCCAAGCCAGCTATTACAACGATGTGTGGGTTTTGAAGAACGCCAACGACGTGAGCACACTGCCCAGCTGGACGCAGCTCGCGCCCACGGGCACAATCCCAGAGCAACGGGAAAACAGCAGCGCGGTCTACGATCCCACCACCAACACTCTGATCGTATTTGGCGGGAACGCCGCCTTAAATGAGTTTGACGACATCTGGTTGCTGTCGAACGCGAATGGCACTGGCGGAACTCCCGCGTGGACTCAGCTGACTCCCTCCAATCAAGGGCCCTCAGCCCGGTCCGGCCAGACCGCCGTTTACGATTCGGTCAATAATCGAATGACAGTTTATGGCGGGTTCAACGGCAGTAATATTCTCAGCGACGTGTGGATTCTATCCGGGGCCAACGGGCACGACGGTCCGGCGACCTGGAGTCAAGGTGTCTCGGGACAGCCGCGGCAGTTCCACAGCTCGGAGTATGTTTCAAGCTCGAATGAGATGATTACTTTTGGCGGCACCACGAATGTGAATCCGCTGAATCCTTCTTCTGATATTTACACCTTGACCGATGCCAATGGTTTGTTGCGCAGCCATGGCGAGAGCCATTGAATCTCAACATATCCGTGATGCGGGATTTTCAAGAGGACACGCCTTACAGCGAAAAAAGAGCGGCCCAAACGGGCCGCTCTTTAATTTCTAATTTCTATTTCTAGTTCTTCTGTTGCGCAACTCGTCTTCTGCTTCTCTGACACACAGCTTTGCGAACCGAGATCACTCCAGGAGAATCGGCTTATAGCCGATTGGGGCGGTGCCCCCAGAAATCGACTGTTGCGCACCCGTAAGGTCCGTATAAGTCGAATACGTGGATAACACGGTCTGGTTCTGAGTTGTGCATCCGCTATTGCAGTTCTGGCCCATGTCCCACATGATGTCGAACGGTGTGCCGGCTTTGCTCGTACCCAAACAGGAGTAGAGGGTGCCCACAACCGTGCAATTGCTCAAGCTCGATCCGCTCAGCCATCCGGCCACAACATCATAGGACGTTCCCGCGATGGTTCCCTGCAAGGGTCCCTGCGGAGCGTCCCAGGCGTACCAGGCAGAAAGCTGAATCGTCGGCGGCCCCACCGATGCCCGCAGAATGTACGCGATGGCCACGTACGCTGCCTGAATGTCTGAGTTTGCCGCCTCAGCTGTTCCAACGTAGCCATTTTCATCGTCGAACAGTCCACCAGGTGCGGGCAGATTGTCTTGGTTTACTTCCTGAACTATTTCGTTGTAGACAGGCAAGAATTGCGTGGGGTCAGAGTTCAGGTTGGGTCCTGGCCTGCCGTGGAAATTGGTGATGTCAAAGGTCTGGAGGCCGGTTACGTTCGCCGCGGGCCACGAACATGTTCCAATTGCGCCGGCGGGGGCACTGATCTGGGTGGTCACGTAGGTGTGCATCCACGTCAAGGCCGTGTCCGCGTGAAATGAAGGGCTAATCACTTTCGCGCTGGGGGCGACGCAGTGGACGATGTTATAGAGGTCCCACCCCATACGCACCATGACCGCGACGCTGGCATTGCCTGCCCCACAAGACGTTGGCGACCCGCTGCCGGAGGCAGAGGGACACCAGAACTGCGGGGAATCCGCCTCATTCCACACTTCGTAGTAATTGATTTGGCTGGTGTAGCGCGTGGCCAGCGTGTAGATGTAGTTCTGGAACTGGGCGTCGGCTCCGGTGCCGTCGGCGTTTACGTCCGAAGGCGGGGTACAGGCAAAATCGCCCGGATTCCCGCATTGCACACCACCGCCAAAGCCTGATGTCGTCGGCCCGGGCAGGCAGGGGCCGGGATCCGGCTGACCGGCACAGACCGAAGCCCAGGGCGGGGTCGCGCCTACCGTGTAAATCACACCCATGGGGCAGGCGGGGTAGTTGACCAGCCCATTCGTAGTGTTGAGGACGTAATCCATCTTGGTCCAATCGTACGTACCCGACGAGGGTTCGTTGTCGGACCATTTCATCGTGCTGTCCCAGATTCTCAACGTTGTCATGGAGGCGACATTGCCATTGGAATCCGTAGGACACCAGCCCCCCGGAGGGGGATTCAGCGAATTAAAATCCGAGGCAAACAGCAGAGAAGAGGCACCCCGACTTCCACCGCCCCCTCCACCACCACCCCCGCCACCACCACCACCACCTATAACGATGTTGCCGCCCTTGCTCGCACCGCCGCAGTCGATCAAGACGGCCAGCGTGAGCAGCGGGAAGATGGTGCGCAGAAACTTCAGGAACGGGTTGCCGTTCGATCCAGGGGAGGGTCTGTTTGGCATCGTTTTTCTTCCTTGATCTTGATGAGGTTACAAGTAATCTGACGATCGGGTACCAACCACTACCCGAGCGACCATTGGATCATAACCCGAATGTCGGCAGAAAGTTGCAGCGAATGGGTCATGTCCTAAAGGTCAGAGTAGGACATGACCCTGGAGCGGATATTGATCCGATTCGGCACATCAGATCAGTGCGCGAATTGGCAGATGGAGGGGGCCCCGCCACCACGAGGGTCCGGACTACCAACTTGGACGGAATCTGGGTAGCGGCTCAGGTTGAACTTTCAGGCGTGGTGTGATCCGGGGGGAGCCGCTTTTTGAGGCGGCGCGAGGGATCGCGATATGCAAGTTCCTTCATCTTGACAGCGTAGATGAAGGCAGCGAAACTGATTGCTCGACTCGGTTCCGACCTCATCCCCCGCCCGCCGAGCCATCTTTGAGGGACCCGACTTAACCTAAGGTTAAAGCGGCTCCAATAGAGGGAGACACCCTGTGAATACCTGCCAATCGGCCGCCTCTGGGACTCTGCGTGAGGGAATCATCTCACATTGCCGCAACCGTGGTTTGACCCTAACTGTGATCGTGCTGATGGCGTTGACACTGGCACTGTCCGCTTCGGCCGCGCTGGCGCAAGTTCCATTCCTCTACGTGCCGGTTGTGCCCGGAGTCAAGCTGCCTGGTTCCGCCTCATTTACATTGACTGTGTACGGCACCGGGTTTGCTTCGGACGCGGTTGTGAGCTGGAACGGCGCCGCGCTCGCCACCACATTTGTGAAGAGTTCGGAGTTGACGGCCACGGTGACGGCGGCCGATCTGGCGACAGCAGAAACCGCTTCAGTGACCGTTTCCAACGGCGGCGTGGTTTCCAACGTCGACTACTTTCAGGTGGTGAAGGGCGGATACACGGTGGGCTACGGTAAGCTGGATGATGCCACCGATCTTACGCCCAGTGATGTAACCACAGCGAGCTTTCGCAATAATGGAGACAACGATCTGGCTGTAGCCACCGGCGACAATACTGTCTCCGTGCTGTTGGGCAATGGGAACGGAACTTTTGAGCCCCACGTGGAATACCCGGTTCCGGGGCATCCCAGCGCAATCATCCACGGCGATTTCAACGGCGACGGCAAAATGGACCTAGCCACCGCCGACCCATATACGAATGAGATCTCGATACTGATCGGCAACGGGGATGGCACGTTCGGGATGCATCAGGAATATGCGACTGGCACCGAGCCGGTGGCTCTGGCTACTGCGGACGTGAACGGCGATGGCAAACTCGACATCGTCGTGGTCAACCTGAAAGCGAACACCGTGTCGGTACTGCTGGGCAATGGTGACGGAACCTTCCAGACGCACAAGGATTACGCGACCGGCAACGGTCCTTCCGGCGTGGCGATTGGCGATTTCAATGGCGATGGCGCCCTGGACCTGGCGGTCGCCAACAACACAGACAACACCGTATCCATTTTGCTGGGGAGCACCAGTGACAAAGGTACGTTCGGGACTGCGGTCGCGTATCCGACCGCTATCGGTGCTAATAGCATCGTTGTGGGCAACTTCACCAGCACCGACGTCCTGGATCTTGCCGTGGGCACGTCGAACAAGGAGGTTGCCGTTCTGCTGGGCAATGGAAATGGAACCTTCCAAAGCTTCGTGGCGTACCCGATTGGGGCCGATGCGATCGCCTTGGCGACTGCGGACGTGAATGCGGATGGCAAACTGGATCTGATCACCGCCAACTACAACGACGACACGGTTTCGGTTCTGCTCGGCAATGGCAACGGTACCTTCAAGGCAGAGTCGATTTACCCGACCAGCGCCGGCCCGTCTGGAGTTGCGGTCGCCGACTTCAATAACGACGGCAAGCTGGATATTGTGACCGCGAACTTCACCGCTAACACGGTTTCGGTGTTGACCGACAGCGTGATCTCGCTTACTCCCAGTGTGGTGGGCTTCGGGACATCGACGTCGGGATTCTCGTATACCTCCAAACCCATCACTCTGAAAAATAGCGGCACTTCGGCCTACACGATGGGAAGCATTGCTTTCATCGGGACCTACGCATCCGATTTCACTCTGAGCAACAACACCTGCGGCGCTACGGTGGCTGCGGGCAAGACTTGCACTTTCACCATCACTTTCTCGCCCACGGCATCGGAAACCGCCAATGCCCAGATGACGATTACTGCGGCGGGCGGCACCATTTACGCGGTGCAGGTGCTGGGCGTCGGCAACATTCCGATTAATCTGACGCCGCGCAATATGACCTTCCCCGGATGGCAGTTGGTTGGCACCACGAGCGCCGGAATGATCGATACGTTTACCAACGAGAGCGGCGTGGACATTTACTTCACGCTGATCGAGTTAACCGGGCAGAATGAGAACGAGTTCAGCTTTACCAGCACCTGTGCGGGCGGAGGGCCTCCCTTTAACTACAGCGTGCCCTTGCTGCCGGGGGCCGAGTGTGCTTCGACTGTCTATTTCACTCCGAACACCTCGGGCTCTGCACACGTCACACAGGTTTATTACGGTACCTACACGGAAAACAAGGAAGGACTGCTCATCAGCGGACAAGCAACCGCCGTGAAGGTGACGCCCGCAACCTTGACCTTCGCCAGCACGACGATCGGCGGCACCAGCACGGGGGTCGTTACCTTCCAGAACGCTGGTTCGACTCCGATGCAGATCACCAGCGCCGGTTTCAGCAACGGCACCGCGAATGTTTTCAGTATCCAGAGCAACACCTGCAACTTCGTGGCCGGCGTTGGCGGCACAGTTCCGGCCAACTCGACCTGTACATTCACGCTGGCGTTTACCCCGACTGTGGTTGGGACCGAGAGTGCCACCTTCACGATAGGCGACAATGATCCCGCCCCGGCGCCGACGGTTACAGTCGGTGGCGTGGGAACGGCTCCCGCAACTAGCCCAAATCGCAAATAGCGCGAATTGAGATGAGCGCAACAGCGGGCCCTGGAGGGCACTCCCAGGGCCCGTAGCTTTTTGCGAGAAGCGCTGAGCCGGCCTAGCTGCAAGTTATCGACGACTGCGGACACTCGCCCTCAGTGAAGCCGCGCGGATGCATGGTGCGTTGTCAGGGGCGGTAGATCCAGGTTTTTGCCGTGCTGATTCCCTTTGCGTCGTATCCCCCGAAGATGCGAGTCGTGCCATCCATGAGTTGTGCGACGGCAGGATAGTAGCGGGCAGTATCGAGAGCTCCATCCACGGTGCGGAACGAACCGCTTCTCGGTTCATAGACCTCGGCCGATGCCGCCCCGCCCACGATCAGGACTCGGCCATCGAGCAGGGAAGTGGAATCGGGAAGCTTCCAACGCGCCTCGGCGAGTTTTCCGGTCGTGGTGAACGAATTCGTCGCCGGCGAATAAATCTCTGCCGAAGCCACTGGGACGCCGTCGGCGCCGGCGGTTCCTCCCGCGATCAGAACTGAGCCGTTGGGTAGAAGTGCGGCAGTGTGGCTGGAGCGGGCTTCGTGCAGGCTTCCTGCGGGAGTGAATTGATTGGTTTTCGGGTCGAAGATTTCTGCGCTGGCGAGCGCGGCGTGATGGATTCCGCTTCCGCCTGCGATCAGGACACGGCCGTCAGAGAGCAGGGTAGCACTGTGTTTGACCCGTGGCGTCGACATTTTCGGGGCTAGCTTCCATTTGCCGGTGAGCAGGTCATAGAGTTCGGCGGAAGCCAGCGGAAGTTGCGCGCCTTCGCCTCCAGTCACCAGAACCCGGCCATCGCGCAGCACCGTGGCCCCCGCATGGACGCGGCGCGCATGCATGTTTCCCCGGGCCGTGAATGTGCCACTTTCGAAATCATAATCTTCGCAACTGGCGAGCGGAATTCCAGCTCGGGTTGCGCCGCCGGCGATCAGTATTTTGCCATCGGGCAGGGAAGCGGCAATGTGGCCCTCGCGTGGAACCAGCATTTTGGCCGCGGGCGAAAAAGTTTCCGTGGTCGGATCGTAGATCTCTGTCGTGGCCAGGACGATGCCATGGTCCTGTTTTCCGCCCGCGATCAGCACTTTGAAATCCGGCAAAGCGCTTGCCGTATGACCGCCGCGCGCCGTGGTCATATCCCGCCCCGCGATGAGCTTGCCGGGCGGTAACCCACGCCTTGCGATCGCAGGCTTGGCGGGGACGGCATTTTGCGACGCTGCAGCGCACGCCAGGAACAGGCAAAGAACGATCGACGTGGGCGAATCACGAAGCAACGAAATCTCCGGGCTGAGTTCAGGAACTGAGTTCAGAAATGACGAACGCAGATGATTCTATCCGACTTCGCTGGGGCGCGATGTTGTGAGAGTCGGCACCGCCGGGCATTCAGGCCTGGGTCAATTTCAAGATTATTTCAGCCCGATGTCATCCTGAGCGCGGCGACAGCCGGGCGAGGGACCTTACGGGGGCCGACGCCGCGGATGCAGTGGACGGGAGTGCCTGCGCGACATGCAGCGCAGGCGCTCCTCGCATCAGCACAACCGATGTCTGGGCTTCGTACGGTCCCTCCGGAGCGCTGCGCGC
>Ga0070761_10000835_pt1 | contig 19545 bp, 16 predicted proteins | sample HubBroMetageREF1_FD_66724 | JGI IMG/M metagenome (GOLD analysis project Ga0070761, IMG submission 66724) | Reference soil microbial communities from the Hubbard Brook experimental Forest, New Hampshire, USA - Hubbard Brook CCASE Soil... | ecosystem: Environmental > Terrestrial > Soil >... | reverse complement strand
GCGCTCGCCTCGGTCAGGGGGCGGACGAACTTCGTGTGCCGCGCGGTCCCGGGAATGTCGCGCCAGTCCATGGTTGCGTCGCTGTTCGTGTGACAGACCACGCTGACCCCCGCGGGAACGTTACGCGCGTTGATGCGCGTGCCCTGCATGAAGCCCGCGTATTGTTCGAGGATGGTGATTCGGGTTGGCGGCACGCCCGCCGCAATCATCGCCTCGATGAAGGGCAGAACAAGCTCCTTGTTGGTCGCCATGTTCTGGAGCGCGATGCCGTTGACCTTGACGCACACGATGTCTTCCGGGTGCACGAACGACTTGACCGCCTCGACGAGCTCGGCCTTGCCGGTGAGCTCCGCGAGGGCGCGGCGAAGCATCTCCCGTGCATCGTCTGCTTTCGGGAAGAGGCGGTTTGCCTCGAGGCAACCGGCTTTGCTCACTTTCACCACGCGACCGGGCGCGCTCAGGGGCACGAAGCCGGCCGGAGGCTGCGCCGGTAGACCGGCAACCGACCGCGCGAACGCGGGCTTCGAGGAGGCGATGGCCCCGGCTGCCCCAAGACCCGCCGCAGCGCCCAGGAATGCGCGCCGCGACGCAGCCGTGTCCTCCCGCGGGATGCGCGACGGCACGGCGTTGCGTGGGCTCGGAGACGTCGCGGCGTCCCGGTCGATGCGTGCGTGCGCGTCGAACTCGGTTTCTTCGGATTCGGGCGCGACCATGGGACAACCTCCGCGCTTGGGCTAGGACCGGCTTACCACGTTCACCGGCGGGCGGCCAAGGGAGCGCGCCCTCGTGCCCATCGAGGGAGCGCAATCTTCATCTCGAAATGCATTCCGCTAGCCGACCGAGTATTTACAGGAGTCCATGCCTAACCTGCTCGCGATGAGCTTCGAGGGAGAGCTCGCGCCTTCGTTCGATTTGCGGTGTCTGCATGCGGGCCACTCGCTGCCCGATGGGTGGGGGCTCGGGTACTACCCGGCCGGTGAGCCTTCGGCGTCCGTTCTCAAGGAGCCCGCTCCGCCCCACGGCAGCATTCGAGGCGAGCTCGTCAAGGCCTGGGAGCACCTGGAGTCATCGCTCTTCGTCCTCCACGTGCGCACGGCGACCTGGGGTTCGAATACCGACGCGAACACGCAGCCGTTCGTCCGTGCGTGGGGCGGTCGTGAATGGATGATCGGGCACGCGGGCAGCTTGACCGCGCGACTCGACGAGCAATTCGAGCCGCCGTTCGAGCCCGTGGGTGCCACCGACACGGAGCTCATCTTCTGCGCGCTGCTCGGTCGTATTGCGGCCCGCGGCTGGCGGTCGCTGGCGGATGCGGACCTCGCCGTTCTGCACGGTTGGCTCCTCGAGATCAACACGCGCGGGTCGCTCGACATGGTGCTCTGCGACGGAAGAGACCTTCTGGCCTACGCGGATCGCTTCGGCACGCAGAGGCTGCACATGGCGCAGCTCCTGCCCCCGTACCGCGGGGTCGCCTTTGGCGACGGTGACGTCCAGATCGATCTCACCCGCCGGGGGAGCAAATCCCGCAAGGGATGGGTCATTTCGTCCTCGCCCCTCGGGAGCGAGGGGCCCGGACAGCTGGCGTTGAGCCACGTTTCGACGGCGTCGCCCATCGACTGGCGGCAGCTCGACCCGGGCGAGCTGGTGCTCATGCGCCAGGGAGCCGTCGTCGGCGAGCACACGGTCGAGGGCGCGGCCAGCACGGGGACGAGGCGACCGTCGATGTTGCCGATGCCACGATCCGAGCGCCGCGAGGCCGCGCGCCGGCCTGCGGCCATCCTCTCGACCGTCCACAGGACGTCTTACCGCTACGCCAGCGCGGTGGAGCGAAGCACGCACTTGCTCAGGCTCTTCCCTGTGCACGATCGACTGCAGCGCCTTCTCGAGTGCGAGGTCACCGTTTCCGTCGAGGGACGGAGTCACGAGTTCGACGACGTCTTCGGGAATCGTGCCCGCCGCGTGCTCATCGAAACGCCCTACCGGGAGCTGACGATCCTCGCGCGCTCGCGCGTCGAGACGCTGGAAACCGACCCTGTCGGCTTCGCATCGCGGCACATTCGCTCGGGTATTCCCTTGGTCTGGATGCCCTGGCAAAGAAACATGCTCGAGCCCTTTCTCCACCCGCCCGAGCTCCCGGAGAGCGAGCTGCTCGACCTTCTCGACTATGCGATGCGCTTCGTCGAGCGAAACGACGGAGACGTCATGGACACGCTCTTCGATCTGAACGAGGCGATCCATCGCGAGTACACGTATGTGCCCGGCGAGACGACGCTCGGGACGACCGCGTTCGACGTCTATGCGCAGCGCAGGGGTGTTTGCCAAGACTTCACGAACCTTTTCATCTGCCTCGCGCGCCTCATGGGGATTCCGGCCCGCTACGTGTGCGGTTATTTGCTCACGACCGCGAGCGACACGAACCGCAGGCAGGCGCAGGCCTCTCACGCGTGGGTGCAGGTGTATCTGCCCGACGTGGGCTGGCGCGGGCTCGACCCGACCAATGGCGTCGTCACGAGCACGCAGCACGTGCGCTTGGCGGTCGGCCGGAACTACCTCGACGCGACCCCCACGTCGGGAACGCTTTTCGTCGGCGGCGCCGGCGAGACCCTCGAAGTCGACGTGCAGGTCACCCAGGAGCGTTGAAAGGCGCCGGGCGGCGCATACGCCCTGGGGCGTATTGCCAAGGAGTCGCAGAGCCTGGAACCTGGATTGTCGTGCCAGTCGTGCAAGAGGGTCTGCGGCCTTGGTGAGCAGGGAAGAGCCGAGCGAGCGGTTTTACCTTGTCGTGGAGGACAACCCGGCCTACGGCCGGAGCCTTCGGCAGCTGCTCCGCAAGTGGGGGACGGTGACGGTCGTCGCGAGCGTACGCGGCGCCAAAGCCATCATCGCAAGTCATCGCTGGACGGCCCTCGTCGTCGACTTGGGGTTGCCCGACGGCTCGGGGTTCGAGGTGCTCGAGGCGTTTCGGGTCGTTCATCCTGCAACCCCGGCGCTGGTCTTTTCGGGTCAGCACGAGGCGGAGGACATCAACCGGGCGCATGCGCTCGGGGCGAAGTACCTCGTCAAAGGGGCCTCCCGCGCGCTCATCGAACAGTTCATCCTTTCAGCTCCTTCGTCGGCGCGGCTCGAAGCCTGCGTCGATACGTGGCAGGAGCGCTACGGGCTCTCGGACGCGGAGCGCGACGTTCTCTTTCGATTTGCGCTCGGCGAGAGCCGCGACCTCATCGCGGAGCTTCGAAACTGCTCGCCGCTGACCGTGAAAAAGCAGTGCGAGTTCATCTTGCTCAAGACCCGCGCCGCGTCCATGCAAGACGCCGTCTCGCGGCTCCTACGCGAGGTCGTCGGGCGTTGAGCGCGCCGCACGTCCTCGGGCGTTGAGCGCGCCGCACGTCCTCGGGCGTTGAGCGCGCCCGCACGTCCTCGGGCGGTCGCCCCGGGGCCCCGCTCGCGTCATTCGACCGCCTTTTGGCGCTCCGCTTACTGCGGGCCGTCGTCCTGGCGCTGCTCTTGGGTCACCGGCTCTTGGCGTGCGGCGAAGAACGTTTCGTAGATGGCGGCGCCCACGTCGTTGAGCTTGGATTGGAGCTGGTCCAGGTGCTCGTGCAGCCCCTCGGCGACGATCTCGTCCACGATCGCGTACTCGTATTCGGCGGCGAGGCGCCCCAGGAGCCGCTCGGGCCGCGTTCCTGAAGCGTGCGACGGGGTCGCCGTGATGGCGCGAAGCGAGGTCTGCGCCGTGTCGAGGCAGTGCCGAATCGATCGTGGGAACTGCTTGTCGAGCATGAGAAACTCGAGAACGGCCGTGTGATCGAGGCGTCCGTAGCGCTTTCGGTACATTTCGAGGGCGCTGACCGAGCGCAGCAACGCGGCCAGAAGAATCTCGTCGAGGCTCGCGCCGACGTCCGGGAGCCGCGCCATGAGGAGCGCCTGTTTGGCGTCGACGATGCGGCTCGTCTGATCGGCGCGTTCCAGAAGTCGGCCGAGGCGCCCGAAGTGCCACCCCTCTCCGTGGGTCATGGTCAGGTACGTGACGCCGACGAAAAGGTGGGACGCCTCTTTGACCGCGGCGAGAAAGTCGTGGGGGTCCTCGACCACGGCCTCGCTGCCTGCGGCGTCGCGCACGAGAAGGTACCACTTGTTGACCTGCTCCCAGGTCTCGGACGAAATCGACTCCCGGATCGATCGCGCGTTGTCGCGGGCCAGGCGCGCACACGAAACGATCGAGTTTTCCGACTCGGGATCGACCGTCAAGAAGCGAACGATGGTGTCCCGCGTCGGCGCCCCGTAGCAGGCCTCGAAGCTCTCTTCTTCCCCGGTCGCTGCGATGATGCCGGCCCATGGGTCGCCGTGCGAATCGGGCATATCGAGCGTGACCTGGAGACTGACGTCCAAGAACCGAGCGACGTTTTCCGCCCGTTCGGCGTAGCGGCACATCCAATAGAGGGCGTCGGCCACCCGGCTCAGCATGCGGCGGAATCTCGGCCTGCGATGTCGTCCGCCAAGACCCACGTGTCTTTGCTTCCGCCACCCTGCGACGAATTGACGACGAACGAGCCCTTCTTGAGCGCGACGCGCGTGAGACCGCCGGGAAGCACGAAGATGTCGTCTCCCCCATGCAGCACGTAGGGACGCAGGTCGACGTGACGTCCCTCGAGTTGCTCGTCGATCAGAGTCGGCACGCGAGAGAGCGCGAGGAGCGGCTGCGCGATGTAGTTTCGGGGATTGGCCTTGATTCGATCGGCAAAAGCGGCACGCTCGGCCGATGACGCTTGGGGGCCCATTAGCATCCCGTACCCCCCCGATTCATTCGCCGCTTTGACCACGAGCTTGTCGAGATTCGCCAAGACGTGGCTGCGCTGCTTGTCGTCGAAGCATAAGAAGGTCGGTACGTTGGGCAAGATCGGATCTTCGCCGAGGTAGTAGCGGATGATCGCGGGCACGTAGGCGTAGACGACCTTGTCATCGGCCACGCCGGTTCCGGGCGCGTTGGCGAGGGCGACACGACCCGCGCGCACGACGCTCATGATGCCGGGGACGCCGAGCATCGAGTCGGGGCGAAACGCGAGAGGGTCGAGAAACACGTCGTCGATGCGGCGGTAGATGACGTCGACCCGCGATAGCCCTCGCGTCGTCCGCATCCAGACGAAGCCGTCGCGGACAGTGAGATCGCGCGGCTCGACGAGCTCGACGCCCATCTGCTGCGCCAGAAACGAGTGCTCGGAGTACGCCGAGTTGTACGGCCCCGGCGTGAGGACGACGACCGTCGGCGTGGCCGCACCGCGAGGGCGAACGTTTTGAAGGACCCGCAACAGCTCGCTCGGGTAGCCGTCGACCGGCCGGACGCGAGAGGCCTCGAACACGCGCGGGAACGTCCGCTTCATGACTTGCCGGTTGTGCAAGACGTACGACACCCCCGACGGACACCTCAAGTTATCCTCGAGAACGTAGTAGTGGCCGTCTCCCCCGCGCACGAGATCGCTCCCGTTGATGTGGCACCAGACCCCTCGAGGCGGGTCGAGCCCTCGACATCCGGGCAGATACGAAGCGGCGCTCTCGACGACTTCCACGGGAATGACCCCGTCGTTGATGATTTTCCGGTCGTGATAGACGTCGTCGATGAACAAGTTCATCGCGCGCATGCGCTGGGCGAGGCCACGCTCGAGCTTGGCCCACTCCCGGGCGTGAACGACCCGGGGAATGAGGTCGAACGGGAGAATCTTCTCGGTTCCACGCTCGTGGCCGTAAACGCTGAACGTGATGCCCATGTGCAAGAGCGACCGCTCTGCGGAGCGCTGCCGCCTTACGAGGTCGGCGTCGGGCAATGCGGAGATCGTTCGCGCAAGAAGCTCGCAGCCCACCCGTGGACGCCGCTCCGGGTCGAACATCTCATCGTAAAAGGCACCCGGGGCGTAGCTGGAAAGCTCCATGAGACGGCGGCCTTGCGATGGCTACCACGCGGACGTTTCGAGCGGGTTTCTCGCGGCTAAGGACAATTCGAGAGCGGGGCGCCTTGGGCGATCCAGAGGCTCAGACGCTCGAGGCTGTCGACCGGAAGACCGTTTGGATTCGGCTGGGGGCCGACGAGCGACGGAAGAGGCATCTCCCGGCCGGGGATCAGGCTCGCGAGGGTCGCTCGCTCGCCGTCGGACAGCGGATCCCACGGCATGGAGTACACGCTGGTCGGCAGCGGAGTCCCTCCGGACACAGGGGGAGGGGATCCGCCCGGTTCAGCCATCAGCACCTTGTAGATGAGAAAACTATCGCCGGGATCGCCCGAGCCCGTGGGCCCAACCGGCGCAAGCGTGTTCGGATCGGTGACGGTCGTCGTATCGATGATCGGCATGTCCTGGCCGAAGTGAAAAGACGGAGGGCCGGGTTCGGACAACGCACCCATCGTGGACTCGACCGAGAGGCGATTGATCGCCGTCGCCAAAATGATTGAGGCCGTGTCGTCCGGGGGATCGTAGAGCCCCAGGCCCAGAGGAGGCGGCTTGGCGAGGTGACAATTAGTGCCCGCGGTGCAGTCATACTCGAATATCGGCTGGATATCCGCACAGAAACTCATGCACGGCCCGACGATGCCGTTGCACGTGACGGGCGGCGTCCCCGTCGCGGCCACGACCTGAAATGTGATCGCTCGCGGCGTCTCAGGATCCATCGTCGCGCCATCGATGGCGTGAAGGCCGGTGGAATCGGTGGGGTTGTTCGGCGACTCGATCGAGACGTTATAGGTGTGCCCCGCGCTCAAGGGTTGCTCCGGGGTGAGCGTGACGACGCGCGCGACCGGGTCGTAGGCAATCGCGAACGTGATCGCCACGGTCGAAGCAGCCTCGTCGACGAGGATGAACGTCTGCCTCGTGACCGTGATGGGCAGAAGCAGCCGGTCGAACCCAAGCTCGACGGGCTGCCCGACCTGCAGCGGCGTGTTGGTCCCGACGTTGTACGTGACGAGATGCACCGGGAGGCCGCGGTCATAGAGCTCGTCCGCCGGGGCGCCTACGTCGCAGGCCGCGGCGAGAACCGCCACGACCGCGACGATCAGCTTTCCGAGTAGAGCTGCAGCTGCTCGCGGACCACCTCGTCGCTGACCCCCGTACGAATGTGATCTTTCAAGACGTCGGCCAAGGTCAGCAAGAGCTCGTCGACGCCCTTGTCCTCGATAAGCTTCTGGAGAAGCTGCCTCGCCTCGCGACTGTCGTCCGTCCGCAGAAACTGCCGCACCGTGTCGAGGGAAATCTCGCCCTGAAAGTCCAGGTAGAGGTTCTCCAAAAGATAGCGCACGAGCTCTTTCACCATCGTCCTCCGTGGCACCAAGCAGGGGGGTAACGCAAGGGAGTACCATGTATCCTTCGCGGTGAGGCAGTTGCAAGGGCGTTTCTCGCGCGCCCGACAAAAGGGTCGGAACGGCGGTCCCACAGCGCGAGCCTCGCTCGGGTCTCATTGGCACTCCGCCAGAGCTGTATCGCCCGGCTGATGGCAGACGAAGCAGGGCCGAGGATTGCGCCGCATCTGGTTGGCGCAGCCGCCTTTGAAGCCGTTTTTGTGCGGATCGAACGTCGCGCCCACGCCCGACGCGCCGTGGCATGCGACGCAATCGCGCTCGGTGTGGCAGCTCACGCAGGCGTTCAGGTTTCGCTCGGCCTCGAAACCATGGCTCCCCGCCTTCCGCGGGGGGTCGCTCCAGATGTACTTCGGGGGGTGAAAGCGTGCCGAGTCCTTCGCGTTAGCAGGGCTCGATTCCGAAACGCCTACGCGCATGTGGCAGTCGAGGCAGAAGCTCTGGTCGCGGTGACAACTTTCGCATTTCTGCGTCTCCATGCGGGCTTCGATCGCGTGCATGTTCAAGTAATCGTTCGGGTGAATGCTCCGCGGACGCACGCGACCGTCGTGGCAATCGGTGCAGAAGTCTTCTTTGTGGCAATTCGCGCAGAACTGCGAATCGTCGGCGGCCACCGTCTTGTGGCGTTCGATGAAGTCGGGCGTGTGCTCGGCGTTGTGCATCCACTGCGGCGGCTCGAGCGTCCCGCTCGCGAACATCGTTTGGATCGTCGTCCCGCTGGATGCGCCCCCCGGATGACACGTCTCGCAAGCACTCTTCGCATCGCCCCGAGAAGCCGAGTCTGGTTTCTGGTGGCAGTCGAAGCAGCCGCGCATTCGCGGGAGCTGGTCGCGTGTCGCGAGCTCGATCTTGTCGATCGACCCGTGGCACTGGGGGCAGCCGATGTTGCGCGCGGCGTGAACCTTGTGGTTGAAGACCAGGTTGGCCCGGGGAATCGATATGGCGGGGACGGTGCTGCCGGCCCCGGCCTGGTATCCGAGATGGCAATACGTGCACTGACCCATGGGCTCGTCGCCGGGCTTCACGTGCGCCAGGTCGCCGTGGTCGGTCGAGTGACAGGCATCGCACTGCTCCCCGCTCGGCGTCAGCCGGTCCTTGGCCGATGTGCTCTTGTACGCTCCACCGTGGCAGGTCTTGCAACCGGCCCCGACGTCTTTCGTCATGTGCTTGGCGTGGTTAAAGCGAATCGGGATCTGCTGCGGCGGAAACACGACATCGCTCGGACCGGCCGCATCGGCGCCGGGAGGAAGAAGCTCGAGGGGCACGCTTCGATCCCCGAAGAGGGGCGCCATTCCGTGCAGGGCCGGCCCGCCCGGACCTTCGGCGACCGCGAGCGAAACCGCGAGCAGGATCGCAAAGACCGGCAGGAGCGCGAAGGGGATCTGGATCCTCGTCATTTGGTCAGCCCCAGCGACAAGAGCAGGATCAGCCTGAAGCGCACGCCGGCGATGCGATTGTCGTCACACTCGCCTTCGACCGACCCTTGCGAGCGGGGCATGAAACGGTACCCCAGCGAAGCCACCCCCTGAACGCTCGTTGTGCTCCGATCGGGCTGAAGCTTGTCGTCCCACGTCCAGACGCCCAGGCGACCGGCGAGGACATAGCGGGACTCGAAGACGTGCTGCGCCGACGCATCGGCACCGACCCGATCGCCTTCGTCGCCAAAGTCGCCCCGCGCATTCAGCCCGAGCTTCGTCTCCGCGGTGCGCCAACGGGCCGACAGATCGCCTCCTTCGTCGAACGGGTGACCGTTCGAGGGGAAGTACGGGTTTTCTACACCAACTGACGCCGGCCCGCCGTCGGTGAACTCGGCAGTCTGCACGGTAAACATGCGCGCGTGCGCGTTGGCGGCGACCGAGAGCTTCTTGTCGACGTCGAAGGTTCCGCGCAGGCCGAAGTCGCTATGGGGCTCGGCCGCAAAGAAGTTAAAGATGCTGTCGGCGTCGAACGAAGGGATGTAGTAGTCGTAATCGAGCCCGACGGTGACTTTCGTCCCCAGGTAGGCGTCGAGATTGGCGTACGCCGTCGTGACCTCGGCGCGATAGAAGTCGTAGATGATCCCGGCCTTGAGGCCACCGACGCTCGAAAGGCTCGTGTCGACCGCGTAGCCGAGTCGATCCGTCGAGGTGCGCATGCCCGGAATGATGCCCGTCCCCGCCCCGTATTGCGCCGGTGTGTAGAGACCGCTCGCAAACTCGGTGACGTTCGAGCTCCCTGTGTCGTAGACGCGGCGGTACGAGAGGCGCCCGTGGATCCACGTCACGCCCGTCGTTTCCAGCGCAACGCCGACGGCCGGCGCGATGGCCGAAGGTTGAAAGTCGGGATAGGCCGAAGGGTCGAAGTTGGTGCGATCGCCGCGCCACACGCCGTCCGCCTCGAAGCGCGACGTGCTCAAAGGCAGCCCACCCCGCTGTTCGAGCCCGGCGTAGACCTCGGTTTTGACGTAGGCCGGCAGGGTGACGCTGAGCTCCCCTCCGTCGAACGACCACCAACCAAGCACGTCGGTCTGGTACTGGCGGCCCAGCTTGAACCCGAGAAGGCCGTGGAAGAAGCGCCTACCCTCGAGGTACGCGTACATCAGGTCGACGCCGCTCTGCGCGAGGCCGGGCACGAAGCAGCCGTACGCCGGCGTGCATCCGCCCGAAGGCGGGACCGAGCTCTCCTCCGCGCTCACCCCGTAGTCGGCGTCGTACCGGAGCCGGGCTCGGAAGTCGACCTCGCCCGATTGGGGGTCTGCGAGCGGAGCGTCGAAGATGTTGTATTCGCCGACGCCCAGCGTCGACGTCAGACGCCGGCGCATGAGAACGGTCTCCCCCGTCGGGGAACGAACATCGTAAAATTGCGAGGACGTGTCGCTCGTGACTTCGGCGTCGCCCGCGCGAGCCGATGGCTCTGCGGCCAGCACCGCGAAGAGAACGAGCGTCGCAATCGATGCGACCCTTCGAGCGACGACTTCCATGCGCGTGTGTGGGTGGCCTTACTCGCCAGATTGAGTCACAGGAGAGGGAGATTCTTGCTCTTTTTTCCCAAACTGGAGCATCGGCTCACGTTTTGGTCGCGCCGAACTCCTTCGCGAAGCGATCATCGAACGTGTCGGAGACGGCGGCTAGGTGTTTTATCGACTGTTCGACCTCCCCCGCGTCCAGATCCGCAGCGGGGCGCTCGCTGACCGCCACGACGCGATCGCCCACGAGCCCGAACGCCGCGTTGGCTAGACCGGCCGCATTGAGCTCGAGGAGGCGGCGCACGAGGGCGACTTGATTGGTCGGATCCGTGGGCAGCGTGACGACCGGTGAGCAGACCCGCAGGTAGGTCGACGCCTCGTCCTCGTGATACGTCACGGTGACCAGGACCGACGCGCTCCCGCGTTTGAGCGCCCATGCGGCCTGCGCGTCGCTCGCGACGGGCGCGCTCGTCGTGGCGGGGTCGAGCCCGATCTTGCGGATCGTGGCTTCGACGAGCTGCTTGGCGTTCTCGAACTCAGTGTCCACGGGTGGGTAGGCCTCCGGCGCGAGAATGCGTGCGCGGCGCGAGAATGGTTGGGGCCGGGCCCGCTGTCAACGAAAGTCTAGCCATTCCTTGACCCCCGCTCGCCGCGGGTGCCACTCTTATGGGTGAGACTGGAACCCCCCTTACGGAGCTATGTCCGACAGCCAGCAGCGCTATCGCGTCATCGAACGGCTCGAATCCGGGGGCATGGCGGAGGTATTTCGGGCTGAGAGCGAGGGACTTCAAGGCTTTCGCAAGCAGGTCGCGATCAAACGCGTCTTGCCGCACCTCTCGTCGAAAAAGAAGTTCATTTCGATGTTTCTCGACGAGGCGCGTCTCTCGGCGCAGCTCTCCCACTCGAACTGCGTTCAGGTCTTCGACATCGGGGTGGGCGACGCCGCGTTCTTCATCGTCATGGAGTTCGTGGACGGGGCAAACCTCAAAGCGATCATCGAGCACATTAAGAAAAGCGGGCGGGATTTCCCGGTCGAGGCCGCGGTCTATATCGCTCTCGAGCTGTGCAAGGGCCTGGCCTATGCCCACGAGCTCACCGACTCCAACGGCGTCCCTCTGCACATCGTGCACCGCGACATGTCGCCGCCCAACGTGCTCATCACGAAGCACGGCGAGATCAAGATCGTCGACTTCGGGCTGGCCAAGGCGAACAGCCAACTCGAGCGAAGCGAGCCGGGCATCATCAAGGGAAAATTTTCATACCTGTCGCCCGAGGCCGCCATGGGGCAGGACGTCGACGCGCGGACGGACGTATTCGCCGTCGGCATCATCTTGTGGGAGCTGCTGGCCGGGCAGCGGCTGTTTCTCGGCGACACGGACTTCCAGACCGTCAAGCGGGTGCAAGCGGCGCAGGTTCCGAGCGTCACTCAAATCAACAAGAAGGTCCCCGTGGAGCTCGAGCGAATCATCGCGCGGGCGCTCGCGCGCGATCCGGCGGCTCGTTTCTCGACCGCCCGAGCGCTCGGAGCCGAGCTGTCGAAGTTCATGTTCCGCTTCGCCGTACCCGTCAGCACGTTCGACATCGAGCATTTGGTTCACGGCGCCATCAAAGAGAGACAGCGCTATCGACCGCAACAGCAAAGCATCATCGACAAGCTCATCGAAGAAGCGCTCCTCGAATTCACCTCGCTGACCGACGACAAGAAGGCGGCGGGCGGGTCGATCAAGCCCGGGGGGGGCCTGGGCTCGGTCGGCTCGGGGTCGTGGATCGACGAGATATCGGTGACGGGGCGCGTTCCCGAACGGCTGCATCAATCGCTCCCTCTGTCGCTCACGGCCGGGAACCTGGCCGCCCTCGAGGACGACGAGCTCATCGCGCGCGCGCCGGCGCGATCGGAGCGATCCGCGCCCGCCGTGGCCGGCTCTCTTCTCGTCGCGGCCGCGCCGCGAGCGCCCGTCACGTCCTCGGCGCCTCCCCTACCCGCCCCGTCGTCCGAGCCCCCGCCCGACAAGAAAACCGGTGCGGCAACCAAGGTGGGCGTCGCCGTCGCGCTCTTGGTGGTGATGGTGGCCGGCGCGGCAGCCTGGTTCACGCACGTCATTCCGCATCCGTAGTTGCGACGCGGGCTCCCCGATTCGGGGTCGAAAGCCCGTGTCGGTGGGTGTCAGGCTGTCCGTCGTTCAAGGGGTCTTCCGTACTTTACGCAGCGGCCGAGTTCGGGTCTGATGCGTGGGAATCCCGGCTTGCCCTTGCGTCGACGATCGCCGCGAATCGCCGTAATCCCCGGAGCGATCGTCCTCGCGGTCCTCGTGGCATGTCGGCCCCCTGCGCGAGCCGGAGCCGAATGCCACGTCGAAAACCAATGGGTTTGTGCCGCTCACGATCGGGGCCTCTTGTGCGAGGGAGGGGCTTGGACCGAGATGCCGTGCCGCGGCACCGGTGGTTGCTCGCGTCACGGGGCGACGGACGCATGCGACGATACGCTCGCGCAGGAAGGCGATCACTGCCCGCGCCCGCTCCCGGCGGACTTCGCCTGCAGTGCCGACCGCGCGCGAGCTCTCGTGTGCAAGAACGGCCGATTCGAGCTTTGGCGCAATTGCCGGGGAGCGCAGGGGTGTGCCGTGGCTGCCGATCGGCATCTCGATTGCGATACCACCCTGGGCGAGGTTGGAGACCCTTGTGAGCGAATAGGCACCTATGCCTGCTCTCTCGACGCGCGAGCCATGCTGCTTTGCGACGGGCGCGCCCTCGGCCAGACCTCGACGTGCCGAGGAGCCAACGGATGCCGATTCGATCGGGACACGCACAAGGTCGATTGCGACGACCGAGTGGCCTCCGAAGGCGATATTTGCGATCAACCCAACCGGATAACGTGCAGTGCCGACGCGCACGTGGAGCTCGTGTGCGACCCCGGCGTCGCGCACAAATATGTAAAAAAGCGCGAGTGCCGACGAACGCCGTGCCGTATCGAGGGGAACGATCTCTTTTGCGATTGAACGCAGCACCGGGTGGTGCGCCGAGCCTTCGGGTGCGTGTAGAGGCGGGCGGGACGCGCACCGGCTCCGATCGCACACATGGCCTGAATCATTTGGCGCGTGCCTCGTCTTTGGAATTGGCTGAGCGTCTATTTTCAATTCATACTGGATAATCATGATGCGATCGAAATCGTGGCTTCTCGGGCCGGCCATTGCCGCGTTGGGAATGTGCCTATGGGCCTGCGGCCAGCAGCCTTCCGACACACTCAGCGCGCGACCTTCGGCGGACGCGACCGCGGAGGACGGTGCAAGCGTCCCGACGGCTCCGTTCGACGACGGCGGCGGAGCGCTCTACCCGACGGACGGCCAGGTCCTCGATCCAGTCCAAGACCCGACGGCGGGAGATGGCTGCACGCCGGCGACAGCGTGCCCCCCTGGCTTTCAGTGCGGGCACTTTACCGATCCTTGCTCCGGACACGTCTTCGCCTGCGGCGAGCCTTGCGAGGCCGGCACCGTCTGCGTCATCGACCCGAACGATTCGTCGTCGCAGGTATGCCAAGCGAAAGCATGCGAGGGCCGCTGCGGGGTGGTCGGGCTCGACGGCTGCGGGGTGGCGATCACGTGCGGAGGCTGCCCCGCTGGAGAAGACTGCGTGGGGACGCAATGCCTGCCCGCGGGCCCTCCCGTCTGGGTCGATGCCGGCCAATGCGGGGCCCTTTCGTGCACGCCGGATGCGAAAACACATCTTTGCGGCACGGTGACCGACGGGTGTGGGCACTCGATGGCCTGCTCGTGCGCGGCGGGCGAGACGTGCTCCGGCGGAGTCTGCGGGGCTCTTGCCCCGGAGTGCGCGGCTCCCGACGGCGGAGTCCGTTGCTCGTCGGCGCCGAACACGTGCGGCAGTGCCAACGTGACGTGCGGCAGCTGTCCCGGGGGCCAGTGCGTCCAGGGCATGTGCACGACGTGCGCCCCCCTCAGCTGCGGCAAGCTCACTTGCGGCAAGATCGAAAACCCCTGCGGCGAGTCGATGACGTGCGGCACCTGCGACTCGGGCACCTGCTACGAGGGCGCCTGCTGCAGCCCGTCGACCTGCGACGAAGTGAGCGACGGCGGGCCTACGGACTGCGCGCCGGTCAATCTGGGATGTGGCGTGAGCAAGTCGTGCGCGCCTTGCCCGGAAGGCAAGCTCTGCACGAATCACGTGTGTACGGCGTGCGTTCCGAAGACTTGCAACGACTTCGACGACGTCGGATGCGGACACGGAGACGGCTGCGGCAAGACGCTCAATTGCTGCGCGGCGGGCACGACGTGCCAAGGAACCATCTGCTGTGCGCCAGGCGAGGTCGCCTACGCGGGAAGCTGCTGTTTGCCTTCGTGCGACCCGAACCAGCCGCCCGGAGCGCAGGAAAGCTGCGGGCAGGTCATCGTGTGCGCGCCGGGCCAGAAGGGCCCCCCCCGCTGAGAGCGGGCCCGTCCCCTGCTGCGCGCCGAGAATCGTCGGTCAGGCTCGCTCAAAACACGGAAGTTACGGAGGGATTCCTCCCTTGCCCTCCCGAGCTTCTCGGGGCGCTCGCTACGGTTTCCGGGCCTGCTCGCGGCGAACGCGACGGCGTCCGAGGATGGCCGCCATCCAGAGTCCTGCGAGGGGACCGCCGCGGGGTCGTAACCAATGGCGACGGGGACGGAGGTCGTCCGGCAGAACGCGCTCGCGTCGCGAGCAGCCGCCAGCGCGGCGCCTTGGTAAAGCGAGCGCGCGACTCTCCTCCCAGGTCGACTCGACCGCATCGCTGCGCCCTACTGCTCCACGCGGGCCTTTAGCCACTCGCACGCGCGCCGCTCACCGAGCTTGCAAGCCTGGGTCATGGCCTCGTCGCTCTTGGCCTCGTCGCGCGCCAGGCCGTCCGGCCCGTCCTCGTAGAGGAGGCCCACGAAGGCGCAGCTTTGCGCGTTGCGATCCCGGTCGCACCCGCGCTGCCAGTGAGCCAGCGCGCCCACCGGATCGTCGGGGGCGCCGGCGTCCACGGCAACCCGCATCGCGGAATGAAGGCACCCGTAGACCTCGCCCGTGGCGCACGCGTCGCGATAGAGATCGCGCGCACGTTTAATGTCGCGGGCGAGGCCCTCTCCGTGCTCGGCCATGTAGCCGAGGTTGCCGCAGCCAAGCGCTTCTCCGCTGTGACAAGCTCGGGCGAAGAGCTCCGCGGCGCGCACGACATCACGCCCTACGCCCAATCCGTAGGCAAGGGCGTCGCCGAGGTTGTTGCACGCACGCGCGTCGCCCAGGTCGCAGGCGCGCCCGTAGGCCCGTACGGCGCGGGGCCGATCGGACGGGAACGACTCGCGCCCGAAGTAGTACGACAGCCCCAACGCGTAGCAATCGTCGGCTTGTCCCGAAAAGCACGCCAGCTTCACCTCGAACCGCGCGCGCGTTTCCGAAGCCGATTCGACTTCGGACGCATGGCGCGCTTCGGCAAGCCACCCAGCGCCGACCGCGCACGCGATAGAGAACCCGCCGTCGCACGATTGCTCGATGAGCTCGAGTCCCCGCTTGACGTCGCGCGGAACGCCGTGGCCCTCCAGCACGAGGCGACCGGCGAAATTGCAAGCCGGCCAATCCTCCGACGCGCACGCTTCGGTGAACATCCGAAAGACGCACGCAAGCGTTCGTCTGTCCTGAGAGCTGCCCCACGCCGTGAGCGCGGCCTCCGTGCACTGTCGGGGCGACTGTCCCTCGCAGGGTCCGGCGCCAACCTTGCTGCAGGAGAGAAGAGGCGCGACGCCGTCGCGCCGCTCTCCCGCGGACGTGCTGCAACCGTCGATCGGACAGGCCGGGCCGACGGTCGGGCCAGGCCGGACCGAGAGCTGCGCTGACGTGCACGCGCAGACGACGACCCCAAGCAACCAGACCGGTCGGCGTGCGACCACGGGACGAGCATGCCACGTGCGCCGGAGTTGTTACAGGGCGAGAGCCGCGTGCGCCGGGCGGGGGCCGATTGTACAGTCCCTGGCCATGTCGAATGTGGCCATACTCGGGTACGGGCGATTTGGAAGGGCCCTCGGCCGGCTGTTTCTCGACGCAGGCATCCCCTATCGCGCGTTCGACTCCAACGTCGATATTGCTCCCGAGCATCGGGCCAAATCTCCACAGGATCTCGTCTCGGGCGCCTCGTTCGTGATCCTGGCCGTACCCGTCCCCACCCTGCGCAGTGCCCTTTCCGACCTGCGACCCCACCTCAATCGCAGTCAGGTGGTGTTCGACGTAGGAAGCGTCAAGGTCGTCCCCGAGGCCGCGCTCTCGGCCGTTCTTGGCGATGAGATTCCGTGGTGCGGCACGCATCCGCTGTTTGGACCCGTCAGCCTCGCTCTCGCGGAGCGCCCCCTTCGCGTCGTCATTTGCCCGGCGAAAGCCCACCCCGACGCAGCGGCCCGCGTTCGCGGGCTCTACGAACAGATTGGTTGCGAAGTGATCGAGCAGTCGCCCGAGAGTCACGACCGCGTCATGGCGCACACCCACGCGCTCACTTTCTTCGTGGCCAAGGGAATGATCGACGCCGGCGCGGGCGTGGACGTCCAATTCGCACCCCCTAGCTTTCAGGCGCTATCGCGCACGATCGAGACGGTGCGATCCGACGGCGGACACCTGTTTGCCGCGATCGCCCGTGACAACCCCTTCGCCGCCGAAGCCCGCAAGGAGCTCGTCCAGGCGCTTGTCGCGATCGACCGAACGCTCGATGCACAATCGGGCGACGAGACTGTGATGGCCGGAGCGCCGATGGCGATTCCCGACTTGGGCCAACGGTCTCCCGAGCTCAGACAGGCGCGCGAGCACATCGACCAGATCGATCACGCGATCGTGCGACTGCTGGCTCAGCGCGCGGAGCTCCAGCAACGCGCAGCACAGGCGAAGGCCATCCTCGGCGCGCCCATTCTCGACGGCACCCGCGAGGGGGAGGTCCTCGCGCAGCGACGCGACTGGGCCAACCAGATGCGGCTCGATGCCGAGGGGGCGGTCGACGTGTTCCGCGCGATCATCACGATGTCCCGGCGCGCGCAGCGAACGTGAACGGCTACGCCGTCGACGCCGTGACGCGATTCGCCGGCGCCCTCACTCCTCGACGTCGTCATGGGCCGGAGCCGGCTCCGGTGGGCCACCGTCGGCGTGTGCACCGACCCATGCGCCGCAGTGGGCCCAGACTCGATCGTCGCAGCGGCCCCCGATTCGGGCCACGCAGGCGATGACGGCGGCGCCTTCGTGCTCGGCCAGGCGATCGAGGACGAGATTGCAACCTCGGGAACATTCTGAGCTCGAGATTCCCGAGATTAGACCTCGAATCCGCCGGCAGCTTGGTACGTGATCGACGCATGCTTTGAAACATGCGGCTTCCGCACCGGCGGGGGGCGCGTTGTCGACCGGCACCTCGCGCACGAAAATGGCGCAGGCGCTCAAGAGCACGGCCAAGGCCGCGAATGGTGCGACATTCGCTCGCCTCATCGTTCGAAAGCGCGCCAAGGCTCGACGATATTGCGCGCTGCGCGCAGCGCGTCAATCACGGTGCGGATCGGAGAGACCATACAGCGTCGTGTACCCCAAAAAGCGGCGGAACCCACAGGGGGGGAAAGGCGGAGGCCCAGGCGGCCGACCGTACGCTAAGCTCGGGTGGCGGATGGACCCCAAGGCCTTCCCTCCCACGGTCATCCTGCGCCATTGTCCCGACTACGACGTGGGTCGCATCCGCGTTCTTGTACGGGAGGCGCTTCTCGAGCTCGGAACGCTGCCGCGCGGGCGCACCCTCGTCAAGCCGAACCTGGTGGCCGCCGGCGAGATGTTTCCGCATGCCTTCACGCGCGCGGAGCTCGCCGAAGGCGTGCTTCTCGCGCTGAAAGACATCGGAGCCCACTCGATGAGCGAGCTCGCCGTGGGCGAGCGCTGCGGGATCACGATGCCCACCAGGCTGGTGTTTCGGCGCAGCGGATTCGACGCCATGCTCAAACGAGTGGGCGGCGTGAGACGCTACCTCTTCGAAGAGGTGCCCCAAGTCGAGGTCCGCTTTACGCATCCGAATCGACTGCGCGACTACGTCTTCGTTCCGGAGCCCGTCGCCCGCGCAGACTTCTTCGTCAACGTGCCCAAGTTCAAGGCCCACCCCTGGACGACAGTCACCTTCTCGATGAAAAACTACATTGGAATCCAGGACGATCGACATCGGCTCATCGACCACGACCATCGCCTGAACGACAAGATCGCGGACCTGCAGCACGTTATCCAGCCCCAATTCATCTGCATCGACGCCATCGTCGCCGGCCAAGGTCGCATGCTCACCCCAAGACCTTTCGACCTCGGCCTCGTCATCATGGGGAACAATCAAGTCTCGTTCGACGCCGTGTGCTGCGCGATCGCCGGCGTCGACCCGCGCGCGGTACCGCATATCCGATTGGCAGCAGAACGCGGGTTCGGAACCTTGGACCTCGCTCAGATTCGGATCGCAGGCGACGTTACGCTCGCGCAGGCGAGAGCACGAGCGGCCGGATTTCAAGTCGGCCTCGTTCGCGTCGAGAAGTACTTCGAGGGAACCGCCATCACGGCCTACGCCGGTCCCCCGCCCGCGGGCGAGCGCACGGATTACTGTTGGGGGGGCTGCCCGGGGGCCATCGAGGAGGCCATCGAGATCCTTCGGCTGTACGACGCCGACTGCGACGCGAAAATGCCGCGGATGCACGTCGTCTTCGGAGCTTACGACGGCCCCATCGACGCTCGGCCCGGCGAGAAGGTCGTGTTCATCGGCGATTGCGCGCAATGGCGTGGCGCGATCGGCGGTCGCCTCGTCGCGATTGAAAGCTTGTATCGGGACCGGTCGACGCGAGACCCGTACGAAGCCGAGCACGCCGACGTCTATGCGAAAATGGGCGAGGTCTTGGGGAGCCTCTCGGCGGCCCGCGACGAGCCCTTCGTTCGACTCGAAGGCTGCCCGGTAAGCGTCGCCGAGCAAGTGCTCGCCCTCGTTCAGCTCGGCAAGACCAAGAACCCGTATTTCTCCGGAAGCGAGATCTTCGAATTCAATCGAGCCTACTTGGGTTGGCGCGCGGTTACGGCCTTCAAGCGGCTCCTGGGCGAACGCTACCAGCGGCGCGGGGAAAGCCCGCGAGGCGCGGCGCGACCCGAGTGAGGCGTGCTACTACCTCGCTTTCCGCTTGACCCGTCTTCCCACCCGCACCGATGTCTTGGACTTGTTCGGGAGCGATCCGCGCCCGATGCACTTGCGCGAGATCGCGTCGCGTCTTCGCATTTCGGA
>Ga0070761_10000833_pt1 | contig 19557 bp, 12 predicted proteins | sample HubBroMetageREF1_FD_66724 | JGI IMG/M metagenome (GOLD analysis project Ga0070761, IMG submission 66724) | Reference soil microbial communities from the Hubbard Brook experimental Forest, New Hampshire, USA - Hubbard Brook CCASE Soil... | ecosystem: Environmental > Terrestrial > Soil >... | reverse complement strand
CGTATCTGCCGGGCTGCCGCTTGCGCGGACTCTTCCAGCCCGTACCCCAGCCCCTGCACTACTCGCTGAACTTTGACGTCCCCCGACGCCGTGAACACCACCTGCAAAAGTACCTCGCCTTCAATCTTCTTGGCCCTGGCCTCGTCTGAATATACTGGCTTTGGCTTGAAGAGAATTTCTACCGGCGTCGTTCTTGCGGCAACGTTCGCGGTTTGCTTTATTTTTGGCGCTGCCACTGCGATATTTTCGTCGCCGAAACCACCCTGCTGTACGGCCGCGTGTGGAGGACCGCCGGGACTTCCTACTGCAACACCGTTACCGAACCCGGTGCTGGCGATTACGCCCTTCGCTCCCTTCGCCCCGCCCGTCCCGTTGCCGCTCCCGGGCCCTGTCGGCATGTCGTACGCGCCTTGAATATTGATGTTTGCGGCCTTGTTCGTCTTACCGTTGGCCGGCACGCCGTTGGGATCGCCGAATCCGCCCGTCTGCACGGCTTCGCGAGGCTTCTTCAGATTTGGGATCGCCGAGCTTCCCATGGATATCGGCGGCGTCTGATCCGGGAACGCCTTCGCCACTTCGGTCATGTCCGGCGGCGTATCCTTGCGCACAGCCGGTTTCTTGACGATCGGCGCGGCCACCACCGGCGTGTAAATCCGCGGCTTCGGCAATTCCACCACAGGTTCCGGCTTTGGCTTGGGGATTTCCTTCACAACTTCGTGCTTCACCGGCACAGGTTTCGGTGCTGGCTGCACCGGCTGCGGCTTCCAGGCTACGATCGGAGGCGCTTCCACCGGCGTCGTCCAATAGCGCTGCACAATATCAAGCTTTTGCGGCAGAAGTAGAGGTATGACCACCAGCGCGGTTACCGCCGCGATCTGCAGCCCAAATCCGGCGCTAAACAGGTCCCAGCGAGGTTCGGCCTCTGGTAGCAGCGATGCATTGAAGACAGCTCGATTTGTTGTACTCCGTACCATAACGATCACCAGAATCCTTGGATAAAGAAATTAAGATGCGTCGAGACAGAATTGCGGCTGACAGTTCATAAGTACTAGAACGAGGGGCTGGGGAAAATAGGACTCGAGTACTATTCTACCCCCAGTCGTGTTGAAAGCGATAACCCAAGTGCTAGGGGTACCTGGAAGGTTAGCCCTTCGGTGGTTACGTTGCGGAAACTCCACCCACATGGACGCTCCCATGTACTAATCTAACCCGGCTGGGGGAATCAGTTGCAGTTTTTAGTGGTTAATGTGACGTAAGTGAAGGGGCACGGCCGTGGCCGGCCATGCCCCCTGCACTCACCCTAAGTTGACAGAACTGCTACAGCTTAGTGCGGCTGAACGACCGAATAACCCGTCACGCCGCCATGATTCACCAGCAACAATACCGGCTGGCTTCCTGCGGTTGCGATCGCCTGCCGGTAATCGCTCAGGTTGCGGATCGGCTTGTGATTGATTTCCTGGATCACATCGCCGCGACCGATAGGAGGCTGCGCCGCCGCTGCCGGGCTGGAGGGATCCACGGACGTCACTACCACTCCGTGAGTTCCCGCGCCCAGGTTGAGCTGCTGCGCAATCTCCGGACTCAACTCCTCGACTTCCACGCCTTCGAGTCCGCCGCCGCTCTCAGTGCTGCTGCTATCTTCCGTTTCTGTTTTTTCCGGCAATTCACCCAGCGCCACGGTGTAGTCCTGCGCTTTTCCGTCGCGCCATACGTCCAGCTTGACTGAAGTGCCCGGCGCCATCTGCGAAATTCGCAGCCGCAGGTCCACGTAGTCACTCACCGCCTGGCCGTTGAGCTTGACGATCACATCACCCTTTTGCAATCCGGCCTTCGATGCCGGCGTATTCGGTGAGACGTCGCCAATCAGCGCGCCGCCGCTCATGTTGTAGTTGAAAGCCTTGGCGATTTCCGGCGTCAGGTCCTGGATATGCACGCCCAGGTATCCGCGCACTACTTTGCCATGCACCAGAATTTGATCCATCACCGGCTTGGCCATGCTCATCGGTATCGCAAAACCCACGCCTTCATTGCCGCCCGAACCGTGTGAAAGAATCGCGGTGTTGATGCCCACCAGGTTGCCGTGGATATCAATCATCGCGCCGCCGGAATTTCCCGGATTGATCGCCGCATCGGTCTGGATGAAGTTCTCATAATCCTCAATTCCCAGCTGTCCGCGGCCCGTGGCGCTGACGATTCCCATCGTGGCCGTCTCGCCAATTCCGAACGGATCGCCAATCGCGAAAATCAAATCTCCCACATTGAGCTGCGAAGAATCACCCAGCGGAAGAGTCGGCAAGCCGCTCGCTTCGATCTTCAGCACTGCGATGTCCGTCTTGGGATCGGCGCCCACCAGCTTAGCCTTGAATTCGCGCTTGTCGCTCAGTTGCACTTTGATGTCGGAAGCGCCGTCAATCACGTGATTGTTGGTCAGAATCGTTCCATCGGTGGTCACGATGACGCCCGAACCCAGAGCCTGCTCGCGCTCCTGGTGCGGTTTGCCTCCACCGAACTGATCGCCGAAAAACTGGCGGAACATCGGGTCGTTAAAAAATGGCGACGCCTGATTTCCCTGCGACTTCACCATTTTTGATGTGCGGATGTTCACCACCGCCGGCAGCGCGGGCTTGATCACAGCGGAAAATCCGTTCGCGAAATTTCCCAGGCTTACCGGCAGCGCGTTTTGCGCGATGGCGATTGGCTCTCGTGGCGAGCCCAGGACGGTGTGACCCGCCCAGTCCCGGAATCCTTGCGAGAGGAGGGCTCCTCCCGCGAATGCCGCGATCACCACGACGGTGGCGACCCAGCGGCGAATACTGAAGCTACTGCGTTCCATGGCTGTCTCTCCTTAATATCGTCCTAAGTGAGGTTTCAATTATATCGCGAGGAGCGCTACGTTGGCGCTACAGCGAATATGGTATTTGACGTAACATCCGCAAATAAGTGTTTCGACCGCTCCGGCGGGAAGCACGGTTCGCTCCCCGCTATATAGATGCAAAGAATGAGTTTGGGGTTCCCTGAGCGATTTTGTTCCTCGTCCGTCTAAAGGCACGGTTCTGGTATTCTACGCCGTTTGAGGTATCTTGGTACGCCATCACGGGATCCAGCAAGCGCGGCGGCGCATCACAGCCGCCGTTTTTTCTTTCCCGGGATTTTCCCGACAGCAGAAAAGGAGCTTTGGCATGACTCGAAAAATCCTCGCGCTCGTATGCAGCGTGGCGTTCCTGTTGCTGGCGGCGCGGCCCGCAATCTCCTCTCCAGGTGAACGAAAGCAATCCCCCACAGCCGCCGCAGACGACGGCACCATGAAAGCACTTGTCGCCATTGCCGGCGCCGCCGCGTTGGAAACTCACACCTACCAGGACCTGGAAGAATTGAGTGACGACATCGGCGCGCGCGTTACCGGCTCGCCAGACGCCGCTCGCGCCATCGCCTGGGGCGTCGTGAAGATGAAAGCGATCGGCCTGGAGAACGTCCATACCGAGCCTTGGAAGATCTCGCGTGGCTGGACGCGCATTTCCGCGGACGCCGAACTCCTCGCGCCCATCCACCGCAAACTGATGGTCGATTCGCTCGGTTGGGTTGGCTCCACGCCGCCCGCAGGCGCTGAAGCTGACCTCGTTGCCGTGAATGGCTACCAGCTGCAGGAGGAGTTGAAAAATAATTCCGGCAACTGGCGCGGGAAAATTCTGCTCATCGTCCAAAAAGGCCAGCCACCCAAAGACCGCATGAGCGCTTTCGCCCAGTTCGGCAATTTTTTGATCGCCGCTCATAAAGCCGGCGCCATCGCCGTGATCGGCGGTCAGGGCGGGCGCAAGAGTGTCGGAATGCATCTCACTCACACCGGCGCTCTCGGGTTCGACACTTACTACGAGATTCCCGTCGTCAGCATGGCCGCGGAAGATCAGGAACAGCTCGAGCGCTACCTCGATCGTGGCGTATTCGTGCGCTTGAAAATAAATGTACAGAATCGCGCCACCGATGGTCCCGTGGATTCCGCGAACGTCATCGGCGAAATTCGCGGTACGCAAAATCCCGAGCAGATCATCGTCGTCGGCGGGCACCTGGATTCCTGGGATCTCGCTTCTGGCACCACGGACAATGGCTGCGGAACCGTCGTGACGCTTGGCGCAGCCGAAGCCATCATCAAATCCGGGTTCAAGCCTCGCCGCACCATCCGCTTCGTTCTGTTCACCGGCGAAGAAGAAGGCTTGCTCGGCTCACTCGCCTATGTGAAAACGCACCAAAGTGAAATGGCTAACCACGTCGCGGCGCTGATTCTCGATGCTGGACAAGGTGAGGTGATCGGCTTCCAGCTCGGCGGCCGCGACGACTTGATTCCCGCCGTGCAGAAATTCGCAGCGTCCCTGCAAGCCTTTGGCGATCTACAAGTGGATGACGAAGTGGAATTCGGCACCGATACCGGGCCGTTCATCCTCGCCGGGCTTCCCGGTATCAACCTCAACCAGGACACCGCGGATTACAAATACACCCACCATTCCGCCGTGGACACCTTCGATAAAGTGAAAGCGGATATTCTGGATCGCAACGCCACGGTGATGGCTCTCGCCGTATTCTGGATCGCCGACCGCCCCGAGCGCCTCGCCAGTCCGTGGCCGCAGGAAAAAACTGCTCAGATGCTAGTGGATAAACACGAAGACGGCATCCTGAAAGCGTTCAATCTCTGGCCCTTCGGCAATCTGGGAACCGCGCCCGCAACCCAGTAGCGATTCAACATCGCGCGCGGGGGTTGGGTTTGTACTCGTAGATATGATTCGCGAACTGCACTTCTCACTGGGGTAGGGGCGCTGCTTGTGAATCGCTCTTGCAAAGCGGGGGCGATTCAACCGCAGATCCCGCAGCGCGGGATCGAAGGGCGCAGCCCCCTGGCAGGAGGGCTGCGCCCCAGCTTGCCCAGGCGTCAGTATCGTCACCGAGCCGTAGGGGCACGGCACGCCGTGCCCACCGCTCAAGTCTCGAGCCACCAGATACGGGGTAATCACAGCCCAAGCAAGATCGCTGCGTCCCTTTTCACAAAAACTTTCGTGCCGCCAACCCTAACTGATCAATCGCGCAATCGCAAACGCCGCGGCCGCAGCCAACCCCCCCACCAAAACCGTCTGCATCCCACCCCGCACCGGCTGTACTCCAGTGAAATGCCCTTTGATCGCGCCAAATCCAAACAGCGCAAGCAGTGTCACCACGATGGAATAAATCAGCGCCGTATGCACATCGTGCCGAATCAACATGTAAGGGGCCAACGGCACCAAACCTCCAGCAATGTAAGACGCCGCGATCGTCGCCGCGCTGCGCGTAGCCCGCGCAGGATCGGGTGGTTCAAGTCCCAGCTCAAACCGCATCATGAAATCCACCCACTTTTTTTGATTCGCCGTGATTGTGGAAACAATCGGCGCCATCTGCGCTTCGCTCAGCCCGTAATCGCGAAACACTTTCGCCACTTCTTCCGTTTCAATTTCCGGCAATTCCACCGTCTCGCGATATTCCCGGTCAAGTTCCGAAGCGTAATGTTCCGTATCCGTCTTCGCAGCCAAATACCCGCCCAGTCCCATGGCGATCGAACCAGCCGCGATTTCCGCGAGCCCCGCCGTCACCACGATCCCAGTGGACGCAACCGCTCCCGTCAATCCCGCGGCCAGCGCAAACGGTACAGTCAGCCCGTCCGACATTCCAATAACAATGTCGCGCACCGCGGCAGTCGCGGTGAAATGCTTTTCCACGTGTTCGACGGATGGCATCCTCGACTCCCTTTCCTCATCCAATATTTCCAGCTGCCCGTACCCCTCTTCCCCGGCAGGCGCGTATAATTATGGGGCAGGAACTGCAAATCAGGAGGCACATTATGACCGCAACTTCTACAGGACAAGGAGCCGCTCCGCAGATGACTTTCACACTTCCACCTTTGCCGTATGCGTTCGACGCTCTGGAACCCCACATTGACGCAAAAACCATGGAAATCCATCACGACAAACACCACGGCGCATACGTCACCAACCTCAATAAAGCGCTCGAGGGCCACGCCGACCTTCAAAAACTTTCCGTCGAAGAACTGCTGGCGCAAATCAATAAAGTGCCGGAAGCGATTCGCTCCGCCGTGCGCAACAATGGCGGCGGCCACATGAACCATTCCATGTTCTGGAAGATTATGAAGAAAGGCGGCGGCGGCGAACCCGGCGGCGAACTCGGCAAAGCTATCAGCTCCGCGTTCGGCAGCTTCGCGGATTTCAAAGCCAAGATCAACGATGCGGGCGCCAAGCGCTTCGGCTCCGGCTGGGCCTGGCTTCTGTTCCGCGACGGAAAACTCGTCATCGAATCCTCCGCGAACCAGGACAATCCCATCATGGACGGCGGCAAAGCCTTCTTCGGTGTGGACGTCTGGGAACACGCCTACTACTTGAAGTATCAGAACCGCCGCCCCGAATACCTCGAGGCTTGGTGGAACACCATCAACTGGGCGCAAGTAGCAGAAAATTTCGCCCACGCCAAAAAGTAGATCCCTTCTCAATCACATTTCAAAAAGCAGGGGCGGCTCGCGTGTCCGCCCCTGCAAATTCTCGCCGCCTTCTTTAAGTTCCCGGCAACAACCAATGCTCCATCGCCAGAATCGCGATCGCCGCCAGCGTGGTGATCAGCGTCACGATTAATCCCACCCGCGCGAACTCCCAGAACGTAATCTTCACCTTCTTGCCCGCCTGCTGCAGCACAATCAGATTCGCCACAGAACTGAATGGTGTCGCATTGCCAGCCAGCGTGCTGGTAGAGGCCACCGCCAACCATATATAATGGGTGTTCGGAAACGAAGGCACCAGCGGACGGAACAACAGCACCGCCGGCAAATTGCTCACCAGGTTCGAAAGAATCAGCATCGCGCCGCTCACCGCGAATAATTGCGCTGTCATTCCGCCCTGCAGGCCCTTCTGAAAATATCCGATCAAGTGTTCCAGCGCGCCCGAAGCCTCGAAACCCTTGATCACCACGAACAATGACGCGAAAAACAGCAGCAGCTCCCAATCCAGCCGCTGATAAACGTTTTGCGCTTTCACCCGCCCGATGATCAGGATGAACGCACCCACCGAAATCGCCACCAGTGGAAACGAATACCCCAGAATCCACAGCACAATCACCAACGCCGCCGCGATGCAGCACTTGATCAGCAGGCCGCGCTCCATTTTCACCGGCAGCGACGGCGCGTGGCGTTCCAACTGGTGGCGAAAAATCTCGCGGTGGAAGAAAAGAGAAAGCACGGCAACGTTGATCACCATTCCCATCAGCGAAACCGGCGCCAGGTGCGCCAGAAATCCCAAAAACGAAAAATGCGCTGAAACTCCGATCACCGCATTCTGCGGGTTTCCCGTCACGGACATCACCGACCCGATATTCGCGGACGTGGCCACCGCGATCACGTACGGGATCGGCGGAACTTCCAGTCGCTCCGTCACGACCAGCACGATGGGCGTGAAGATCAGGCAAATCGTGTCGTTCACGAAAAACGCCGCCAGAATTCCCGTGGCGAACACCAGCAGCACCAGCAATTGAAATCGCGTGCGCGCGATTGCCGCCACATGCACCGCGATCCAATCGAAAAATCCGGAAATCTGAAAATGCGCCACCAGGATCATGATGCCCAGCAGAAAAATCAGCGTGTTCCAGTCAATCGTCTGGTACGCCTGCGTCAGCGGCACCGCGCCCACTAGGACCATCGCCACCGCGCCGCAAAATGCAGCCGCAGTGCGGTCTAAGTGGCTCCCGCGCCCGCTTTCCACCGCGATCAAAATGTACGTGGCTAAAAAAATCGCGACGGGAATCCAGTGGCTTTGCGCGAGAGCGGAGGCAACGTGATTCATTTTCCGAGAGCTCGAGCCCTGGGGCTCGAAGGTGGCGAGCTTAACGTGTTCCTACCGCGGATGAAAAGTGATTGTTTGCTTTCAATGGTGTTTTTCAGCGGCTGCTGGGGGAAATATCGCGCGCCAGCGTTATTCCGAGCCAAGAAAGGCGAAACGCAACAGGAAAATTCCCGATAGCACCCAGATCAGCGGGCTGATGTCCCGGTATTTTCCCGCGCCGATCTTCAGGCACGTAAAAGAAAGCAAGCCCAGGCTCAGCCCCGTCGCGATGCTGAACGTCAGCGGCGTCGCCACCAGCGTCAGGAACGCGGGAAACGCCTCGCTGAAATCATCCCAGCGAACTTTCGCGATCGAGCCACACATCAGCGCGCCTACCAGAATCAACGCGGGCGCCGTAGCGTATGTGGGGATCGCGGCCACCAGCGGCGCGCAGAACATCGTCACGAAGAAAAGCCCGGCGATCACCAGATTGCCCAGCCCGGTTCGCGCACCCGCCGCCACGCCCGCGGCGCTCTCGATGTAGCTCGTCACCGTGGACGTCCCCGTGAGCGCGCCAACGATCGTTCCAAAGGCATCCGCCAGCAACGCGCGGCTCGCGCGTGGCAATTTCCCGTCGCGCAAAAATCCGCCCTGCTCGCACACCCCTACCAAAGTCCCGACGTTATCGAACAAATCCACAAAGAAAAATACGAAAATCAATTCTCCCAGGCCCAGCCGCGTCGCCGAGCGCAAATCCAATTTCAAAAATGTGCCGGCAGGATGCGGCCACGAAAATAATTGTCCGGGCAAGTGCGCCAGTCCCAGCGGAATCCCCGCCAGCGCGATAGCCACAATGCCCAGCAAAATCGCGCTACCCACGCGCCGGATCATCAAAATCGCAATCAGGATCACGCCAGCCGCCGCCAGCAGCACTTGCGGATCAGAGGTTTTTCCAAACGCCACAAACGTCGCCGGATTCGCCACAATAATCTTCGCGTTGCGCAGTCCCACGAAGGCGATGAACAACCCAATGCCCGCCGCCGTCCCATGCTTCAAACAATCCGGAATGCCATTCACGATGTGCTCGCGTACGTTCGTCAGCGTCAGCAGCAGGAACAACATCCCCGACAAGAACACCACGCCCAGCGCCGTCTGCCACGGCACTCCGCGCCCAATCACGATCGAGTACGTGAAGTACGCGTTCAACGACATTCCCGGCGCCAGCGCGATCGGATAATTCGCCCACAACCCCATCACCATCGTCGCCAGCGCCGCCGAAATGCACGTCGCAAACAGCACGCCTTCCACCGGCATGCCGCCCTCCGCCAGAATTCGCGGGTTCACGACGACCACGTACGCCATGGTCATGAACGTCGTCAAACCAGCCAGCAGTTCGCGGCGCACCGTGGTTTTGTTTTCGGCGAGGTGGAATACGCGCTCGAGCAAAATGTTTCTCCCAGCCTAAAAGTGCGCAACTATAGGCCGCAGGCGTTCCGTCGTCAATGCCCTAAGATGTATGGAACGAATTCAGAATGTAGCGCCGCTGCGCCGCCCGATGAATTCACGACATGACGATCAATGCGGAATCGTCGCTTCGCGCTCGCGCCAATGCTCCACCAGCTCGCGCACCACTTTGTCACCCACCACCTGCGCCGCCTCCAGCGATTGCATGTACGCGGAATAATTTCCGGAAGCCAGCTCCTGCAAACTCTCCTCCGCGGAAATCCCGGGAGGCTCGCGATCGTAATTGCTCACAGTGCGCAGCACCAGCACGCGCTGCAGATCTACGCGCCCTGCCTGGCTCAAGAACGTCAGCGCCTGCATCGTGCCGGTATCTTCCATCCCCGCCGTCATGAAATTCCCTTTGTCGCCGGTGTAATAGCGCGTCCAGGCGTTCGCCCATTCATCGAATTTTGATCCGTGCCAGAACGTGCTGGCCGAAAGCGTATCGCCTCGGGTAACAAACGGCGGCCTCAGCGCATTCGGAAATCCCGCGAAACGCGCGCGCGATTTGCGCAGCGAATCCGAATCCGCCAGCGGCACGTCCTGCGTCAGACGTACCGCCCAATCTACGAACGATTCATTCAAAGTGTACACTTCGCCGTAAGCAACGCGCGGTGGCTGTTCGTACGGCGTTCCGCGCCGCAACGGCACATAACCGGTCGGCCAACTCTCCGGAATTTGTCGCGCATCGATTTCAAACGCCAGGTCTCCGTCCACCACGTGGTCCGCCCACACCGCCGAGCCGAGCGACACGTCCGCGGGGTCGCCGCCGCCAATCCCCGCAACAATCCAATACGCCTTCGACAAATCAAAACGCGGATCCATTCCCAGCGCCATCACCGACGCCGCAGCCTTCGCGGTTCCCACACCCGTCAGCAAGCCCAGCACGCCATCCTTATTCAAGCGCACGTGGTGATAACCGCTCGGCAGCGGAAGAATTTGATCCAGATGCTCGCGCTCCACCCACAGCTGAAATTCGCCCGGCACATCGCCCGTATCCTCGCCGCGCTCAAACATAGTGACCACCACGACTTTCACGTGGGTGGGAAAGCTCGGCGTTGCGCTCGGCGCCGGCAAAAATTCAGCGCAGAAAACCGGCAGCAACAGCAACCCCACAAAACGCGCCGCAATTTTCACCATGTGCTCCCCCAGTCTACTCGGCGAACCGCCCGCGAAACGTCAGCAAGAATGCGAATCTATATCACAGCGAGCTGCCACTCGCCCTGGTGTCTCTTGCGCCGTCGCCGATCAGCCTGTATGGTACGCCATGCACGCGCCCGCAAATTCTGGCGAATCGCGGAACCAGGCATCCACCGCACCTTCGTCGTCGCAAGAAAATGCTGAAGCCGCCGCTTACGGCCTGCGCCGCGGCGCTCTCTCCCCGCTGGAAACTCTGGCGCAATCCGTTTCGACCATCGCCCCAACCACAACTCCTGCTGCCACCATCCCTCTGGTTTGCGCGTTAGCCGGCAACGGTACCTGGTTCGCGTATCTGCTGGCCACCATCGCCGTGCTGCTCGTCGCGCTATGCATCGCGCGCTTTGCAAAATATTCCGCCTCGCCCGGCTCGCTTTACACCTACGCATCCATGATTCTGCCGCCGTGGCTTGGCGCCACCGCCGCATGGAGTCTGCTGCTTGCGTACGTTGCGACTGGCTCCAGCGTAATCGGCGGCTTTTACCACTTCGCAAATCTTCTTCTGCGCGACGCCACTGGCCACGAAATTTCCGCCGTGCTCCTAGTCCTCGTCGGCGCAGGCGTGTGCGTCTGGATCGCCTGGCGCGATGTAAAAATCTCCGCGCGCATGATGTTGTGGATGGAAGCGGTTTCCGTCGCGGTGATCGTCATCGTAATTGCGCTGGTGCTGGTGCGCCACGGCTTGCATCTGGATTGGGAGCAGTTGAAATTGCGCGGCATGACCGGGAGCGGCCTGCGCCTCGGCCTGGTGCTCGCGCTCTTCAGCTTCGTCGGCTTTGAAAGCGCCACTACGCTGGGCGCCGAAGCCCGCAATCCGCTGAAAACAATTCCGCGCGCCGTGATTCACTCCGCCATCATCGGCGGTGCGTTTTTCACCGTCTGCGCGTACACCGAAGTTCTCGGCTTCCGCACCGCGGGACAGGATTTGGGCAGCAGTCCCGCGCCGATGCACGTAGTCGCAGCCATAAGCGGCGTTCCACTGTTCGGATTGTTGATTGATATCGGCGCGCTGGTCAGCATGTTCGCCGGAACTCTCGCATGCATCACCGCGGCCGCGCGCGTCTTGCTGTTGATGGCGCACAACGGCCTCGCGCACGGCTCGCTGCGCACCACTCATGCGCGCAACGAAACTCCCAGCTACGCAGTAGTCGTTACCGGAATCGCCGCGGCTCTGCCGGTGATCGTGCTGGCGGCGCGCGGCGCAAGCGGCCTCGACGTTTACGGCTGGCTCGGCTCGCTCGCGACCTACGGTTTCATCGTCGCCTATGCGCTCGTGTGCATCGCCCTGCCCCGCTATTTACGCAATCACGCTGCGTACACTCCCGGTGCGCAAATTCTTTCCTGGCTCGCGGGCCTCGCCATGGGGCTCGCGCTCGTCGGCAACCTCTATCCCGTTCCCGAAGGCCCGTACGGCAAGCTCCCGTTCATTTATCTCGTGTATTTGGCCGCCGGACTATTGTGGTTCCTCATTAACAGCCGCGGAAAAAACGCCACTGAGAAAAATTCCTAAGGCTGCTCTTCCGTATCCGGCAGCGCCACCAGCAGCAACACAATCCCAATCACCGTGAACATCCGAACCGCCACTTCCTGACCGTTCCACATTTTTGACTGCCACATCAGAAACCATTCCCCACCGACGGTCAGAAAAGCCACCAGCCACATCAGCAGCGCCAGCGTCAGCCCAATAATAGAAATGCGTTTCGCGTGCGCAAACATGACAGCTGTTCCGCGCAGCGCTCGCGCCAGCCGCAAACCGCCCCACCAACACAGGATCATGGTCGCGAATTCCCACGCAATGATCGATAAATAAAAGACGGTGTGCCAAGCCGGCTGGTTCAACGCGCGCCACATCCCGTGGTTTCCAGGGAATGTCGAGTCCATCCTCAGCACGTGGCGCACAAACTGGAAGTTTGCATCAAAATCCGTGGTGTTGTTGAACACCAGCAGCGTGTAATACAGCGCCACGGCAAAAACCATCGCCAGCTTGACCGCTCGCAGCGTCATCGCAGCTCCCGCGAGCACGGATGGTATCGCATCACAAGCAGGAAGCGCGCGGCAATCTCGCGATCTCCGAGCCTCGGGCACGCAACGTGCCCCGAAATCCGATGCTCCCTGTGGAAATCAACTATAGAAATAATTGATATCTGCTATAGATTAAAAATACTTCGCACGCGGGCAAAAAAAGCGTACCTTCCCTCCATCTTCGGGGTGAAGTAAGGAATCTGGGCAACGTTTCTAATAAAACGCATAAATTTTCCGTGCGAATCTTCGGACGGCATTCCCGCTGCGAAGTTTGTCCACACGGATCGGAGGCACGAATGTTTGCGAGAGTCCGGCTCTCGATTTTGTTTCTAGTGTCGTGCATTTGCCTCACCCTGCCGTTCGCACCCGGCGCGCGTTCGCAGCAAACTCTGGGCGGCATCACCGGCACGGTCACGGATACCAGCGGCGCCGTGTTGACGGACACGCTGGTGACGCTCGTCGGCGATCAAACCACGCTGACGCGAACGCAGAAGACCAACTCCAGCGGTTCTTACGAATTCGTGAACTTGCCGATCGGCACCTACACGCTGACTTTCTCCCACGACGGTTTCGAAACGCAAAAAATCCCTTCCATCCTGGTGCAGGCAGACCGCACCGTCACCCTGAGCCCAGCGCTGAAAGTCGGCCAGGTCGGAACTACTATTACCGTCGAGGAAACTCCGCTGCTCAACGCGGTGGACACCACCAACGGCTACGTCCTCGACAAAGGGCAGCTCGAAGCCATCCCGCTGCCCACGGGCAGTTTCACGGGGCTGGCCATTCTTTCTCCTGGCGTGAGCGCCGAACTGCCGGCCGGCACCGGCGCCAATTCCGGCCTCGGCAACCAGCCCATCTGGGCCAACGGCCAGCGTGATACCAGCAACACTTTTTTGTTGAACGGCGTGGACGCCAAGAATTTGTTCAACGGCAAGAGCACCAGCCAGGTAGCCTCGGCGCGCATTGTGAACAACACGGGCGTCAGCGGCGCGGCCAGCGGTAACGGCGGTGTGATTCAGAGCACGGCGTCACCCTACCTCGCCGTCGGCCAGTCCTTGCCCACTCCTGCTCCGGAAACCATCCAGGAAGTTCGCGTCAATACTTCCATGTACGACGCGCAGCAGGGTTCCACCAGCGGCGCGCACATTGATATGAGCACCGCCTCCGGCACCAACGCGATCCACGGAACTGCCTACCTGCATCGCGGAACGGACTGGCTCAACGCCGCGCCATTCTTTTTCAATCAGGATCCCAATCTTCCCGCCAATCTGAAAGTTCCCGAACTACATCGCTACACTTTGGGCGGGGCGGGCGGCGCGCCGATCATCAAGAACAAACTCTTCCTCTATCTCGGATACCAGCACGTGCACAGTTCCGATCAGGAGATCGGCATCGGCCGCGTCACCGTACCGTTCGATTTCACGCCTACCGGGAACGCCGCGGATGGCGTGCCGGCCTGCGGAGCCACTCGTGCCACAGCCACGCTCGCTCCTTGCCTTGCCGCGATCTCCAATAACGAGTTCGGCTCTGTCGGCTCTGCTCTGACCGGAACCGTTGGCACCGGCCCTAACCAGATTAGTCCGATTGCTTTGGGCATCTTTCAGTACAAACTACCCAACGGCCAATACCTCGTGCCGTGGAATGACGGCGTCGTCCCGACCATCAACTTTCCGGAAAACGCCCTGGTACCCGGCACTGCGTATTTCCTGTCCGACCAGGCGGTCAGCAATCTCGACTGGATCGTCAACTCCAAAGACACCTTGGCGCTGAAGTATTACTACCAGCACGATCCCACCATCGCTCCCTACGCCTATTCCAGTTTGCCTGGATTTACGCAGCACCTCGATGCCGGCAGTCAGGTCGCCTCTATCACTAACACCCAGATAATCACGCCCAACCTCAACGTTGCCGAAGTATTTGGCTTCATCCGAGAGAAAATCTACAGCACCATTGGGCAACCGTTCACTCCAACGCAATTCGCCAGCTTCGTTGAATCTTCCACCGGAGCAACTCCGGCGCAATCCACCATCAATACATTCGGCTCCAATTTCTTCCCCGGCATCACCATCGTCAACATGCTGGGCTATGGAGCGAATAACGACGGCTGCGCTCCGACCGATACGGCATGCATTCCGACGCCTGTCAACGAATCGCCGATGACCATCGGCCAGGGTGCGGCTTCCCAGGGAGCTAACACCGGAATTTTCCAGAATCGCTTCATGCCCTCGGTCAATGCCACCTGGAATCGTGGCAAGCACACGCTTTCTTTCGGCGGTACATATTCCTACACCCAGCTGAACACGCTTGACCAGAGACCCGGCACTGGCATGCTCGGTACCGCGGATCTTTCGCAGTTCCTGCAGGGATTCGTCACGCCCTACACCACAGATGGGTACGTCACTACCAACGTGTTGCAGGGAAACGCGAACCGTTATCTGCGCGCCAATGAATGGGGCCTTTACGTTCAAGATAAGTTCCAGTTCCGGCCCAACTTGAGCTTCACGGTTGGATTGCGCTTTGACGACGACGGCGGTATGTCTGAAAAGTACGGGCGTCTCTATAATTTCGATCCCGCGGATTATAGCTACGACCCTACGACTGACACGCTGGTCTCGAACGGAATCATCGTCGCCGGCAACAACCAGCAGTTTGCAAGCAAAGGGGTCAGCGCTTCCACTCTCACCGGCCGCCAATGGGGCCTGGCGCCGCGCTTGGGTTTGGCGTGGAGTCCCAGCAGGTTTAGCAACAAGCTCGTCGTCCGCGCTGGCTGGGGCATGTACTACGACCGCGGAGAATTGTTCACCTATCTGTCGCCGGGTTTTGCGGCCGGTGTCGTCACCGGCGGACCTTTCGGCGTCAACCAAGCGCCGCCATTCGTCAGCGCGCAGGAATGCACCGCGTCCACTTTCTATCAAAATTACATTCCCACCTGCGATCCAGGCACGTACGGCCTCACCAATCCTTGGGGCACGACCCTGGGCCCTCCTCCGACAGGCAATCCCGCGTCCATCGATAACTATCTGCCCAATACGGGCGTTCCGGGAGTTGGCATTGCCGCTGGCATTCTCGAAGGGCAGCCGCTCTTCCCCTTCGGTGTTTACAACCGAAAGAACAAGCTCCCTTACACCATGAACCAGACCCTGGACATTCAGTGGCAGCCGCGCAACGACATTGCCATAGACATCGGCTACGTCGGAAACCTCGGCCGCCACGAAGTAATTCCCGTTCCGTTCAACCAGGCCCAGATCGCCTCTCCGACCAACCCCACGCACAAGGGCACACCTTTCCAACAGAACTATACGTACGGTTACACGGTGCAACAACCCGGTTGCTCCGCAGGCCCCACGGCCTGCGCGATCTTTCTTCCCGACGGGACCCAGATGCTGAACAATTACGAGGGAGGCAATGCGGACCTTCGTGTTCCGTACATCGGATATTCGTCCGAGGCACTTTCGTACAATGCCGCGGGCGTATCGGCGTACAACGCTTTGCAGGTCCACGTGGAAAAACGCATCAGCCACGGATTTCAAGCGGGCTTCTCCTACACTTACTCTCACGCCCTGGATGAACAGAGCGCCATGGGATTGTTTTACAACGGAAATAATCCGCTGGACCTGCGCTCCGGATACGGCAACTCGGACTTTGACCGCACCCACGTCTTCAACTTCACGTACCTCTATCAATTTCCTAACAAGTTCAGCGAATCTTCCTGGAAGGGCAAGGTTGCGGACGGTTGGGCCGTTGAGGGCATCGGAGTTTTCCAGAGCGGCCAGCCCTACAGCATCATTGACTACACGGGTGCGGTGGGCAGCATCTTCTACGGCGTCAACGATGGTATCACCAACCCCATCGTGCCGCTGGCGCCGGGCTGCACGCCGAAGAGCGCGCTCACCGGCAAATCGGGCGCTTACGGTACTCCCGACAACCCTCAGTACGCGCTCAATTCCGACTGTTTCACGCTCCCGCTGCTTGCGCCCGGTGACCTGAATGGCGCCATTCCGCCAGGTGATACCTTCGAGACCAACTTCACAACGGGCCAACGCAATATCTTCCGGCAAACGTGGCAAAGGCGTGCGGACATTTCCATCGTGAAGAACACCAATATCACCGAGCGCGTCACGTTGAAGTACAGCTTCGATGTCTTCAATCTGACCAACACTGCCAGCTTTGACCTCCCGCTCGACGATGTCTCGCAAAACCAGTATTACAACAACGCACCCATCGAAGGGACACCTGCGCTGCCGAACAGTTGTCCGACCGCGACGAACGGTAGTTTCTACAACTGCCCATTCGGCCTGGGCGTGGTGAACAAGACCATCGGCAGCCCGCGGCAGATTCAGATGTCTCTCAGTCTTCAATTTTAGCTCAGCCAACTTGCGCAGGAACGGCGGCCGTCCCGGCGGCTGTTCCTGCTCTCTTCTGTGCACGTTTCTTGCGCCGCGCGAAATTCCACCCGTTGCTGTTCTATGGATGCGGTTAAAATATCGTCCATGTCCGTGCACCCCGCGCGCAGCCCCCTGCAACAGCTCGCTGAGCAGCTCGCCCGCGGAGACATCACACCGCGCGCCGCAGCCGAAGAAGCGCTCGCTCGCGCCAACAGTAACGCCGGCCACAACGTTTACATCGCGCTCGACCCCGACAGAGTGCGGCAGGCAGCGGAGGCGTTGCCGTCGAGATTTCCGCACGCTGCCAAGCCGCTTCTCTACGGCGTGCCGGTATCGATCAAGGATTGCTTCGACGTCGCTGGCTTCTCGACCACGCTCGGTTTGCGTTTCTACGCCGCGCGCGACGGCGTGGCGCGCGAAGATTCCGCCGTGGCGGCGCGTCTGCGTTCGCAGGGCGCGCTCATCATCGGCAAGACACACATGCATCCGCTGGCCTACGGCATCACTGGAGAGAATCCGGATTACGGCGACTGCGTGCAGCCACGGGACGCGCGACGGCTCACCGGCGGCTCCTCCAGCGGCGGCGCGGCCAGCGTGCAGGAGCAGTCGGCGCTGGCGGCGATCGGAACGGATACCGGAGGTTCGGTGCGGCTGCCAGCGGCGCTGTGTGGACTCGCCGGGTATCGTGCGTCGCGGGAGATGGCGCACCAGAGTGGATTGTGGTGCGGGGGCGTGCATCTGGCGCCCGCGTTCGATACGTTGGGATGGTTGTTCGGGGACTTGCGCGACGCTCCGTTGTTGGTGGAAGCGCTGTTTGGACTGCGCGCTGCGGACCTCAGCGAAACGCGCTGCCGCATCGGCTGCGTGCGTGACGAGTTTCTGCACGATTGCGATGCGCAGGCGCTGGCTGGATTTGCGGAATGGAAGAAAAAACTCAGCGACTGCGGCGCGACCATAACACCGGTGGACACGGCGTACTGGGAAGAGGCGCTGGAGATTTACACCGCGGTCACCGCGCAGGAGGCCGCGGCAGTTCATGGCGCGAAAACCGGCGGAGATTTTTCGCACTTTCCCGCGGCGATTGCCAAACGGCTGGCGTGGGGCGCGTCCATTTCAGCGGATGAAATCGCGCTATTTCGCGCGCGGCACCTGCGGTTCCGTGAGCGTGCAGAATCGCAACTGCGCCAATTCGATTTCTTCCTTGCGCCTTGCGCTGCGCTGCACGAACTTGCGGTTGGCGCGGATCACACTGCATCGCGCACCGCGATCCTGCGTTACACCACGCCGATGAGCCTGGCTGGCGCGCCCGTGGTGACGCTGCCGACCACGACCGGCGCGGGCGTGCAATTGATCGCGCTGCGTAATTCTGATGCTCGGCTGCTGGCGTACGCGAAAGCGGTAGGAACGCGGCCGACGTAGCGCCGCGCCGCGGTAACGAACGAACCATCGCGTCGCGTTGTAAGCCGATCGCCTTCGCGCACTGGCCCGCATCGCTCGTGCTATTCCTCTCCGATGTCTTCGTTCCACACGGCGGGGTGCGCGCGGATGTAATCCGCCAGCAACGACGCACATTCGGCCGAGTCCAGATCAATCACGTTGACGCCGAGCGAGCGCAGCCAGTCGATCCCGCCCTGGAAATTGCGGCTCTCACCGACCACCACCGTGCCAAAGCCGAATTGGCGCACCAAGCCGCTGCAATACCAGCAAGGCGCCAGGGTCGTAACCATAGTAAGGTTGCGATAACTGCGCTGGCGGCCGGCATTGCGGAAGGCGTCGGTCTCACCGTGAACAGAGGGATCGCCCTGCTGCACGCGGCGGTTGTGGCCTGCGCCGATGAGCTTTCCGGCTGAGTCGAAGATGGCGGCGCCGATGGGGATGCCGCCTTCGGCCAGGCCGGTGCGAGCTTCCTGCAGCGCGACGGCGAGCATCGCGGCGTAATCGAGTGAAGGTGTCATGGACATCTTATACTCGCTGCGGCGCTGCTGTGAAAAGCGCGAATTGGGGTGCGCGGAAAGCTCGATTTTATGACCAATTAAAACCCTGCGCCGCTCTTTGTTTTCAGGCGATTACGGCGAATTTTAATCGCGGCACAACCAATTAGAAAGTAGCAGTGAAGAGTGAAAAGTGATGAGTGATGAGTGGAAGAGTTGCCGCGATCCAGCCGAAAGCAGGCGCGCAGATCGATCCCTTTTTCCGGATGGTGGCAGGGCCTCGGTGAAAACGAATGCCGCGATCGTGCGTTGGGTTTCATGTCTTAGTTTCCCCACGATGTTCGCACGCTGTACTTGCGAAAACAGCTGCACGTCAGGACAGATTTGGAGCAGAACTAATGCCCACTGGCCTGGATGAATTGAGACGCTTCGCATCGTTCCGCGAATTGCGAAGATGTGTTTGTTTTTTGTCGGCGGAAACGCGCGTATCGACTCTGCTGGAAACTCGGTCTGGTGAGCAGTTAGGACCGCGCGACAGTCGCTGCGCTGCACGCACTGGAACGGCTGTGGCTGGTTTATATTGGCCCGTGGAGATTTTGATGAAACGTTTGAACTCTGTTCTTTGTGTTGGGGCTCTCGGCGTTCTGTTTGGGTCGGGCCGTGTGAGCGCGCAGCCGGCTGTCT
>Ga0070761_10000832_pt1 | contig 19562 bp, 10 predicted proteins | sample HubBroMetageREF1_FD_66724 | JGI IMG/M metagenome (GOLD analysis project Ga0070761, IMG submission 66724) | Reference soil microbial communities from the Hubbard Brook experimental Forest, New Hampshire, USA - Hubbard Brook CCASE Soil... | ecosystem: Environmental > Terrestrial > Soil >... | reverse complement strand
GGCTTCGCTGGGCTGGATCAGTACCGGGCGTCGCGGATTGCGATCTACACCAACGACTTCGGGCAACTGGCACGCTATCGGGAGGCCGACGCCGCGCTCCCGCCGCCGGCGGTGGGCGAAAGACGAGTCGTATTTCTTGGCGACTCCATCACCGACTATTGGAAGTTACCAGACTATTTTCCTGGCAAGCCTTATATCAACCGCGGCATCGATGGGCAGACTACGCCAGAAATGTTGGTACGTTTCCGCCAGGATGTGATTGATCTGCACCCCAAAGTGGTCGTCATGCTGGCGGGGACAAACGACATCGCCGGCGTCACCGGGCCCACGTCGAACGAGGACATCGAGGCCAACTACGCTTCCATGGCCGAACTGGCGCGCGCGCACCGCATCCGGATGGTGTTTGCGTCCGTCCTCCCCGTGCACAACTACACGCACGATGCTGAGGAGTCTTTTGCGCTGCGTCCGCGCGATAGAATCCTGGCGCTGAACAAGTGGCTTAAAGACTACTGCGTCAAGAACCACCTCGTTTATCTCGACTACTTCAGCGCCCTTGTAGACGAGCGAGGCATGCTGAAGCGTGCTCTGGCTGACGACGGGCTGCACCCGAATGATGCCGGGTATAAGATCATGGCGCTCCTGGCGGAGAAGGCGATTCAGAAGGCGCTACTGGAAAACAGAGCCCGGTAAGCTGCATGCAGCTATCTCGGGCTGGTCCCCGGAGAAATGGCGCGCTACGTCGTACAATCAATGCTGCCCGAGGTATGCCAACCGAATTCCACGGACGAAATTCTTCTCCTCCCGTATTCCAATATGTGTGCCTGACAGTTCTATTTGCCGGCGCGATGCTATTTCAAATTCGCTATGCCGGGGACATCTGGCACGACGAAAAGGTAGACGTGCCGTTTGTCATGCCGGATTCGGCTAGCGCCTCGCTCGCGATCGTGCGGCCGGCGGCTGAGAAACTGGGGCTGCACACCGGTGACACCCTGCTGGCGGTCAATGGTCACGAGTACGCCGGCACCACGATCCTGTCCGAAGCCTATGCCAAAGCTCGCCCCGGAGATCAGATCGAACTCAGGGTGAAGTCGGCTTCTGGAGAACACTCCGTGGTTCTGCCTGTGACTCGGGGGAATAATCCGCTGAGCCAGGTGATTTTCGATGTGCTGCTGAACATTCTGGCGCCGATCGGATGCGTGCTGCTCGGATCCTGGGTGGTGCTGATGCGGCCACGTGACCGGTTGGCATGGATTCTGCTCGGACTGATGTTCTGTTTCTCGCAATTGTTCAGCTCGTTCAAGATTGAGAGCTGGGGCCCGGGGTATCGCGAAGTGGGCATGGCTTACCGTACGGCTCTCGCGGCCGGGTGGGTTATTTTCATGTTCCTGTTCGGCTTCTTCTTCCCGGAACCGTTCCCGCTCTACACGCGGATGGGAGCGTGGCGGAAGTGGATCCCGGCGCTGGTGATCGCTCCGATTCTTGCGGAGGTCATGTATGTGGTGGTGGTGTCGATCACAGAGATGACAAACTACGCGCACGCGCAAGAGATTATTCAGAGGTTTCATCCTTTTGATATTCCACTGCGGATTTATCTTTTCTGCGTGGTTGGGTTTGGATTTTTCGGCTCGATTTTCACAAAGTCGTCGATCGCGATCTCGCACGATGCCAGGCGACGGCTTCGACTGCTCTACTGGGGCGCGACGGTCGCCCTGGCTCCGCTGTTAGTGATCACGTTATTTTCGGCGTACCGCGGGAAGACCATGTACGACACATTTCCGGACTGGCTGATCGCGGTTGGACTGATCATGACCACGATTTTCCCGCTGACGCTGGCTTACGTGATCGTGGTGCAGCGCGCGATGGACGTGCGAGTGGCTGTGCGGCAGGGCCTGCAATACGGGCTGGCGAAAAACGGCATACTTGTTTTGCAAGCCATCGCAGCTTTTGTAGTGGTTATGACCGCCTTGCCGATACTGACAAAGAATAAAGGTAAGCCGATCGAATTTGTCATTGCCGCAATTGGATTGTTTGCGATCTTCACGATTCGTCGCGCGGCCGGTCGATTGCGCACTTGGACGGACCGAAGATTTTTCCGCGAAGCCTACAACACGGAGCAGATCCTCAACGAGTTGAGCGATCAGGTGGGCGGCATGATGGAAACCCGGCCGCTGATCGAGACGGTGGCGGCGCGCATTTCGGAAACACTCCACGTTCCGCGGGTGGCGGTCCTCTTGAGCGGCGGCGGATCTTTTCGTCCCGCATACGCATTGGGATACGGCTCAGCGCCTGACGTTGGCTTTCTTGCCAACAACGGCACGGTGAGGGTCCTCGAAAAGCAGAGAGAGCCGTCGCGCGTCTATCTCGACGATCCCAATTCATGGCTGTATCGCGAGCCGGGGGTCAGCGAAGAAGATCGCGCAAAGCTGTCGCAACTGCAGAGCGAGTTGTTGTTGCCGCTGAGCACGCGGGACACGTTGCTCGGGTTCATCAGCCTGGGACCGAAGTTGTCCGACGAGCCTTACTCAGGGACGGACGTCCGCCTGCTGAAGTCCGTCGCGGCACAAACCGGGCTGGCGCTGGAGAATGCGCGTCTGATGTCGGCGATGGCGGATGAAGTCGCACACCGGGAACGGCTGAACCGCGAAGTCGAAATCGCGCGCGAGGTGCAAGAGCGGCTGTTTCCGCAGACGCTGCCGCCGATCGTGGGCATTGAGTATTCCGGCGCATGCCGTCCGGCCCTGGGAGTCGGCGGCGACTATTACGACTTCCTCGCGTTGCCGGGTGGACATCTGGGAATCGCGATCGGCGATGTTTCCGGCAAAGGCATTGCCGCTGCGCTGATGATGGCGAGCCTGCAGGCGTCGCTGCGTGGCGAGGCGACGCGGGCGCCGGAGAATCTGGCGGCGCTCGTCGGCAACGTCAACCACCTAGTCTACGAGGCTTCATCGGATAATCGCTATGCGACGTTCTTCTATGCCCAGTACGATCCGGAGACGCGACGATTAACCTACGTGAATGCCGGGCACAATCCGCCAATGCTTTTTCACCGCGATGGGGACAAGTGGCAAATCACGCGTCTTGAGGTTGGCGGCACGGTGGTAGGTGCACTCAAAACTTTTCCATATGAGCAATCTGCCGTAACCCTCGCGCCGCGCGACGTATTTGTTGCGTTCACGGACGGCATCAGCGAAGCCATGAACACGGCCGACGAGGAATGGGGCGAGGCGCAGTTGATCGAAACCGTGAAGCAATGCGGTGGGCTGGCGCCGCCGGAGATCATTGCCCGCGTCATGCAGGCGGCGGATGGATTCGTCGCCGGAGCCAGGCAGCATGATGATATGACGCTGGTTGTACTGTGCGCCAAACCATGACCTGGCGCATATCACCAGCACCCTTGACACGGTAGAACGGTCGAACAGTGCAAAATTCTCAATGTTTGCGCGTCACCGAAACTGATTTAGCCTGACGTGCGAAAGGCAGGAGAAATGGCGGACAACAAAACCAAGCCCACCAGCTTAAGTGTGGCAGCATTTATCGGAGCAATCGCGGACCCCACGCGGCGCGCAGATGCCAGGGCGCTGGTCAAGGTGATGCAAAGCGCGGCAGGAGAAAAGCCGCGAATGTGGGGGCCATCCATCATCGGCTTTGGCAGCTACCACTATAAGTACGAAAGTGGACGTGAGGGTGATATGCCACTCATTGCTTTTTCGCCGCGTAAGGCCGCGACTGTTCTGTACGGCATGATGTCAACGAACAGATCGTGCGGGTCCGACGGCTGCAAGGCGCTGCTCGCCAAGCTGGGCAAGCACACGACCGGCAAGGGCTGCCTCTACATCAAGAAGCTCGCTGATGTTGACCAACAGGTGTTGGAGGCCATGGCCGTCAAGTCCGTGGCCGCCATGCGAGCGCGGTAGTCCAGAACGTAGTCCAGAATGAAGTCCAGAACGGAGCCTAGAACGGCGTCGCTCTCCTCGTGCCTACCATTTCTTTTCCGTGGCATTCCAGTTCATTCGGAAATCGATGTACAGCGGCGTAATCTTGATGTGCTCATCGGAACGGTATTTGGGGTAACTCGCCATTTCAAGCATGGCCAGGATTGCACCCGGATTGCCCTCGCTAAACTCCAATACTTTCTGCACAAACTCGCGCATGTTTTGCGCGGAGAGTCCCTTCCTCTCCACGATTTCACCTGCAAATTGCCCGGCGCTCTCGGCGGTGAAGTTGCGAATTTCACATCTCTCCGAACGGTCAGAATAAAACGGCTGCAGGAATCCCACATCTTCCATGTGACAGGACCGGGCGATCGCCATCACGGGCGTCGATCCCCAGCCCATGATTTCGCGAACGGTTGCGGCCAGCGAGTACGAGGGACGTTTCAGGTGGTCCAACACAATGCAGTATTTGCCTTCGAGAAGTGAGTCCATCACGATTCCCTTCAGGGCAACGGCTGATTTCGATTTGATGGCCTCTTCGCCGCGAAAGGCGGCAACCGCGCGGTGATTGTGCAATCGCAACAGATTTTGCGCCAATATGCGGAAGATGGCTTGCGCGGTAGCAGCGTTTTCACAGTACAGGAGGTCGGAGAACTCAGGGAGCACACTGCGCAGAAGAAGAGTCTTCCCCACCCCCGCGGGACCATGAATAAGGAAGGGACGTTTCCTGGTCAGCCTCTCGCGGATGCTCCGCCGCTCCTCTTCGCGACCGAAGATAAATTCTTCTTTCACGATCTTGATTTCGCTTCGTGCCATGATCTCAGATTTCGAGCGCATTTCACGAAGGATTCTGCTCATCATGAAGGCCATTCTTCTGACCACCGGTGACCACTCCCCTCGGCCAATCGGATGGCCCGACAAATCCGGGACGGGGGGTCCCAATTTCCAGGTAGTGTCCTAATTTGAATCCAAATTAGGACACTACCAATTTCCACAGGACGGAGACTAACCATGGCGAAATTTCGTACACTGTTGGGGTCGCTCATGGGGGCAATGCCATGCGCGGGATACGGAGCTGAAAGAAGGAGATCCGATTGGCCGTTGACACCAATGAACACCCCCTCATCGACCCTAGCCATCAACTCCCGGCTCACGGTTCGGAATCTCGCCGGAACAAAGTACTGTGGATCGTCATAGGGATTGTGTTGTTGCTCGTCGTAGTGCTCGCAGTCGCGCTGATATGGCGTCACGACGACTCCAAGAAAAAAGTCAAGGCCGCGCCGGCGAAGATCACGATCACGAGCGCGACCGCCAAGCAAGGCAACATCGGTGTTTACCTTGACGAAATCGGTACGGTCACTCCGGTCTATACCGATTCGATTACCAGCCAGGTGAATGGCTTGGTCGTCGCCGTGCACTATAAGGAGGGTCAGCTGGTGAGCAAGGGCGATCCTCTGATTGACATCGATGCGCGTCCTTATCGTGCGACTCTTTTGCAGGCGGAAGGTGCGCTCGAGCGAGACGAGAACGTGCTTGCCCAAGCCCAGATGGACCTGCAGCGCTACCGTGACGCGTGGGCGCAAAACTCGATTGCAAAGCAGCAATTGGATGACCAGGAAAAGCTGGTGCTGCAGGACGAAGGCACAGTAAAAAACGATCAGGGAACGGTGCAATTTGACCAGATCCAGGTCGAGTACTGCCACATCACCGCTCCCATCTCTGGGCGGGTGGGTTTACGGCTGGTGGATCCGGGCAACGTTCTGCAGTCCGACGGCAACGTAACCGTCGTCGTCATCACGCAGTTGGAGCCCATCACTGTGGTTTTCACAATTCCGGAAGACAGTCTGGGCCCGGTGGCGGCTCAACTGAAAAAGAAGGCGAAGCTCACCGTCGATGCTTTCGATCGTACCGCGCAGACGAAAATCGCAAGCGGCGAGCTGCTGACGCTCGACAACCAGATTGATACGACGACGGGGACGGTAAGGGCGCGATCCATCTTCGCCAATAAGAATGACGCGCTTTTCCCCAACCAGTTTGTGAACACGCGGCTGCTGGTGAATACCTTGCAGGGAGTGACGCTGATACCAGCATCCGCCATTCAGCAAAACGGCCAGGCATCGTTCGTATATGTGATTCAGAACAATGTCGCTCATATGCGCAGCATAAAGCCGGGAGTCACAGACGGTGGGTTAACACAGGTTGACGGCATCAATCCCGGAGACGTCGTCGCCAACAGCAGCTTCGATAAGTTGCAGGAGAACACCGCGGTCACAATTTCGAATAAAGATTCGAATCCGGCTGCGGCCAAACCGGCCGCGGCAGCCGCCAACGGGAGCAGCACCCCGTGAGTCCATCTCGTCCGTTTATCTTGCGGCCGGTTGCGACCTCTTTGCTGATGGCCGCGATTCTGCTGGTCGGTATTGTTGGCTATACACAACTGCCGGTGTCCGCCTTGCCGGAAGTCGACTATCCGACCATTCAGGTGCTCACGTTTTATCCGGGAGCAAGCCCGACCGTGATGGCGACGACGGTGACCGCGCCACTGGAGCGTCAATTCGGCGAACTGCAGGGTTTGAGCCAGATGACCTCCACCAGCTCGGGTGGATGTTCCGTCATTGTGCTTCAGTTCAACCTTACTCTGAATATTGATGTCGCTGAGGAAGAAGTGCAGTCTGCCATCAACGCGTCGCAGAGTCTGTTGCCGTCGATTCTGCCCGCGCCGCCAGTCTACAGTAAAACGAATCCGGCCGATGCGCCGGTGCTGACGCTGGCCATCACCTCAACTTCCATGCCGCTTTCTCAGGTCGAGGATCTGGTGGACACGCGCCTTGCGCCTAAGATTTCGCAGCTTAGCGGCGTCGGCTTGGTCACCATCAGCGGCGGCCAAAAGCCCGCCGTCCGCATTCAAGCCAATCCCACCGCTCTGTCATCCTACGGCATCAACCTGGAAGACCTTCGCACCGCGCTGACTTCGGCCAGTGTGAATGCGGCCAAAGGGAACTTCGATGGCCCGCGCCAGGACTATCAGATCGACGCCAACGATCAACTGGTCACCAGCGCCGACTATGGGAAGGTTGTCGTTGCCTACCGTAACGGCGCGCCGGTGATGCTGCCCGACGTGGCACTCGTCGTCAACGGCGTAGAGAACAATTATCAGGCGGCGTGGATGAATGAGACTCCCGCGGTCATTCTGAATGTGCAACGCCAGCCTGGGGCCAACACCATCAGCGTGGTCAAGAGCATCAAGCAACTGTTGCCCCAGCTACAGGCGAATCTGCCTACGGGCATCCAGTTGACCACGCTCACCGATCTCACCACCTCCATCGAAGCATCGGTTTCCGACGTTGAATTCGAATTGATGTTGACCGTCGGACTTGTCGTGCTGGTCATCTTCCTTTTTTTGCGCAGTCTCTACGCCACCATTATCCCGAGCGTGGCCGTCCCGCTGTCGTTGATCGGCACTTTCGCGGCGATGTACATCCTCGGTTACAGCCTGGATAACTTATCGCTGATGGCGCTCACCATCTCCACCGGCTTCGTGGTGGACGATGCCATCGTGATGATCGAGAACATCTCGCGCTACATCGAAGACGGCGATCCGCCGATGGAGGCGGCGCTCAAGGGTGCGGAACAAATTGGCTTCACCATTCTCTCGCTGACCGTGTCGCTCATCGCCGTGCTGATTCCGCTGTTATTTATGGGCGACGTAGTCGGGCGCCTGTTTCGAGAGTTTGCCGTAACCCTGGCCGTCACCATCGTCATTTCGGCAGTGGTCTCGCTCACGCTCACACCCATGATGAGTGCGCGCATTTTGCGGCACAACCCAAAAGAACAGCAGGGACGGATCTATCAATTCACCGAGCGTGCCTTCGAGGGAATGATCGCGTTCTATGGGCGCACGCTGAAAGTTGTTCTTCGATTCCAGACGATTACGCTGTTGGTCGCGATCACCACGCTGCTGCTGACGGTTTTCCTTTACGTCATTATCCCAAAAGGATTTTTCCCGGTGCAGGACACGGGCGTCATCCAGGGCATATCGCAGGCGCCGCAGGCGACCGGCTACAAGGGCATGGCCGAGAAGCAGCAGGAGCTTGCCAGGGCGGTGCTGGCTGACCCGGCGGTGGAAAGCCTCTCGTCGTTTATCGGCGCCGATGGCACCAACACAACAACGAACAGCGGCCGGATGTCGATCAACTTAAAGCCGCTCGACCAGCGCAAGATCAGTGCGTCAGACCTGATCCGAAGGCTCAACTCCAGAGTCAGCCAGGTTCAGGGAATCCAGTTGTTTATGGAGCCTGTGCAGAACATTACCGTGGATGACCGGGTGAGTCGCACGCAATATCAGTACACACTCGAAGATCCCGATGCCAATGAATTGAACGACTGGACCAACCGTTTCGTCGACCGCTTGAAGCAGTTGCCGGAATTGGAAGACGTCGCCACCGATCAACAATTGGGAGGGCTGGCCGTAACTCTGGTGATCGACCGGGTCACCGCCTCACGACTCGGCATTGCGCCGACGACCATCGATAACACTCTGTATGACGCCTTCGGTCAGCGGCAGATCAGCACCATGTACACGCAGGTGAATCAGTACCACGTTGTGCTCGAGAGTCAGCCGCAGTTTCAGCTCGACCCCAACAAGCTGAACCATCTCTACATCCAATCCAACGCGTCTGCCGGCGCATCCGGTAGCGGAGCCTCTACCTCTTTCGCGGCTTCCGGATCATCCTCCGCAGGGTCGAATTCCGCAACCTCCTCCGCACTCTACACTCCATCGGCAAATACCCTTGCTCCCCCTGCGAACGCGCTTTCGCCGAGCGCCTCGACCTCGAGCACGGGAGCAAATTCCGCCGGCGCCACCAGTTCGGCCATGAGCAGCGCCGTTCCGCTGAGCGCGTTCTCGCACTTTGTGGAGACGACAGAGCCGCTCTCCATCAGCCACCAGGGTCAATTTCCAGCCATCACCGTGTCGTTCAATCTGGGGCCGAATGCCGCGCTGGGCGAGGCCATTACAGCGGTCAACAAAGTGCAGAAAGACATGCACATGCCTCCCAGCCTGCAGGCCGGTTTTCAAGGCACGGCGGCATCCTTCACGGCTTCGCTGGCCAATGAGCCGTTGCTCATTCTCGCCGCGCTGGTCACGGTCTACATCGTGCTTGGAGTTTTGTACGAGAGCTTTGTCCACCCGATTACCATTCTCTCCACCCTGCCGTCGGCGGGCGTTGGCGCTTTCCTCGCGCTGCTTATCTTTCGCCAGGATTTAAGCGTGGTCGCGATCATTGGCATTGTCCTGCTGATCGGGATCGTGAAAAAGAACGGCATTATGATGGTCGACTTCGCGCTGGAAGGTGAGCGCAAGCACGGAAAAACTGCAACCGAAGCAATCTATGAGGCCTGCCTGCTCCGCTTCCGCCCCATTATGATGACGACGATGGCCGCGCTGCTGGCGGGCTTGCCGCTGGCGCTGGGAACTGGTTTCGGTTCCGAGTTGCGTCGGCCGCTGGGCATCGCCATGGTGGGCGGATTGTTGCTGAGCCAGGTGCTCACGCTTTACACCACGCCCGTCATCTACATCTTCTTTGACAATCTGGCGCAGCGCTTCTCGCCCAAGTCGGCCCAGCCGGAAACCGGAGGCGGGGAACTGGCGGGGCCGGCATGAACATTTCCGCACCCTTCATTCTTCGGCCCGTAGCTACCACGCTGCTCACCGTGGCGGTCGCCATCGCCGGGGCAATTGCGTTTGAGGTGCTGCCGGTCGCGCCCCTGCCCGAAGTCGACTTCCCAACGATTTCGGTCAGTGCCAGCTTGCCAGGGGCCAGCGCCGATATTATGGCGTCGTCCGTTGCCACTCCCCTCGAGCGCCAGTTTGGTCATATTGCGGGAGTGACGGAGATGACCTCCGCCAGTTCGCTCGGCAGCACATCCGTCACCATTCAGTTTGACCTCAGCCGCGACATTGACGGCGCAGCGCGCGATGTGGAGGCCGCCATCAATGCGGCGCGAACCTATCTGCCCGCCAACCTGCCGGGCAATCCCACCTATCGCAAGGTCAATCCCGCCGATTCGCCGATCATGATTCTCGGCCTTACCTCCGACAAATTCGGTCCCGATAAGATGTATGACGAAGCCTCCACCATCCTGGAGCAGAAGTTGTCACAGATCCAGGGCGTCGGCCAAGTCTCGGTCGGAGGCGGGGCCTTGCCGTCCGTGCGGGTGGACGCAAATCCCACGCAATTGGCCAGCTATGGACTTACCCTCGCCGATTTGCAGTCCGTGCTGAGCCTGCAGAACGCCGACCTCGCCAAAGGCCAAATCACCGATGGCCTGGTGACCGCCGACATTCTGGCCAATGACCAGATTTCGCACGCCGCAGACTACAAGCCGCTCATCGTCGGTTATCACAACGGCGCTGCGGTCCGCCTGTCCGATGTCGCTCAGGTGACGGACTCAGTGGCGAACGTCCGCGCGGCCGGCTATTTGAACGGCAAGCGCGCGGTGACGGTCATCATCTTCCGCCAGCCCGGCGCCAACATCATTGACACGGTCGACGGCATCCGCGCGCAACTTCCGAATATCCAGGCGACCATTCCGCTCGGTATCGATACCACCATCGTTCTCGATCGAACCACCACCATCCGCGCTTCGGTCAGCGACGTCGAGCGGACACTGCTCATTTCCATCGGCCTCGTCATCATTGTGGTTTTTGTCTTCCTGCGCAACGGCCGCGCTACGCTCATTCCCGCCGTCGCGGTGCCGGTCTCGCTGGTCGGTACGTTCGCCGTGATGTATTTCTTCGGATACAGCCTCGACAATCTCTCGCTGATGGCCATGACCATTGCCACGGGATTTGTGGTCGACGATGCCATCGTGGTGATGGAAAATATCGCGCGCCATCTGGAAAACGGCATGGCCCCTTTTGCCGCGGCGCTGAAGGGCGCGGAAGAAATCGGTTTCACCGTCTTTACCATCAGCATTTCGCTCATTGCCGTATTCATCCCTCTTCTCATGATGGGCGGAATCGTCGGCCGTCTGTTCCGCGAGTTTGCCGTCACTCTCTCGACCGCCGTTTTCGTGTCCATGGTGATCTCGCTGACCACCACTCCAATGATGTGCGCCTACCTGTTGAAGAGCGAGCGCGCGGAAAAACATGGCCGCCTCTACATGGCCACCGAGAAGTTTTTTGACTGGGTACTGGAGCTGTATCGCACCAGCTTGCATTGGGTGCTCGAGCATCCGGCTCCCACCCTCGTCGTACTCTTCATCACCATTGCGCTCAATGTGGTCCTGATCATCAAGATACCCAAGGGCTTTTTCCCCGTTGAAGACACGGGAGCGATCACCGGCAGCGTGCGCGGGCCGCAGGATTCATCCTTCCCGGCAATGGATAACTCCATTCGGCAGATCGGCGCCGTTATCAAGAACGATCCTGCCGTCGCCAATGTGATCGCGTTCACCGGCGGCGGCGGAGCCACCAATACCGGCTCCCTCTACATTGCGCTCAAACCGCTGGCGGAGCGCAACGTCAGCGCCTCTCAGATCATCGACCGGCTGCGCCCGCAATTGAATCGTCTGCCGGTAGCTTCCGCGTTCCTCCAGGCCGCGCAGGATCTGCGCATCGGGGGCCGGTCGAGTAATGCGATGTATCAGTACACGCTCCAATCCGATAATGTGCAGGATCTTTCCAAGTGGGCGCCGATCCTGCTGACTCAGATGCAGCACCTGCCGGGCCTGCAGGACGTGAGCTCAGATCAGCAGAATGGCGGCCTCGATGAGCTGATGAACTATGATCGCGTCACCGCGGCCAAGCTCGGCCTGACCGCGCAGTCGCTGGACTCGGCGTTATACGGCGCATTCGGCCAATCGCAAGTATCCCTCATCTATACGCAGTTAAATCAGTATTACGTGGTGCTGGAAGTTGCTCCCCAGTATTGGCAAAGCCCGGAAGGATTGAAAGACATCTACCTCCAGTCATCCGGGGGCGGTAACATTCCGTTGCTGGCGGTGGCCAAGGGCCAAGCCAACACAACCGCGCTGGCCATCAACCACACGGGATTGTTCCCCTCGGTTACCGTGTCTTTCAACCTCGCGTCGAACGTGTCTTTGAGCGATGCCACGCTGGCTATCACCCAGATGGAAAAGCGGCTGGGCACGCCATCCACGCTGCAAGGCTTTTTTGCGGGAACGCTGCAGGCCTATCAGCAATCTCTCGGCACCGAGCCTCTGCTGATTTTGACGGCGCTGCTGGCGGTTTACATCGTTCTCGGTATTTTGTATGAAAGCCTGATCCATCCTCTGACCATTATCTCCACGCTGCCGTCGGCGAGCGTAGGCGCAATGCTGGCCTTGCTGCTCTTCAAACAGGATCTGAATGTCATTTCCATTATTGGCATTGTGCTGCTGATTGGAATCGTGAAGAAGAACGCCATCATGATGATCGATTTTGCGCTTGAGGTGGAGCGCAAGGAGGGGAAGAAACCACTCGACTCGATTTTTGAAGCGTGCATGTTGCGCTTCCGTCCCATCCTGATGACGACGATGGCTGCGCTGTTGGGCGCTCTGCCGTTGGCGCTGGGGACGGGCACGGGCTTTGAACTCCGCCGTCCCCTGGGCATCACAATTGTGGGCGGTCTGATCCTGAGCCAGTTGCTCACGCTCTACACCACGCCGGTCGTCTATCTGGCCTTCGACCGGCTGCGGCTGCGGATGCAGGGAGAACGGCATGAAATCGTTAACTATGGAGGCGGACCAGTCCCCAGCGCCACGGATTAATGGACTGTTGGCAGCGGCCAGGCAGCAGCGGCACGTTCGCCGACAGCAAGCCGCATGAGCCCACGGATTGCCCGTCGGCAAAAGAATTGCTACATTCTGCGGTATGCGTACTTTTGTTGTGTGGCTTGGTCTGCTGGCTCTAAGTCATACGTGTCTTGCCGTCGACAATGACAGACCGGATCTAAAGTCCCTTTACGATGCCCATCGATGGTTTGCACTTCGCGACGCCGTGCATAAGACGGATGCTCCCCTTTTTTATCGTGGCGCTGTCGCGTGTGTCTTCAACGATGTACACCAATGTGAGAAAAAGGCCAAGGCGGTCATAGGGTCCCAACCACATTCCGAGCAGGCGCACGCAGCACATAGCCTGCTAACTGCCGTTTACTTGCGGTACGGACAATATCGAAAAGCCCTTTCGCAGGTTGATGAGATGCTCGTTCTTGAGCCAGACGATTCCGACGCGAAGAGTGTCCGCACGTTGCTGGCCGCCCTCAGCAGCTCTCCTGATCAGTCCATCGGCAGACGGCACTCCGCCCGGTTGAGCGTGCATCATGAGGGAGCTGATTTAGGAGTATCCGTCTCCATAAATGGGACGCCCGCGACATACACGTTTGATACAGGGGCAAACTTGTCGCTGTTGAGTGAGTCGGAAGCGAAGCGGTTGGGGCTTGCCGTCCGCGATGTGGAATCGAGAATGGAGGTCATGACCGGAGCTCGGGTGTCCCTCCGCATTGCCGTTGCCAGCGAGCTTGCAGTCGGCGCTTTTCGCTTGAAGAATGTGCATTTCTGGTGTTTCCCGACGACCAGCCTCCGTTTAACGACTTGCCGTTGGGAGAGCGCGGAATTATCGGGATCTCAGTGCTCTTGGCGTTTCAAAGTTTTAGTTGGGGATCGGATGGGAGTTTCGAAATCTCCGCCCCGCCCCGGGAGCTCGCTCACTCAGACCTTTGTTTCGATGGGCAGATTCCTATAGCGGAAGTTCAGTTTGAGAGTCGCAGCCTCAGTTTTTCGTTGGATACAGGAGCTGAGGCGACCTATCTCTATCCCCCCTTTGCAGCCGCGTTTCCAGATCTTGTGACAGAACAAGGAAAGAAGGAATCCAAGAAAGTGACTGGGGTGAGCAGTAGCGCACAGGTGGAATCCAGTACCCTGCCCAAATTGCAACTTGACATTGGTGGATTCACAACGATTCTTCGGCCAGCCCAAGTCCTGTTAGCGCAAACAACTGCCGGAAGCAAATTGTTCGATGGCAACTTGGGCATGGACCTTCTCACCCAGGCGCAAAGAACGACCCTCGATTTTAGGTCGATGACGCTTACGCTTCAGTAGGCTGCAATGCTGAGCTACAATGCGTAAACTGGTGTCTCTTCGCGGAGCGCATTTGACGATTTATCACGCATTGCTGGCGTTCACGCTGGCTGCCGGGCTCCTCACGATTACGCCGGGGATCGACACCGCTCTCGTCCTGCGGACCGCGGCCGTGGAAGGGCCGCGGCGGGCGATGCTCGCTGCCCTCGGTATCTGCTGTGGCTGTTTGACGTGGGGGCTGGCGGCGTCCGTTGGGCTGGGAACGCTTCTCGCGGCCTCCCAGATCGCCTACAAGATATTGCATCGCGGGCGCTTGTTATCTGATCTTTCTTGGCATGAAGATGGTACTGCGCAAACACCCACCGGCTTCCGCAGTGGATCCCGCTTTGCCGCCGCCAGGGTGCGAACCCGCTGCCAGCGCAAGCGCCCCACAGTGGTTCGTTCGCGGACTCCTGACCAACTTTCTCAACCCGAAGGTAGGCGTTTTCTACGTCACATTCCTGCCGCAGTTTATTCCCGCCGGAGTCTCTGTGACTTCGTTCAGCATGTTGCTTGCGGCCATTCACGCGACCGAAGGCATCCTCTGGTTCTGCCTGCTCACTCTTGCGACCCGTCCCCTCTCGCGTTGGCTGCGACGGCCGCGTGTCGCCAAAACGCTCGACCGGACGACGGGCGCGGTGCTCGTCGGGTTCGGACTCGGGCTCGTCTTTGACAACCGGCGGTGACGGTTGAAAGGCGTTGCGATGCGTTTCCGGACAGTTTCGTAGTTGGCGCAATTCAGCGGCGCTTGCTCAGCTTGTCGAGGGCGCGCTTCAATTCCTCAAGCTTCTGTCCAGCCTCGCCCAGTTTGCCTTCCGCCGTCAGGCGCTGGTAGTCGGCCAGGTCTTTGGCCGCTTCCGCGATGAGCGCGTTCAGATCAGACGATGACTGGGACGACGACAGTGGCGACGCGGCAGATGCCGCTGCGCCGTGCCCCTCACCGGAGACTGCCAGCGTCGGCGCGCTCGTCGCCGGAGCACTCAGCGACGACGACGCTCCACCAAATAGCGCCGCCATCGCCGACTCGAAGGTTGGCCCATACGCCAGCCGGTCTTGCAGCGCGAGCACCACCAGCCGCAACTCCGGCATCGGACTGCGCTCGGCCTGCAGGTAAATCGGCTCCGCATACAACAGCGCGCGCCCGGTCGGAATCACCAGCAGCGCTCCGCGCCGCACGTGCGAGCCTTGCTGATTCCACAGCGTCAATTGTCCCGAGAGCTCCGCGTTCTGATCGATGCGCGCCTCGATTTGCAGCGGTCCGTCCACCAGCTTGGTCTTGGGAAAATTGTAGACAACCGACGTTCCATAGTGAGCGCCGTCGCTGCGCCCGGCAATCCAGCCAATCAGATTATTCCGGTTGGCCGGCGTGAAGGGCAGAATCTCTGCGAACTCCTCGCCGGTTTCGCCCGGCAGTTTCATCAGCACAAAGTTCGGTTGCATCGCCTGGGTGGTTTGCGCCCCGCCCTCGCCCATGCCAACTTCGGTGGCGACCGTCCACAGATCTTCGCGGTTGTAGAACGCTTCCGCATCCGTCATGTGATACAGGCCGTAAACTTCCGCTTGCAGTTTGAGCAACAACTCAGGATAGCGAACGTGTTTGCGCAGCCCCGGCGGCATCGTGGACGCATCCTTGAAGAGACTCGGAAAGATGCGGCGATAGGCGGCGATGATCGGATCCTCGGTATCGAACACATAAAACGTCGTCGTACCGTCGTAGGCATCGATCACCACCTTGACGCTGTTCCGCATGTAGTTAATGAGATCGTTGCCGAGACGGTAATGCGTCGAGTACGGATAGCTGTCTGAAACCGTGAATGCATCCATAATCCACGACAGCCGGCCATCGTCGCCGAGCACAATATAAGGATCCGGATCGTAGGAAAAGAACGGCGCCAATGTCGACACGCGATCGCGCAGGTTGCGCCGCATCAGCAGCCGGCTCTCCGGGGTCACGTCATCGCTGAAAGGCAGCTTCGTCAGGTCGTCGCGATCGAGCGCGATAATGATGCGGCGCAGAAAACCGCCGAGCACCATGCCGCCGCTGCCTTCATACGACGTGAGGCTGTTGCTCGCGCCTTGCGGGTAGTTGAATTCCTTCTGCCGCGTCTTCACGTAGACGTCGGTATCGGTCAGCTCGCCGAAATAAATTTCGGGGCGCGTGACACTAAGACTGCGCACCGTGCTCTGCACCGGCATGTTGCTCAGAAGCAGCGTGGGCAGCCCTTCCGGTGTAAAGCCATTGACCGGGTTCATGGTAATGCCATAGCCGTGGGTGTAGATCAGCTTGTCGTTAATCCAGTTGCGGCTGCTTTCCGGGAGCTTGTCGACGTTCAGCTCGCGCGCGGCGAGCATCACCTCGCGTGTCACGCCGTCGATTTCATAGCGATCGATGTCGATGTCGGGAAAATCGTAGTAGGTGCGGATTTCCTGAATCTGACGCAGCGTGTCCTGGAGCGCGTGCCAATCCCAGAGCCGTATGTTCTGCAGCGTAGCCTGATTGTTCGCCGCGTCGGCTGCCTCTACGGTGGTCTCCGCGGGAAATTCACGCAGCGAGATTCGGTCCAATCCGTAGGCTTGCCGCGTCAGACTGGTGTTGAAGGCAATATAGGGCTGCTCGCGAACCAGTTCGTTCGGTTTGACGATAAAGCTGCTGACATACCAGGCGACTCCTTGCACAGCGATATAACAGACCACTGCTGGAAGAATCGCTGCGACCAGCCAGCGCCCTTGTGGCATCCGCACAGCGTTCACCGCCGCGATCGCCGCGCCCAGAACCAGCGCCGCACACACAACGAACAGCCCCGTGAGCATGACGTGTGCGTCCGTGTAGGTCACGCCCCCGAAGATCGTATGATCCTCAAGCAATAACTCGAACCGGCTGATGTACACGCGCATTGCGAGGATCAGCAACAGGAACGCAAACGTGATCGAAAGCCCGCGCCAGGGCAATAGCACGGAGCGACTGAGACGCCCGGCGAGCGCACGGGTTCCGCCCGTGATGAGGATGAAGAAAACGGCCAGCGCACACGTGATTACAGCCAGCGTAAGCAGCCAGCCGGCGATGAGCTGCCAGGCGGGCAGGGCGAACAAAAAGAAATTCAGCGCCTTGCCGAAAATCGGATCAACCACGCCACCAGTAGCGGGTGCGTACCAGAAGAGCGCCAGCGTCGGCCACTCCACCATCATGCTGCCGCCGGTGGCAAGGGCAATAACGACTGAAACGCCGAGCGCGATGAGCCGCAGCACAGGCTCAACCGGCAGCTTCAGTGGCTGTCCGCCAATGACAATCGTGTGCCCGCTTGGCAAGTCGGGGAGATGCGCCCGCTTCAACGCCAAAAACGTTCCGAACAGAATCAGAAATGTTGCCGCTGTAAGGAACGCGAAGATTCCCCACTGCAGGCTCAGAGTTTTCCAGAACACCTCTGCATAGCCGAGCGACCCGAACCAGAGCACATCCACGTAATACGACAATACGGTCCGGCCGCCGAAGAAGATGGCGGCAAGCACGGCGAGAATAAGAAGCAAGCGTCGCCGCCGGCGCGGTGGATGCGGCGGCGGCCAGTCAATCGATTCAGGCATTGCTCTGCTCCATGCTCAGGGGCTCATGTCTCGTAGCTCATGGCTAGTCCTTCGCATAATACTCCTCCGCTTCCGCAAGTTGTTTTTTTGGCTGACCCGCAACGTCGCGTGGTGAGAGCGTTGTCGTCGAAGGATACAACAGGAGCCGCCATCTTCCGCGCAAGCAAGCGTGTGACGAGAGACCGAGAGACTGCGAGAGACTGCAAGCTGAAAAAAGATGAAAGCCGAAAGATGAAAGACAACGCCCCGAGCGCCGGCTACCGCTACGCCACACCGCGTGCTTTTATCGGTGCCGCCGCATTAGCCGTCGAAGCTGCGGCCTGTGAATCCCGGACCGCCCGCGCTGCCATAGGCTTCAGCCATAGCAGGGCCATGAACGCAGCCACCAGATCGCACCCAATCATCGCCCAGAAAACCTTAGTCCACGATCCGGTTTTGGCGAACAACCAGGCGGCTCCGGGTCCGGCAAACAAGGCAGCCACTCCCTTGGCGGTGTAAACGACCCCGTAATTGGTGGTGGCCCACTTCTTCCCGTATAAGTCGCCGGTGATCGCGGGGAACAACGAAAAAATATTTCCCCAAGCGAAGAAACACAGGCCCGACAACGCCACGAACCACACCGGGCGGTTAATCAGTTGGAGCAGAGCATACACCGCAAGCGCCTCCAGGACGAAGGCGATGAAAATGGAATTCTCCCGGCCGATATGATCCGATACCCATCCCCAGAACGGACGCGTAAACCCGTTCAGAACCCGGTCGACGGTGATGGCCAGCACCAACGCAGTCATGCCGAACGCCACCACAATTTTATCCACATGGTACGAGGAAGCCATGGGGTTGAGTTGGGCGGTAACCACCAGACCGCCGAACGCCAGCATGATCATCATGACGTAGATGAGATAGAAAGACGGCTGCCTCAGCATCTGCAGCGGCGTCATGTCGATGGACGAGGTATTGACTTTGGCTTTGATCTTTGCTTCATTCTCTTTCCAGTTGGGCGGCGTCCATCCCACCGGCGGCCTCGCCAAAAACACGGAACAGGCCAGAACCACGAGTCCCTGAATAAATCCCCAGACGATGAATGTGTGCTGGTAGCCAAAGACTTGCAGCATGTCGGCAATAGGAGCGATGGTTGTCGCGGTGCCCACGCCAAAAGCTCCGGCCGTCAGGCCGACGCAGAGACCGCGATGATCGGGGAACCATTTCAGCGCATTCCCAATGGCGCCCCCGTAGACGATTCCGGCGCCCACACCGCCCACTCCATACCAGAAGTAGAGACCGTTTAGCGTCTCCGCATAGCCCGATCCAATCCAGCCCAGTCCCACCAGGATGGAACCAAGGCCCAGCATGAATCGTGGTCCGATAATATCGACAAGGAATCCTTCAAAAGGTACGAGCCAGGTTTCCAGGGCGATGAATATAGCAAAGGTCACCTGCACCGCCTCCAGCGAGACGTGCAGATGAGCCTGTATGGGCTTGGTAAATAGAGTCCACGCGTACTGCAGGTTCGCGATGGCCATCATGGCCACGATGCCCGCCGTTAACTGCACCCAGCGATTCGGAATCCGTGATGGGTGAATCAAAGAGGCTGGGGAAGCAGCCATTTGTAAACCTCCATGACAGCGCGTTAGACATTCAAAGCGCACCCCGATGAACAACTTTGTTCCCCGGAGTTGTGCCCGCCCCACCCATCTGGCCGGTGAACCGGATGACTTCTTGGCTCATCGTGAACCGTAATATATACTGGTCCACTGATCGAACCACTTGCGGGAGGAACTGTACCATCGCTGCCTTGGGAGCGTCAAGACTTTCGCGAAGTTGAGCAGTGGGTCAGTTTGATTTCCACAGGTGGGGCGCTCCGCCGTGTTCGGTGGCCTGTGCCGCGAAGCGAATTGACAGGAGGCTTATCCTGAAAGCAACCGGAGAAAAAGT